>Ga0066688_10000199_pt1 | contig 17673 bp, 10 predicted proteins | sample GraSoiAngelo_137_FD_62304 | JGI IMG/M metagenome (GOLD analysis project Ga0066688, IMG submission 62304) | Grasslands soil microbial communities from the Angelo Coastal Reserve, California, USA - 14_0929_09_30cm | ecosystem: Environmental > Terrestrial > Soil > Grasslands | place: USA... | reverse complement strand
TGGAAAGAGAAGCACCTGGTCGGCCGTCGACTACTGGCCTACGATACCACCAACTTCTACACCTACATTGCTAGCACCAACACGCGGAACCACCTGGCGCAGCGCGGACACAACAAACAAAGAGCCGCTGGCCTCGCGGACGTAATTTCCACGTCTCCGGTAAGCGCTAATCGGACTTGGCCATCTGGCGGAGTAAGTTAGCCCGATGCGGGGCGCTATTCTTCGCGCAGAACCACCATCGGATCGACTCGCGTGGTTCGCCAAGCCGGAATGGCCGTGGCGACGAAGGCCACAACCGCTAGCAACCCTACGACTGCCGCGAAAGTTGCCGCATCCGTGGTGCTCACGCCGAAAAGTAAGCTGGTCATCACCCGAGTGAGCGCGACAGCTCCCGTCAGACCGACGAACATGCCGATGGCAGCCAACTCCATCCCTTGCCGTACCACCAGCCCTATAATGTTGCTGGGGTGAGCGCCCAATGCTACGAGGACGCCGATATCCCGGGTACTCTGCGTCACCAGATACGACATCACTCCATAGAGTCCAACGGCAGCCAGTAGCAGCGCGAATACCGCAAACGCTGCCAGCATCGTGCTGGAGAAGCGCTCACGCGCCAGCGAGTCGTAGAGACGGTCCTGCATAGTGCGGATTCCGTATACGACCACGGTTGGATCGATACTGTGGATTTCTTGCACAATGGTGCTCGACAAGCTGGCGGGATCCGCAAAGGAAGTGCGCGCCACGAGGTACAATCCCCGGTCGGGCGTTTGCTGTTCCGGAAAATAGGTGGCGATCTTCGTATCCGCACCCAACCCATACTGCTTGACGGTGCCGACGACTCCGACGATGGTCATCGGCTTTTTGGGATCGAACCACACATGTTTGCCAATAGGATCGCCATCCGGCCAGAAGCGTTGCGCGAATTTTTCATCGATGATAACGACATCCATGGAGTTCGGGGTGTCGTGTTCCGCAAAGAACCGGCCTTTACGGAGGGGAATCTTCATAGCCCGAAAGTAGTCTGAGCTGGCGATGCGCATGTCAACTTGGAGTTCCTGACCAGGTGGCGGTGTGTAGCCCTGCACGTTGATGCCTCCCCAACCCACGGAACCTGTGAGCGGCAGCGCGGACACCGTGCCTTCGGCCAGAACTCCCGACAAGTGCGCGACACGTGCGTCAATCTGCTGAAACAGATTGGCCGCCGCTTTGTCATCGCGATACTTTGGGTCGCTGGCGACCACTTGCATGGTCAGCAGGCGATCCGTGGTGAAGCCTGGGGGGACACTCTGCAAACGGACGAAGCTGCGGACCAGCAGCCCGGCAGCGATCAACAGCATCAACGAAAGGGCCAGTTCTGAAACGACGAGAAGGCCACGCACGCGATGTCGACGCAAATATAGGCCGCCCTCGCTTTGTCCGCCGCGTCCTCCCGCCTTCAACGACGTGTTCAGGTCTACTCTGACAGCGCGCACGACCGGGGCGAGGCCGAACAAAATGCCGGTGAGAAGCGAAACGCCGAACGTAAACGCGAGGACGCTACCATTAATAGCGATATCTTCCAGACGTGGGATATTCCCTGGGTTCATGGCGCGGACCACATACAGGCTCGCGCGTGCGATTACAAGCCCAGCGGCTCCCCCAAGGAGCGCCGTGAGGATGCTCTCTGTGAGTAACTGACGCGCGACCCGTTGCCATCCGGCGCCGAGCGCGGTGCGAATGGCGACTTCCTTCTCGCGGCTGGCGCCGCGGATGAGCAGCAGGTTTGCAACATTCGCGCACGCTATCAGTAAAACGAGTGTGACTGAACCGAGCAGCACCAGGAGCGCGCGGCGGACGTCACCCACGACTTGCTCCTGCAAACCCACGATATGCATGCCGAACGTGCGGTCGCGCTTGTCCTTCTCGCGAATCCGGCCGGCGATCACGTCGATGTCCGCTTGCGCTTGCTGAATGGAAACGCCGGGCTTCAAGCGCACGAGAATGTTGTAGTTTTCATCTCCTCTCTTCTGCGCGGCATCGGGTCCTAAAGGCAATGGCGCAAACACGTCTATCTTATCCATTGGGCCTTCCGAGGGCATCACTTCAGCATTGAGCATGAACTCGGGCTGGAGCACGCCAGCGATAACTAAGGGGTTTCCGTTGAGCGTGATGGTCGTGCCTAGAAATTTGGGGTCAGCGCTGAAGCGTCTCTGCCACAAACGATAGCTGAGAATGGCAACGTCGGGTTTGCCGGGGCGATCCTCGTCCGGTAAGAGCAAGCGGCCCAGAATCGGCTTTGCGCCGAGCATTCTCAGGAGGCTCGATTGCGCGCGCATGGCCTCAACGCGTTCCGGCTGATCCCGGCCGGTCAATATGAAAGTGCGGCTTTGCGCGAGAGCCATCTGCTCGAAGGAATGGTTTTCGTTCTGAAGATCGATGTACTGACCTGGTGAGGGCCAGTCGCGGAAAATGCCAATCCCGGGCGAGTGCAGCCACACTGCGGCGAGGCGCTCCGGTTGGGGATAGGACAGGGAACGCAGCAGCAATGCGTCGACCACGCTAAAAATCGCGGCATTCGCGCCGATGCCGATCGCGAGAGAGGCCACCATTACGACAGTCAGAATGATGTTCTTACGCAGCATTCGACAGGCGTAGCGAAAGTCTTGCAGCCAAGTGTGCATGAGCCCTCCCGCATTTTCAACGAACGATCATATGACGCGCCGTTATTTTCTCCTACTGACAACTTTGCCGCCGGAAGATGGCAATCCCGGAGTCGGGTATGCCTACATTCCGCATGTTGCACAAATCTCGCGCCTTTACCACTGTGATCAACGTCGCGTTGGAGAACAATCGCGGAAGACCAGACTTCGGGACGACCTAAGGCCGCCAGGAGTACGTATATTTGACAGCGAAACGGTTCTGAGTGAATTGGGCAGGATTGGCAGCCACTAAGCTCGCAAATTGCTGGCCAACCGTGTAAATCACGAACAAATCGCTATCGGGGCGATAGTTCCAGCGGAGACGAATGTTTGCACTCGCCGCCTGCGTGTTCGACGTGTTGACCTGGAAGATCGTGGAAAGTGTGAGAAATCGCGAAAAGGCATAGTTAGTCTGAAAACTGCCGAACACAACCGAGAAATCTCCTCCAGAAATCGGCAAGCGGAAGCGATCCCACTGTTGAGAGAAATTGAAGGACAGCCGCTCACTTGGCCGGTAGGAGGCTCGAATGCGTGCCTCGTTCAAACGGCCGTTGTAGTAAGTACCAAAGCGCTCAAAGAACTGAAGGACCCAGCGGCGATCCTGGGCCGTGCCATACGTCAGTTGGTGTCGCGTCCAGCGATACAAGCCAGGAGGAATAACAACGTTTTTGTAGATGTTAAACGGCGTGACGATTCGCTGCGCAAACACATCGACAATGTCGTCATCGGTGTAAGCCCCGCTGTGGAATTTAGCGACGAACGAAGTTAGCCATTCTTGGGTTTGCAGGGCACCGTGCGTGTCGGGGGCATGGAACATCATACCTTCGAAATTAAGTTCGCGGATGACGCGAATCTTTGGTCGCGGCTTTAGAGTGAGGTCAGCATAGTCACAGACGCAGTCTGTACGTTCGAGAAACCCAACCTCGGGATTGAAATTCGGACCGATCTTGCGGCGCTCGGCAAGAAATTCTAGCCAACTGTTCTTATAGTTTAGTCCAGCGCCCAGATTGGTCTGACCGCCAGTAACGAGGGGCGAACGCGTCTGAGCGGCATAACCCGTCAAAACAAGGTTTCTCATCAGCACGATCCGCGTGTCGACTCCTCCACTCTGGTTGAAAGGAGGAGCGGTATTGCCCGCACGCTTGTCGATGCCCATGAACCCCACATAGGAGCCTCCCGGCAATGAGCGCTTCAACCGGAACACGGCGTAATTTCCGTAAGGATTCGGACCGCTCGAGCGGGTACTCGCGTCCATGAAGCCCACATCAAAACCGGCAAGAGAGCCCGTGATCTTTCCTCCGCCATTCATGGGAACCTGCTGTCCCGTGACTGGATCAATCCCAATCTGGCGGCTGAAAAATAGCAAATCGCCGTAGTCACCCATTGCGAAGTTGAAGATGCCTGCGTTTTCGAGGAAGAATTGCCGCTTTTCAGGAAAGAAGAGCTTGTAGGGCGTCAAGTTGAACTGCTGCGTGTCAACGTCGGCGTCCGCAAAATCGGTGTTGCCCGTCAAATTGGCAACTAGATTCGAGCGGAGGCCTACTTTCACGTCCAAGCCTCCTGTGTAAAGGGCCTGCATGCCTGGAGTGAGGCCTGCCAAGCTCGCGGCAGGGGGCAAATGGTTGAACCCACCCAAGCCGTAGGGCTTCACGATGAACAAACGACCACTGGCAATTTCAGAGATTCCATGCAACTCGCCGGCCTGGCTAATCTTGTTCGCACCAAAGGACCTGCGCCAAGCGGACCAGAGGTCTTGTTCGTTCTTTCGGCGAATGAAACGCTTGAAGTTGATGCCCCACACTACTTCGTTCGTCTGCATGAAGTTTAATGTCGAAAAAGGAATCGCAACGGTAGCGATCCAGCCCCGCGAAGTTATGCGCGCCTCGGAAACCCACACACCGTCCCAACCTGGGTCCCCTTCGCTGCCGTCATCTTCAGGAGGCTGTTCGTCGATAATTAAAGCATCGCGCTGCGTGCCGATGGGATTGAATTGAAACACGTAAGCGTTGCGTCGGTTGTGCGAAGAATCGATCAAGATCTCAAAGTAGTCGTCGAGTTCTTGACTGATATCGCGGTGGAGTTGCGTGGCGGCAATTTTCCCCGGCTCCGAATCAAAACAAGAGATTCCGAAGTAGATTTCGCCTTTCGTATAGAGGATGCGCACCTCGGTGCGCTCCGTGGGCGGTTGTCCTTCGTACGGCTCTCGTTGGCGAAAGTCAGTAATCGGCATGGCGGATTGCCACAGTGGGTCATCAAGAGTGCCATCGAGCTTTGGAGGATGCTCAACGGCAACCGCCTGAGCTATCGGGGCTGGTTCCTGAGTCTTTTTTAATTGAGCGAATAGGCCTGGCACAAAAAACATTAGAATACAGAGGCACAATGCAACGGAAGGAGGGAGCGGAGTGCGCAGAGCATGCGTGTTTCCAACTGGCGCTATGGCTTCCTCCTGTTAATGTAGGGACTGTCAAACCGTTCTGATAATGCTCTGACGACCGGCAGCCGCGCGGGGTCGCAGCGCATCGGCTGAAGCTTGCCGTAGGTGAGGGTTCTCCACAGCCACTCCGCCGGGCCGAAACGGAAGCGCCTCATCCACCAGGCGCTCAACCGAACCTCAAGCAGAAACACGACCAGGCCGACGGGAACACCGAGAAGCGGCCCGACCTTACCGAAAAACCCCAGTCCATAGGCAAGGAGGTCGAAGATAAGTATTTGCAGAATATAGTTGCTCAGCGCCATTCGTCCGACCGGAACAAGCGGCGCGAACCGGACCTTCCACTTCGGCTTCTGTGCCAGCAGAACGATAGCGGAAGCGTAGCAGAAGCAGAGTGCCGGTACGCCGATCTGGATGAACGCGGCATCGCCTATCCACGACCTAGCCCACGGAGCTTGGTAAGTTCCGGGATAGCGAGACACTAGGACACCCACTCCATTGCCCATAAGACCTAAGCTCAGGCCCCACCCAAACACCTTTCGCAAAAATCCAACGTACGTGGAGGCATCCTGAAGAATTCGCCGCCGACCCACATAGAATCCCAATAGCAACAGCGGGAACGGGTAACCCAAAAGGCCAAGGTAAAAACCACCGGAGGAAAAGCCCTCCGCGACCTCCCCCGCATTTTGCACAACGAATTCTTTGAAACTGCCGTGCGTGCGAAGCTGGAGTTCGTCTTCTTTACTCGCAATTTCTTCTGTTTCCGCCTTAGCGTCTGCCTTCCTTGTCGCTTCAACAGTATGCGGATCTGCCAAGCGCCGAGCATGGTTGTAAATTACCGCCGCGTCGTGCGCGGGCCAGTAGCAAACGGACAGGAATGCAGTAGCTAGGACCATTTTCGGCGCTCGACCGCGGAACAGAAACAACAGATACCCAGTCAGGGCATACTCAACGAGCGTCGCATCCCAACTGAATATAACCATGTTCGCCAAACCGAACAGGAGCAAAACGAAGAGCCGCCGAGCGTAAAGTGGAAAAAACCGCACGCCACGAGCTTCGGCGCGATCCATCTGAAGGGCGAAACCCCAGCCGAAGAGGAAAGAAAACAGGGCATGGAATTTTCCAGCGGCAAAGAAGTGCAACAGAGAATAGGCAGCCCGGTCCGCGGTCCCCGGCCAGAGTTTTGTAAACCACCACGTCCAGTCCAGGTCGTGAGAAAAGTTGACGACCAACATGCCGAGAATTGCCCAGCCCCGGAGGATGTCAACCACGTCGATGCGCTCTCCCACGGACATAGGAGTCATCGATTGGGCCGCGTCAGGAATGCGGGCCGAGAATGCCATAACGCTCACTCTCCGCTTGCGGTCGGCAATTGAAAAGCAGCCGGTATCACTCGGGATTCCTCCGCTGTAAACCGCCGTTCATCGTTGTGGAGATGTGTCGCATCTGGTGACAGTTGACGGCCGGATTTAGACCGGGCAATTCCCCCTTCGATTGCAACCATCCCGTCGTCGTGGCGCGGTCGAGCCGAGGGCCGAGCGCGACGGCCACCACGGCGCGTGGATGCGGCACGCTCAACAAGCGCCAATAGGAGGCCGACCGGTCCCGAAGGCCCGTTGAGAACAGTGCCGCCCCGTCGGACAGTGAAACGGTGATCTCTCTCAGCGGCGCGGTGAGCCCTATGCCGAGCGCCTTCACGTACGCTTCCTTCCTCGTCCAACCATTCAGAAACGCCGACACCGGATCGGGAGCGAGTTTGAGCTCGCGACGCTCGACATCCGAGAACACGAGACGAGCGAGTGATTCGACGTCGCTAATTGGTCGGTGGAGCTCGATGTCCACTCCGACGGCAGCACGATCGGCGAGTGCGATGACCGCGTCGCCTCCGCTGTGCGCTAGGTTGAACTCAACGTGTCCCCGACCGCCCTCAAGCATCGGCTTGCCGTTCCTTCCATACGAGAGCCGGATAGTGGCTGGTGAGCAACCTAGCCGATCGGCAAGCACACGTCGTAAGGTGGCCCGTCCAACAATGTAGCGCGCTCGGTGCAAATCCGAGTGGAACCGCTCCGCCCTGGCGAGTTCATCGCGTGAGAGCCCCTGCCTGAAGCAATTGAGGGCATCGGCAGTCACATCTAGGTCGACGTACCACAAGTCGAGAGACGTAAATGACGCGCCAACGCGTATGCTCCTCGTCGCGAGACTCGGCCGGCGTATGTGCTCTCCTAATGACCCGCAGTCCAAGTCGCTGAGAACAGCGGCATAGGATCGCTGGTCCGGAGTCACAGGCTCTGTGATCGAATTAGACATTGCGGTCTCCGTTGCGTTGGAAGCGATCATAGCCGCCGGTCGTCTTGATCGTTGGCGAGGAGTTGGCCAGGCGCGCTGCATCGGCCATCGCCACGAGCACTTTGCGCGGGCCTTCGAAGGGCTCCCTGGCGTGCGCGGTGCGGACGTTGTCCACAAGCATCAGATCGCCGGCCTGCCACCGCTCGCGTGCGGTGTTGGCTTCGTAGGTCTCGTTGATCAACTGCACGATGTCCGCGCCGATCGGGTCCCCATTGCCGAAGCGGGTATTGAACGGCAGCCCGTCCTCGCCGTAGGAATCCACGAGGTATTCGCGCACCTCCGCGTCTATCGTCCATTCGTTGAGGAACGCAATCTGGTTGAACCAGCACCGCTGGGCGGTGAGCGGGTGACGCACGACGGCGCTGCGGCGCTGCCGGGTGCACAGCGCCCCGTCGCCTTGCCAGTCGAACTCGATCGCGTGGGCACGGCAGTAACTCTCAACAGCGTGACGGTCGTCAGTGCCAAAGGCTTCAGCGACCGATGACCCGATGTCGTTGTTGTAATTGCGAATCAGGAGCCAGCCTAACCGCTCAAAGCGCTCGACCAAGTCGGCGGGCAGTGCGTTGAGGACAGTCGGCGAGTCGGCCACCGGGGTTGCGCCTCCGTCCGTCGCCGGAACGAGGCACGCGAACAGCATGAGCCCAGGGGGCTCGAGTGTGTAGCTGAGCTCGTGGTGCATGCACATTTGGTGGTTCGGCGGCCACTTCGACGCGGAGTATACGCCCTGAACGTAGCGCTGCCGGGGCGCGAAGGCCTCCGTCTCAGTCATCAGATTGCCAAGCTGCCGAAAAACCGTGTCAATCTGGGCCACGTCACGGAGCCCGAGACCGCGCACTAGGAGTGCGCCGTGTTCGGCGACCAAGGAGCGCAGCGCGTTGCGGTAATCGGCTGCCCAGCGCGCTGCTTCGCCGACCGCCTCAACCCGCAGCACTGGCGGCTTGCCGGGTTGCACGTCCACGTTGAGCAGTGAGGTTGAAGATAAGTTCGTCATTTCAACGGCGCCATTCGTCTTGTTGAGCGGTACTTGCGCTGGTCTCCGCGCAGCGAGCACTTCCGACAGTCACTGGAGCTCCCCGCTCGAGCCAGCGATCAATCAGCTCCGCCTGATCGGCGAGGACCGGTTGAGCGAAGATGTCTTTGAGGGACACCGTACGGCCAAGGGCAATCACCAGCTTGAGAGCGGAGAGCGACGTGCCGCCGAGATCGAAAAAGTTAGCGCGCCTGCCGATCTGTTCCTTGGGGATACCGAGCACCTTGGCCCACTTGGCTGCGAGCCGACGCTCCGTCGCCGTATTCGGCACCTCGTGGTTCTGCTCGGCGACGTCCAACTCCGCGGCCAGCGCCGCCAACGACTTCTTGTCCACCTTGCCGTTGCCCGTTAATGGCAGCCCTTCCCTCCAATGGAACGCCGTCGGCAGCATGTACTTCGGAAGCGAGTCGCCGAGCCGGTCCCGCAACGAGGCGGCATCGAGTGGCCCGTTGCCCGCGTAGAAGGCCACCAGGCACTTGCTGCGGCCAGGTCCCTCGGTGACGACGACCGCGGCCTCGCGGACGCCTGGCACGCGCAGCAGTGTGTTTTCGATCTCGCCGATCTCGATTCGAAAGCCCCTGATCTTCACCTGGGAATCCCGGCGGCCGAGGAACTCCAGCTTGCCGTCAGGCAACCAGCGGCCGTAATCACCGCTGCGGTAGAGTCGTTGGCCAGCGCGGTGCGGATCCGCCATGAATGCTCGCCGTGTGCGCTCTGCGTCGTTGATGTAGCCGCGGCCGACGCAGACGCCTGAGAAGACGATCTCTCCTGGGGCGCCGAGCGGCACGGGTGCGAGATGCTCGTCCACGACGTAGACGGACACGTTGTTGACCGGGCGGCCGAGCGGCACTCGTTCTCGCTCCGGCGTGCGATCCATGACTTCGTGGTTGGTATCGTCCGACGTCTCCGTCAGCCCGTACGCATTGACCAGCTTGATCGCGGGCAAGGATCGGAACCACCGCTGCACCAACTCCTTCTTCAGCGCCTCGCCCGTGACCGAAACGAACCGTAGGTCTGGCAGCTCGCGCGAGTGCTCCTCTAGATACGACAGAAGCACTTCGAGGTAGGACGGCACGACCTGCACGACGTTGACCCTGCCGTCAACGATCTTGTCGATGAAGCGTCGGGCATCGAGAATCACCTCTTGCTCGACGAGCAGGGTCCGTCCGCCAACGAGGACGGCAGACAACAGTTGCCACAGCGAAATGTCGAAGCACTGCGGCGCCGACTGGGCCACGGCGTCCCCCGCCCCGATCTTCAGGTCGTCGATCTTGGCGAAGAGGTGGTTCAAGAGACCCGCGTGCTCGCACATTGCGCCCTTGGGCTCTCCGGTGGAGCCGGAGGTGAAGTAGATGTACGCGAGTTGTTCGGGCGCGACTTCAATTCCGAGATCGCCCTCGGGATGGCCCTCGTGGTATGCCGTTTCGATAAAGAGCGTCTCCACTCCTGGCAGCGATGCGAGAGCCTGATCAAGCGTGGCGGTGCTGCCGCGTTCGGTGAGCACGAACCGGCAGTCGGCCCGGGAAAGTGTCCTGGCGATGCGGTCGGCCGGGAAATGCGGCTCGATGGGTAAGTACGCGGCGCCAGCTTTGAAGATCGCGAGCACGGCAGTCATCCAGTCGAGATTGCGCTCGGTCACGACGCCCACGACACCTTCGCGGGCGAGCCCCCGTGCCAAGAGGGCTCGAGCCAACTGATTGGCGCGGGCGTTGAGTTCCCGATACGTTCGCTGGGTGTCGCCGTGCAAGGCCGCGACGGCATCCGGGTGCACCCGCACGCGCGCCTCGAACAACTCGTGCACGCGACGGTCTGGTAGCTTTCTGCGCCGTCCGGCGAGGCCATGCAGCTGGAAACGCACTTCCTCCGCGGAAAGCAGGGTCTGGCATGAGTGTTCGGCATCCGGATCGGCCGCGATCAGAGCCAGCGCGGTGACGTGGTAGCCGGAGATCCGGGCGGCGCACTCTGCGTCCAGCACGCCCGTCTTGTAGCGTAGTCGCAAAACGAGCCCGTTACGCTCCACGAAGGCGACGCGCAGTACGCTTTGCTGTAGTAACTCCCCATGCCCGGGCGCACCCAATTCGAAAACAGTTTCAAACACAGGCTCGTTTATGCCCAACTCGCACCGGAGATCGTCAATTGAAAAATGTCTGTGCGCCAAGAGTTCCGCCTCGGCTCGAGAAGCGTCCAGCAGTAGCTCGCGCCACGAGCGAGGTCCAAGCGTCATCCGAATTGGCAGCGGCGACCCTAGCTCTAAGGCGTAGCCGGTGCACACCTCGGACTCGCCCGAGACTGCGCCAAGCACCTTGGCATGAGCCGTCAGTAGCACCGAGCTGAGCGGCATGGCGAGCTGGTCTGCGAGTCGGCACAACGTCGCCGCGAGTTGGTCGGGGATTCTCGTCTCGTGTTCGCCGACGCCGGCCACCGGATCGAGGGTCCACCGCGGGAGAGCGGTGAATCCACCGGCGAGGAGTACACTGCGCCAAAACTCCCGCTCGTCAGCAAACGCCGTTTCTCCTCGATTACATATGACGTTGCTCATCTCACATCTCCCTCGCTGGGTTGCCGCCCCACCGCGCATGCGGCGGAACGTACTCTCCCTTCATCAGGAAGGAGTCTGCGGCGAGCACTGATCCGTCGCCCATCGTCACGCCGTAGTGGACGAAGGCGCCAACGCCGATCGTGCAGCCGGCACCGATCTTGGTTCGACCAGACTTAAAAGTGCCATCCTCCTGCGACTCGCACTGGATCAGGGATTGGTGATTGAGAACACACTCATCCCCAAAGGTGGTCAGGGTCGGTTCTGAGATGTAGACTCCGTCGTCGAAGACCCGCTTGCCCATCCGGACACCGATCAGCCGCCAGAGTAGAGGCAGGAACGGTGTGCCGTCGAAAAGGTGGAAGAAGTTGATCGGGTGCAGCTTCCAGACGCGCTCGACCCACCAGAAGCGTGAGTCGTAGATGGAGCAGATGGACGGCGGTGGCGGGCTGAGCTTTTCGAAGCAACCTTCCACTATGGCGTAGTAGACCGCGGCGACGACTGGGCTGAGCGCGAACAGCAAAGCCATGGCCGCGTTTGCAAACATCCCCTCGAAGAATTCGATCGCGGCCAAGTCTATGAGCACGACCAAGAAGACCCCAAGCCAACGTGTGAGCAGAAAGATACCGATCGTCCGAAGGTTGAACCGATTCTTCGCGGCAAGCCCGCGGGCGAGCGCTTCCCCCGTCCGAAGATGGTCGTATCGGCTGTCGCGTTCGACCGAACGCGGAATCTCGATAGGTGGCGAGCCCAGGAGGCCCACTCCTTCGCGCACCTTGCCGTCGAGTGGAACCATCGCCTTTATCGCGAGGAGGCAGTTTTCAGCTGTCCTCCCTCCCGCGGGGTAGTTGACGTAGTTGCCCAGGAAGTTGCGGGGCCCGATCGCCGCTCGAGACACTCGGAATGAGGTGCTCGACACTTCGTCATTGATCACGTTCAGCCCGTCGGCGATCATCGTGCCGCTGCCGATAGAGGTGAGGAAGGGGTTCGAGGTCGCCACTTCGCAGCCGAAATTCGACCCCGTCTGCACGACTGGGGACAGCCGACATCCCAGCCACTGTAAGTAGTTGACGATGTATGAGCTGTCACCGAAGAGAACCCCGAAGAACCTCTGTCTGCCCAGGCCAGCGATCACCCGGTGCACCGCGTGGTGGAATCCATAGAGCGGATAGACCGTGTCCGGTTTAATAAACACGCGTAACACGCGAGGAACCGTGCCGGCGGCCAGGAGGCCGAGAAGCGTCGCGCCGAAGAAAAGAACGACTGAGAAGGCGAGCGCCACGATGACGAGCCCGCGAACCGTCAACGCTCCGGCCCCGGATTTCACGCCGGGGACCAGCACCTCGACCAACGACGACACCCCGAGAAACAGCAGACCGAGGCCCGCCTCGAGAAGCGGCGCGTACAGGAAGAGAGTTCCGATCAAGGTGAGGGCGGCAGAAGTGGCTCGACGCAGCCTGCCGCACCGAGCCGGCGCGATTCTCACGTAGCTCGTATCGGTACGCCGTGCCGGAGATCCGTGCCACCGCTCGCCGACCGGCACCGACTGGCCGCGGTGCAAGGATGAGGTGTGGCCGAGCTGCGCCCCATCGCCCATCGACGTGTCGATGTCGAGCACCGCCATTTCGCCTACGAACACGTCACGGCCGAGGGTCACCGTTCCGATCTCGATTCGACCGGCCTGTGCCCTGTAGCAGTGGAAGCTCGACTCTCTGCGGATCACTGTTCCTGCGCCGATCGTGAGCAGGTCCGTACACACCGGTATCTGCCCGGAGAGGATCACGGTACCGGGCCCCACTTTCGCGCCTAGCGCCCTCAGATAGAGGGGGTACAGAGGCGTACCGACGAACAAATAGACGCCCGGGTTCGAGCGGATCAAGGTTTTCACGATCCAGAAGCGGACGTACGCCAGGCTCCACAGACGGATCTGCTTGGTCTTCCAACGACCGATGAGCAACCACTTCGCTACGATCGGTACGGCGCACACGACCAGGAACCCCACACCGCTGAAAACGACCAGCCGCAGATAGCTTTCGACACCCTTCGATCCTGCCACCATCCGCTGGTAGCCCTCGACGCCGGCAAGGACGCCGACGTACGAGTATCCTAAGTAGAACAAGGTCTGGAGCGCCCCACAGAGCAGGTACTCTCTAGTGCTCGTCGAGGTCGGTACCTCCAACGCTTTGGCCGCCGCCGACTTACTAGGTGCGGGCGCAGCGTCGGGTAGCGCGGCCGCCAGGCTACGGATCGTCGGATGCCGGTAGATGTCCTGCATGGATACCGGCGGAAAGTCCCCTCGCTTCCGCACTCGCGCGCAAAATTTGGCCATCACCAAGGAGTCAGCACCCAGGTCGTCAAAGAAATGGCTGTCCACCGACACACGGTCGATGCACAGGATCTCGGCGAGCAGCTCGGCGAAGACGGCTTCGACGCCGGTGGGCGCGGAGCCGTGCCTCTCGTCGGTCACCAGCGAAGACTTGGGCATTGTAGCCACCTCAATGGGACGAGCCCGCCCTCATCGCGCGGTCTCATAGAAGAAGTCTGTTAAGCGGTGGTCCTGGCCGGCGGCCACCGCCTTGTCGTACACCCACTTGCCGACCGCCACATCGAGGACCCCCAGGCCGAAGGGGGAGAAAATGATCGGACAGCTGCGATCCACCGATTTGCGTCCCAACATGATCTCGGCGAGAGTGCCGGTCACGAAGTTTCGGTTTCCAGTCTTCTGCTCGGTGAGGTGAGGGGAGGTATTCGCCTTCATGACGTGCTCGACGTCGTCGACCACATTCTGGGACCGGAGGAGGATCTCCGGTGAGAGATCGCGAAGGGAAATATGCAGCACGACCGGGTTGTGCTCGAAGAGGGAAGCGTCGGTGACGTATGGCGTGGACGCGACAGTCGTGAAAAGGATTAGGTCAGAGGCCCTCATCAGTTGTGTCAGCTCGGGAACGACTGCGACGGCGCGGTGGTGCTCGGGGCGGCACGCTGTGTTTCTGAATTTCTCGCTCTCGACAGGCGACTTGTCATATAAGCGAACTTCTTCAATCTCCCATCCTGTGTCGACCAGGAAGTCGTAGACGTACCGGGCGATGAACCCGGTGCCCACGATGCCCAGCGAATGCGCTCGGCGCGATTGCCTAGTCAGCCAGTCGGCGGCAAGAGCAGCTGACGCGGCCGTTCGGGCCGCCGAGATGATCGAGCTTTCGAGGATGGCAAAGGGATACCCATTCTCGTAGTTGTTGAGCACGAGCACAGCCGACGCGCGCGGAAAGCCTCGCTGGACGTTGCCGGGATAACTAGCGATCCATTTGAGTCCCGCCACATGGAAGCCGTCTCCCAGGTAGGCCGGAAGCGCGATGATCCTGCAATCGGGCTTATCGGGGAACCGCAGGAAGTAGCTGTCTGGGTTGACGGATTGTCCGTCTGCGTGCGCGAGATACGCGTTCTGGACAATGTCGATGCAATCGGCCCGATGAGCTCGGATGATGTCGAAGACAATCTTGCCGTTGATGATCGATAGCTCGAAGTGCATGCCTTCCTCGCTTCGCTACTCGAGCCTGCTCGCCCACGTGGGATCGAAGACCGTGTCAAGGTAGGGCGTGCCGCGGTCCGCGCACAGGAACAGCACGGTGGGGTACTTGTATGCCGGAATCCTCGCGGCATACCGCTTGACCGCCGCGAACGCCGTCCCACTGGAGCCGCCCACGAATAGTCCGTGGGTCGTGAGGAGTTCCCGGCACGCTTCAACGGTCTCGCACTCGGATATCAAGACAACGTCGTCAATCTCGGCCTGCGACAGCAAAGGCGGGACGATGCTCGATCCAACGCCGGGAATATGGCGCTTGCGCGGTGTCCCACCGAAGATGGCGGAGCCTTCAGTATCGACGGCGATGACCCGAATGTTGGGATAGTGCTCTTTGAGCCGACGAGACACTCCGGCGATCGTTCCTGCTGTGCTGACGGCGATGAAGACATAATCAAGCGAGTCAAAATCGGCGCAGATCTCAGTCGCCGTGAGTTCGTAGTGCGCCTCTACGGCGTCCGGATTTCCATACTGGTTCGTCCAGTAGGCGTTCGGAATGGTGGCACATAGTTCCTTCACCTTCTGCAGCCGGGTCTTCAGGAATCCGCCGGTGTCGTCACGGTCCTCGACCTTCACCACCGTGGGACAGATCCGCCGGAGGAACGACTCGTAGGTGCCAGAGATATTGGGGTCGATCACCGGGATGAACCGCAGGCCGACCAGGTGAGTGAAGGATGCGAGAGCGGCGGCGAAGTTCCCGGAGGAGGACTCGATCACCGTTGTGTCTTCGCAGATCTCACCTCGCTCGGCCGCCCGCTTGAGGATCCAGTAGGCGGGGCGGTCTTTGATGCTCCCAACCGGGTTGACATACTCGAGTTTCGCAAAGAGATCCATCCCCTTCATTGCTAACTGCACATGTGGCGTGGGTCGTAGGGTATTTCGGAGCAGTTCCAAACCCGTGGAGAGACGCGAGGTCGAGATCTGATCGAAAAGAGCCGAAGGCATGCTTGTCACTCCTTGCAACGTCGCCGTGCCGGGTTCGGCGAATCTGGAATCTGATCGAGAAGAGCCGAAGGTACGGTTGTCACCTGCCAGTCCATGTCCTAAGTTTCCTCCTCGTTTTGCGAGAGATATCCGGTAGTGAGCTTATTCACATCGCGTAAAGACCTGAAGGTCGCGGTCTCCACCCACCTGTCAGAGAATCGCCGCATCGCTACCCGCTCTCATGCGCGTCGTTGCGAATCCAGTCGCAAGATAAGAGAGGAGGGCTGAATGGCTCCAAGTACGCGCTATTGCGCGGCGCGCTGTTCAGGGCGTTGTCAGCTTGTGCCGGACGCGACGGTCGCCGATTAACCGGAGACGGTCCTGGACCACCAGGGGTGGGAAAGTGGCGGCACTCACACGGTATTAAGACAAAAGCGCTGCGTCAATTAGCTGCTGGACTAACCGAAATGGTTAGTACTGCTCGAGGAGCACAGCGGTGAACACATCGAAGGAAGTCTCAAATCAGATGACGTATTGTAAGCCAACATGGTAATTCTGGCCGGACGAGGTGGATTGTGTCCAACGAACTTGAGCGAGTGTAGGGATCTGCGCAGGACACGAGGAAACAAAAGCCGGCCTTGAAGGAGTCCGCCCCTTTCTGGAGCACGAGTGGCGATGACACAGAAACCCCCTTCGGAAATATTTTTCACTTTCCCTTCAAAGGCCTGCGATTTTCGATGGCTTTGATGCAAATGACAACTGGCCGCCAAGAAACCGCCCATTCGTTGTATAGCGCGCTTGAAGCCGCTTTTTGTGCGGTTTCTTTCTCATGTAGTCTGGCTAACCTGACACACCAACCACCCTGCAAGAACGAACGCTGGATGAACAGAGAAGGGAGGCTAGGATGACGTTTCCCCGTTTAGGTTTTCGGCGCCTGAAGAATTCTCGCGATGATGCCGGTCCTATTTTCCGCTCCAACTTTGCTCATTACAGATCTTAAGAAAGCCTTGGCGGTGCTTGGGCTGATGCCCATCCGGTCGGCAATCTGCTTGGTACTGAGATCCTGGAGCAGAAAATCAACTGTCTCCCTTTCTCGCCGGGATAAGCGGAATTTCCGGGCAACACTCTCGAGATTGAGCCCACTGTCGTACCTTCTTTCCAGGAGGACAGCAATAGCCGGTCCCAGCCCAATTCCTAGAATCGATTTCACCGAGAATGCCCGAAGTTGGTAGCGCCTCTTTCCTGAAGCGACTTCATTCACCAATTCGAAAGGAGAGAAACCGTTATGATTGCCATTGCTGGAAACTAGAGACCCGATTCTGATTTGTATAAAATTGTTAAAGCCCTGCTCGGATGGAACTCCCGGGTAAGCGAGGATCGCCAGAGCTTCTTCGCTCGCAAAGATGGGCCGAAGAGACGCATCCAAAAGGAGAAACCCGGTGGTGGGTGACTCTGCGTGGCCGTTGCCTGGAGTGTGGCCATTTCCGTTACTCTTATGAATTGCATGACGAAAGTGGTCGGCAGAAACACCTCCGAATCGCACAGAAGGATTACGTAGATTGTCGGGGAATAGCCCTGATGAATTTACCTTTCTTGTTGCTAACATTTCGGCGCTCCTATCACGATGGTTAGTTGCTCCAATAGGACCGGGTCCGAACAAAGACACTCCCATGAGTAGTTTCTAGGTTCCCCTTGCCCAAGGCCGAACTGCAGCCTTGGGGTCATGACATGAAGACAGACAAAAAAACGGCCCCCTTTTTTATACTTCCCGGGGGCCGGACGCTACAATCAGGCGAAGACCTTAAACGAGAATGGGCCGATAGCAGACCAAACACCTTAGTGGTCATTGCAAGTGGTTGACAGGATTGCCCCTTGGCAGGTGTCCCCCCGCTAAGGTACAGTTCTTGAGGACCTGGAAGTAGCACGCCGAACGGCTGACCGTCAAAGCCAGCGATTCCGCAACGAAGATTGTTAACCGATCCGACCGTATGATTCCATTCATCTTTTAGCCGAGGTACGCTCGGAGAACAAATTCGCATTGTGTTTTTGCTCTTGACTTCTCTTTTTATCTTGTATATATACTATGTATAAGTTATGAACCACTCTCTGAACCGCCGCACCAACCTCTCCGCCGTCGAGCGCAACTTC
>Ga0066688_10000172_pt1 | contig 18500 bp, 12 predicted proteins | sample GraSoiAngelo_137_FD_62304 | JGI IMG/M metagenome (GOLD analysis project Ga0066688, IMG submission 62304) | Grasslands soil microbial communities from the Angelo Coastal Reserve, California, USA - 14_0929_09_30cm | ecosystem: Environmental > Terrestrial > Soil > Grasslands | place: USA... | reverse complement strand
CGGCACGGTCACGGCGATACTCGATGCACCCCATGACGTCACTGTGGCGGTCGTTCCATTGAATTTGGCTGTGCTAGTCCCCTGCGTGGAACCAAACGTCGTCCCCGTGATTGTGACTGCGGCTCCTACTGCACCAGTGGTGATCGACAAGCTGGTGATGGCTGGGGTTACGGTGAAACTTTTCCCATTGCTGGCCACGTTCGAAACTGTGACCACAACGTTGCCTGTGGTGGCAGCGCTAGGTACCGTGACTCCGATGCTCGTTGCGCTCCAGGATGTGACGGATGCAGTTGTTCCGTTGAACTTGACTGTGCTGGTTCCCTGCGTCGAGCCAAAATTCGTCCCTGTGATCGTGACCGCAGTCCCGACGGGTCCAGAACTCACAGACAAACTTGTGATTGTTGGTGCGGCGTGAGCGCCGGGCGCAACGAAAAACAGCAACAAAATCGTTAGGATCGGGATCAGCTTCCAGTTGTGCGCACGCATAAGTACTTGTCTCCAAAAGTCCGAATCGAAGCCAATCCATCGCTTTCAATACACAGCGGTGCACAGCAGTAAACAACAATCATGGATTGGGGTATGAAAGTGTGACCGACTCAACGCCCGCAGCTCGCGACGAAGTCAATCCGCGGCCATTGCTGTCGTAAGTGTGCGACTCGAGGATTTTCCCGTTCATGTCTGTTACTGAAATAATTCGGGACTGCGAGTCGTAGCCAAACGATATTGTCGTTGAATCAGGATTCGTAATCTGGCTTAGTCTGTTTTGCCCGTCATAGGCATAAGTCAGGCTGATCCCGACATCCGACGAAACACCGGTGACCAAGTGGCTGGAGGGACTCCCATAAGTAAAGTTGAGGTGGCGTGATACTGGGTCGACAATTGTCGCCAGTCGATTCGCGCCATCGTAGGTCAGCGCTGTGGTATTTCCGTTGCGGTCGATAATGGCCGTCAGCATCCCGCTCGTGCCGTCAAAGCGTCTCTGCTCTCCATTTTGAAAGGTGATCGTCCAGTACGGAGTGGCCGTGCTGGGCGTTGTTAGCAAGGCGGAAACATTCTGAGGCGCTGCGGGAGCCCATGATCCAGGTGTGTTGCTGGCGGTCCCAAAAGACCAAAAACTACCGTCACCGCGCAAGTACTTTATGTAATTGTCGCTCCCAACGAACACTTGTTCCTCATATGTTGAGCGCCAATTAGGACCAAACAGACCAATTTGAAGAGCGCTTTGACTGGCCGGCCAAATACTGTTCCATCTTCTAACCAAGTTTAATCCCCCGGTCAGTCCAGGGATTCGAACGTCTTTTTGCTCGATATAGGTGTTGCCTGTAGCTAAAGAGATTGGGGATCCGGCGGTATAAGCGGGTGGGCCTCCGGGGGAAAAAGAGCAAGGGCACGGAGGGGGCGGTGGACACGTAGCATTCCATGCCCAGATTAGATACGTATAAGTCCCAGGATACTCTCCGTAGTAAGACCACCCCGTTGGAATGGAAAGGGGAAACCACCACGTGGTAATGGCCAAACAACTGTTATTTGATTGAGCCGCGGCACCCGGACTAAAAACACAGAGCGTACCAACAAAAGCGAACACCAAGAGACAGCGCTTCAAGAACACAAACACCTCCATACGTTGAGCGCAGCCGATTCGAAGTGAAAGTCGACACACGGCCACGATCAACAATCCGTGTCCACACTCACACAGCAAATATCACCGGCAACCCAGAAGGAACGGCTAGCACGGCGGGACACGCTAGCTTACGGGAAGAAAGCAGCCCAAAAAGCCAGCGCAGGGTGCTCAGCGGGTTCAACGAGGAGGTGATTGTGCGCAGAGATATCAACTCAGTCAACAGAATTCAGAAGGAAATATTGCTGGCTTTGTGTATGCTTTAGGCACAGACACGATAAGTTGGTACCTTTTGTTTGACTTATCCTGTGGGAATCATCATCCGGCGACGCTTGGAAGAGAACTTGCGACATCCACGAGGCTGAATTATGGCGGTGTTGACGCCGATGCCGAGCGCAAGGTCAACACCGACACCTGCAAGGCCGGGATTGCTGCGCAGCACACGCATGCCAGAACGGCGGTCTTTACGGTTCGACGGACGGGTCTGCCTCTCTCAACCGCCCCGCGCTAGCCTCAGGAATTTTCGGGGGCATTAAGGGGGCACTAAGAATTCCCTCCCTTTCCTTTCAATACCCTAGAAGGCCAGGCTGCACCGCAAAACTCCTTTGTTTCCATATAGCTGGTAGATTCGAATCCCATCGGCTCCACCAACTTTGAATTAACCAAAATTTCAGGCACCCTCGCGGCTAGATTGAAGCGAATTCAGGTTACATTTAGCGTCAACAGGTAAGATGTCTGCGCGCCGCCCGCTACTGCTGAAACCGTTAAGTAATACGCTCCTGAGGGAGTGGGCGGCGGTGGTGGTGGTGGCGGCGGTGCGGAGCCGGAAGCTCCGCCTCCGCAGCCGAAAATGGATAAACTCAGCAAGCCTAAGCAAACGAGCACGCGCAAGCTCAGGAGCTTCTTTCTGGGCACAATTGTGAGGCCGAAGAGCAGGAGCCCGGTTGCCCAGACTGGACTTTTTAGCCCAATCCTCAGCAAGGCCGAGGATTTCCCGGTTGTAGTGACCGTAACAGTTAAAGGCGCTCCATTCAGCCCAATACTGACCGTCGTCGGAGTTACCACGCACGTGCTTCCCTGCGGTGCACCCGAACAAGAAAGTGACGCCGTACCGGTGTAGCCGTTTCCTCCATCCCAAGCGACCAACTGGTACGTTGCCGTTTGGCCAGCACTGATCGTTGCAATGTTTGAAGCCCCTGAAGCAAGCGTCAAATTCACCTCGGGCCAAGCGGCCATGGTTGCAAAGATCTGGATATTGGATTTTCCAATTCCTCCCGAAGTCTGCACGGCGAGGCGAGCAGCATATCTGGTTGCGGGAGAAAGGCCGGTTACAGACCCGGACAACGAAGGAGCGTCACCCGTAAAGGACCACTGCGAGGATTTGGAAAACGTAGCTAACAACGGGTCAGTCCCATATTCAATCCATGCGACAGCCGGAATATTGGGTCCGCCCACCGTCGCCATTCCATTCAAAGTCGCCGACACCGTCTGGCCAAGGGAATCTATAGAGAAGAGAGTCACGGTGGGGGCGAGAGTCTGGGTCGCAATTCCCGTGACCGGGATAGCATGGGGGCTACCGACCGTGTTATCTGTGACTGTTAATGTTGTATTGCTTGTACCTGCCGCCGTCGGCGAAAAGCTCATCTGAATCATGCAGCACCGACGAGCCTATCGCCAGGGAGCTTAGCGTATAGTTCGCGGACCCGATATTCTCGAGCTGAACCGTTAGCGTGGCCGGAGGAGTACCGAGCAAGATAGTTCCAAAGTCAATTTTGGCTGGATAGGACACCTGAGGATGAGCAGGAGATACATCCATACTGGAGGCGCTGGAAGCTCCCCCTCCGGGCAGGGGATTGAACACCGTGATCGCTGCAACGCCTGAGTTTGTAAGCAAACCTCGGGTACCAATGCGAGAAGCAGAGAATCTCCACTATTTGTTGTGCCGCCATTCACATACGTAGGCAGGTTCTGCCCATTCCACTGCACAACAGACCCTGCGGCGAAGTTCTTACCATATACATTGAATTGCCCAGATGAACTGCCCGTGACTAGGGTCGTGGGAGAAAGGAAGTCAATTGCGGGAACAGGATTAATCAGCGGAATGCTGAGGGTATTCGAGGACCCTGTATAAGGGGAAACCACTGTGAACGGTACGGATCCCGTCTTTCCAGTCAGCCAGTAGGGGATCGTCGCCTGAATGCTAGTCGAGTTGACAAAGGCGCTCTCGACCGGCTCCCCGTTGATCTCGACCGCGTCGTAGTCGGCAAATCCGGAGCCAAGAATCGTGATTTCTATGGGATTTTCGCTAATACCCACAGTTCCGGAAGCCGGAGAGAAGCCCGTAATCGCTGGTGTAGGCTGTCCTCCCAAGACCTGAAAAAAGCTTCGAGCCGTATATGAGTCTCCATTTGAGTTTGAAACCGTCGCATCTTGCCAACCCAGGGGAAGCGCCGGGAGCACTGCCGTCAGGGCATTCTCATCTACGAATGTCGTGGCCGCCTGCAGGCCGCCGAAGCTGGCTACCGCGCCGGACGTAAAGCCGCTTCCCCTCACAGTAACCGTCAGGCCTCCAGACGATTGAACGAATGGCGGTTGAACATTTCCGATCGAAAGAGGAAGGGTGTCCAACACCATCATCGTAATTCCGGAATTGGTGACGCCGAATAGATAGCGGCCGGTGTCGTCGGTGGTTAGCATATGGTCGGTGAATGGCGAATAGGAGGTAACAAAGGGCTCGGGGAAAGTAATATTTGCCGTAGATTGTGCCAGATTGACATCATCAATCTCGACAGAACCACCAACGGCACTCGACCCCGCCTTGTACAACAGGGCCCCGCTGGGATGCAGAAAAAAGCTTGGCGTGCCGGTTGGCATCGTCGCATCAAAATGCTGCATAATGAAACCGACGGAATTCAGGTCGAAATCGGCGACTTCCGCAGTCGAGTCGCTGATCCCTGGAGTGGACCCTCCCGCTACAATCACGGTGCCATCTTCATCGGCACTTGCCTCGACTATCCATTGAGTTTCATTTGTGGAGAGTAAGAGATCAGATGTACTGGCATTCCACAGAGCAATGTTGCTTGAAATCAAGCCGTTCCCGGCACGCGCAACAAAAATGTACTTTCCTTTGTTCGTGGAGTTCCAAGGATTTCCATTTACTCTGCGTCCAAATTGATCGGTCAGCCAGCTGCCGCTACCCGTCACACCATTCAACGTGAACAAGTTTCCACCGACGTCCGAACCAACAAGCGTGCCGGTGGAAGTCTCGAAGACGCGGCCTGGAGTAACGCTGACCGTGGATCCAACAGCGGTAGTTGGATTTACGCTCGCTCCTGTTCCCGGATGAGTCAGGTCGAGTTCATGTATGAGATTTGCCCCGGCATCCGCGATATATAGACGGTTTCCATCCGGAGACAAGGACAGTCCGGCAAACTGCGAATTCGCCAGCTTTCCAGATGCGGGGACAATCGGAGTCAGGACTTGCTGGGTAATCGGATCAATAACCTCGACTTGGTCCTTGTGAGCCGCATATAACTTCTGACGACCCGAGTCGAAGAGAAGGAAGTTGGGGCTGGAAGAAAACGGAAATCGCTTGACGGTACGAGCATACTGGAAAACTTTGCTTAACGTGTCAGACTTTCCGCTCACGGTCAGGGTCACATCCGCTCGACCTGACGTGCCTGGCGGCGTTTTGACCGTGACCATCGCAGATTTGGAAGAGTCGGGAACGCACCTACTTGGCTTACGGTAACGCCAGTGGCAGCGGTTCCACCAATTGTGACGGAAACGGAGCTTTGGCTAACCGTGTCAGCGCCGGTGCACAAGATTCGGATCATGTCCCCTCCCTGCGGAGATCCGATATTGTCGATTACGCGGAGAATGCGTACAGGGTCAGTTAGAGAAGGGATGGGGGGAGTCGATGCAGCGGTGGTATCAACAGCCACAAATATCGCGGCGTTCGGAATATTCGGATTAAGTCCATAAACCATGCCGGTGCCGTCGGCGACCTGCCATTGCGTGGAGTATCCACTGGATTGTTGGCTGAAGTAATTCGTCGTGTTTTTTATGGAAAAGGTGGTCATGTCCATCGCTTGCGTGTTCCCACCAACATCGCGATAGAGCGTGTTTCCGTCCGTGCTGAAGGCGATCCCAATGCAGCCGGATTGATCTTGGTAAATCTCGTTGAAAGACGAATCTAAAATGATTAAAAAGCCTCCGAATCCTGCGGGTTCAACGCAGATCGCATATCTGCTGGCATCTTTGTTGGCAGCGAGACCGAAAATGTAGCCCCCAAAGCCCAATTGCTGAAGAACCTGGCCTGTATTTCCGTCAACGATTTGACGCCACCGCCGCTGCTGGCATCCCCGAGCACGATCCTGGAATAGTCCCAGCTTCGAGCAAGGGGTCCGGTGGTTCGGTAGGCCCCTATTGCACCTTCCGCGTTCGATTGGTTGCTGAAGGAATTTGTGACATGGTCCCAATAGGCGGTTATTCCCCCTCCCGTCGAAAGACCTTCTGCTGCAGGGACAAAAGCATTGCCGCTGCCTGCATAGACGAAGGCTGTAATCCCAAGCGCCGAATCAGGGAAAACAACGTCATTGGTTTTGACGAACGTACCGGTATCAAAGAATAGGATGTGCGCGGACGAAGTGCCAACCGCCAAGGTCGTACCGTCAGGGGAAATATCCAAACTAGAAGGTGACGGCACCGCAATGGACTGAATTGTGTGATAGTCCAGTGTTGAGAGGACGTCGATGCGATCCAGTGCCCTCCAGGCAAGGAAAATCTGTTGATGGATCTGGTCAAGGGCTACGTATTTGAAGTCTGGCGCCGCATACCAGGAATAGTCATACGGTATATATGCAGAACGATTGGTAGGCCCTCGGACATTGAAAACCGAAATAAAAAAAACAACGATTAAAGAAATACCAAAAGAGAATCGAACAGAACGGCGTTTTCGAACAGCTGGGTTGTGCAAGGGAAACTCCCCGACGAGGCACAAGGCGCATTCCCGAGTAATCACGGATGGCCCTATCGTAGGTTTCGTTTTTCGACGGGCGATAGTCTAGCAGCATGTGAAAACTTCGTCATCATCTTTCGGCAACACATCTTTCGGCAAAACCCCAGGAGGGTTATCCAAGTGTCTTGGGAGGCTTACAAGATTTCCGCACTAAGAAAGAGAAACATCACCGCAAGCGCCCAGCTGCACGTGGGATTGCGGCTCGGGCATCGATTCGTTCCACTCCCCCAGTTTGAAAGGCTGACATTCAAGGCGAGAATGAATTGCTGCGGACGTTGTAGACGCAGGGAGTCGAGCTGGGCTGAAGAGCCGAAATCCCGATAAGGTCGGGATAAAATCAGCCTCGATGGCGTTTCAGTTGGTGCAGCAGGACTAACTAACGCCGTGTGCCGAAACTACATGCTTTCCGTGCTGCCGCGGCCCACAGAGCCATTGGTTGCACTGGCGACTCAAGCAACCACACCCGGCAGGGACTTGTTCTTAAGTCACTTACGGCTTTCTGTCCGGTATATTCGTATCTGAATCTGACTTCACAGATACTGCGCTAGGAGTTTCTGTCAATGAGTTGACTCCTTGGCGGGTGAGATAGAGGAAGAACGGAGTGACCTCGAACGGCATCTTCTCGTCTTCGGCCACCGCACCCACTGCCTTGGACTTGAGCATCCGCAGCTGATTGTTCCATGGTTCGACCTTGATGCGACCGCCGAGCGGCAGCGCAGCAATGACGTTGCCCGCCGGTTTTGCTGCGATCGGCTCCGCGGAGGAATCCGCAGAGGCGATCGTCCAGGTCGTCGCGACGCTGTTGCCCAGGTGCGGACTGACCAGGTTGGGGATTTCCTTCGCACGGTCCTGCAGTGCTTGGAGGAAGAATTGTGAGTTACCGGGCTGATCCTTGTACGGCGACTTCCTCAGTAATTCTATCCCCTCCTGGGTTGCTGCCTGTTCCTCGTCCGGTGTGAAAGTAAACCCAAAGTGGCGCAACGTCTCTTTCTCGTCGAACCGCAGGCGATTGAAGAACGCAAATTGCGCGCCCATACGATGTCCGAGCACGACGTGACCGAGTTCGTGCGCGAGGATGGCCGCAAGGCTGGCCTCGTCAGGAAGCACATCCACCAACCCGCGACTTAGGACAATGGTGTGGCCCATGGTGAAGGACTCAAGCGTTGAGGTCATCAGAACGCGGCAGCGGACCGCCGGCTGGATATCGAGATTATTGGTGACCTCGAGGTTGTTGATCACCGTCTCCAGCACCTTGTCCACGTCCCCAGACGGCGCCATCAAGCCCAGCTGCTCCATCTTGGCCGCGATGTTGTCTTCTGCTTGGCGGGCCCAGGCACGCTTCGCCTGAAGTGGCGAGTAGTCGTTGGCTATTTCAGTCTGATCATTAACTGGCCTCGGCGTCTCCACCAGAACTTTGCTCAGCTCTTGCTCTTCCCTAGAGCGGCCAGGGGCGTACCCCCAAAGGCGCGTTTGCGCCTTGAATGTATTTACTGCCACGTTGTCGCCTTCTTCGCTGTATATGTAAGCCGGTAGCCATTCGTTGTTTCCATCATTCGTGCGCCAGCTGTCGAAACTGAAGTAGTAGCTGGTCTTGGACCGGCTGCTGTAGCCACCGTTGAACCGCACAATGTGATACTCCTGATCCTCCACCCAGATGCGGCCGACGAAGCGCCCTTTGTCGCCCTTTGATGATGGATCGACGTCGAAAACCAGACAACGAACTTCACCTAAGAACTCGCGCCCGACGTATTCAAACTTGTAATGCTGGCGGTCGAAGCCGTTCGTGTCCACATAGATCATTTGAAGGAAGCCGCGTGGGAGAAATTCAACCGAGAAAAAGCTCCCCAGGCCGCCGAACATGTTGTGTTTGGTGCGAGTGCCAGTGACCAGCGGTACGAGCTCCACACCGTTTGCGAGGTCGGCGCGGCCGAGAAAATACTTGTCGCCGTTCGGCACTGTGCCGAGATCCTTGCTCGGGCGGAGCATCTGGATGTACGTTTCTACGATTGGTGAATATTGGCGGAGCGCCTGCACTTCCGCCTGCTCTTGCGCAATAATCTTGTCCACCACTTCAGTCAAGGGCGTCTGCTGCTGGGCGGCTGCGGCCAGTGGCATCGCACCTAGCGCCAGAACCAAGATCTTTAAGCTACGCATAGTGCCTCCGAAATTTGCACGTGAGAGATACAGGCCTTCCTTGCAGGTTACGCTCCAAAAGGTAGACTGCCATCTGTACGTAGGGTCAGTTTAAGGACAGCAGTACCTACCGGTGGCGTGCAATGTGAACTTCCCAGAACGTCGTCTAAATCCAGTGTGCGGTTGTCAGAGGCGAGGAGAAGGACTTAACGGTCTTCGCGCCGGGCCATCGTCGGGTCGAGATTCGCCGCAAGCGATTGGAACCTACGCGCGTTCCAAATTCGTTGGGCTTCAGACGACCCGCGACCAGGTAGTCAGCGGTACGCGGCGGCCTGAATACTGTACAGCTCCGAGTACTGGCCGCCCTTGGCCATCAGCTCATCATGCGTGCCGACCTCCGCGAGCCGGGCTCCATCGAGCACCACGATGAGATCGGCCATGCGGACCGTTGAGAAACGGTGGGAGACGATGATCGTGATGCGGCCACTGTCGCTCTCGCCGGTGTCGCGCGCCGCCGCGGCATAGCGCTCGAACAAGGCGTGTTCAGTCTCCGCATCCAGCGCAGCGGTTGGTTCGTCGAGGACCAGCAGCAGCGGCTGATCGCGCATGAAGCCGCGCGCCAGCGCAAGCTTCTGCCACTGGCCGAACGATAGCTCGACTCCGCATGGCCACGTCGGACCAAGTTGCGTGTCGAGGCCTGACGCCAGACGGGCGACGACATCGCCGGCGCCGGCACGGTCGACAGCTGTCATCACGGCGGGTTCGTCGTCTAGTCGGGGGACGTCGCCCAAACCGATCGTGTGCCCCGCGCGGAATTCGAAGCGGAAAAAATCCTGGAACGCGCCCGCGAGACACTCCCGCCACTCGCTGGCCGGCAAGCGTGCCAGCGGCGTGTCGTCCGCGAGGATCGAACCAGATGATGGTTCGTACATCTTCGCCAGGAGCTTGACCAGCGTCGTCTTGCCAGCACCGTTCTCGCCGACGATCGCGACGACAGCACCGGCGGGCAGTGTCACCGACACGTCGTCCAGCACGACGCGTGACGTGCCGGGGTAGGCGAACGACACGTGTTCGAGTCGGACGCCGCGGTGCAACACGGTGGGAACCGGCAGATCGCCCGCCGCGGCGACGGACGCGGCGTAGTCCTCGAGCCACGCGAGCCGCCGCGAGCCGTCCATCCAAAATCCACGCAGGAAGCCAATCTCGCCCACGGTGGCCCCGATATACGCCGACAGCCGTGCACCTGCGGCCAGGACCAGCAGCACCTGGCTGGCCGGCGCACCGAGCCCGGATGACACGAACACGACCGCGCCGACATAGGCAAAGCCGAAAATCGCCCATGCCAGCGCGTGCCACAACGCCGAACCCCAGCGAGAGGTAGCCACCGGTCCGTACCAGTGCTCCCACGCCGCGCGGCGCTCCGTCACGAGGCGCTCTCCGATGCCGGTGACCCGCACTTCCTTTCCGGGCGGCGCGGTCGTGGCGATGGTGAACAGGTGACGCGCCAGCCGACTACTTTGTGCCCCGCGCTCCTGAGCTGATCTCTCGACCTCAGGCCGCCACGTCGATGTCAACACGGTCGGGACGGCGAACACCGCGAGCAGCATGAGCGCCGGGTGAATCGACGCCAGCAGCGTCATCGTCACGCCTAGCCGCAGGATCCACCCGAGCGTAGAAAACAGCGACATGTACATGTGGTCGAGCACGAACACCTGATTGCGGAGCATGGACAGCCGATCGAGATACTCCGGGCGTTCCTGATGCGCGATGGTCGCGACCGATGCTTGCAGTTGCGCGACGTGCGACTCGAGCGCGATCGTCACTTTGTCGCGGAAGCGCCGTTGCATGCGCGTGCTCACCGTGCGGAGAAACCAGGTCGCGGCGGCTGACGCGCCGAGGCCAATCGCCGCGCCTTGCACCATGCCAGGTCTGTGCTCGAGGAGGCCTTTGCCGAGCAGCATCAGCCACAATGCCAGGAGAGCATCTGGCAGCGCTGCGAGCTGCGACAGCACGAATGCCACGACCATCAAGCGCGGCTCGTGGCGATACCCGAGCTTACATAACCGCCACATCGAAGACAGTGCGGGAGGCAGCGGCGCGATCGCGCGATCAGGAAAGGACGTCATAGGTGGTGTCCTCCCCGTCTTCCGGGACGTTAAAGCGCTGCGCCTGCAGATCGAACATCTTCCGATAGCGCCCGGCTAGGCTCATCAGCTCGTCGTGCGTGCCGAGCTCAATGACCCGGCCACGCTCGAGCACGCAGATACGATCGGCATGGCGGACGGTCGAGAAGCGATGCGAAATCAGGATGGTCGTGCAATGCCGTGTCGCGGTGAGCAGACGATCGAAGATCTCCGCTTCCCCGCGCACGTCGAGCTGCGCGGTCGGCTCGTCGAGCAGTACGACGCCGGCACCGAGTGTGACGGCTGCTAGTGCTCGGGCAAGCGCGATGCGCTGCCATTGGCCGCCGGACAGGTCGGTGCCGCCGTCGTACCCGCGGGCAAGCACCGTGTCTAGTGCGGCCAAGTTTGTCGCTCCTGCCGACCCGAGCGCAGCGCGCACAACGTCGTCTGGCGCGCCTGCCGGCGCCACATTGTCGCGCAGCGGCAGCTCGAGGCGGATGAAGTCCTGGAAAACAGCCGCGACGCGCGAGCGCCACGATGGGAGATCGAACTCGCGAATGTCAATGCCATCGATCTCGATCGCACCGGATTGCGGATCGTACAACCGACACAGCAGCTTTGCGATCGTTGTCTTGCCGGCGCCGTTCTGTCCAACGATGGCGAGCGAAGAGCCGGCGGGAATCGTGAGATCGAAGTGCTCCAGCACGGGCGTGCCAGCACTGCGAGGTGTCGACGCGACAGCAGGGTATGCGAACGTCACATCGCGCAGACGAATCTCACGCCTGGGTGTTGCCTGTGCGGAGCGATCGCCAGAGCGCAGCCCGCCCGCGGGACGCATCATCGGCTCGAGTCGTAGCACGGCGGCGACCGGGGCAGCCGCTCCGTCGAGCGCCCAACTGAATCCGCCGAACGCGATCATCGACACGCCGACGGCACTTTGCACGTAGACGACGACTTCTCCGAGACTGATGCGGCCAGCGGCGGCGGCGCTCGCCAATAACCAGAACACCAGGATGTTCGCAGAGACGACGAGGAGCATGCTCCAGATGACAGGACGCTCGCGCAGACGTGTGGCTGCATACTGAAGCTCGTGCAGGCGAGTGCGTCTGGCAATGAAACGGTCGATCGTCCAGCCAGCGAGACCGAACAGCCGCAGCTCCTTGCTCGCCGGCGGGTCCACCGCCAGCCGATAGGCGTAGTCGGCATCCCGCTGCGCGCCGCGCACCTCCTCGGTGTTGCGGTCGCGCCAGATCGCGCTCTCGCGTAGAAGCCAGTGCGTCGCCAGCCACGCGCCCGCGAGCATGATTGGCGCCCACCAGGCGTACCTGGCGAGGATCACCGCGGACGCGACACCGCCGGTCATCTCAGCCATGCCACTCGCGATGAAATCCATGGAGATCGACAGCGGCGGGCCGGTCATACCGAGGTCGAAATCACGCGCGACGGTGAGGTCGCTGGTGAGTGTCGGATCCTCGAGGTGCCCCATGCCCGGCGGGCGCACGCAGGCCTCGGTGAGCCGGTCGTATAGCCATGCCGCAGTGCGGTCACCGAGGTTGGCGCTGACCGCCTGATGAATCGGACTGAGCACCTGCAGCAGCACGAAGATCGCACCGGCCAACGCGAGTGGCCCGGTGAGAGGATCGCCGCGCTGCACGGCGCCGACGAGCACGCCCATGGCAATCGCGAAGGCCGCCGGAAGAATCCCTCTCAGCAGGAGGACCGCCCACCAAGCGGCGGCGAGGCCAGCGCCGGCCTTCGGCAGGACGCCAAAGAACTTCCATTCCTTGCGCTCAGTCAATGATTGGAGCACGACCGCATTCTGCCACAGAACCGGCGCGCACACAGGCTCTCACACCGGGCGACTGCAGATACTTACGGTTCCCAGACGCGCTTGGCCGAGCGTAATTCGCCAATTCCAAAAGACATTCCAATTTCCCTCCTGATCGGCTCTTTTTTCTACTTCTCGCATCCCATGCCCACTTCATGAACAGCCCCGAGCACAGCGTCCGGGTCGATGGCCGGGCTAGTGTTTTCTACATTCACCCGTCGCTCGCGAGTGGAAAGCTCAGCAAGTTGAGCTTGCAATTGGTGGATCCAGATTTCGTGAAAAGCCGATAGCTCTTTGACGGCTTCCAGATAACCGAGTTTGAAGGGCCGCCCCGCTGCCAGAACAATCAGTGGACTACTTCTTTGGACAACTGATCGGCCGCAAGAACCCTTCCCGGACTGGTCCAATGCTACGTTTTTGAATGGGCGAAGGCGTCCCGACTGTGGCTGCGCGAGAAACGGTCGGGCTGGGCCGCCCCGGCCGAAATGGTTTCTTTTTGAGAAATTTCAAGCTGCGAACGAAGTTTCTCCTCTCCCTACTGGCGATCACCACGGGACTCACTACCGCCACGCTCTTGATTGTCCGTTACAGCGTGCAAAGCCGTGTGCGCGAATCGATCCGCGACGACCTACGCAATTCCGTCAATACTTACAAGAGCTTCGAGCAGCAAAGAGACCTCGCTCTGACGCGCTCGGCCTCACTCATCGCTAATCTGCCTAACGTGCGTGCCCTGATGACCACGCGCGACGAGGCGACCATCCAGGATGCTTCCTACGATATCCAGCGGCTCAGTGGAAGCGATCTCCTGGTTTTGGCGGATCGCACGGGCATCGTTACCGCCGTACGTTCCACGCGAACGGGATTCCAGAAGCCCATGGCTCAGGAGCTGCTGCAGAAGTCCATCGCCGCGGGAGAAGCTCGAGGTTTCTGGTACGGGGGCGATCATCTTTACGAGATTCTGATTCAGCCAATCGATTTCGAGGGAGCATCCAGCAAGACGACCATCGGTCTACTCGTTGTCGGGCACGAAATTGATAGCGCTGTTGCTAAGTCGTTCGGAGAGCTGGCGGCAAGCGAAGTGGCATTCAGCTGGGCTAGAATCATCGTGTCGAGCACACTTGCACCCGAGCAACAGCAGGAATTGTCCCGCCAAGTAGCCGCGCTGCCTGCGACCGCTCCTGACGCTCCACAAGAAATTCAATTGGGAAGCGAGCGGTACCTGGTCACGACCGTTAGTCTTTCAAGTGGAACCAGGCCGGGAGCCAGCCTCAGTGTTCTCCGATCTTTTGACAAGGCAACGCTCTTCCTGACGCAATTGAATCGCATACTTCTTGGCCTCGGTTTTCTCGCGATTGCCGTGGGAACTTTGCTCGGTTTCGTGCTCTCGGCTACGTTTACTCGGCCCTTGGGCAATCTCGTTGCGGGCGTGCGAGCCCTTGAGGGAGGGAATTACAGCTTCCCTTTGCAGAACAGCGGCCAGGATGAAGTGGCGGTAGTGACTGGGGCTTTTGGGCGCATGCGTGATAGTTTGCAAAAAGTCCAACTCGAGCAGAGAGAACTCGAGGCGCGTTTGCGCCAGGCGCACAAGATGGAAGCCGTTGGCAGGCTTGCGGGAGGGGTCGCGCACGATTTCAATAATCTCCTCACCATTATTCGAGGGCACGCGGACATGCTCACGGATCGCGTGACCGCCGATGAAGGTAGCGAGAGAAACCTAGAGCAGATTCAGAAAGCCACCGGCCGCGCCGTAAGCATGACTCGGCAGTTGCTGGCGTTCAGCAGGATGCAGGTTCTGCAGCCTCGCATTCTGGATTTGAATTCGGTTGTTGTGGAAATGGGCAAGATGTTGCCGCGCTTGATCGGCGAACACATCGAATATTCGTTTGAGCCCGATCCGGAGCTCGCGAACATCAAGGCGGATCCGAGCCAAGTAGAGCAGGTGCTGCTGAACCTGGCGGTGAACGCGCGCGACGCGATGCCGAATGGCGGAAAGCTAACGGTCAAGGCGTCGAACGTTGAGATGGATGTGTCGGCGGTAGCGAGACGCCCGTCCATGACCGCTGGAAAGTATGTTTTGTTGAGCATTTCCGACACCGGTCACGGCATGGACCCAGAAACAAAGGCACATATTTTCGAGCCGTTTTTTACAACCAAAGAAGTCGGCAAGGGTACCGGGTTGGGGCTCGCAACGGTGTACGGCATCGTCAAACAGAGCGGCGGTTTTATCTGGGTGGAGAGCTCACCGGGAACGGGCGCAACGTTTGAGATTTATTTCCCGCAAGCGCGCGGTCCAGCCTACGTGATGGAAAAGGTCTCCGGTTCTAAAGCCGTTCCGCTGGGAAGTGAGACCGTTCTCGTGGTTGAAGACGAGAGCGGTGTTCGTGACCTCGCTTGCCAGTTTTTGCGCAGCGGCGGGTACACGGTTTTGGAAGCCGTAGACGGAGTCGATGCGTTGGAGATATCCACACGCTATTCCGGAACAATTCATCTCTTACTGAGCGACATGGTTATGCCGCGCATGGGCGGCGCTGAACTCACGCAGCGAATACGGGCGGCGCGCCCCGCGACGAAGGTCGTTTTGATGTCCGGCTACGCCGAATATTCGGAAGCCAACAGCGGAAAAGAATCGCCGCAGGTTCCAACAATCCAAAAACCATTTTCTCTGACATCGCTGGCCGAAAAAGTGCGGGAAGTCCTGACGGAGAAGCCTGCAGAAGAGGCCGGGCAGCGCCGATAGAGCTTTGCCGGAACGGTTCATGGATTCCAATATGTTTCCGTTGGAGGTAGCCGTGCAATTCAGCATATGCCGGAACTCGGTTTCGATTCTTCTTTTGGGGATGTTGCTCGTGTCGTCCGTTTGCTCGACCCGCGCTCAGGGGCCGCAGAAACAGGGATCCGCCGCCCAGTTAAGCGGCGGCGCGTCATCAGAGGTGCGTGCGATGACGGAATCGATCCGCGCATTGGACGCACAAATACAAACGCTCATTGCGCAGATCAACGACATGAAGAGTGAGCAGCAACGAGCGTTGCAGGAGGCTCGCAATTTGCGCCATGAGCTGGAGGCACTCAAGGCGCATCCGATCGCCGCGGCGGCCCAAGCGCAGCCGACCTACGCATTGCCTGAACGCGCGGAGTCCGCACCCGCGGCGCATCCAACCTTTTTTCCCGCTGGTCAAACTCTAGCGGCTGACCCGACGGTCGTCGAAAAATTGACGAGGCTGGAGGAGAACCAACAATTCATCGATGAAAAAGTCGCGGTGCAGGAGCAGAGCAAAGTGGAGAGCGGTTCAAAATATCATGCGCGGCTTTCGGGGATTGTTCTTTTCAATCTTTATGGGAATCACGGAAACGTCGACAACCAGGATTTCCCGCAGGTGGCTATTCCCGCTGGCACGGTCGAATCGAACCACGCCATGGGAGCCTCGCTGCGCCAGTCGCAGGTGGGATTCGAAGTGTTTGGCCCTGATATTGCCGGAGCGCGTACCAGCGCGAATGTGCGGTTCGATTTCGCAGGCGGGTTTCCATACGTTCCCAATGGCACGGGAATCGGACTGGTTCGCCTCAGAACGGGAACGATGCGTTTGGATTGGAAGAAAGCCTCTCTGATCGCCGGTCAGGACACGCTCTTCATCGCTCCGCTGACGCCAACCTCCATCGCTTCGCTGGCGATACCGGCTATGTCCTACGCGGGGAACCTGTGGAGCTGGATTCCTCAGGTACGCGTGGAGCACCGTTTTGTTGTCAGTGAGAATTCTGTCTTCACGTTGCAGGGGGGAATCCTGGATTCCTTCTCCGGAGATACGCCAGCCTCCAGTTATGAGCGCTATCCGTCCTGGGGAGAGCAGTCGGGCCAACCCGCCTATGCGGCGCGCGTCGCCTGGACGGGGCGCACACGCGGCCAGCAATGGACCATTGGCACAGGCGGATTGTACGCCCGACAATTTTGGGGTTTCGGAAGAAACCTGGACTCCTGGACGTCCACAGTGGATCTCTCGCTTGGACTGGGACGCTTCTTCGGCTTTACCGGAGCATTCTACCGAGGCCGCGCCCTCGGCGGATTCGGAGGCGGCATCGGGCAGAGCGTCCTATTCTCCGGCTCGCTCGCGGATCCCGCGACCAGGGTTCGCGGCTTGAACTCTATGGGTGGCTGGACGCAACTCAAATTCAAGCCTACGCCGAAGTTCGAAATGAATACGGCCTTCGGCCAGGACAACCCCTTTGCCAGCGAACTGCGGGCGAGCCCGATCGTTCCCTCGGAATATTCGGAACCTCTCTCCAGGAATCAGATTTGGTTCACGAATTTTATCTATCGAGCGCGGTCGAATGTCTTGCTCTCGCTGGAATTCCACCGCATCAAGACGACTGAGGCGGAGGGTGACGCATACGTGGGGCATCACGTGAATCTGGCGGTAGGATACATTTTCTGATGTTTGGATCTGCTCGAATTCGACCGCTGCCTGTTCGTTGTCTGGCAGCGCTTGTATGGCTTTGTGCCTGTGGGAAGGACGCCCGAGCGCAACAGCCTCCCGTCGATGTCAAAGTGGAATTCGTGCGGGCCACTGCCGCCAAGAAGCAGGTTTCAACTGGCAGCGCCGACGTTTCCAACGTAGCTGTTTGGCTTACTCCGCTGGATCCAAGCGCCGAGCGGGCGGCGTCTACAACCGCTGCGAAATTCGTACCAAAACTTGTGCAAAGAAACAAAGTGTTTGAGCCGCATATGCTGGTGATTCACGTGGGGACCGTCGTGCAATTTCCCAACAAGGATCCTTTTTTCCACAATGTTTTTTCGCTCTTTGACGGAAAGCGTTTCGACCTGGGACTATATGAAGCAGGCTCCGCCAAATCCGTGCGATTTGATCGCCCTGGCGTAAGTTCGCTCTTTTGCAATATTCATCCGCAGATGAGCGCTGTCGTGGTCACCGTGGACACGCCTTATTACGGCGTGTCGGATGCCGAAGGGCGCATCTCCATACACGAGGTCCCGGATGGGCGGTACCAGTTGCAAGTGTGGTCGGAACGCAGCACCCCGGATAGTCTGAAGCTGGCGGAAAGAGTCATCACGATTTCGGCCACCACCCGCGACTTTGGGCCGATCCGCATTCTCGAAAATCCGGAATTTACCCTCGCTCACAAGAACAAGTATGGGCAGGACTATGTTCTCCCATCTAACCCAGACTACCTCCCTCATTAGGTTCTACTCTCATCGGATTCCGTGAAACTTGTTTGCTTGCGTTTACCTTGAGTTCTCTGCATGATTCCCGTTGGAGGAAACGCACCGCTGCCGAACCGTTGGGGTTCCGATCTCCTCGAACGCCGTCTCCGTGTTGCCACTCGTCCAGAATCTCATTCCGATTTCTCGGTCCGCGGGGGCCGTTGACGCCGGTCTTTCGTGTTCTTGATGGTGCGGGCCATGCCAGAGCTGGAAGCGTAGTTCGGCGCAGCGGAAACTTTCTTCGACGCCCAGGGAAAACTGACCAACGAAAGCAGTGCGACTTCTTGAGGAAGTTTGCGGAGTCATTCGCCGCGTCGATCGAGGCCATCGGAAGCGGCCAGATTGACGAACTTGAAGAAGCCATAGCTCAAATGGCGAGCTTTCTGGTCACTCTTGCTTGGTTGCAGCAACAACAGGAACGGTGAAGTTGGTACCGTACGTTGGCGTTCAGAGATGGATGATATTGTTACGGAGCGCATAGAAGACCAGATCACTGAAGGAGTGACAATGGAGTCTTTTCATGATGTTGGCGCGATGTGTTTCGATTGTTTTGATGCTCAAATTGA
>Ga0066688_10000152_pt1 | contig 19164 bp, 16 predicted proteins | sample GraSoiAngelo_137_FD_62304 | JGI IMG/M metagenome (GOLD analysis project Ga0066688, IMG submission 62304) | Grasslands soil microbial communities from the Angelo Coastal Reserve, California, USA - 14_0929_09_30cm | ecosystem: Environmental > Terrestrial > Soil > Grasslands | place: USA... | reverse complement strand
AAGCCCGTATGCCCGCGGCCGTTATTTTGTGGGCCGCCGGTGTGGCAGCATCTCCTCTGGGAAAAAAGCTTGGAGTTCCGGTCGATCGCGCCGGCAGAGTGCTGGTGAATCCCGACTTGAGCATTGCTGGCCATCCGGAAGTTTTTGTTATCGGCGACTTGGCGACTCTGAAAGATGACCACGGCAAGCTGCTTCCCGGAGTCGCGCCCGTAGCCATGCAGGAAGGAACGGCAACGGCGAAAAACATTCAACGTGATCTGCGGCATGAACCGCGCCAGAACTTTCACTACGTGGATAAAGGTAGTCTTGCCACCATCGGACGCGCCGCCGCCGTCGCCGACTTTGGGAAATTTCATGTTTCCGGCTTCATCGCCTGGCTTTCCTGGCTTTTCATCCACATTTTCTTTCTCATCGGATTCCGCAATCGGATCATCGTATTGATTCAGTGGGCATGGTCGTATTTCACTTACGAGCGTGGAGCGCGCTTGATTACGGGGGATACTCGATTGCCGGGCTGGGACGATCAGGAATCGACGCATTCCGAACCTGCCAACCAGCGGGTGGGGTGACTGTGGCGACTCATTTCAGCATTACCCCTGTTGTAGATGCGCATCCATTGGCTTACTCTATTTCTGAGCATGAAAGGTAGCACCAGCTCGCATTGGTTCCACGCGTTGATGGTTGGTTTCCTGCTATGCGTACTTCCCTCCCCCGCTTCGGCGGAAGTCTTGAAGATTGTAGTGAACGACACAATTCACCCCATCACAGATGAGTACATTGGACGCGCCCTGGCCGAAGCTCAACGGAATAAAGACCGGGCGTTGCTAATCGAATTGAACACACCGGGTGGACTCCTCGAATCGACGCGCAACATCATCGAGAAAATCACCTCAGCGCCGGTTCCCGTCATCATTTATGTGGCGCCAGGGGGAAGCCGTGCAGCGTCGGCGGGGTTCTTCATCCTGGAATGCGCCGACGTGGCCGCGATGGCTCCGGGAACGAACACGGGCTCGGCTCATCCTGTCACCATCGGCGGCGGCAAGATGGACGACGTGATGAAAGAAAAATTAGAGAACGATGCCGCCGCGTTGATGCGTTCCGTGGTTTCCAAGCGTGGCCGCAACGTTGAGATCGCCGAAACCACGGTACGTCAGTCCAAATCTTTCACCGAACAGGAGGCCCTGTCGCAGAAACTGATCGACTACATCGCTCCCAGCGAGGAAGACCTATTCAAGCAAATGCAGGGCAAACCTGTGAAACGATTCAATGGCCGGACTGAAACTCTCACCCTTGTCGGCGAGCCGGTGCGAAACTTTGACATGACTTTGAAACAACGCATCCTGGCTTTCATTATGGATCCCAACATCGCATTCATCCTTCTCGCTATTGGCGCCTTGGCGCTCTATGCGGAATTCAATCATCCTGGTGCGGTGGTACCGGGAACAGTGGGCGTAGTTTTTATTTTGCTAGCGGTGTTTGCTCTTAACCTGCTGCCTACGCGCTTCGCAGCGGTGGTGCTGATATTGGCCTCTTTTATTCTCTTTGCGCTGGAAGCCAAGTTTGCCAGTCACGGTGTATTGGCGATCGGCGGAATTGTCACCATGGTCTTAGGCGCGCTGCTACTGGTGGACGCGCCTATTCCTGAAATGAGGGTTCATCTGTTGACCGCGTTGGCGGTCAGCATTCCGCTGTCAATCATTACCGTGTTTCTGATGAGCATTGCCCTGAAAGCCCGCGCCAACAAAGTGGTCACCGGCTCTCAGGGATTGGTCGGCGAAGTTGGAGTAGCGCAGACGCCGCTTTCTCCGGAGGGCAAAGTCTTCATTCACGGTGAACTCTGGGATGCCGTCGCTTCCACCAACATTCCCCTTGGACAAACCGTGGTGGTGCGGCAAGTCGATGGATTGAAAATTCGAGTTGATCCTGTGTCTTCCGCCCAAAGAGCTCCGGCAGCAATTCGAGTTTAGAGGCGCGATCCCGCATCTCCAGAGACAACCCCAGCTTGGGCCGAAATGCCTCAAGCGGCACTGGAATTGCGTTACAATTCGCGTCAGCAACATCCCTGACAATCAGGTGTGGAGGCGCAGATGGGCCTTTCAGTGACTACCGTCGCAATCATTATTTTCGCTCTATACATCCTGAGCTCAATCAAGATTCTCGCTGAGTACGAACGTGGAGTCATTTTCCGTCTCGGACGATTGCTGCCAAATGCAAAAGGGCCGGGCATCATCCTGGTATTCGCTCCCATAGATCGTATGGTGCGCATTTCGTTGCGCCAGGAAGCTCTGGAAGTCCCTCCCCAGGACATTATCACTCGCGACAACGTTACGTTGAAAGTCAACGCGGTTATTTTTCTGCGCGTGATCGACCCTAACAAGGCGGTCGTGGAAGTTTCTAATTACGTCTACCAGACCTCGCAATTCGCGCAGACCACATTGCGCTCCGTGCTGGGCGAGCAGGAATTGGACGAACTGCTTGCACATCGGGAAAAAATTAATCTCCGCCTGCAAAGTATTCTTGACACCCACACTGCGCCCTGGGGCGTGAAGGTGGCGAATGTTGAAGTCAAACAGGTCGACATGCCGGAGACCATGCTTCGCGCCATGGCCAAACAAGCGGAGGCGGAACGTGAAAAACGTTCCAAGATTATTCACGCGGAAGGCGAATTTTCGGCGGCTCAGCGCCTAGTGGATGCCGCCAAACTGCTGGCCACAGAACCAGTCAGCGTGCAGTTGCGTTATCTACAGACTCTGACGGAAATCGGAGTGGAGAAGAACACTACGGTGGTGTTTCCTGTCCCGGTGGACATCTTCTCCGGCGTTCAGAAAATGTTGGGTAAATCAGCTGGAGACGGTTCTCCAACTGTCGGTAAGGGCTGACCTCTCGGGCTGGAATTAAGTCGAGGTGCAAATGGCAGCGGCTTCGCAGGATACGGAAATCACTCTCGGTACCGGCAAGATGCTGGTCCTTTTTTTCGGGCTGGTGTCACTGTGTGCAGTTTTTTTTGGTATGGGATTCTCATTCGGACGAACTTCGGTTAAGGCAGCTGGTACTGATTCTGTCTCGTCGACCACTGCCGCCAATGGTCCAGTGCGTCCTACGGCTGTACGGTCACCAAATGCCAATCCCAATCCCTCTGCCGATCTGACGTTTTACAAAACGGTTGGACAGAGCAACAGTGATGCCCAGTTGACGACCAATGATCGCGGAAACAATACTCAAAACAACGCAGCGGCGTCCGAGGCCAAAAACGACCCTGCGAATCCGCCCGCGCCGGCATTGAATGGCTATTACGTGCAAGTAGCGGCAGTCAGCAAACAGGAAGATGCTGAAGCGTTGCTCGACGCGCTAAAGAAAAAGCAGTATGCCGCATTTGCCGGCAACGCACCCACCGACAAGCTTTTTCACATTCAAGTGGGACCTTTTCCCGATATCAAGGATGCCGAAACCATTCGCGCCAAGCTGGTAAGTGATGGGTACAATCCAATCTTGAAGAAGTAGGATGATCCTTTGCGAAAAATCCCGCTCAGGACGGCTTGGGATACCGCTCAACTAAATCCTGTATGCGGCTTTGCCGATTCGGTCGCCTCGTAAGATCCTTCGCGAAAAATCCGCTCAGGATTACAGTTCGGGGATAGTGCTCAACTGTTATCTGCTGAATCTTTGTTCCTTCCACGGATCTCCGTACATGTGATACCCGTTCTGCTCCCAGAATCCTGCCTGATCGTGATCGAGGAATTCCAGGCCGCGAACCCATTTAACGGATTTCCAGGCGTAGAGATGCGGAACGATCAGCCGCAAAGGATATCCATGATCCGGGGTCAGCGGTTGGCCGTCATAATGGGTGGCTAGCAGCACCTCTTCGCGATTGAGATCAGCCAGAGGCACATTGGCGGTGAAACCCTGCTCCGCATGGATCAGCACGTATGCGGCTTCCGATTTCGGTTTAACTCGGCGCAGCAACTCCTGAAATGCAACTCCGTCCCAACGATTGTCAAATCGGCTCCATCGCGTTACGCAATGAAAATCGCTGGTGCGCTGAACCTTGGGCAAAACGTTGAATTCTTCCCATGAGAGTTTGAGTGGCGACTCTACCAATCCATAGACGCGAAAATCCCAGGTTCTCGGATCAAAACGAGGCACCGAGCCATAATGCAGGACCGGCCATTTCAGAGTGAGCGATTGTCCCGGAGGCAAACGGCCCGCGCTTTTCATCGCCTGCTGCAGTTCTGTGCGATCCTTGCCTTCAAACAGCATGACACTCCTAAACAAATCCCGTCTTTTATATTGACAGGCGTCAATTCACATTTTATTCCTATCTTGCCATGAGCACGCCTGAAGAAACGCTAAATCGGATTCTGCATGCCGTCGCTGATCCCACACGCCGAAAAATCCTGCATGCGCTCAAAGAACGCGGCGCCTGTTCAATTGATAAGAATGTCGGCCTTTGCGCCAGCGATATCGAAGCACGCGTTCATCTCTCCCAGCCTACTATCTCTCACCATATGTCTATATTGATCAAGGCAGGATTGGTGCAAGGCAAGAAACTTGGCCAATGGGTGTGGTACCGGCGCAACGAACCGGCTCTGCGTGACTTTGCACGAACCTTGCGGGAAAACTTATAACGACGGCGCTATTGCTAGCCAGCAGTCGCGGCTAGTGCCTTTTGCGATAAGCGGCGAGCTTGCGCAATCAGATCGGCGACTTCGAAAGGCTTCACCAGGTAGGGCAGATTTTTCTCCTGTAGACAACTGCGGATCTCGGGCTCCAGTACGCTGGAAAAAGTGAACAGCATGTGTTTCTCCAGAGTAGGACAATTCTCCATAACCCAGCGATACGCCTCTTGCGCGCACCACCCGCCCGGCATTTTTCCATTCATGATGATCGCATCAAAGGTTTCGCTCAGCAGGCGCGATTTCATGTCTTCGCCACTCATTAAGGTGACCACCTGTGCTCCAGCGCCGGTCAAGACATCGCGCTCAAACTCCAGCACGGCCTCTTCATCTTCCACCAGGAGTATGCGGCCTTCGATCGCAAGTTCATGCCGCGGGGCAGGCAGGCTTTTTTCCGGAGAAGGCGTCCGACCCGCGGATGGAAGCCGTACTTCGATAATCGCGCCTCCCTCCAGCCGATTGCGGGCAGTGATATCGCCCCCGTGCTCCTTCACAATTCCGTAGCAGATGCTCAGTCCCAGTCCTGTGCCTTTCCCAACACTCTTGGTGGTATAGAACGGATCAAAAATCCGGCTCGGTTCCTTAATGCCAGCTCCCGAATCGTGAAATTCCGTATGAACGTTTCCGTCTTTTGCGTAGATGCACACTTTTAATCTGCCTCCCTTGCCGGCTTCCAGCAGGGCGTCTACGGCGTTGTTGATGATATTGAGAAATACTTGTTCCAACTGATGAGGATCGGCGGTCACCGCTGAAATTTCCGGTTCGATCTCGCGCTCCAGCGTGATGTCATTTACTTTCAGATCGTAGTCCCGCAAGGCCAAAGTCTCATCCAGCACCTTGCGAATATCCACCTCCTGCTTCTGGGGTTTGCGCTGCCGGGCAAACGAGAGCAGGTTCTGCACTACGCGATGGGTGCGTTGTGCCTGCTTAAAAAGTTTGCGCACAAAGTCGGACGCTCGCTCTTCCAGCCCCTCGCTTTCGAGAAGCTGGGCATAACCCAAAATCGCCGTCAGTGGATTATTCAGCTCATGCGCGACGCCTGCGATTAGCTGGCCTACGGCGGACATCTTTTCGCTTTGCAGCAACTGCTCCTGAGCAGTCCTCAGCTCTTCATAGGCGCGGCAGGTCTCTTCATATAGACGAACCTTTTCGATAGTAGTGGACAACTGTCGTCCAATTGCGACCAGCAGGTTTTCATCATTGCTGGTGTACTCGCGCGTCTCGTGGCTGCTGATTCCCATAATTCCCATGGGCTTATCTTTGCTCCACAGAAGCACCCAAATCCAGGAGTGCAATCCGTCGGCGCGGATAAAGTCCGCCGCCAGTGGAGGCAAGTGCGGCAGGTAGTCGGGCGTGATTACTTCGGTCCGGGAACGGGTCACCAGATCGCCAAAACCGTCCGGCAGCTTGACCTCGGAAAGGCGAGCTCGGTCGGCACTGCGCTGGCCCCAACCGGCACGGCGCCGGAAAGTCGGTTCTTCGTTCTCGCACAGGTAAATGGAGCCGGTTTCCGCTCCCAGCAACGAGATCACCTGGCGCAAGGTCAAATTCAAAATCTCGTCGAGATCGAATGACTGAGTCGCGATCACGGCCATCGCATTCAAAGCATTTAATTCGCGATTGCGCCGCCGGATTTCATCTTCTGCGCGCTTCTTTTCCGTCATGTCCAGCAGGAAACCTTGATAGCGTTCAATTCTGCCGCTGGCGTCCCGCGTGGCAAAGCTGCTTTCCATCGCGGTCAGCAGCACTCCATCTTTGCGTCGAAGTGTAACTTCAAAGTTACGGACATAGTTGTGCAGTTCGACCTCGCGGCGAAAGGCATCGCGCTGTTCAACCGAAACGTAAAGCTCAGTATCAATATTCAGCGCCATCAGTTCTTCGCGATTACTGTGACCCAGCATGCGTACGAAGGCGTCGTTGCAGTCCAGCAGTTTGCCATCGTGCGTCGCAACAAATACTCCTTCCTGCACCTGTTCGAACAGCAGCCGATACTTTTCTTCCGCGACGCGGCCGTCCGTGGTATCGCGAACCACGTGGATAGCGCCTTTTTGTTTGCTGCCCTGATCGGTGAACGAAGATGTCGAAACCATGGAAAAGCCGCCGAAGCAGGGATCTACGCCCTCGTGAAAGCCTTCGTCGTCTTTCTTGCAATAGGGACATGCCGTCCAGGCTTCACGGGTTCGGGGCAGAACCGCCTCGCACAGATTCCCAACAACGTCGGCGGGAGCACGGCCCAGGCGCTGAAGCAGTGCATGATTTGCCTTCACCACTCTAAATTCGGAATCATGCAGCAAGACAAAATCCTGAATGGAATCGAAAGTGTTAGTCCACTGTCGCTGCGCGCGCAGGATTTGCTCCAAAAGCCGTACATTCTCTACCGCGAAACCCAATTGCTGCGCACAGGTCGAAAGAAATTCCATCTCTTCCAGGGTGTAACAAATCGAATGACGACGTCCAAACATGAGAGTGCCGATGGAGGATTTCTTTCCCTGCACGGGCACGATCACAACATGGTGAAATCGTTCGCTCTCCAGGAATGCCCGCATACTCTCGCTGGCAGTGGAAGCCTTGATCACGGTTGGCTTCCCTCCCCGCAGAACGGTTGCCAGAGTTTCATCCATGGTGGACGAATCATGGTCCTGCAGAAATTCTTGCGAAAGCCCAATTTGTTGCGCCATTACCAGATCGTCGCCCTCGAGCAGGTAGGTCCAGGCAGCATTCGAGCGCATTAGCCTCTTAAGCTGGTCGAGGGCGGTTACCATCATCGGTGCGTGTTGCTGGGCGCCAGCGATGCTGGTCATGAGCGTATTGATTGCGCACAAACGCCGGGTGCGCCCCTTGGACTCGTCGAAGACGATCAGCAGTATGCTCAAGCTAAAAATCAGGTCTGCGGTGGGAGCAAGGCCAGGCGGAAGGTAGACATTCACCGGCGCCCAATCCAAGTGTAAAAACAGGAGACTCAAGCCCAGCAACCAGGGACCAATCTCCCACCGTGCCCAGCGAAAGCGCAGCAACTGGACGGCTGCTGCCAACGTGATAATTCGATACGACACTTCGAGCGCCACGCGCAGCGTGAGCGAATCCGGCCACCACAGCGCGCGAAGAACGGCATAGCTGATGACCGCCGTTGAAGTCAGCAGGAGCGGCAGTAACAACTTGCGCGCGTGCGTATACACCAGCACGGCAGCCGCAAACAGGCATACCGCCAGAATGAATTCTGCATGGGAAATTGCTATCAAGTAGCTTGGAACATGGTCTCCGCCACCTCGCAGGGTCCAGCGGGAACCGAAGTAGGCCATCCATCCCACAATCCAAACCAGCAGATAGCGCTCGCGAAAGGTGCGAAACACCAGCAGGCTGGCTATCAGGATGATCAGGGCGAGCGACTCCTGCGCCATCAACTTGGGGACAGCAATGTCCCCGACCGTGAACCAGGTCCACCAGGCAGGCATATTCCTCGCGATTAAGTAGGCTGCGCTCGCCTCTTGATACCATGCCCGGACGCCTTACCTGGCGGTTTTCCCGGCCCAAATGGTTACTTTCGGAATCTGATAACTCGGGATAGAATGACGCTACACTGAACCAGCCCTATGCCAGTTGAGCGAATCCTGGTGGTCGATGACGAGGAGACTATCCGCGAGATTGTCTCTTCCATGCTGACCCATGCCAACTATAAGTGTCGGCAGGCCGCTTCCGGCCTTGAGGCAATCGCTCTGCTCGATTCCGGCGAAGAGTTCGAACTGATGCTCTCCGACTTGATGATGGCCGACCTGGACGGCATTGGCCTGCTGGAACGCACCAAAGAAAGATTCCCCGACATGCCCGTGGTCATGGTGACCGCGGTACACGATATCTCTGTGGCCCTTGCCGCTATACGAAACGGGGCCTACGACTACCTGCCGAAGCCTTTCGAGCGCGAACAACTACTGGCCACGGTGCGGCGAGCAATGGAGAACCGCCGGCTCAAGCTGGAAAACCGCGCTTACCAGACGAATCTGGAAACGCTGGTCGCCGCCCGCACCGAACAGTTGCGCAAGGCCATGGTCGAACTGGAGCGCTCCTACGACATCACCTTGGAAGCACTGGGCGATGCTCTGGATCTCAAAGATCGAGAGACCGAGGGACATTCCAGGCGAGTTACCGCTTTTACAATCGCAATCGCGAGGGCAATGGGATTAACCGCTGAGCAGATCCGGGTGATTGCCCGCGGCGCGTTTTTGCATGACATCGGCAAGATGGCGATTCCCGATGCCATCCTTAACAAGCCAGGCGCCTTGACCCCGGACGAGGTCGGCATCATGCGCGAGCACTCCTACCACGGCTATCAAATCGTGAAAAAAATTCCGTTCCTACAGGAAGCCGCGGAGATCGTCTACGCCCACCAGGAACGTTTCGATGGAACTGGCTACCCACGTGGATTAAAGGGCGAGCAGATTCCGTTGGGCGCTCGCATGTTCGCCGTAGCCGATACTTTGGACGCGATAACTTCCGATCGTCCCTACCGGCCCGCACAAACGCTTACCGCAGCTCGGGAAGAGATCCAGCGCTGGGCGGGACGCCAGTTCGATCCTGAGGTGGTGAAGATGTTTCTCTCGATGCCGGAAAACATCTGGGACGATTTACGCAAGGAAATCAATTCGCGGGTCTACCGCTTTGCGCTAACCGCTGCCGCCAAAAGCTCCGTCTAACGTCTGCGTTCTACGCGAGACACTTCCGGGTGTAAAAGCGCTTCAAATTTCCCAGGAAGGCAGCATTTTCCATTCTCTCCACATTCAACGAGCTAGTAAGCCAACCCCTAAATTGAGGTCTCCATATGACCCCTCCACGGTCTCGATGGCTGTCGTGTCTTCCACTCCTGTTGATTAGCATTCCACTGATAGCTTAGCGACCAGGGAATCCTGCCGCTGTCTCGCGCACCATTCCTGAGGGCACGACTTTTCTCATCCGGCTCCAGGACAAGCTCGACACCAAGAAACTGGAACAAGGCAAGCACTTCAAAGCCAAGCTTGCCGAAGATCTGATTGCTCCGGATGGCTCGACCATACCGCGCGGTAAGAAAATAAAGGCCACCTTAGTTCCATCCAACAGGGACTGCATGCCCGCATGCTGCTCAGCTTCGATGAGATCGAAACCAATCATGGATCCGTGCCGCTGATCGCCACCGTCACCGGAGTCCCGGGAGAGCACGCGGTAAAACCGCCCGACGCCGAGGGTGAGATCGAGCGCAAAGGCATGAGCAAGCGTCACATGATTGAAGCGATTGCCGTAGGCGCAGGACTGGGCGTAGCTACTGGCGCCGCCGCAGGTGGGCGCCATGGCGCCGCAATTGGCGCGGGCGCTGGGGCGGAGCTGGCGCCCTAGCCGGCTTCTTCACAGATCGCAATCTAAAACTGGATAAAGGCACCACGTTGGAACTGCGTTTGGATCATCCTTTGCAAGTGCCGTTGCGTTGAGTTGTGCGGTGTGATGCGGACTCGGGTCCGGTTTTTGCAGGATAGAACTATCATCGCAGTGCAGTTTTCGACGAAAGGGCACGGATTCCCAAATCCGTGCCCTTTTCTTATCGGTCCACACCGCAAGTTCAATTTATGTGGACGTTCTTTGAGTAGCCGCTTCTCAGGCGTATAAATCTATTTGTCTTCTTCGAGGGAGAAATCATGAAAACTTCTATGGCATGGATATTTCTTGTAATCCTCGCCGGGACGTTCGGCCTGGCACAGGATCGGCCTACGGTTACCGCCCAACCCAACACCGTATTCGTCGGTGCCGATGGCAAATTTGAAGCGAATCCCGACACCGCGCTGGTGCAATTCAACATCTCTGCCCAGGAAGAGAGTTCGCGGGCGGCTTACGATCGGGCTTCTAAGGCAGCCGAGCAGATTCGTCAGATACTGCGATCCAATGGAATCGAACCCAAAGCCGCCGAAATTGGATTCTTTTCCCTGCAACCGGTCTATGATTTCAGGACTGCAAAGCGGAAGCTGGTGGGATATCGGGTGAACACCAATGTATCCCTGAAACTGAAAGATTTTTCCAAGATCGCGCCCATCGTGCAGCAACTCGCCGACACTGATATCACAGAAAATCAGACCGTCAGCTATACCCTCGACGACATCGACGCCGCCAAGACTCGCGCCGTGGAAGACGCTTACCGTCGAGCCCGCGAGTCGGCAAACGCCGTGGCACGCGCCGGAGGCCGGACTCTGGGAGAACTCTCCTACGCCTCAGTGGATACTTTCGAGAATGTGCGCATTGTGACCCCAATGAACGCACGTGTGATGGAGAGTATGGGCGCTGCTACCAAAATGGCCGCGCCCACCGCTGAGTTCAGCCCCCAGAATATCCAGGTCACGGCCCACGTGAATGCCATGTTTGCGCTAAGGTAGCGCCAGCGTCGCGCCGGCAACGAGTTGCTGCTGGGAATTATTTCACTGGCGGAGGAATGCGGTTGGGATCCAAGGGAACAGCACGCTGAAACACCATTTCCACGGTCGTGCCGGCATCCAGTTTCACGTCATTGCCCCGTGACAGCAGCGCGATGGCGGTTCCCACGGCGCCGCCGATGCCCGCGCCGATCGCAGCTCCCTTTCCTCCGCGACTCAAGCCGCCAATCACCGCACCTGTGCCTGCGCCTTGGGCAACGGTTCCGATCTTCTCACCTTTCTGGCTGTCCTGGCGGATCGTGCCCTCCTGCCCTTTAATGGATGTCTTCTCCGCGCCCGGAACATTCTCCACAGCTCCGGGCAGCATCACGGTGTAGCCGCTGGGATAAATGAGCGTGGTGAAGTGCATCAAAACTTCAGCCCGCCCCTTAATCCGTCCCGCACGCTGCACGTGCGTGATCCTTCCTTGTACGTATGTCCCAGCCGGAATCAGAACACGATTGTCCTGCACTACGGGAAAAGTGGTTTCTGCGTAAACTGAGTCCCCTTCCCGCGTGCTTTTGGTCGATACCGCATGCTTGAGCGCAAGTGGAACTTTTGTCCCCGCTGGAACGATGAGCTCATTAGGAGCCGCTGTGGAAGAAGGTGTGGCGCTAGTTGGACGGACAGCGGGACTGGCTTGTGCCATCACCAACGCGGAGAGCAGAAGAACCATCGCAATCGTGCGCATGGACGACCTCCCGTCGAATCAGAATGCAGCAGCAGCCGAAAAGCGGACTTGAGTATAGACCGCCCGCTAGCAGTATTTGGTTCCGATGAACGTAGGATGCGGGCACAATACGAAAAGGTTTCGTGGGACGCGCCGCGCTGCTATGCGCCGGTCCGTTTGAACTGGCCCTCTAGTACATTCCCCATAAATTGCGACTGCAACCGCTGGGCGCATCGCTCACCACAAACGTGGAGAGTACCCTCTTTCTTTGCGATCTCCTCTTCCCATGCGCACAGGTAAAGTAGCGGCCGGTTGTATTCCCCAAAAGATGTCCACATCAACCACCAGCGGTCGGCGGAGCCTTTCTGTACTCCGCAGTTGGGACCGGCACAACGATAGAAGGGATTAGCGAGGTTAGAGGGTCCAACATTCATTACACGACTCCCAGGGTTCGGAAAATGTTCGGACAGGTGTTCAGACATTGTAATGGAACGGCTGGCAGGTCGAACGTCGGATAATTTTTACTTATAGATGAGGTACTTCTGTCGAAGCTGCTGAAATTTCTCCAGCGACTCGCGCCAGTCCTCCGCGATGCGACGCGGATCTTGTCCTTGAGCGATGGCGTCATACACTGCCTGATTCACCAGCAGCTCAATCAATCGTTCCATGTGAAACTGCTGGAGATACAGCTTGTGTAAAGCCGAAGCCAACTCGATGCCCAGTTCAGGAGCGTCCAACGCATTGCGGTCGGTAACTACGATGTTCACCCCAGCACACTTTTCCGCCGCATAATTGCTGGCGTTGGGAGTGAAGGTTACTGGCACAAAACGCACGCCAGAAATGTTTCTAGCATTCAAATATTGTGTGAGTTCGCGGCCGTTGATCCAGGGAGCACCCAGAATCTCAAAGGGAGTGTCGGTTCCGCGGCCCACTGAAACGTTGGTGCCTTCGATGAGAGCCACCCCAGGATAAAGCGTGGCTTCGGTGAGGCTGCGCAGATTTGGCGAGGGATTGATCCAGTTCACGCCCGTCGAATCAAACCAGTCGCCGCGCATCCATCCATCCATCGCCACAACCTGCAAGCGGGCGTTAATGTTGCGCTCCGCATTGAACATCTTCGCCAGTTCGCCGGTTGTCATGCCGTGACGCACCGGCACAGCAGTGTAATTCACGAAACTCTCGCGTCCCGGGTCGGGCATGGGGCCTTGCACGAACGAACCGGTGATGGGATTAGGACGGTCCAGCACAATGATCTCAATTCCCGCCTTGGCCGCAGCCTCCAGGAAATAACCCAGAGAGGCTTCGTACGTGTAAAAACGTACGCCTGCATCCTGAATGTCCACCACCACCGCGTCGAGATTCTTTAGAGACTCCGGCGATGGGCGTCGGGCAGCATCCGTGGCGCCATAGACGCTGTACACCGGAATTCCGGTAGCAGCATCCTTTGAGTTGCTTACATCGGTGGTATCCAGTGTGCCCGTCACACCATGCTCGGGGCTGAATATGGCGTCCAAAGAAACTCCAGAAGCCTCGGCCAGGACGTCAATGGTGCGGCGTCCCTGAGAATCAACTCCAGTCTGATTGGTCAGCAGCCCGATTCTCTTCTTGGCCGCGCCCCCGCGAATCAAATCAAAGTTGTGCGCTTCCAAGACGTCGATTCCAGTTTGCACCGATCCGTTCCGTACCGACAACCGGCGGGAAGCCGTCTGGGCTTCGTTATAGCCAGTAATACTTTTCAGTCGTAGCTGTTCTTTTTCACTGACGGTCAGTGGCAAGGTCGCGGCTACGGCGGTGGCAATCTTTGCGCGCAACGCAATCACATTTCCCTTGCCGCGAGGATGAACTGAATTAGTGAGCAGGATGATGTAAGTGCGGGTAGTGGGATCAATCCAGAGCGAAGTGCCGGTCCATCCTGTGTGCCCAAACGAACCTACCGGCAACAGTTCACCCCGATTACTGGATAAAGGAGAATCGATGTCCCAGCCAAAGCCTCGCAGACTGTCAGATGTAGGCGGCTGCTGCGGCGTGGTCATTTTCTCTACCGCGGGCGAACGCAATACCGTGCTGCCATTCAGCAGAGCTTGGGCAAATTTCGACAAGTCTGCGGCCGTGGAGAACAATCCTGCATGTCCGGCCACGCCTCCCATACGGCGTGACGTGGGATCATGTACCATCCCGCGGAGCATCCTGCCCTGTTCGTCATACTCGGTTGGCGCGATCGCCGACTTCCACGCGGCTGGCGGAAGGTAGCGAGTGTGCGTCATCCCCAACGGAGTGAAGATGTTCTTCTGGCAGTACTCGTCCTCTGATATTCCCGACACACGCTCGATCAACGCACCCAGGACAATAAAGTTGATATCGCTGTACAGAAAGCGTGAGCCCGCAGGGATGACTGGCGTTTCGGCGAAAGCCATGGAGAACGCTGTGTCGCGTCCCTGCCATGGCTGCGTCAAATCCAGATCTCCCCGCAGACCCGAATAGTGCGTAAGCAAATTGCGGACCGTAATATCTTCTTTGCCGTTTTGCGCGAACTCCGGAATATACTTCGCGACCGGATCGTTGATCCGCACCTGCCCGCGCTCCATCAGTTGCATGATTGCGCTCGTTGTAGCTACCACCTTGGTGAGAGAGGCGAGGTCGAAAATCGTATCCAGCCTCATGGTTTCGCGTCGCGGTTCGAGAGACCGGTTGCCAAACGCCTTGCGATACATCACCTGCCCGTTGTGCCACACCAGCAACACTGCGCCAGGCATCTGGCCTTGACGGATTGCGTTCTGAATGATGGGGTCAAGGACACCCAGCCGGTTCGGGGGGCCTGGTTTGCTGCCAGCCGCCGCCTGTGCGCTTTCGGGATAGATGAAACTGCTGAGCAGAAATGCTGCCGCGAGCAGGCAGAATGAGGACCGCTGGATTCGCGAATTTGCTCTGATTATGCGGATATCCCGACTTTACACAACCGCCGCTGGATTACTCAAGAACCTCAAGTAGGGGGTACCGTGTGTACCACTGATTTATCGCTCCCGTCGTTGGCTGTTGGTCGTTCGTCGTTGGCCACCGACCAAGGACGAACGACCAACGACGGACTTAAAGTCACCTTTACCCGCTCTGCGAACTTTGCTATAAACCGAACATCGAGCAAATTACACCTTTGTCAGAAGGCTCCTCTTCCCTGAATACCGCGGCCAAGACCTCCGCGCATTTTCCCCCGCCTGCTTACGAGCAGCAGGACGTTGTGTTCTTGCCTGCCTTTGAGTTGTTGCGACAAGCGATTGCGCAGCATGTTTTCCCCGCAGCCTCGGTCGCGGTAACACATCAAGGAAAGCTGGTTGCGTTGAAGGCCATTGGGCGCTTTACGTATGACCTGAAATCTCCTGAAGTGACCACGGCCAGCATCTTTGATCTAGCTTCGGTTTCTAAGGTCGTCGCCACCACCAGCGTCGCCATGATTCTTTACCAGCGCGGTTTGCTGGATCTGGAAATGCCAGTTGTCTCGATCGTGCCGGAATTTTCAGGACAGGATGAGCGTCGCCGCGAAGTGACTTTGCACATGCTGCTGGCCCATTCCTCAGGATTGCCGGCTTACGAAAAGCTGTTCCAGAGAGCCCCTACGAAGGATCGGTTGCTGGACGCGGCCTTCGCAATGCCGTTAGTCGCGGATCCAGGCGTACAAGCCACCTACAGTGACGTCGGTTTTATTGTTCTTGGCGTCGCGCTCTCGCGTATTGCTGACGAACCTCTTGACCGTTTTTGCCAACGCGAAGTGTTCGGCCCGCTGGGTATGGCAAACACAGCTTTCAATCCGCCTCCGGCTTGGCGACCTTCGATTCCGCCCACAGTTGATGACGACTCCTTCCGCCACCGCATCATTCAAGGAGAAGTCTATGACGAGAACGCCAGTGTGCTAGGAGGCGTAGCGCCACATGCCGGCGTTTTCGCCCCTGCGCAGGACGTCGCCGTCTTCGCCAATGCTATGTTGAAAGGAGGCCAACCCATCCTCCATTCGGAAACACTAGCAGTCTTTACCCGGCGCGAATCGTCACCCGCGGGCACGTCTCGCGCGCTTGGATGGGACACGCCTTCATCCCCTTCGCAGTCGGGAAGGTATTTTTCTCCGCATTCCTTCGGACATCTCGGCTACACCGGCACTTCACTGTGGATCGATGCTGAGCGCCAGTTTTCTGTCACCTTGCTAACCAATCGGACCTGGCCGGATGGCAGCAATAACGCCATTAAAGAGATCCGTCCAAAATTTCACGATGCGGTCATCGAAGCGCTGGAGGCTCGCGGTTGAAAGGTGCCACAAAAAAACCACGCACCGATTTAGGCCGGCTCGTCACTGAAAAGCCGAATCCGGTTTCCGCGAACCTGGATCTGAAACCATCCCTACAACTGGCGCGCATCATCAATTCCGAAGATGCCAAAGTCGCGGCCGCCGTCAAGCGTGCACTTCCACAAATCGCGCAAAGTATCGATATCATCGCATCTGCGTTGCGACGAGGCGGTCGGCTCATCTACGTTGGCACCGGAACCAGTGGACGCATTGCCGCACTCGACGCCGTCGAGTGTCCGCCTACATTTGATACTCATCGGCAAACAGTGCAGTTCATTATCGCCGGAGGGCTAAAAGCACTGGGCGCGGCGGTGGAAGCCGACGAGGATTCTCCTAAACTCGGCGAGCGCGAGATCGCGAAGCAAAAACCAGGAAAAAACGACGTAGTGGTGGGGATCGCCGCCAGCGGCCGCACTCCGTTCACCGTGGCTGCAATTTCGTACGCTCGCCGCCACGGCGCCAAGACAATTGCCGTCACCTGCAACCGGAATTCTCCGCTGGAAAAAGCCGCGGACCTGGCAATCGTCACCGAGGTTGGTCCCGAGGTTATCTCCGGATCCACTCGCATGAAAGCCGGGACCGCGCAAAAGATGGTCCTGAATATGCTTTCGAGCGGCGCGATGATTCGCCTGGGCTACGTTTATGGCAACCTGATGGTCAATCTTCATCAAAAGAATGAAAAGCTGGTAGATCGTGCCGTGAGAATCCTGCAACTTACTACTGGCATGGGTAGAAAAGCCGCGCAAAAGGCGCTCAGAAAGGCAAAAAACAGCATTCCCCTGGCGTTAGTCATATCGCAAGCGAAGGTCAACCGAGCCGAAGCCCAACGGGCACTGAAGGCTGCGAATGGTCATGTCCGTCATGCCATTGCCGCAGCCCGAAGTTTGTAGGAAGCCGTCGTTGGTCCTTGGTCGTAGGTCCTTGGCCGCAGGCGAACGGCCAACGACAACCAGCCATGCACTCCCGATTAATAATTTCCTCAATGTTGGCCACCTTATTCCCCGCTAGAATAGAAGCAATGGGGCTTACTCAAGGAATTATCTAGATATGGATAAATTCGTGATCCGCGGCGGAAATCCGCTGCTGGGGACAGTTCGCGTCAGCGGCGCCAAGAATGCCGCGTTGCCGGCCATGGCCGCAGCCATTCTCACGGACGAGCCCGTCATCCTGGAAAATATTCCGCAGGTGCGCGATATAGAAACTACGCGCAAGCTGCTGGCTGCGATGGGTGCCGAGGTCGAACTCGGCTACGGTCGTGCCCAGCATCGCACCACGATCTGCTGTCGCAATCTGACATCGCCCGAGGCCTCCTACGAACTGGTCAAAACCATGCGCGCCTCTACGCTCGTTCTCGGTCCGTTGGTGGCGCGCTGCGGACATGCCCGGGTTTCACTACCCGGCGGCTGTGCCATTGGATCTCGTCCCATCGATCTGCACATCAAGGGACTCGAGCGGCTGGGCGCGACCATCACTCAGGATCACGGCTACGTAGAAGCCAGCGCGAAACGTCTGCGCGGCGCGGAAATTGTCTCCGACAAAATTACCGTTACCGGCACAGAAGACTTGCTGATGGCAGCCTCGCTCGCCGACGGCGAAACGGTTATGCAGAATTGCGCGCGCGAACCGGAAGTCGCCGATCTGGCCGAGTTGCTCAACAAGATGGGGGCTCATATTGAAGGTGCGGGCACTCCCACGATTCGTGTGAAAGGTGTGAGCAAACTTCATGGCGCCCGGCATCGCATTATTCCCGACCGCATCGAGGCTGCCACCTTCATCATTGCCGGAGCATTGACTGGAGGAGATCTGAATGTGGCGGGTTGCGATCCCCGTCACCTCGACGCTTTGCTGCAGAAGCTGGATGAAGCCGGCGTGAAGACTGCACACAACGCGGATTCCCTCCGCGTGATGGGTGATGGGCCGCTAAAAGCTGCTGACATCGTCACTGCGGAGTATCCCGGATTCCCTACCGACATGCAGGCGCAATATATGGTCCTGGCCACGCAAGCGGAGGGAACATCCAACATCACAGAAAATATTTTTGAGAACCGTTTCGTACACGCCCAGGAACTCCTGCGCATGGGAGCCAGGATCAAGATTGAAGGACGGCGCGCCGTGGTTCGCGGCAAATCTCCGCTGAGCGCCGCTGCGGTGCTGGCTTCCGACTTGCGCGCGTCCGCCTCGCTGGTGCTGGCAGCATTGGTCGCGGAAGGCGAATCCATTATCGACCGCGTGTATCACATCGACCGCGGCTACGAACACATCGAAGAAAAACTACGCGGCGTCGGCGCACAAATTCGCCGCATCGGGGAAATGCTTCCCAAGCGGGCGGTGGCTCCAGCAGTACGCGCTTAAAGCAAACTCGAGTTTCAGGTGTACGTTTCAGGTTTCTAGTACTCCGCGCCCGCAGAGACCAAAGCCCGTCGGTTGCGTGAGGCGAACGCAGGCCTGAAGCCCCGCTCTTCCACGCGGGGTCCCAAGAATTCGAGGAGCACGGAAACCCACGATTCTTACTTGATGGCGGCTCCGCCGGCGTGGCCCACCACTTTCCTACAAGCTCCCGCCAATTACCTGCGTAACTTTGTCGGTTGGCACACTCCGTCATAGGCTTGGCGTGGAGGCGTGCGGAAAATGAAAAAGATTGGATTACTTCTGACGTTGTTGGTTGCATCCCTGCCGAGTGTCGGCCAGGCACAGCCGCCCACAGTCTATATTGCGCCGCAAAATGGTTTTGAAACTTACCTCGGTGCAGCGATGGCGAAGAAGGGTGTCCCGATCGACGTCGTCACGGATCAGACGAAAGCTGTCTATTTGTTGAAAGCCGCGCCCGTCGAGATCAAACAGGAATCCACCGGGGCCAAAATTACACGTTGCCTGTTCGCTTCTTGCGCAGGGATTGAGGACAAAGGAAGCGTCTCTGTCCAATACATTGAAATCAGTTCAAGCAAGATGCTTTGGGCGTACTCGGTGAACAAACAGAGAGGCGGCAGCAAGAACCAGCAATCCATGGCTGAGGCAGTTGCCAAACACCTCAAGGAATTCATCGAACATAAATAGGCCGATAATTGACAC
>Ga0066688_10000142_pt1 | contig 19455 bp, 16 predicted proteins | sample GraSoiAngelo_137_FD_62304 | JGI IMG/M metagenome (GOLD analysis project Ga0066688, IMG submission 62304) | Grasslands soil microbial communities from the Angelo Coastal Reserve, California, USA - 14_0929_09_30cm | ecosystem: Environmental > Terrestrial > Soil > Grasslands | place: USA... | reverse complement strand
CTCAGCCACCCGATTTCAGTTAAGAGGAGGGCGGTGAGGCACCTTCTCGAACGCCTGGGTGGCTACCTTCCTGCGGCCCTGGGTCTTTTGCTGCCGATCGTCTTTTTACCCGTCGCCAGCGATTCCTACATCCTCCCTCGTGCATCGATTGTGATCGCCTGCGCCTGCCTTGGCGCAGGGATTGCGCTTCTCATCCCTGGCACGCCGCGACTTGGCGCCTTGCGCATGCCGCTCATTGCCGCCGCCGGCGCCGCGGTGCTGGCCTTCCTCTTTTCGGTTTCCCAGCCCCTCAGCCTTGCCGGGTCCTACACACGGTACGAGTCTTTGCCGATGAGGCTCAGCTACCTGGGCCTTCTGGCCACAACGTTCTGGCTGCTGCCCACCCAGCGGCAGCGCGATTGGGTGGTCGCGGCGTTCGTTTTTGGCACCTCGGTGGCCTGTCTCAAGGCGCTCGGCCAGTGGTATTTCCACGCCCCTTTCCGGCCGGACGGCGACCTCGGCAACGCGAACCTGCTCGCGGCGCTGATCGTGATGGGCATCCCGCTGGCGGTCGACCGCGCCCGCCGCGGCACGTACTTCGTCGGCGCCTGGGCGGCCGGGGTGGTGCTGATGGTTGCCGGCCTCCTGGTCACCACGTCTCGCAGCGGCGACCTGGGAGTGATCGCCGGATGCCTGGCCCTGCTCGCGTTCGCTGTCCCGCGGCGTCTGGGACGGGCGGTCGGCATCGCTTCCGGGGCGGCGGTCGCGCTCGTGCTGGCGGTGATGCTGGCGAGTCCGCTTCGCGTCCTCAACAACGACCCGCCGGAGCTCCGGCTGCACCTGTGGAGCGATGGGGCGCGCATGGTCGCGGCGCGGCCGATCACGGGCTGGGGCGAGGACTCCACCGGCCTCGCCTTCGGACATTTCCTGAGCCACGACTACGCCACCTACGTGACCTTCGACCGCATTCACTCCGGTCCGCTGGACATCGCGGCGACGCAGGGCGTGCTCGGTCTCGTTGCGCTCGCCTGGGTGCTGGTGGTTCTTTTCCGAGGCGTATGGAAGGGCCGTTCCGAACCCGGCGTCGCAGGCCTGACCGCAGCCCTCGCCGGCTACAGCGTGTGGGTGCTTTTCAACTTCGACTGGGCCCCCGCCACAGGCGCCTTCTGGCTCCTGGCAGGAACGCTGTGGTCCGCCTGTTCACCTCCCTACGCTGTGGGGAGGTCGCCCGAACGCCGGGTGGGGAGTCGCGTATGGCAACCAGCGCTCGCCACAGTGCTTGTCGTGGCGGCCACCGTGTTTGCCGTCTTCCCCATCCTCGCCGACACCTGGTACCTGCGCGGCCGCGCCGACCTCTCCGTCCAGGTCGATCCTCTTCAGGCCCAGTACCACTGGTCGCTGGGCGAGGGCCTGATCGCAAAGCGCGAGCAGGCGCGGGGAGTCGCCGAGCTGCGCCGCGCCGCCGATCTCGGCGAGACCGAGCCGAGCCTCTACGTCGAGCTCGGCGACCGCGAGCTGGAGATCGGCGATCGGGATGCGGCGCGGCGCGCCTATCAGCGCGCGCTGCAAATCGATCCCTACTACAGTCCCGCCGCTCAGCGCCTCGCGGCGCTGAACGGCTGAGAACAAGTCGAGCTGTTACGCAGCCGGGGCGGCGACCTTCCAGAGGTGGATCTGACGGATGGCGGCGGAAGAATGTGACCGGCGGGCTACTCTTCGACCTCGGGATATTCGTCCTGGCGCTGGTCGGTGCGCGCACCGGCCAGGCTCGCAGGCGGCGCCGAGAGCTGCTTGAGGCTCAGCGAGATCCTGCGCCGGGCGGTGTCGATGCCGATCACCTTGACCTGAACCGTCTCCCCCACCTTCAGCACATCCTCGGTCCGCTCCACGTGGTCCCACGACAGCTCGGAGATGTGGAGCAGGCCCTCGATGCCCGGCATGATCTGCAGGAAGGCTCCGTACTTCTTGGTCTTGGTGACCTGGCCTTCCACGATCGAGCCGACCGGCATCGACTGGACGAGGCGCTCCCATGGGTCCTGCTGCAGCTGTCGCAGCGACAGCGAGATCCGCGTCTGCTCGGGGTCGAGCTTGATCACCTTGACGGTGACCTCCTCGCCCAGCTGGAGCACGTCCGTGACCTTGGAGACGCGGTCCCATGACAGCTCGGAGATGTGGATCAGGCCATCCGCGCCGCCGATGTCGACGAAGGCGCCGTAGCTGGTGATCCCCGATACGGTCCCCTTCACGGTGGTGCCGGTCTGGAGCCGGCTGAAGAGCTCCTCGCGCTTGCGTGCGCGGTCCTCGTCCTCCGCCGCCTTCTGGCTGACGATCAGCCGGTTGCGCTTGCGGTTGACCTCGAGGATCTTGACCGGGATCCGCTTGCCGACGAGCGATTCGAGGCTGCCCGCGTAAGCGCGCGCCACCTGGCTCGAGGGCAGGAACCCGCGCAGGCCGAGGATGTTGACGATCAGCCCGCCCTTGTTCTGCTCGCGGACGTCGGCGTCGATGACTGTGCCGTCGGCCTGCTTCTCCGCGGCCACGATCCAGGTCGTCTCGGCGCGAGCCCGGCGTAGGCTGAGGACGACGTTGCCCTCTTCGTTCTCGGGCTGGAGCACGTAGACCTTGATCTGGTCGCCAGGCTCGAGCTCGGAGTCCACGTCTCCGCGCATGCCGAGCTCCTTGCTCGAGATGACTCCCTCAGCCTTGGCCCCGATGTCCACAAGGACCTCATCCGGGTCAACTCGTACGACGATCCCATCCACGATGTCCCCGTGGTTGGGGGTCTTGAAGGCTTCCTCCTCGAAGTGGAGGTAGTCCTCCATGGTCATCGATGCCGATGATTCCTGGTCAGTCCCCTCCTCGTTCTCGGTCAGGACAGCACCGGACTCAGTGGACAACAAAATACGAACCCCCTAAGAGTTATTGATGTGATCTTGGTCGTCAAAAACGGCCTCCGTCAAAATGAACGTCAATTGTAACGCAGAACGGAAGCTCTACCCAGGAAGGGGAATCGAGAGGTCATGGTTGTCGATCAGCCTCGTTTTGCCGATCCGCGCCGCGATCACCGCCAGCGTTCCGGGCTTCTCAAAAGTAGCCGCGTCGACCAGCTCCGCATACTCGAGATCGGCCAACGGCTCTGCCCTCACCCGCGCCACGAGCACGGCCCGCAGCCGGACCGGATCTCGCTCGCCGGCAGCGTAGGCTCGGGCGGCGTCGCGGAGCGCATCGCTGAGGCTCGCCGCCGCCTTCCGCTCCGCGGGATCCAGGTACACATTGCGCGAGCTCAGGGCCAGGCCATCCTCCTCGCGCACGATCGGCCCCACCCGGATCTCGACGCCGAGGTCGAGGTCGCGCACGAGACGCTTCACCACCGCCACCTGCTGCGCGTCTTTCTGGCCGAAGTAGGCGCGGTCCGGCTCCACGGCGGCGAGGAGCTTCGTCACCACCGTCGCGACTCCCTCGAAATGACCGGGACGCGCCTTGCCTTCGAGCGGCTCGGCGATGCCGCCGACGTGGACCCGGGTGCTCGCCCCTGGCGGATACATCAGCTCGGTCCGCGGCTCGTAGATCGCGTCCACCTCACCCTCACCCAGCAGTCTCGCGTCGCGATCCGGATCGCGCGGATAGCGAGCGAAGTCCTCGCCCGGCCCGAACTGGATCGGGTTCACGAAAACGCTGACGACCACGACATCGTTCTCGCGTCGCGCGAGCTCGACCAGACTCAGGTGCCCGGCATGCAGGGCGCCCATCGTCGGCACGAGCCCAATCGATCTGCGCTCGGAGCGCCACCGGCGCGAGGCGTGGAGCATCGCGCCGGGTGTCTCGATGACGGCCGGGGCGCTAACCGCCGTACCTGACCTCTTCCCTGTCCTTTTGCCCCACGAACTCGGAGGCTTCGCCGAGAGTTCGCGGGGACCCCTGGGAGGCCGGAGCTGAGCCGTTGGCCGAGTACTCGTGCTCGGGGCCCGGGAATTTCCCGTTCCGCACGTCTTCGGCATAGGCGTTCGCCGCCCGCGTGATCTCATCGGCCAGGTTGGCGTACCGCTTCACGAACTTCGGCGCCTTGCCGGTCGTCAGCCCGAGCATGTCGTGCAGGACGAGCACCTGCCCGTCGGTGCCGGCGCCGGCGCCGATGCCGATGGTCGGGATGCGCAGCGCCTCAGTGACGGTGCTCGCGAGCTTGCTGGGCACTCCCTCCAGCACGATGCTGAAGGCTCCCGCCTGCTCCAGGGCTTTTGCGTCAGCCAGGATCCTGGCCGCCTGCGCGTCCGTCTTGCCCTGGACCTTGAACCCGCCCATCTGGTGGACGAACTGCGGCGTCAGGCCGAGATGGCCCATGACAGGGATGCCGAGCTCGGTCAGCCGGCGCGTGATCTCGATCACGTGGCCGCCGCCCTCGAGCTTGACCGAGTGCATCCCGGCCTCCTGGAGGAACCGGCCCGCGGTTGTGATTGCCTGCTCGATTGACACGTGATACGACATGAAGGGCATATCGCCGACCAGCAGCGCCTGACGCGCGCCGCGGGCGACCGCCTTCGCGTGGTGGAGCATGTCCTCGAGCGTCACCGGCAGCGTGGTCGGATGGCCCAGCATCACCATGCCCAGGCTGTCGCCGACCAGGAGGATGGGGATGCCCGCCTCGTCGAGGATCCGCGCGCTGAGGAAGTCATACGCCGTGAGCACGGCAAACCGGCGGCCCTCGTCCTTGAATCGCTGGACGTCCAGCACCGTGGTCATCTGCGACCTCTCCTTCGGGTCGCTGCCACATCTCGGGTCAGCGCCCTTTTGGTCCGTCCGGCCGCCGCGGGATCGAGTCCCGCCTCTTTTGCGATCTCGAGCGCGACCAGGCCGAGCATACGATAAACAACCTCGATCGAAGGCAGCTCCTCCCCACTTGTGGGGAGGTCGCGCGGAGCGCCGGAGGGGCCGATCCGATTCAACGCAGCGATGTGCCGCCCCACGGTTTCCGCGTCGCCCCTCCTGATCGGTCCGGTCAGCGCCCGGACGGTGCCTCGGCGGCGCACGTTGGCGACCACTCCCTCGACCAGCGGAATCAACGCCTTCGCCGCCTCGGCGCGCCGCCAGCCGGCGGCCTCCAGGACCTGGACGGCCTCGTCGATCGACGCCACGACGTAGTTGGAGGCGAACACCGCGGCGGCGTGATACAGGGCCCGGCCGCTGTCATCGACACGACGCGGCTTCGCGCCGAGATCTCGAGCCAGCTTGGCCAGGCGTCGCCGTAAGGCAGGCGTGCTGGCGTCGATCGCAACCGTGATACCGCGAAACGCCGACGGATCGCGCGGCTCCGGAAACGACTGCAGCGGATGGAAGGAACCGACGGCATGGCCGCGCAGCGCGTCGAGGACGCCCAGGCCCAGGGCGCCGCTGACGTGGACGAAGCTCAGGGCAGCGGCCGGCTTTTCACGCGCGATCCGCGCCGCCATCTCGCTCACCGCGTAATCGGGCACAGCAAGAAAGACGATGCCCTCGACGGGCGCTGTGAAACGGCTCCGAGCCGGAACGAACCGCGTCCTGTGCCCGGCGGCCCTGAACGCGCGGACCAGGCTGCGGCCAAGGTTGCCTCGGCCTTCGATCGTCAGCGTCGGGAATGGCGTTCGCGCAACCCGAATTCCGTCCCTTGGGGAGGGCGGGTGGGGCGTTACGAAGCGGTCGAGCTGGCCGCCGCCGGCTGCTGCGGCTCTTCGCGGGCGATGATCTCGTCGAGCTCCTTGCCGTCGATCGTCTCCACGACCTTGAGGCGCTCGACCACCGCGTCCATCTTCGTCCGCGACTTGGTCAGCACGGCCTTGGCGGTCTGGTAGCCGTGGTCGACGATGCTGCGGATCTCCTCGTCGATGATCGCGGCGATCTCCTCGGAGTAGTTGCGCTGCTCGCCGAGGTCGCGCCCAAGGAACACCAACTCTTCCTTGTGGCCCATGGTCACAGTGCCCAGCTTCTCGCTCATTCCCCACTGCGTCACCATGCGGCGCGCGATCTGGGTCGCCCTCTGGATATCGTTTTCAGCGCCTGAGGTGATGTCGCCGAACACGATCTCCTCGGCGACGCGGCCGCCCATGATGCCCGCGATCTGGTCCATCAGCTCGTCGCGCGAAACGAGGTACTTGTCCTCTTCCGGCAGGCTCAGCGTCCAGCCGAGCGCCATGCCGCGCGAGATGATCGAGATCTTGTGCACTGGATCGGTGTGCGGGAGCGCCTTCATGACCAGGGCGTGGCCGGTCTCGTGGTACGCGATGATTTCCTTCTCGCGGTCGGAGATACGCCGGCTCTTGCGCTCGGGGCCGGCGATGACGCGCGCGATCGCCTCCTCGAGCTCGTCCATGCCGATCACCTTCTGGTTGGCGCGCGCGGCGAGGATGGCCGCCTCGTTGATGAGGTTGGCCAGGTCGGCGCCGCTGAAGCCAGGCGTCTGGCGCGCGAGCACGTCGAGGTCGACCGTCGAGTCGAGCGGCTTGTTGCGCGCGTGCACGTCGAGGATCTGGCGGCGACCCTTGATATCGGGGCGGTCGAGGGTGACGTGGCGGTCGAAGCGGCCCGGGCGCAGCAGCGCCGGGTCCAGGACGTCCGGGCGGTTGGTGGCTGCGATCACGATCACGTGCGTGTTGGTGTCGAAGCCGTCCATCTCGACCAGCAGCTGGTTGAGGGTCTGCTCGCGCTCGTCGTGACCACCGCCCAGGCCGGCGCCGCGCTGGCGACCGACGGCGTCGATCTCATCCACGAACACGATGCAGGGCGAGTTTTTCTTCGCCTGGTCGAAGAGGTCGCGGACCCGGCTCGCACCGACACCGACGAACATCTCGACGAACTCCGAGCCCGAGATGGAGAAGAACGGCACGCCTGCCTCGCCGGCGACGGCCTTGCTGAGCAGCGTCTTGCCGGTTCCCGGAGGTCCGACCAGGAGCACGCCCTTGGGGATGCGCGCGCCGAGTGCGACGAATTTCTCGGGGTACTTGAGGAACTCGACGATCTCCGTGAGCTCCTGTTTCGCCTCGTCTACCCCCGCGACATCCGCAAATGTGATCGCAGGCTTATCGCCTGCGATCATCCGAGCGCGCGACCGCCCAAAGGAGATGGCCTGGTTGTTGCCGCTCTGCGTCTGCCTGAGCACCCACCACATGAAGGCCGCGATCAGGATCACGAGGATGATGTTCGGCAGCAGCACCTGCAGCAGATAGCTGCCGTTGCTGTTCTTGTCGAACTTCACGTTGACCTTGTCGGTCTGCATCTGGGTGAGAAGCTGCGAGCAGCCACTGCTGCAGTCGGGCAGGGTCACGTTGTGCTTCTTGCCGCCTCCGACCTCGGTTGCGACGCCGTCGGTCCCGCTGATCTCGAGGTCGCTGACCTGGTGATTGTCCGCGTTGTCGATCAGCTGCGTGTAAGTCCAGTCGCCCTGGTTCTGGCTGCTCTGGATCGAGCTCCAGGTGAACCAGAAGATGAGACCAAGGACGACGACCAATGCAAAGTAAAAAAGGCTGGAGCGGGGAAAGCGACTCAAACTCAGATCTCCTCGAGGGCTTTTGGAGGTTCTAGCCTAACAACTTTCGGTGGCGGGGGAACCGGCATAGGCGTGATCGCCACGTGCAGGCCGCCCTCGTCCAGAGGGCTGGCGAGGTCGGCGTCGACTGCAAGACCGGGGATCCACGCGAGCCTCTCACCGGCGAAAACAAGCGGCCAACCGTCGCGATCCTCACGTGGCACCCGCGCGTCGACGAAGATGTCCTGAAGCTTGCGGGTGCCCCGGCCGCCGACCGGCCGCATGCGCAGGCCGGCCCGCCGAAATCCCACCTGCAGCTGAAGGCCGGCGCGGAGGTGGGTTGCCTGGCGGTCGTCGCAGCCCGCGCAGCTCCTGACCTCGAGGCGAGCAGGCTCGCCCGTAGCGGGCTGCGAAGGCACGACTTGCATGAGGTCCCCCACGATACGGAAACGCAGGCCTCCCGGAACATCGACGCCCCGGCCGCCACGACCAGGTCGGGTGAGCCGCAGCATCGCTTCCAGGTGGGCGCGAGAGAGGCCGGGCTCGGGGCCCCCCGCGCGTGCATACATCAGCTTCAGGACCTCCACCGCCACGGGTTCGGGCAGCGCCCGCAGCCTGGCCGGCGTCAGAGGTCCAGATCCCATCGCAGCGGCAGCCTGGGCGGTCGCGGTGTCGTGCCATCTCGAGGCGGCGGTCGCCGCGGCGTGGAAGCGGCGGAGGATGCCAGGCCGGTCGCGCTCGAGCGCCGGCAGGATGAAAAGGCGCGCGCGCACGCGCGCAAATCGCGGTTCCAGGTTGGCCGGGTCGTCGTAAGCGACGACCCCACGCCGGCGGAGAAACTCACGAACCTCACTTCTCCAGAAACCGAGCAAAGGACGCACGTAGTGGCCGCGCCGCGCCGGCATGCCGCGGAAGCCGGCGATCCCGCTGCCTCGCATGAGGTGGAGCGCGACGCCCTCGACGACGTCGTCCGCCGTGTGCGCGGTGGCAACGAGGTGCGCATCCGCGGCAATGCGCGCGCGCTCGAGAAACGCATAGCGAAGCTGGCGCGCGGCCGCCTGGAGGGATCCTTTCGGCAGCGGTTCCGCGCGCCGCTCGCTGATCAGGGGGACGCCGAGCCGCGCGCACAGCTCGGCCACCTGCAGTGCGACGCCGTCCGAGCCGTCGCGCAGGGCGTGGTCGTAGTGCGCAGCCACGATGTCGCGGCCGGCTTCCTGCAGCGCGATCAGGAGCGCGGTCGAGTCGGGTCCGCCCGAGACGGCGACGACGACACGGCCGTGTGGGAGCGCCGCGATCAACATTCGACGGCCGCCAGCCGGCTGCTCAGCCAATCGACCTCCGACTGGTCATCCGGGTCGAGCGCGATCCCGAGCGATTCGAGTCCATGCATACCGAGGGCGAAACGGCGCTTCGCCTCCTCCCACTGGCCACGCGCTGAGGCGACTGCCGACCAGTTGATATCGCTCCAGGCGTCCCCGTAGGCGTCGGCGCCCGCGTGAGTGTCGCGCTCGCGGAATCTGCGCTCGGCCGCGTCGATGTTGCCGAGGTGAAGCTCGACCCAGCCCAGGTTGTGCTGCTCGGTCGGTAGGCGCGCGGCGTTGCCGAGAGCGTTGTTCAGATCGAGACTCTCCATGTACAGCTCACGGGCCGCATGAAACTGCCCCTGGAGCCTCACGCCTGCTGCCTGGAGGTGGAGCGGCGACGCCTCCGCCTCCCGGTCGCCGGCCGCACGCGCGCGCTCGCGCGCCTGCACAGCCAGCTCGATGACCTCGCCGTACTCGCCGTCGCGGAGGGCGATCCGCGCCAGCCCGGTCAGCGCATCGCTCTCGCCGCGAGCGTCGTTGGTGGTGCGGGCGAACGTCAACGCCTCCTGGTTGCGCTCCCATGAGCGCCGGCGATCTCCGGACCGGAAGGCGAACAGCCCGTCGGCGTAAAGGGTGCGCGCCCGCCACACCGGTACGGTCTCGGCGCCAGGCGCCGTGAGCGCCGCCGCCATCGCCGAGCTTCCTGCGTCGAGCTCTCCGTGCGAAAGCCAGGTCCGCCAGGTTCGCGCCGCGAGCTCGAGAGCGGATGCTGCGTCACCGACTCGCGCGAAAGCACGCACAGCATCCGCCAGAGCCGCACGATCCTGATCGAGGGGCGCGAGATCGCCGCGCCGCGCCTGGTCGAGGAGCTCCTCGGGCGTCATCGGCCGCAACCTCGGACGAAGAATCGCGCTGCCATGGTGGTGCCGGCTGGACTCGAACCAGCGACAACGCGATTATGAGTCGCGCGCTCTACCACCTGAGCTACGGCACCGCCGAGAGATCCTAGCGAGCGGCTTGAATCCGCGCCTTGAGCTTGCGCTTCTTCTTGCGATGCTTGGCGATGGCGACGCGCTTTCTCTTGTTCATGTCCTTCCGTCAGAAAATCAGGCGTGGTCGCCCGCCGGGGTTGGGGTCAGATGGTTGCGGAGGTCGGATTCGAACCGACGACCTTCGGGTTATGAGCCCGACGAGCTGCCGCTGCTCCACTCCGCGGTTTCAGTATAACTGCCGCCCGCGCCCCTCTCCCCGGCCCCTTCCCCGGCGGGGAGAGGGGAGCTGGGCTAGTGCGCTTTGGGCGACGGCGAAGCTGTGGGCGACGGGCTTGGAGGCGTGACCAGGTACAGCTTTTCATCGGGCCGCGCGTAGCCGTTCAGCCGCGCCTCTTCCTCGTCGGCCGTGCCTGAGGTGAGGGCCTGCACGTCCTTGCGGTAGCCGGCGTTCTCAGCCGCGATCTCGGCGTTCTGCTTGCGGAGGTCTGACACCTGCTGGCTCAATCGGTGGCCGATATAGGCCTCCTGCGCGAATGCGACGCCGGCCCACGCAAGCACACCGCCTGCCGCCACGACCAGCACCGTCCTGCGCACGCCAAACGAGCTGGTGCGCACACTGCCCACGACGGTCAAGGCTCTGCTGTGTCTCATGCTGCGTTGATTTCAGGGACGCGAGTGGGAGCCGACTATATCAAATGGTTACCTGGATTCCTCCCAACGCCGAACCAGCTCATCGGCTTCCAGGTCACTGAACTTTTTGCCTTCGCGGCGCAGCGATGATTCCGCGGCCGCGAATCGGCGCCGAAATCTTTGACCCGCGACACGCAGCGCATCCTCCGGGTTGACCTTCAGGCTGCGCGCGAGCGAGACGATCGCGAAAAGCAGATCTCCCATCTCCTCGAAGGCGCGGTCATGGTCGCTGACTTCAGCGAGCTCACGCGCCTCTTCGGCGACCGACTCCGCGGCGGCGGCTGGCGACGGGAAATCAAACCCGACGCGGGCGGCACGCTTCTGCAGGCCAAGCGCCCATGCAAGCGCGGGTAGCGTGGAGGGGACGCGGTCGACGACCGAGTCCTCGCTGCCCGCCTTGCGCGACTCGTCCATCTTCTGGTGCTCCCAGTTGCGCAGCACCTCTTCCGCGTTCGCGACCGACCTGTCTCCGAAGACGTGCGGATGGCGCTTGACCATCTTTGCCGCCACGGCCTCCGAGACCTGCTCCGTGTCGAAGCGTCCTTCCTCGGCCGCGATCTCCGCGTGCATCGCGACCTGGAGGAGAAGATCGCCCAGCTCTTCCATCATCTTCGCGTCGTCGCCCGAGTCGATCGCCTCCAGCAGCTCATACGTCTCTTCGAGCAGGTAGGGGCGGAGCGACTCGTGCGTCTGCTCGCGGTCCCAGGGACACCCACCGGGCGCGCGCAGCCGGTGCACGACCTCGAAGATGGCCGCGATTCCGTCGGAGTAAGGCTTTTCCATGCCGATCTGATTCTATGAAGACGACGGAACCGCCGCGGTCCTGCCGGATTCGTAAAGCTGCGCCATCTCGTCCAGCAGGCTCAGCAGGTCGGCCTGCCAGCCCTCGCCCTTCCTTCGCATTTTGATGCGGTTCGGACCCACCGCGATCCGCCCCGCCATGCGCCGCGACAGCTCCTCCACGTCGAGGAACCGCTGGGGATCGACGCGGATGACGATGTCGTGTCCCTCCGCGATGACAGCGCGCAAACCCATGCGCTGCCCGCGCAGCTTCACGCGCAGCGAGTACGCCAGGTTGTCGAGCTGGTCCGGCGCGGGCCCGTAGCGGTCCTTCAGAGAACGCAGGATCGAGTCGAGCTCCTCCTCGTCTTCGGCGTTGGCCAGCTGCCGGTACGCGCCGAGCCGAAGCTTCTCGTCTCGGATGTACGACCGAGGAATGAAGTGGTCGAGCGGCAGATCGAGGTTCATCTCGGCTGTTGACAGGACATCTCCAACCGCCGTCTCTTCCGACCCGGTGCGGAGCCTGGACACCGCGCTCTGCAGCATCTGCAGGTACATTTCGAAACCGACGGCGGCGATCGCGCCGTGCTGCTCGGTGCCGAGGAGATTGCCCGCACCGCGGATCTCGAGGTCGCGCAACGCGATCTTGAAGCCCTGCCCGAGCTCGTGCAGCCCGGAGATCACGTCGAGCCGCTTGTCCGCCTCCTCGGTCAGCGACCGCCGGGGATCGAAGAGGAAGTACGCGTAGGCGCGGCGGCCCGATCGCCCGACCCGACCCCGCAGCTGATAGAGCTGGGCGAGACCGAATCGGTCGGAGCGCTCGACGATGATCGTGTTGACGTTCGGGATGTCGAGTCCCGATTCGATGATCGTCGTGCACACCAGCACGTCGTGCTTGCCGGATTCGAACTCCACCATCACCGACGCGAGGTCGTCCTCCGACATCTGGCCGTGGCCGATCGCTATGCGCGCCTGCGGCATGAGCCCGCTCACTCGCTGCGCCGCCTTCTGAATCGTGCGCACCCGGTTGTGCACGAAGTAGACCTGACCCCCGCGCTGCAGCTCGCGGCCGATCGCCTCCCTGATCAGCTCGTCGTCATCCGCCGTGACATACGTCTTGATCGGCTGCCGTTCTTCAGGCGGCGTCTGGATCACGCTCATGTCGCGGATGCCTCCCACCGCCATGTGCAGAGTGCGCGGGATCGGCGTCGCCGAGAGAGACAACACGTCGAGCTGGGTGCGCAGCTTCTTCAGCCTCTCCTTCTGCATCACGCCGAAGCGGTGCTCCTCGTCGACGACGAGCAGGCCGAGGCGCTTGAAACGGACGTCGCGCTGAAGCAGCCGGTGCGTTCCGACCACGATGTCGACGTGTCCGCTCTTGAGGCCCTCGATAGTGCGCGCCTGCGTCTCGTCGTCGACGAATCGAGAGAGCATCTCGACCACGACCGGGAAGTTTTTCAGGCGCTCCCGGAAAACGTGGAAGTGCTGCTGGGCGAGCACGGTGGTCGGTGCCAGCACCGCCACCTGCTTGCCGCTCATGGCCGCCTTGAACGCCGCCCGGAGCGCCAGCTCGGTTTTGCCGAAACCGACGTCGCCGCACAGCAGGCGGTCCATCGGCCGGTCTGACTCCATGTCGGCCTTGATCTCGGCCAGCGCGGCCACCTGGTCCGGGGTCTCTTCATAAGGAAAGGACGACTCGAGCTCCTGCTGCCACGCCGTGTCCGGCGCGAATGCGACACCCGGGCGCGCCTCGCGCATCGAGTAGATCTTCAACAGCTCCTCGGCGACGTCCTGGACGACCTTGCGCGCCCGTCCCCTCGCGCGCGTCCAGTCGGAGGTGCCGAGGCGGTGCAGCGTCGGCGCACCTTCCCCACCGAGGTATTTCTGGACCCGGTCGAGGTTTTCGACCGGGACGAAGAGGCGATCCGCTTCGGCGTACTCGAGCTCGAGGTATTCGCGATGCGCGCCGTCGGACTCGAGCAGACGCATGCCTTTGAAACGTGCGATTCCGTGGTCGACGTGTACCACCAGCTCATCTGGCGCGAAGTCGAGCGTGAACTCCCGTGTCAGGTCCTCGGTCCGGGTGCGTGCGACGCGACCGCCACGTGAGGCGCGCCGGATACGGCCGAACAGCTCCGCGTCCGTCGCCAGGTGGAAGCCGATCGCCGGCTGCGAGCAGCCACTCGCGATGTCGACCGAGGCATGGTTGAGGGCGGCCTTCAGGTCCAGGTCGAGGTCGAGGTCGATCTCCCTCGTAGCGCCCTTCACACCCGCCTCGTCGAGCAGGGCGCGCAACCGCTCGTCCTGCTCGGTCGCAAACACGATGGAGGCGGAGTCGCCGCGGACGGCGAAACCGGCGAGCGCACGGGGCTGGCCAACCAGCGGCTCGCCCTCGAACCAGCCGAGGTCCAGCGCCTCGGCCGCGCCTTCGGCGGCGGTGACGGTGAGGCGAGGCCGGGCCGTGAAATCGTCGAGGCGGCTGACCGCCGGCAGGGTGAACTGGCGAGGGAGCTCCCCGCCGCCGGCCTCCGCCGCCGCAAGCATCGCCGTCTCGTCGAGCAGCGTCCGGGCATCGACCAGCTGGCGGCCTGGCTCGAAATCCAGCACCACCGCGCCCTCCGGCAGATGGTCGAGCAACGACGGCCGGGACGGATCCAGGTACGCGGCGTAAAACTCGACGCCCGCGAAGGCGGCACCCACCCCCAGCCGCGCCAGCTCGTCCTCCCACTCCGAGCGCACGTCACCCCGCAGGGAGTCGAATGAGACGGACTCGCGCAGCCGGTCGACCGCCGCAGAGCCGCGCTCGGGCCCGATCAGCAACTCCCGGCCGGTCCTGATCGTCGCGTCGGGGATCGGCATCACCGAGCGCTGGTTCTCGGAATCGAAGAGCCGCAGAGTCTCGATCAAGTCTCCCGACCATTCGGCGCGGACGGGTGCATCGGCCGCGGACGGAAAAACGTCCAGGATGCCGCCTCGCAGGGAGAACTGCCCACGGTCCTCGACCAGAGGCTCGCGCGTATAACCGAGCTCGACGAGGCGGCCCGCCACCGTCACCGGGTCCGGCCCCTGGCCTGGCTTGAGCACCACCGTGCCGGCGAGGAGATCGCCCCGCGAGATCGTCTGCCGCGTGATGGCGCGACGTGATGAGACCACCACCACCGGCTCCTTGTCCGCCAGCGCCGCCAGCGCCTCGAGGCGACGGTTGACCGCCTCGTCAAACGCCGGCGGGCGGTCGAGAAATGAAACCGCGACCTCGGCGAACACATACGTAGATGGTCGACCCGCCAGCCAGAGCCGCAGCTCATCCGCAAAGCGCTCGGGCCCGGGCACGAGAATGAGCACCGGGCGGCCGCGCTGCGTGATCGCCCTTGCCGTGGCGCCCGCAACGATCGGCCACGCCGAACGCGGCAGCCGTGCCACCTCGAGCTCCGCCGACCCGTGCGCGATCCATTGTTCAAGCTTTGGTGCCGCGGCTACCGCGCCTTCCCACAGCGCCGTCACGGCAACTCTTCGCAGCCCAGCGCGCCGGCGCGGTTGTAGCGGTCCATCGCGCGTTCGATTCCCGCATCGAGGGCGAGCTCCAGCGCGTCGGCGACGCCGCTGATCACATGCGGAAGCCGCGCCGCCTCGGCCTTGGTGAACCGGCCGAGCACGTAGTGGCGCCCCGAGGCGGCCCCCTTCCGCGCTGGCTTGCCGATGCCGACACGGAAACGAACGAAATCGTCGGTGCCGAGCGACGCGATCAGAGAAAGGACGCCGTTGTGTCCGGCGCCTGAGCCGCCGCGCCTGATCCGCATCCGGCAGAGCGGCAGGTCAAGCTCGTCGTAGACGACCCACGCCTGCTCGGGCGTCAGGCCGGTGTCCCTCAGCGCTTTCGCCACCGCCTGGCCGGAGAGGTTCATGAAGGTCTGGGGCAGGACGAACCACAGCCCGCGCGACTCCGAGCGGCCGACAAGCGACTGCCATCGCTTCTTGTCGATCGTGACCCCAACGCGGTGTGCGAGCTCGCGCACGCAGGCAAAACCGAGGTTGTGGCGCGTGTCTCCATAGTCGGACTCGGGGTTACCCAACCCGACTATCAGTCGATCCTCGATCTTCTCGTTCTCCAAGCAGGCGCAATAAGGCCCGCGGCGAGCGCCGCAGACCGTGGACTCGAGTTTAGAGGCGTCCCGGAGCGAGGGTGATGTTGGACTGGCGCAGCGCCTCGTGGCTCAGGCGGGTCATCTCCTTCCGCTCGGCCCGCGTTGCGTGGTCCCAGCCGAGCAGGTGCAACAGGCCGTGCACGGCCAGCAGCGCGAGCTCGGTCTTGTCGTCCTGCCCATGCTCGGCGGCCTGCCGCTGCGTCGCCGGCCACGAGATCGCGATGTCGCCCAGATGGTTGTCCGTGCCGGTGAACGACAGCACATCGGTGGCGTGATCCTCGGCGGCGTAAGCGCGGTTCAGCTGCTGCATCTCCTCATCGCTCGTGATCCGAACCGCGACCGTGGAGGTGCCTTCAGGCAGCCGCGCGGCGACCTCGGGCACCGTCGCGGCGCGAGCCAGCACACGCCGGACGAACGCGGGCGCCACGGCGGCCGGAACAGCCTTGACGATTTCCGCTTCTAGTACAGTCACCCTCGGTGAAGATTCTCGTCACCGGCGGCGCCGGTTTCATCGGCTCACACGTCGTCGACGCCTACATCGCCGCCGGCCACGAGGTCGCAGTGCTCGACAACCTCAGCACAGGGCGGGAATCCAACGTCAATCCCGCCGCGAGCCTTCATCGCGTGGACGTCAGGCAGCTGGCGCAGGTGCAGGCGGCCTTTGCCGCTTTCAAGCCCGAGGTCGTCAACCACCATGCGGCGCAGTCGGAGGTGCCGAAATCTGTGGCCGATCCCGGCTATGACGCCCAGGTGAACGTCGTCGGAGGCCTGAACGTCCTCCGAGCGTCCGTCGACAACTCGGTGCGCAAAGTCATCTTCAGCTCCACCGGGGGAGCTCTCTACGGTGAGCCCGACATCGTGCCGGCCGGCGAGGACCACCCGATCCGGCCGCTGTCGCCTTACGGGACGAGCAAGTTTGCCTTCGAGCAGTACCTGGGCACCTTTGAGCGCACCTTCGGCCTGCGTTTCACGACGCTTCGGTACGCCAACATCTACGGCGCGCGTCAGGACTTCGCCGCTGAGGAAGGCCGCGTGGTCGCCATCTTCGCCAGCCGCATGATCGAGGGCAAACCGCTGACGATCGACGGCGACGGCAGTCAGTCGCGGGACATGCTCCACGCCGGCGACGTCGCGACCGCCAACCTCGCCGCCCTCGAGAGAGGCGATGGAGGCATCTACCACATCAGCACGGGTATCCCGGTCACGGTCAACGACCTCTTCCGCAAGCTCGCGCTGCTGACCGAGTACAAGCTCGAGCCGCGTTTCGGCCCCTCCCGCAAAGGCGATGTCTACCGGATCGCGCTCGACAACCAGCGCGCGCACGAGCAGCTTGGTTGGGAGCCGCGGATCCAGCTCGAGGAGGGACTGCGCCTCACGGTCAATTACTTCCGCGAGCACATCGCCCGTTCCCGCGCGTAATCGATGGACGTCGTCAGCTTCCTTCACGGCTACGGCGCGCGCGTGCTGGTCGTCTTCGCGGTCGTCCTGGCCCTGTGGGGCTCCTATCACTATTTTCGCGACCGGCGCTTGAGCGGGGGTTTTCGCTCGACCTACCTGATCATGGCCGCGGTCACCGCGCTGCAGGGATTGCTGGGCCTGGCGGCCCTGCTCTTGGGAGCCCATCCGACCCAGGGACTGCTGCACATGGTTTACGGCATCTTCGCCGTCCTTTTTCTGCCGGGCGCGTACGCCTATACGCGTGGGAACGATTCCCGACGGGAGGCCCTGATCCTCGCCGGCGCTTCTTGGATCGTGACCATTGCCTACTTCAGGGGCATCTCCACGGGCTAGGCCTGCCTTAAGGTAATCGCCGCGATGGATCCATCCGAGCGCCTGACGAAGACGAAATCGCGGCCGCCGATCCCCGCCGACCCGGAACGCCGGATCCTGATCACGGGAGGAGCCGGTTTCCTCGGCGTCAACGCCGCGGTCCACCTGATCAAGGAAGGCTGGTTCGTGACCTTGCTCGACAACCTCAGCCGCCCAGGCACCGAACGCAACCTCAAGTGGCTGATCACCCGGTACCCCAACCGGACCTCGTTCATCAAAGAGGACGTGAGGAACGCGAGCGCGTTGCCGGAGCACGTGAGGGGCCAGGACGCCATCCTCCACCTGGCGGGGCAGGTGGCGGTCACGACCTCGCTCGTCGACCCTGGGACCGACTTCGACGTCAACGCGCGGGGCACGCTCAACATGCTCGAGGCAGTCCGCCTCCACAACCACGACGCGCCCTTTCTCTTCGCATCGACGAACAAGGTCTACGGAAAGCTCGACGAGAACAACTCCGCCTGTAAAGAAACGCAGCCGATTGACTTCCACAGCCCATACGGATGCAGCAAGGGCGCAGCCGACCAGTACGTCAGGGATTACGCCCGCTGCTTCCACATGAACACCGTCGTGCTTCGGCAGAGCTGCATCTACGGCGCTCACCAGTACGGCACCGAGGATCAGGGCTGGGTCGCCCACTTCGTGCACTCGATCCTCAATGAGCGGCCGCTCACCATCTACGGCGACGGCACCCAGGTCCGCGATCTGCTCGACGCTCGCGACCTGAGCGCCCTGTATGCAATCGCGATCGACAAGATCGGCATCACGCGGGGCGAGATCTACAACGTCGGCGGCGGAGCCGAAAATCAGCGCAACCTCCTGGAGGTCATCGATCAGATCGGTGAGCTGACCGGCAGGAAGCCGCAGTTCAGCCATTCGGACTGGCGCGAAGGCGACCAGAAGTTTTACGTGAGCGACATCACCAAGGCGAACAACGATCTGGGCTGGACGCCACAGATTCCGTTCGAACGCGGCCTGCGCGAGCTGATCTCGTGGGCCGAGTCGGTCAACTGACCTGCCGCACGCAGGTGAAGTGACCGCAGCCGCCCGGCAGCGCACGTAGCAACCGAGCCTCTCCCCACGCGGTCGTCGCCACAGCACGACTGACGCCGCGCATCACGCTGCCGGCGACACCATGTCGCTCCGCGGACATGTCCTCGACCGACCCGCTTACGGGCCCGCGCAAGTCGAGCCACGAGAAATAGAGAAGGTCGAGGACCTGCAGCACGAAGTGGTAGCTCCACCGCGTGCGGATCACGGGCAAGCCGGCTGCCGCCGCCATGGCGCGGAACCTTGCCGCGGAAAAGACCTGGATGTGGCCGCCGTGGCGGACCTTGGCCGTCCAACGCGTGCCGCATCCGACGAGACGGTAGAGGGTGCGCGGCTGGCCCTCGAGGGGCAGCACGATGTGAAATCCACCTCCAGGCTTCAAGACGCGCACCACCTCGCGCAGCACGCGCTCCGGTTCATCGACGTGCTCCAGCACATCGAAGATCCAGACGAAATCGAGCTCGCCGTCCCCAAACGGCAGTCGCTCCGCGGTCGCCAGCCTGAAATCGACGCCGTGCGGGGAGGCGCTTGCCGTCGCGATCGCCGAATGGCTCACGTCGCACCCGAACACCTCGAGGTTGGAGCGCTCGCGCTTGACCGCTTTCGCGACCGATCCCGCCCCGCAGCCGACGTCCAGCACGCGCCCGTGTACGGGTCCAAGATCCTGCAGCAGGTAGCGCAGCTTGAGCCCGTTCATGTACCACGGCTTCGGGCGCAACCGCGCGGCACCCCAGCGCTTGGCCTCGTAGTCGAAGGACGCCGCAGGCGCTAGGGGCTTGCTGATCGCGCTGCCTGGCATTCGGCCGCCGGCACCGGGGGCACTGTCACGCCCACAATCTTCCAACCCGCCTGCGGCAACTCGCCGACATCGATGAACCAATCCGGATGCACCTGCAGCGCCCTGGTCAAATCCGCGTCGCCGGCCGGGATTGCGATCAACCGGATGTCATTCGTGCCCAGCCAGCACCGGACCAGCATGCTGACGGCGACCTCATGATCCTCATACCGATAGCCGGAGGGCAGGTACGCAAACGGGTCGTACATCTCGTTTACCAGATGCCTCCCCTCGACGTGGCCGTAAAGCGCAAGCCCGTATGTGATGTCGGGGCGGTCGGGCGGCACCGCCAGCGCGTGTCCGTTGTAGCCGGGTTCGTTGTACCAGCCACCGAGCTGCTTGCTTTCCTCGACGGTGGCCTGCC
>Ga0066688_10000117_pt1 | contig 20388 bp, 17 predicted proteins | sample GraSoiAngelo_137_FD_62304 | JGI IMG/M metagenome (GOLD analysis project Ga0066688, IMG submission 62304) | Grasslands soil microbial communities from the Angelo Coastal Reserve, California, USA - 14_0929_09_30cm | ecosystem: Environmental > Terrestrial > Soil > Grasslands | place: USA... | reverse complement strand
GTTCGACCTCGTCATCGGCCAGATGGAGCTGGGCGCGCTCGGGCTGTCAGAGCTCGAGGCGATGGCCGCGGGCCGGCCGCTGATCAGCGGCATCGATCGAAGAATGTACCCCGGAGACAAGCCGCCGGTCGTCTCCTCGCACGACGCCGACGAGCTCGTCGAACAGGTGCGACGGCTGAAGGACGACGCCAAGCGGCTGGCGAACCTTTCGTATGAGGGAAGGGAGTGGATCCGGCGCAACCACGGCTTCGAGCGCCACCTGCAGCTGCTAGAGGACGCCTATTTCGGCCCTGGAGGGCGCCGGGCGACGCGCGCGGCGTAGGACTCAGGCGACCCGGGCCAGCTCTTTCTCAGCCTGCGCGGCCTGGTGGCCCATCGCGACCCGGTTGGCTGAGTACATGAGTCCGAGCGCCACCCACAGGTAGGGCTCCGAAAAGAACCTGCCCTCGATCTGGCTGTACAGAAAGATCGGGATCACGAGCGTGGCCGGGATCGTGCTCCATAGGGACATCTCGTCAGCACGCCGTCTGGCCCTCCACGCCTCCCGCCCCAGCTGGACCAGAAAAACGACGACCAGCAATCCGCCGACGAGACCCTGCTCGGCCATGACCGTCACGAGCGACGCGTGGGAAAGGCTGTCGAGATTGGGGCCGCTGCGGTCGCTGGGCAAGAAGTAGCGGTAGGTGGTCACGAGCGCATGCTGGTAGCCGCCGAACCCGACTCCGACCGCCGGATGATCGGCAAACATTTTGAGTCCCGCCGCCACCAGGTATCGCCGGTTGTCGTCGGCTGCGGATTGGCTGGGCGCCGTCTTGGGCGCGCCGGTACCGCCAGGTTGTACGCCCACCATGGAGACCACGCTTGCGACCGCGGCCTCGGCACGCAGCCTGGTGGTGGGATTGCCGGCGGTGGAAATCGTAAACACCAGCAGCGCCACGACACCGATCGCCGCGGCCCGCCGGTGATTGAATGCGACCACGATGGCGAGCAGCACGGTGGCCACGAAAAGGCCGAGCCCGGATCGTGAGAGGGTGAGCGGGAGGACGGCCGCGCAGGCCACCACCGCTCCTGTCGAGAGCCACGACGGTCCGCGTCGAGCGGCGAACATGAGGATCGCGGCGCACGCGCCCAACGTCAGGAATCGGGCCGTGATGTTCGGGTCGCCGAACGTGATGTTGGCCCTCTCCGCCACCAGCGGATTCGGCGCCCAGATGCTCTGATGCGTCAGATACAGGATGGCCCCGAGAACAGCGACGGCCAGGCTGGAGATCAGGAACGCGATCCATGCCCTTCGATGGTCGGCGCTCGTGATCACCAGGTTGGCAAGCAACAGCGCAACCAGGGGGTACAGCGCGATGTCGGCCACAGAGTTGAATGATCCGGGCGCGCGGGACGTGAGCCAGCTGGCGAGCGACGCCCCCACATAAAGGACGAGCAACCACGCACTCGGGCTGCGCGGAACGGTGATTGTCCTCTGCCTCCACACCACGAGGTAGGCAAAGGCGAGCGCCAGCAACACCAGCACGAACCGGCTGAGCTGCTGGTGCAGCCAGACACTGGTGAACTCGAGTGGCAGACAGACGATGTAGGCGGCAGCCCCGTAAGTCGCCACGAATTCGGCCGCCCGATCGAGCGGCCTCGCCGAGCCGCCGGCACGCCCCACAAGTGCGGTCATGGTCGCTCCTGAATCAACGCTTGCGACCAGCCAAGAGACTGGTTTTGAACTAGGTTCGGGTACCTTGTCCCGGATTGTGGTTCATGAGTGACCCGGGGGCTGCACGCTAGGTGGCTCGCGTCGCATTGGTCCACGACGTGGCGGGCGTGGCGAAAATACAGGCGGAACTGTTGCGCAGCGCCGGCCACGACGTCGATCAGTTTGCGCTGCCGGATGCGGGCGCCGGGTGGAATTGGCCGCTGAAGGGGGTCGCTCTGCCTTTTCGGCTGGCCGCCTATCTACCCACGATCAACCACCTGCGTCGCGGCAAGTACGACATCGTGCACATCCACTGGCTCTCGCACGGAATCGTGGGTGTTCTGTCGGGGAGAAAGTTCTTCGCGCAGGCTCACGGCTCGGACCTGCACCTGAACCTCAACAACCCCGTGTATCGATGGGTGACACGGTCGGTGCTCGAGAACGCAGCGTCGGTTTTCTACGTCACCCCAAATCTGAAGACTTTTCTCGAGGGGTACGACGAAAAGCTCGTCTATCTCCCCAACCCGGTCGACATGCGGGGCATCGCAGCGGGCTTCACGGCCCCGACCGGCGTGGCGAAATTGTTGATCTTCACCAGGCTCGATCCTGTGAAAGGGGTCGAGCACATCTTGCCCGCGGTTGAAACGCTGTCCGGGATTGTCGACGTGACCGCCCTGAACTGGGGTCCCCTGGCAGCGGGCTACGTCAAACGATATGGCCGGTTTGTCGACTTCGTGCCGCGCGTGCCGCATGAGCAGATCGGCCCTTTCCTGCAGCAGTTCGACGTCGTGATCGGCCAGATGCGGCAGGGCATCCTGAGCCTGATGGAGATCGAAGCGCTTGCCGCGGGCCGCCCCCTCGTCACCGGGGTCAACTGGGACCTCTATCGCGACGATCCGCCGCCGGTCGTCCATGCGACCACGGCGCGCGAGATCGTTGACGGCGTGCAGCGGTTGAAGGCGGACCCGCCCGAGCTGGGGCGGCTATCGCGCGAAGGCCGCGAGTGGGCGGTGCGCAACCACAGCTACGCGCACCATCTGCAGCTGCTGGAGTCCGCCTACTTCGGTTGAGAAGTGGTCAGTCGCGCGACGCGCGCGAAGTCCCGGCGACGCCGACGGCGAGGTATTTCACTCCCAGCTGTCGGATACGTTCGGGGTCGATCGCGGTGCGGCCGTCAAAGACAACTTGCAGGCCTCGGAACTGGGACCACTCCAGGTCTCGATAGTCGTGGTGAAAGGCCTGCACGATGACCGCGTCCACGTCGAGCGGCTGCTTCGATTCAAGGTCGGCGATTTCGGCTTCAAGGCCCGCCAGCTCCGCGGGGGTGAAGAGCGGGTCGTGGACCAGCACGTGGGCGCCCGTCTTGTGGAGTTGCTCGATCAGGGGAATCGCGGTGGTGAACGCGAGCTCTTTCACGTCCTCGCGGTAGGAGACCCCAAGCACAAGCACCCGACGCCCTTTCAGGCCGCCGAGCGCCGCAGCCAGGGACTCGATCGACAGATCCACCATTTGATCATTGATTCGACGGCTAATGCGAGGCAGCTCCAGCTCGTCATGCGATGCGTCGGCGAGCATGAAGTGCGGGTACACCGGGATGCAGTGCCCGCCGACTCCGATGCTTGCTTTGTGTAGATGCGAATAGGGCTGTGAGTTCGCGGCCTTGAATGCCTGGGCTACGTTCACCTGTCGCGAGGCCGCGTACAGGGCCAGCTCGTTGGCCAGCGCGATGTTCACGTCTCGATAGGTCGTCTCAGCCAGCTTGGCGAACTCAGCGGTCTCCGCGTTCTCGACCGGCCACACCTCGGCATCGAGCACGCGACGATAGAAGTCGGTGGCTTTCCTGGTGCTGACGGCGTCGATGCCGCCGACGATTTTCGGATAGCGACGGAGATCGTCGAAGATGCGGCCGGCATACAGCCGTTCGGGGCTGAACGCCACATAGAAGTCGTGTCCGGCGCGCATACGTGACGCCTCCTCGAGCATGGGCGCGAGATGGTTGCGCGTCGTTCCGACTGGCACTGTCGTCTCGCATATGACCAGGGAGTCGCGCTGCAGCCCGGCGCCGATGGCCCGCGTGGCCGCGTCGAGCAGCCGGTAATCGATGTTGTGATCCCTGTCCGCCAGGAGCGGAACGATCAGCACCACCGCGCTTACACCGGCTACGCCGCCCGAAGTGTCGGTGGTCGCGCTCAGCCGCCCCGCGGCGACCGCCTCGGCGACCGCCTCCTCGAGGCCTGCCTCTTCTCGTATGTGCGAGCGTCCGGCGTTGACCGCCGCGACCACGTCCGGATTGACGTCACAGCCGATCACCGAAAGGCCTCTGGCTGCGTACTGCGCTGCGAGCGGCAAGCCGATCTTGCCCAATCCGACCACCGCCACCCGTGATCCGTCTTGCCCGGTCGGATCGCTGGCCATCGCCAAAGGAGCATACCGGGTGCCGTTCGCGGGCTTGGACCGCTCTAGCCGTTCAATTGATAGACGTTCCGTTACCCTGGGAACGACTTTCCAGATGTTCAGATTTGTGACACAGCACCTGGCAGACCTCGCGCGGGCGGTTGCGCGGTACGGACCGGTCTTCTTGTTGGAGGTCGTGCTGTTCTGGCTGATCATCAAGGCTGTCGACTCGTCCGGCTACGGGCATCCGAGCGCGACCTTCGCCCCGACGTGGTACCCGGTTGTTTCGTTCCTACTCGTTGCCATCGCGATGGGAGCGGGCGAGGCGCGCTTCCAGTTGTATCGACGCGTGTGGTCGGTGGCCGGTCTCAACGATGCATTTGCGGTCGGCTTGGCGGTCATCGAGGCGTCGCTGCTGGTCATCCTCGTGAATTTGATCTTCCCCGACGGGTACAGGCCGTTTCGTGTCCTGGCTCCCATCCTCGCCGCGCCCGCTGTCGTCATCGCGATCGGGCTCGTGCGCCTCGTGCCCCGACTGCGGACATCGGCGCGTCCGACGGGAAACCGCCTCCTGGTCGTGATTCCGGACGCGAGCGGGTACGCCACCGTAAAAGCGCTCCTGCAGCATCCGAATCCGAACTGGGTGCCGGTTGCGGTGGTGACGATCGGTCCTGCTGACGTGGGTCGAACCTTGATCGGGATCCCGGTCATGGGGCGGGCGGACAACCTTAGGCAGTGGATGAAGGTGACCGCCGCGCAGGGCGTCGCGTTCGTGCAAACGGCAACCTCGGACAAGGAAAGGTCCCGTCAGCTTTATTCGCAGTGCCTGGCGGCTCAAATGCCGGTATTCATCGTTCCCGCCGCGGACGACTGGATCCCGCGTCCAAGCAGCTCCAGGCTGCGCGAGCTATCCGCGGATGACCTGGTCGGACGCGACCAGCGGGAGATCGACCTGGGTCTGGCGGCCGCGGAAGTACGGAATCGCGTCGTGCTGGTGACGGGAGCGGCCGGCTCGATCGGCGCCGAGCTGAGCCGGCTGATCGCCGGGATGGGCCCGCGTCGCTTGGTCCTGGTGGACACGAACGAGAGCGGTCTGTTCGATCTCTCCGAAGAGCTCCGGCTTGGTTCCACCATCGATCTGCGAGAAGCGCTCGTGTCGATCGTGGATCGCCCCCTCATGGTCAACCTGTTCGCCGATGAGCGACCAGACGTCGTCTTCCACGTCGGCGCCTACAAGCACGTCCCGATGCTCGAGGCCCATCCGATCCAGGCCGTGCTCACCAACGTCGTCGGGACGTGGAACACGCTTCGCTGCGCCGACGCCGCGCGCGTGCAGCGATTCGTCTTGATCTCGACCGACAAAGCCGCCTCGAAGCATTCGGTGATGGGCTGCACCAAGCGGTTGTGCGAACAGATCGTGCTTGCGTACCGAGGCCCGATGAGCTGCTGGGCAGTGCGCTTCGGCAACGTCGTCGGAAGTCGCGGCAGCGTCGTGCCTTTGTTCGAGCGCCAGATCGAGCTCGGCGGCCCGGTCACCATCACCCACCCCGAGATGACGCGGTTCATGATGACGATCCGGGAAGCGGCGTCGCTGGTGTTGAGCACGCTCGCCATCGCCAGGCCCGCGCATCTGTACATGCTCGACATGGGCGAGCCGATTCGGATTTTGGACCTTGCCCACGACCTGATCCGGTCACGGGGCCTGAGGCCCGACATCGACATCAAGACCGTCTTCACCGGTCTTCGCCCGGGCGAGCGCCTCACCGAGGACCTGTTGGGTCCTGACGAGGGTTGGCGCCCGACCTCCCATCCCGCCATTCGGGAAGTGATTTCTCCAGGTTTGGGCAAAGAAGAAGACCTGGCCTGGATGGTCGAGCGCCTGGAGAGCCTGGCCCGGGAAGGCAAGACGGACGAGCTGGTCAGGGCTTTGAAGAATGCGGTCCAGGCAACCCCGGCACGGGTCGAAGAGGATGATGTCCCAAAGCGGCCCAGGGAAACGCGTAACGTCCACGATCGACCGCAGACCGAGCAATAACAGGTCCGGGCTAAAGCGAATCCAGCCCGGATCGAGTCGCCGTCTCGAAACGTTCTTTGCTCACCCCCTGGAGACGGGTCGAATCGCGAATCAACCGGTGGCCGAGCAAAGCCAGTCCGCTCCAGCTCAGGCCGCGTGACAGTTTGAGCCTGGGCAGGACCAAAGAAAGGGAGAGCAATCTCCAGAACCACCAGATCGGCCCAGGGTAGTAATCCTTCATGTCGATGAACCGGTTCAGGTAGTAGATGTAGTAGCGACCCAGCGTCGCAGGTGGCGCCGCGCGGTCGATTGACGAGCCGACCTTGTGCTGGATCACAGCCCCGAAACAGCAAGCGACCTGAAGCTGCGCGCGTTTCAGTCGCAATGAGAACTCGTAGTCCTCTTCGCCGAAGAAAAACCGCTCTGTCAGCAGTCCCAGCCGCGCGAAGACCGACGTTCGGATCAGCGCTGCGCATCCGGTGATGAAGGTGATGCGGCGCCATCCATCCTGTGGCGTCGCGTCCACGGGCTGCTCGCTGAACAGGTAGCGCCTGCTGCCGAACCACGTGAGATCGCCTCCGCAGTTCCAGATCACCGGCCGCCCAAAGTATCGAATCTGTCCTGTCGCGGCGACGTAGTCGGGGTGCTCCGCCAGAAAGCCGGCCAGGCGGGCTACGCTATCCGGCGCCAGGACAGTGTCGTTGTTGAGGAGAAGTACGAACTCGGCGCCGACCTTCGTCGTGTAGCGGACCCCGACGTTAGATCCCGCGGCAAAGCCGAGGTTTTCCCTCGCTTCCACAACGACGAGCTGGATTTTTGCGTCTTGCTTGCTCAGGGCCCGCTCGACAGCCTCTCGACCGCCCGCCTCAGCTGTCGCGCGCTCGTAAGAGGTGAAGGCCACCTCGCCTTGATGCTCCCTCGCCCACTGGTCGATCCGTGCCAGGGAGTCATCCTGCGATCCGTTGTCGACGACCACGACTCGAAGCGCTCCGAGCAGCTGGCGCCTGAGCGATTCGAGACAGTCGACCGTGTCCTGTGCACCGTTCCAGTTCAGGATCACGGCGACGATGGAGGGCATCGTCGCTACGCCGGACGAGTCGCGATCGCCACGAGGTCCTCGCCCGCCGACCTGTCCACGTTGAGCATCAATCGTTCCGCGAGCTGGCGGCCGACTCCGCTGGCGGTGGTGGCGAGGCCCACGCGCCAGCGCGTGCTTGCGGCCGAGGACCTCGACCGGCGGATTGCCGCGCTGGCGGGCCAGATCGCGCTCGTGTTGAGCGCCAGTGTTTCGACCACTCGAGGTCGCAGCTCTGTCCACTCGAGCAAACGTCTCATGTTCTGGCGATTGAAGAGATGAAGGTGGCGTGGCGGTTCCAGGCCTCGCCAGTCGCGCCCGTAGTGCCGGTGGCCCCAGCTCGCGCTGTTGGGCGTGGTGATCACGATTGTTCCTTGTGGATTGAGAATGCGCCGGCATTGGGCGAGCATGCCTTGCGGATCATGGACATGCTCGACCACATGGGCGATCGTGATGGCGTCGAACGTCTTCTCCTCGAACGCGGCCGTCTGCAGCGCCCCTTGGTGGACGTTGAGGCCTCGCGACTGGGCCCGCGCCGCGGCGATTGGGTCTGTTTCGACGCCTGCGACTGTCCAGCCTAGCTCCCGCATCATGGCGATGAAGTCGCCGCCCCCACACCCGACGTCCAGGAGCGTCGAGGTGGACCTCGGCGCCGGCAGGAACATGACCATGGCGGCAAAGACGCCCGCCCCGCCTGGATGAAGGTGCCCGAGCGGCGCGAGCCAGCGCCAGGCCCTCGATGTAGAGGTCGTCTCGTACCCGAGCCGTGAGCGTAGGTAGGAGGCCCTGACTTGGCGATAGATTCGCTTGGGCAGGCTTGACCCGCCGGCGCTGTCCTGGTGCGTGTAATAGGTCGCATACGCTTTGCCGATGTCCTCCTCGAGCGGCTGTGGATCGAGCCAGATGAGCTGGCAGCGTGAGTTGGCACAACGCTTGAACGACCACGTGCCAGGGGCTCCGAACAGAACATCGTCGAGGCCCTCATAAAGCGACTCGCCAGGCGATCCACAGAGGATGCAGTTCGACATGGGCCGGACGCGAATCGAGGCGGCGTCGGTCAGGGTCTCACCTCGACGAGTAGCATGGTTTCCCGATGCTAACGGCGCCGCTGATCGAGGCAGGCGAGCCTCCTATCGACGAGCTTCAGCACGGCTAGACACCAACCGGCTGCCGAGGCCGTTTTCATTCATCCCAGCGCCGAAGTCTCGCCGCGGGCCACCATCGGCCGAGGCACCCGCATCTGGCACCAGGCGCAGGTCCGGGAAGGTGCGGTCGTCGGCGAGGGATGCGTCGTCGGCAAGGGCGCCTATATCGACAAAGACGTGCGCATCGGCAACCACTGCAAGCTGCAGAACGGCGTTTCCGTCTTCCATGGATTCAACCTGGAAGACGGAGTCTTTCTTGGCCCGGGCGTGATGCTGCTCAATGACAAGCACCCCCGCGCCATCAACCCCGATGGCTCACCCAAGAGCGACGAGGATTGGGTGGCCAGCGAAGGCATGGTCGAGTACGGCGCGGCCGTCGGAGGTGGTGCCGTGGTGCTTCCTGGAATCCGGATCGGCCGCATGGCCGTCGTCGGGTCGGCGGCGGTCGTGACGCGCGACGTTCCGGAGCGAGGCATCGTGGTGGGGAACCCGGCTCGCCTCCGAGGATTCGCCTGCGACTGCGGGCGCACTCTCGGCGAGGCAGACGATTCGGGAGCGCGGAAATGCCCGATCTGCGGCCGTGTGTACGACTTGCCGGCTGAGCGCAAATGAGCGAAACCGAGCGAATCGCGCGCGCGTATCGAGAACGTGACGAGCGCGCCGCCACGCGTTGGGACCTTCGCAATCCAGGCAACCAGCGCATCCTGTCCGAACGCCGGGGGCTGGTGAAGCGCCTGCTGCAGCGTCAGGGCTGGCTGCCACTTGCGGATCGGCGCGTCCTCGACGTGGGTTCCGGCAGTGGGGCGGAGCTGGCGTGGTTTCGCGAGCTGGGAGCCTCCGACTCTCACCTGGCCGGCATCGACCTGTTACCGGAAAGAGTCGAGGCTGCGCGGCGTGCGTTTCCACGGATCGCCTTCCGGGCGGGTAACGCCGAGCACCTTCCGTTTCCGGACCAAGCCTTCGACCTGGTCGTGGCCTACACCGTTTTCAGCTCGATCCTGGATCCAGAGATGGCAGCCAACGTTGCGTCGGAGGTCCGGCGGGTCATGCGTCCTGGAGGCGGATTGCTCTGGTACGACTTCCGCTACAACAGCCCCGCCAACCCGAACGTCAGCGGGGTGAGCGCGGACCGTGTGCGATCGCTGTTTCCAGAGCTGAGTGGGCCGCTCCTTCGGGTAACCCTGCTTCCGCCGCTTGCCCGCCGTCTCGGACCGCTTACCCCGCTGGCCTATCCAGCGCTTGCGTCGATGCCTCCGCTGCGCAGCCACCTGTTGGGACTCCTGCTAAGGGCGGCGTGATGCGATCCGAGTTTTTGCCCTTTTCCCCTCCGTTGATCGGCGAGGAAGAGATCGAAGAGGTGGTCCAAACCCTGCGCGGAGGCTGGTTGACGACCGGTCCACGAGCGAGCCAGTTCGAATCCGAGTTCGCGCGGTACGTCGGAGCTCCGGCCGCCCTTGCGTTGAATTCCGCCACCTCAGCCATGCACGTCGCTCTGGCCGCGCTCGGCATCGGAGAGGGCGATGCCGTGGTCAGTACGACGATGACCTTTGCCTCGACCATCCACGTGATCGAGCACCAGCGCGCACGCGCCGTCCTCGTCGACGTCCAGAGGGACACGCTCAACATCGACCCGGACCAGGTCGAGGCAGCGATCAGCAAGACGCGCGGAGTCAAAGCGATCATGCCCGTCCACCTCTACGGCCACCCCAGCGAGATGGACGCCATCTATGAGATCGCGCGCCGGCATGGTCTCGCCGTCGTCGAGGACGCGGCCCATTCATTGCCGGCTCGCTATCACGGCAGGATGATCGGCGCGCCCGCGACAGGCTTCGAGCTGCCCAACCTGGTCGCCTTCTCCTTTTACGCGACGAAAAACCTGACCACCGGCGAGGGTGGAATGCTGACTGGCCCCGCGGATTTGCTCGAGGACGCGCGCGTCTGGAGCTTGCACGGCATGAGCCGCGACGCTTACAAGCGGTACACGTCAGAGGGCTCCTGGCGCTACGAGGTGGTGCTTCCCGGCTTCAAATACAACATGCCCGACATCCAGGCCGCGATCGGGCTGCATCAGCTGAAGCGACTCTCGTCCATGCAGGCGAGGCGCTTGGCGATCGTCGCCCAATATGACGAGGCGCTGGGTCAGTTGGAGGAGCTGGAGACCCCCGTTGCGCGGCCAAGAGTCGAAAGCGCATGGCACATCTACCTGCTGCGGCTGCGACCAGGACGGTTGAAGATCGACCGGGACGCCTTCATCGAAAAGCTGCGCGAGCGCAACGTCGGCGCCAGCGTGCATTTCATTCCGGTGCACTTGCATCCCTACTACCGCGATCGCTACGGGCTTCGACCCACTGACTTTCCCGTCGCGCAGTCCGAGTTCGAGAGGATGCTATCGCTGCCCTTGAGCCCGGCCCACTCGGACCAGGACGTGGCGGACGTGATCGAGGCGGTGACAGAAATCGTCCGCCTGCATCGAGCCTAGCTTTTGGCGCTACGTGCTCGGCTCGGCCGATTGACGATGCGCCAGGCGGTCCGCGCAAGTATCTTCAGATCGCCAGCAAAGCTTGGCGACCGCAGGTACTCGAGATCCAGGGCGAGCTTTTCCGGCATGACCGCCTTGACGTAGGCAGCTTCGGCATCGCCCTCGCCGAGCATCTCCTCTTCATTGATGTAGGCGATCGCCGCCGGGCCGGTGATACCAGGGCGCACCGACAGCACCTTCCGCTGCTCGCTCGTGTAGAGCTTGACGAAGTCGGGGGACTCAGGTCGAGGACCGACGAGGCTCATCTCGCCGCGAAGAACATTCACCAGCTGAGGGAGCTCGTCCGCCTTCATACGGCGCAGGATGCGGCCGACGGACGTGACGCGAGGATCGCGAGCACCCGTCACCGCCGGTCCGTCGCGATCCGCGTTGACGCGCATGGTCCGGAGCTTGAGGATTTGAAAGGGCTGTCCATCACGACCCACGCGCGCGCCTCGATAAAAGACAGGCCCCGGAGACTCGAGCTTGACCGCGAGGGCGGCGATTGCCAACACCGGCGACGTGACCGCGAGGCCGGCTAGCGCCACGACGATGTCAAACGTGCGCTTCATCGCTGCCCGGATCGTAGACGCCGCGCTTGCGGGCCGCTGCGGTTAGGCTGGGCGCGCACCATTGAGCGCTGATCCGCGGTCGAATCGAGGTCTGCTTCGATCCGGCACCCTAACCCTGGCTAGCCGCCTCGTAGTCTTCTTGCTCTCGCTGGTTGCAGGGATCATCCTGGCTCGCACGCTTGGACCCGGCGGTCGAGGGCAGTACGCGCTGGCTTTGCTCGGTCCTTCGCTCATCGTCCTGGTCGCCAACCTGGGCGTCAGCAACGCGCTCACGTACCACCTCGCCAGGCGCACGTTCCAGGTCGACCAGCTGATCGGCCAGGTCATCCCCCTGGCGTTGATCCTCGGAGGAATCGCAACGGCGGTGTTCATTGTCGTGATCGCTCTGTTCGGCCGTGGGCTGCTGCCCGGAGTCCCTCTCAACCTCGTGTTCATCGCGGCGGCTTCCGTCCCGCTCGCCCTCTTTTTCTACTTCTCGCTTTCTTTCAGCCAGGGCCTCGAAAAATTCGCGGCGTTCAACAGCCTTTACATGGTGAACGCGGCCGCGCTGGTGGTTTTTCTCGTGCCCCTGTTCGTCCTGCGCGGGAACGTCACCGTCGCTGTCGCGGCGTGGTCACTGAGCTGGATTCCCACCGCGGGTTTGGGCCTGTTGTTTCTCGCTCGGTGGGGGAGGCTCAATTTCGGCCTGGATCCCGCGGTGTCCAGGACGCTGTTGCGATTCGGTATCGTCGGGTACGCCAGCTTCCTCACCACCTTTCTCAACTTTCGTCTGGACACATTCCTCGTCAACCTCTTCGCGAACGCCTCCCAGGTCGGGTTTTACGCAGTTGCCGTGAGCCTCGCCGAAACCATCTGGTACATCTCGACCTCGGCCACGACGGTGCTGACGCCCAGGGTTGCCGCCGGTGAATCGACCGAATCGGATGCGACCACGGGACTCGTGAGCCGCGCGGTTGTGGGCATGTCCTTGATCGCCGCGATTGTGTTGGCGCTCGTGGCTCCGCTTCTGGTCCAGGTCCTTTTTGGAACCGCCTTCCAGCCGAGCGTGGTCGCGGTCTGGCTGCTGCTTCCTGGCATCGTCGCCCTCAGCAACGCGCGGGTGCTGGCGGGCTACTTGCTGGGAAGAAACCGCCAGCAGGTCGATCTCGCGGCGTCACTTGCCGGCCTGGTCGTGACGGTTGCGCTCGACCTGCTTCTGATTCCGCGCTACGGGTTCGCGGGTGCGGCGATCGCGTCCTCCATCGCGTACGCGACCACCCTGGCGGTGGACCTGGCGTGGGTGGTTCGCCATTCGACGCTGACCGTCAAAGACCTGCTTCTCCCGACGCCGGCCGACGTCCGCGTGACAGTCAGGCGGGCGAAGGGCGTGCTGGTCGAGCTGCGACAGGGTCGCTGGTGAGCCGGCCCGCAATGAGCCCGATCGCGAGAGTCAGGTAGAGGCTGCTGAAGGCGACGCCCCCGAGCAAAAAGCTCTCGAACGTCATTGCCGGCACCAGACCGCAAACCGATGCGACCAGCGCGAGGTGGACCGAATCTCGATCGCCCGTGGCCCCACGCAGCCCACGCCAGACCCTCCATGCCACCGCGCCCAGCACCGCGAGCAAGAAGGCAAGCCCCGGAATGCCCATTTCGACTCCGGTTCGAAGCCACGTGCTGTGGGACGTGAGGCCGTGGATGCGGGCACCGGCGACTGCCAGATACGGGTCGATCGCGGACACGTCAGTCCCAGGCCCGAAACCGAACACGGGCCGTTTTTGGATTGCGTAGAGGGATGCCCGCCACAGGTACTCGCGGTCGCTCAGCCCGGTCCCGCCTCGAATGGGCGTCTCATCGTTGCCTGGGGCGCAGTTCGCGGTGCACGTGCTCGGCCGGACCGCGTTGACCCCGGCCGCGTTGATGAGGACCAGCACGAATGAAAGGGCCAAAGACGCGCAGAGAATCGCCGCCGTGGCTGATTTCAGCGTCGCCGCCCGGGCCAGGACCGCAAACGCACCGGTCGAAACAATGGCGGCGAGCCATGCCGTCCGGTCGAGCGTCAGAAGGATGGCCGGCACCAAAAAAGCCACGGCCAGACGGGCCGCAAGTAGTGGGCGGCCGGTGAGCGTGGCGCTCCATCCGAGCAGCGCCACGACGCCGACGACCATCACCATGCTGGCTTCGAGCGGGGCCAGGTACGCGCCTGAGGAACGGTTGAAGAACAGCCCGGTCGGCTGTCCGCCCAGGGTGAGGTCCACGTACTGGACGTCGCCCACGGGGCGGCCGAAAACATTGATGTTTCCGACGACCAGCACCAAGTAGACCGAGACGCCGACCAGAACTCCGAGCACTCCCAGCGCCGCAAGCAGGGGTTGAGCTGCGGGACGGCCGAGAAACACCTTCGGGATCGCCCCGAAGGCAAGTGCGCAGACGCCGACCATGCCGGCGAGGTAAAGAGCGCTGACCCGGGGGTCGGTTGACGTCAACGTCGCCACCGCCGCCCAGGCGAGGTACAGGCCGACCGCCACCAGCACCGGCTGTGCCGACAGCCCGCTCACGCGGCGAGTCCTCCAGGCCGCCAACCCGACGCGGAGGCCCAGCGCCCCGCCGGTAACAGCGACCGGCATGTAGTGCGTCGCGTCCGTGACGAGCCCGCTCGGGACCAGTGCGCTGGAGACCAACAACCCGGAGACCAGCGCGACCGGATGCAATTGCCGCGTCACCTTTTCGAGGACCAGGGCGAGTGCCGCCGCGGCCAACCAGCCCAACGCGGTGCGCGTGGTCGCGCCAACGAGCACCGGCAGCCAGGAGGTGACCGCGATCGCGATCACGGCGCCGGCGAATCGCGCTGGACCCGGACGGCTGAGGGTGGCCTCGCCTGTCGGATCGGCTGCTGTCGCGCGCACGGGGCACCAGTATTTCAGGCGGGCGCGGTCACCTGTCGCAGCAAATCGCCAAACCTCTGCGCAATCGTCCCTCGCTCGAAATGCTCGATCACGTATCGCCGACCGCTCGCACCAAGCGCAGCCGCTTGATCCGGATCCGCGGCCAGCTGCTCCACCGCATCGCGCATCGCCTGGGGATCCTCGGGACGGACAACCCGTCCACAACCGGCGGCCTCGACCAGTTCCGCGGCCTCTCCCCACAGCGCGGCCACGATTGGACGAGCGGCCGCCATCGACTCGAACATCTTCGAGGGCAGCGCCGCTTTGAAAAGGTCGAGTCGCTTCAGCGGGATGATCGAGGCATACGCGACGTTGAGGAGGGCAGGCATTTCCGATTTAGGTTGGTTCGGGAGAAACCGCACGTTGGAGATTTTTTCGGCTGTGGCCTTTTGCATCAGTACCTCTTTCTCGGCGCCCTCACCTGCAAGGACATAGAGCACATCGGGATTCGTCGTCAGCTTGGCCGCTTCGAGGACGACGTCCAGTCCCTGAGCCAGGCCGTGGGTGCCTGCGTACAGGAAGACCTTGTGGCCGTCGAGGCCGAACCGCCGCGCCATCGCGTCATCTGGAGGCGCGGGCTGATATGCCTTGGTGTCGACGCCATTTGTCAGTAGAAAAAGCTTCGAGCGAGGTACGCCGCGCGCGGCGAGCCTCTCCAGCATGCCGGGGGTGACGACGCTGACCCGCGTCGCTCGGCTGTACAGGTGCCACTCCAGCCGTTCGGCGAGCCAGATTGCTAGCGGGTTTCGCAGCGCGCCGAGGTCGACGGCCGACTGAGGCCAGATATCGCTGACGTTGAACACAAACGGTGCGCCCTTGAGCCGGTTGTAGGCGAGCGCGGCCAGGCCGATGAGCAGCGGCGGCGACTCGACGAAGATGACGTCCACCGGCCCGACCTTGCGGATCGCGCGCAAGCTCGAGATCGCGAACGACAGATGGTTGAGGATCCGCCTGGCAAATCCGCGATTGCGTGCCGCGTACACCCACGTCCTCAGCACCCGGACGCCGTCGAGACGCTCCTCCATGAAGCCGCGGCCCGCGTAGGCCGGCGGGATGACGCCGGTCGGGTAGTTCGGGAAACCTGTCACGACGGTGACCGCATAGCCCGCCTCGCTGAGACGCGTCGCCGACTCGAACAATCTCGCCTGCGGGGCGCCGACCTCAGGAGGAAAGTAATGCGTGAGAAAGACGACGCGAAGATTCGACTTGGCCACGCTCATGCGCGGCCAATGCTAGAGGCTAGACTCGTCCGCAAATGAGGGTGCTGACGGTCGTCGGTGCGCGGCCGCAATTCATCAAGGCCGCGCCCGTTTCCCGCGTGTTGCGGCAGCACCACGATGAATTTCTCCTGCACACGGGCCAGCACTACGACGAGGCGATGTCAGACCTGTTTTTCCGGCAGCTCAACATCCCCGTACCGGACCGCAACCTCGACGTCGGTTCAGGCCTTCATGGCGCGCAGACAGCCGCCATGATGTCCGGCATCGAAGCCGTGGCGCTCGACTTCAAACCGGATTGGGTCCTCGTCTATGGCGACACGAACTCGACCCTCGCCGGTGCCCTGGCCGCAAGCAAGCTGAATCTCCCGGTCGCTCACGTCGAGGCAGGCCTGCGGAGCTTCGATCGCAAGATGCCGGAGGAAATCAATCGGGTCGTCACCGACCACGTGTGCACGCTGTTGCTGTGCCCGACTCCAACCGCCGTCCAGAACCTGGGCAAGGAAGGGCTAACCAACGGTGTCTTGATGGTCGGCGATGTGATGTACGACTCGTTTCTGCAGAACGTGGAGATTGCTCATCGTGCCTCGACGATCCTCTCCGATCTGAAACTCGAACCCTGCGGTTACCAGCTCCTCACCATCCATCGGGCGGCCAACGTGGATCAGCCCGACAAGCTCGAGGCCATCCTGCGAGGCGTCCTCGAATCGGGTCGCACCACGGTTTTTCCTGTCCACCCCCGGACGCAGGCGAGGCTGCGGTCTTCGGGTCTCCGCTTGGATCCCAAACTCCGTCTGATCGACCCGGTCGGCTACCTGGAGATGCTCGCCTTGGAGGAGAGCGCCGAGGCGGTGGTAACGGACTCGGGGGGCGTCCAAAAAGAAGCCTATTTCGCCGGTCGCCCCTGCATCACGGTGCGAGCCAGCACTGAATGGGTCGAGACGGTGGACGCCGGTTGGAACGTGCTCGTGGATACGGATCCGCAAGCCATCGCCAAGGCGATGCGTGATTTTCGACCCGCCGGCGAGCGTCCACCGCTGTTTGGCGACGGGCACGCGGCGGAAAAGGTGGTCGACGCCCTCGCATCCGCGGCCTAGGCCTGCCCGCGCGCCCAACCAATAACATGCAGAAGTGGACACGTTGAAGACGATCCCAATCGCCGCGCCCCAAATCGGTGAGGAGGAGCGGCGCGCGGTCCTCGAGGTGCTCAACAGCGGCCACCTGGCTCAGGGACCGGTCGTCGAGGCATTCGAGGACGAATTTGCCAGTTGGTGCGGTGTTCGCAACGCGGTTGCCGTCGCCTCCGGCACCGCCGCGCTCCATCTGCTCCTCCTGGCGCACGGGCTGCGCGAGGGGGATGAGGTGATCACGAGTCCCTTCACTTTTGTGGCGTCGGCGAATGCCGCGCTGTTCGTCGGCGCCCGGCCCGTATTCGTGGATGTCGAGAGCGAGACGTACTGCCTCGACCCAGCGCAGGTGGAGGCTGCGATCACGTCACGCACGCGCGCGATCATGCCGGTCGACCTCTACGGGCATCCCGCCGCGATTGCCGAGTTGAAAGAGATCGCCGAACGCCGGGGACTGGTTTTGATCGAAGACGCCGCCCAGGCGCATGGCGCCGAGATCGATGGCGTCAAGACAGGGGCGTTTGGCGTGAGCGCCGCTTTCTCTTTCTATCCGACCAAAAACATCACCACGGCGGAAGGTGGCATGGTGACCACGCCCGATGACGAGGTCGCGGACAAGGTCCGCTTGCTGCGCCAGCACGGCGCCGTCCAGCGTTACAGGCATGACGTGCTCGGTTACAACTTCCGCCTCACGGACCTGGCCGCGGCGATCGGTCGCGCGCAGCTGGCCAAGCTGGACCGATTCAATGAGACCCGGCGCCGCAACGCGTCGGCCTTAACCAGTGGACTGGCCGGCCTCGCAGGGGTAACGCTCCCACTCGAACGGCAGGGACACCGGCACGTCTATCACCAGTACACCGTCCTGATCAAGGGCAACCGGGACCAGTTTCAGAAGCGATTGCGCGAGCTTGGAGTGGATACCGCGGTTCATTACCCGCTGCCGGTTCACCGGCAGCCCCTGTACCTCGATCTCGGCTACGGCGCGATCAGCATGCCCGTCGCGGAAAGGCTTGCCGAACAGGTGCTTTCCCTGCCCGTCCACCCGGGACTGGCGGAGGGCGATCTGGAGCGGATCGTCAACGCAATGCGGGAGGCCGTAGCCCAAGAGTGATTCGAGTGGCGGTGGCCGGATGCGGGGTGATGGGTCGGAACCATCTACGCGTCCTCAGCGATCTTGTCGGAACGGAGCTCGGTGCGGTCTCCGATCAGGATCCCAAGACGGTGGCCGCCGTCAGCCAGAAGTACGGGGTCCCGGGTTTTGCTTCGTGGCGCGAGATGCTGGCCCAGGGGGGGCTCGACGCATTGGTCGTCGCGGTTCCCACCCGCAGCCATTGTGAAGTTGGAGTTGCCGCTCTCGAGCGAGGCCTTCACGTCTTGGTGGAGAAGCCGATCGCCTACACGCTCGAAGAAGGACGCGCATTGGTGGAGGCGGCGAGGCGAGCGAACAAGCTCCTCGCCGTCGGCCACATCGAGAGGTTCAATCCAGCAGTGCGTGAGCTTCGGCGGCGCGTCGCCGCGGGAGAGCTGGGGCGGGTCTTCCAGATCCACGCCCGCCGTCAGGGAGCGTTCCCGGCGAGAATCCGCGACGTCGGCGTTGTCATCGATCTCGCTACCCACGATCTGGACGTCATGAGCGATGTGGTGCGATCGCACGTCGAACGCGTTTACGCCGAGACCGAGCAGCGAATCCACACGGATCACGAAGACATGCTGAATGCGTTACTCAGGTTCGAAAACGGAGTGGTCGGCGTGCTTCAGGTCAACTGGCTGACGCCGACAAAGATCCGCGAGCTTAGCGTCCTTGGGGAGCGAGGCCTCTTTCTCGTCAACTACCTCACCCAAGAGCTGACTTTCTTCAAGAACGCGGACGTCGACCCGCGTCCGGATGCCAAGCGTGATCTGCAGAGCGTAAGCGAAGGCGAGATGGTCCGATTTCCAATCGCCCAGGCCGAACCGCTGAGGCTCGAGCTCGAGTCTTTCCTGCAATCCATTGACCTCGGCCGCCCGGTTGAAGTCGACGGCGAAGCCGGCTTGCGCGCCCTTCAGCTGGCGCTTGCATTAATCGTCTCGGCCGGCGAGGCGCGAGTGCTTCATGGCAGCGAGCTCGAGATGCGTCCATCAGCCGATAAGCCGCGACGGCGGGCTCAGGAATCTTGAGCTGAAGAGCGAGCGCCTCGCATGGCGATGACCTGGAGAGCCGCTACGATCCAGAATTCGACGCTGAGGTCATTCTTCCAGTAAGGCGAATCGAACAGCCCGTGCACCAGATAGAGCACGAGCGCCCCAGTCGACCCCCAGATCACCGCGCGATACAGCCCATTGGATTGCCACGACGCGCGCGCGCCGCGAAACAGCAAACCGAAGAAGACGATCCCGAAAGCGATCACGCCCAATAGGCCTATCTCGCTCCAGGTCGTCAGCCAGAGGTTGTGCGGATACAGCTCGACGTCCTCGTACGACGGACGGAATGGCGCGACTCGGATGGGGAAGCCGCTGATGCCCGCGCCCAAGATCGGTCGCTGCGCAAGCATTCGGAGAGCCTCTCCGTATATCGATAACCTGAGCGCCGCCGAGTGCGCAGCGGTGCCCAGGCGCAAGCCGATGAAGGGAAGTTCGACGACGGCGAGGGAGATCAACGCGGTCGCCGCCAGCCCCCATACCTTCTGGCGACGGCCCGGCAGGCTGAACACCACCCACACCGCCAGGATCGCGGTGGCGATGTAAGCAGCCCGCGACAGCGTGAGCACGAGCGCCGACAAGAAGAGGAGTGTGCAGCCGATGGCGAGCCAGCGTTCCCAACGTCGTTGCGGGAACATGGCCAGGCCCAGAACAAATGCGAGCGGCGGCTCAAGAAACAGAGCCACCGAATTCGCGCTCGTGTTCAGGAATGCAGGCCCGGCGTCGATGTGGACGGCATGGTGTGCCAGGGCGACCAAGAAAGTCACGATCTGTCCCACCGCGAAGAGGCTGACGCCGACTCCGGCGATGACGAGGATGAAACGCAACTCCTCGCGCGAGCGAATGAGGTCCACCGCGATGTAGAAAATGGCGATGGCTTCGATGAAGTAGGCCCGGTAGATGCCGAGCCCTCGTACGTGGTCGGGAGCGACGACGACGCCGATGATCCCCGCGACGAGCAGCAGCACGATCGGAATGTCGTATGGCGTGCGGGCGGCAGGCAGGCGGCGCTCACTCCGGAGCACCAGGCCGTAACCGATCACGGTGATGCCGATCAGCACCTCGAGCGCGGTGGCGGGCAGCGGTCCGACGTGAAAGCGCACCACGTAGAGGGGAAGCGAGGCCGTCGTGACCGCCAAAGATCCGATTGCGAACCGCCGGCTGGAGAGCGCGAGCTCAGGCATGAGGCGTGGGCGAGGGGGCGAGGCGCTTGGCTGAGACCATCACCATCGCCGCCAAGATCCAGAATTCGACGCTCATGTCGTTCTTCCAGTACGGGGAGTCGACCAACCCATGGATGGTCCACATCACAAGTGCCGCGCTCGCTCCCCACGTGGCCGGCCGGTAGAAGTCGCCTGTGCGGGGCCACGCTCGCCAGCCCCGCCAGAGCAGCGAAAACAGAATCACCGCGAACGCGATCAATCCCAACAGGCCGACCTCGACCCAGAAGGTGAGCCAGATGTCATGTGGGTAGATCTCTGGAATCTGGCCGCGAAACTGGAACGTGTAGCCGCCAAGGCCGAAACCGAAAATC
>Ga0066688_10000103_pt1 | contig 21094 bp, 15 predicted proteins | sample GraSoiAngelo_137_FD_62304 | JGI IMG/M metagenome (GOLD analysis project Ga0066688, IMG submission 62304) | Grasslands soil microbial communities from the Angelo Coastal Reserve, California, USA - 14_0929_09_30cm | ecosystem: Environmental > Terrestrial > Soil > Grasslands | place: USA... | reverse complement strand
GGAATTCATGCTCAATCAAGGCAACTACATCGTTGACATTACTCTCTCCGGATACAAACCCATCCATCGGGTGGTGAATGTGGAAAAACGCGGTAAGGTTGTGATCGACGAACCTATGCAGCGCCAATAAAATCTGGTGTTCTCTCTCAACTAAAGAAGACAGTTTTCAAGGTTGCATTCTCCCGCCCAGTATCTCGCGCCCGGAAAAAACCACGTGGATAGCAGTCTGACCGACCAGACTTCGATCCTGAAATTTATCGAGGACACCTGGAATCTTGGAACCGTGAGCGGCAACTCGTTCGATAACCTCGCTGGATCCCTGAAGAACATGTTCGACTTTAGCAAGCGGCGCACCGACAAGTTGTTCCTGGATCCGTCAACCGGTCTGGTAAAACACTAGTCGCCGGCAAAACGGCGGCCGGTAAAGTGATCTTTGCCTCGCTTGGGGCGCTGAGGCAGTCAGCTAGAAACAAAACGGCGCGGGGAATCAATCTCCGCGCCGCCTCAGGTTTTTTGCTGTGTTGCGCTAATTGGGAAGCTTGAAATTCACTACAATCTGGGTCTGAATCTCTACCGGTTCACCATTGAGAAAATAGGGTTTGTATTTCCATTGGCGCACCGCATCCATCGCTGCACGGGACAAGATGGCTTCGCCGCTTAGTACTTTCAGATTGCTGACGCTGCCGTCCTTGTTGATCGTCGCTTGCAGTTGAACCGCGCCTTGCATCCGCATAGCCAGTGCCTGAGCTGGATAGCTGGGCTGCACTTTCTTAATCAGCAGGCCTTGAGAGACTCCTTGTGACACTTTTATAGACTGAGGGACAGGCTTGGGGACACTCACCGGTGTGGACGTCATGATGTTGGAGATTTCCTTGTCCGCACCCGATCCACCTGCAATGTTCAGAGCATTGGGCACCGGCACATCTGGCTGAGCTTGCGAGACAGCCGGAGAGTGTCGCTTGACATCATTCGTGACTACCATCGGCTCAATGTTGGTCACAGTTACGTCGCTCTCAGCAGATGCCGCCTTGGCGTCAGGTTTATTTCCGCTGGCTATTGCGGCGCTCGGTTTTGAGCCAGGGGTCGCACTCTTTGTTGCGGTTGTTCCGCCTTTATGCCCGGCTTGGCTTTCCGCCGGCACATTACCGGTCTGGTCTTTGATCTGCGGAATAGCTGCGTCTTGTGCCGCGCTGGGTTGGGGCACGGTCGGTATCGTTACTTGCTTTACACCTGCCGCTGATTTCCCTGCTTTACCGTGGGTTTCTGTCCACCCAAAATAGCCGGCGACTGCCATCACCAGAATGGCGACGAGCGCTAGTAAGATCTTGCTACTCCCGCCCGATTCTTTTCCGGCGTCCTCAGAGCGGCGTGTTGAAAGCGATGGAGCAGGAGCGCTCGCCCCGAAAACTGCGGGCGGACGGACTTGTGCTCCGCTTTCGAAGACGACGGTGTTTGCCAGACGCTGAATTTCGCTTGCGGAGGCAGTCACACTAGTGGGTTTTTCCCTGGCAGGAGCAGTCGCTGCCGCTTGCCCGTGAGACGCCGAAGCCATGAATGGACGCGAGGGTTGCTCCACCGGCGAAGCTTCCGGAGTCGCTACCGGCCCAGTGCTGTCTTTGGACGCCCGTTGCCACGGGAAGTTCTTGGAGGTGTTGCGCTCCTTGTCAGATGATTGATGCGCGGAGGCAGGTCCCGCACTCGAATTCGAGTCAGACATGGCAGCTTCGCTTGCAGCCGCCTGGGAACTTGAATTCTTCCCCAGTTCGAAGCCGCTTGTAGAAGCACCCGCGGGATTAGTTTCCGGCGTCGCGGTTTTTGGAACCTGAAATTTTGCCTTTGGCAGCATCGAATCTTGAGGGGACGTGCGCAGCGAATCCGCCCTCGCAGCTTGGGTTTGCGCAGCTTGGGTTTGGGCAGATTGCACCGGCGGACCTGCTGTTGCAGCCGGCGAAGACTTGGCGGATTCTGAGCCTTTGCGCAACAATCCACGCGCCACACGCAGCGTGCCCTTGGCCTGTTCCACGTTGATTGGCTTGGTCAACACCAGGTTGGCGCCGATTCGGAAGGCCTTGGCCACCCCGGCTTGCCCTTCTACAACTGCAACCGCTAGCGATGCTTGGTTGGAGCTTGAATTCCGTGCGCTCTTGAAGACCAGAGTGGCATTCTGCTCGTTCTCACAGTCAACCACGATGGCGTCGAAATGTTGCGCCATCAGCTTCTTGACCGCGGCAAATGGTTCAGTCGCAGTTTCGATGCTGAATTCCAGGTCGCTCAGAACGTGCGTGACCACACGCGCGATCTTCTCGTCCGGACAGAACAGAAGCGCTTGGTAACCCATGCGGTAATCCTAGGTAACCTTCTCAGGGCCAGCAAGTTACGGAGGTAATGTCGAATTGAGACAGATAGAAGAAGGAGGACCCGGAAATCGCTTCCCTAGGGCAGAAAGTGCACGCTGACCTTAGTTTGGAAAACCACCGCTTCGCCACGGTGCAGGTAGGGTCGGTAACGCCACTGTTTCACGGCATCCACCGCCGATTGCGCTAAGAGAGTAGACCCTTCGAGGACTTGAACCGTGTCAACTCTACCTTCCTTGTCGACCACGACCCGCAACAACACCGGCCCGTGCGCTTTCTTCTGCCGTGCAAGCTTCGGATAAACCGGACGCACCCGGCGCACAACGCTATCGTCGGCGACATCTTCAGAAAGCACCAGGGGTTCGCCTGCCTTGGTCGCTGCTTTCTGCGTTGAACTTGTGGCCAGAAGTGTGCCCCCGGCAGACTTGCCCGCTGCCACGGTGTGTTTCAGATTATGCGACGACGAAGACGGCGACGATCGCACACCTTCGGTTAACGCGCTATCTTTCACAACCGGGTGGCTCGCCTTCGAAACGCTTCCTTCATCGGTCGTCTTCACAGGTTGAGGCGGATTGAGGCGCGCTGGGCCGGAATCGGCCGCCGAAGCTTCCTCTGGTGCAGCCAGATTAGGTCCAGCGACATTAGGTGCGGCGACATTCGTCGCGGTCGCATCAGTCGCGCCAGGTTGAGTTAATTCCGTTGAGGAAGCTTGCGCTGTTTGCGATGGCGGCAATTCAGATGGTGCTGCCTGCGGGAGAGGATGCGCAGGAATCTGTTTCGTAGAGGGAAGTGACAGCTCTTGCAGGCGTAGTCCCGCGATCTGCAGTTTCAGTTGTACGTACTCGTAAGCCAAGAGTTCTCGGAATTTTGGTTGAGTAGTCCACGCCACCCAGATCGCGGCCCCGACTAGAACTGCTGAAACGGCCGTCAGCGCTAACACTCTATTTCCGCGAGCCGGACTCTTGCGCGCCCGAGACATGTTCTCATCCGAAACTCGCTTTGCGCTCCCTTTTCCCGTTTCTGGAGCGACTGAATCGAAGGACTGCAACAGTGCAGGTTTTATTGGAATCGGAGCGGGAGGCGCAGCCTCTTGCCCCCGTGCCATCGCGCTTTCTTTTCTCTGTGATCTTGCCTGGAATGGAACGACTTTCGTGCCTGTATCAACAGTCGGAGTATCCGCTGTTGTGGGCCGCTCAGATACTGCAGCAGCAGGCGGCAGCGCAGGCTCCACGTCGCACCCAGAGTTTGGCGCCGGCAACTGCGGAGAAGAGCCATCAGAAATTGTTGCCTCCGCCTGTTTTTCGTGATCTCCATCGGGGGCCGGCTGCGGAACCGCATATCGGTCCGTTAAGAGATCCTCAGCACGATCAGATGTCGCGGCATTTGCCGTCACCGCGGGTGTGACAGTTGTACGGACCTCGTTGGTTTCTTTTCGCAACATTCCCAACGCGGTTCGCAGCGTGCTTCTAGCTTGTTCGAGGGCCACCGCCTTCGTGACCACCAGGCTGGCCCCAAGACGGAATGCGGTGGGAACGCCACCTCTGCCGTCCACAATCGCAATCGCAATGACGACTTTGTTAAGAGCCGAGCCGCGGATGCAATTGAAAATCAGAGTCGCGTTTTGCTCATTGTCGCAATCAATCAGAATCAGATCGAAGCGCTGGTTCGCGAGCCTTTTAATCCCGAAAGTCGTCTCGGTGGAGTGTTCGAAAGCGATCTCGAGTTCATCGAGGATCTGAGTCACGGCGAGCACAGCTTTCTCATCGCCGCTGAGCACCAACGCGCGAATAGCCATATTGTCCGATGCTACGAAAGTAACGTGATCAGCAACAAGTTACCCTGGTAAGTGGACAGACGATTTCCGAAGCCTAGCCTCGCGCGAAATGAGCCTTGTCCCCGAGTAGAATTGCGGCCATGCGCCTGCCGCTTTGGCTCAAGCTGGGTTGGACCCTCTGGGTGGTGGCCTGGGCACCGTTTTACTGGAAACAATATGGCGCGCAGAACTTCCTTTACTTCTGCGACCTGGGAAATTTCTTCATCGCAATCGCGCTGTGGACGGAGAGCGCGCTCCTCTTCTCCTGGCAGGCAACTGGACTGCTGCTCTTTCAGACCCTGTTCACGCTTGATCTCTTGCCTGCGCTCCTGTTCGGAAAGCACTTCATCGGCGGCACGGAATTCATGTTTGATCCAGCCGTGCCGCTGTTCATCCGGTTGCTGAGCCTGTTCCATGTGGTGACGCCGCCGCTGCTGCTTTGGGCCATCCGTCGTTTGGGCTATGACGAACGGGGCTGGAAGTATCAGACACTGACCACTTGGATCGTCGCGCCAATCAACTACTTCTGGCGTCCAGAGCACAATGTCAACTGGGTGCGCGGACTTTTTTATCGCGAACAACATGTCGTTTCTGGTCCGGTCTATCTGCTGTGCTATCTGATCGCGGTGCCGCTCGCTGTTTATTGCCCCACGCATTTGATCCTGCGATGGTGGTCGAAGCGCTGGCGGGAGTCGTAGGTCTTGTTTACAAATCGGAGAAGTGTTCCACGTGGAACATATCTAGAAATTACACGAATCGTCTATAGCTATAAGATATTACGCGGCAAAGAAGATAGTTAGACGTTTTCGGAAAGGCGCTGAAATTTAATTTGGGCCTTCACTCATGGCGTGACTAACTTTTCTTGGGCCGATAAATGTCAGTCGCCTGCCCGTAAAAAACTTCGGCAGCTTCCATCAGCGTCTCTGACAGCGTGGGATGCGGATGAATCGTGAGCGCCAGGTCGGCCGCGACCGTGCACATCTCGATGGCGAGAACGCCTTCAGCAATTAACTCTCCCGCGCCCACTCCGACGATCCCTACGCCGAGGACACGCTCGCTTTTCGGGTCCACGATGAGTTTGGTCATGCCTTCTGGCCGGTCGAGCGTGATGGCACGGCCCGATGCGCCCCAGGGAAATTTAGCGACGGCGATCTCGCGACCATCTTCTTTGGCTTTAGTCTCGGTGAGGCCAGCCCAGGCAATTTCTGGATCAGTAAAGACGACAGCGGGGATTGCATTCGGCTCAAATGCGACTTTGTGAGCCGCGATGGCCTCCACTGCGGTGCGTCCCTCGTGCGAAGCCTTGTGCGCCAGCATGGGTTCGCCAACTACGTCGCCAATGGCGTAAATGGACGGATCGTCGGTCTGCAACTGCTCGTTCACGCGGACGAAACCGCGCTGGCCTAGCTGAACTTTCGTTCTCTCCAAGCCGGCAATGTCTGAATTGGGTTTGCGGCCAACTGAAACCAGAACTCTGTCGAAAACTTTCTCGCGCTCTTTAACGTCTTTGCCTTCGAAGCTGGCGCGAATTCCGCTCTTCTCTTCCCGCAAGGATGACACGGTCGTATTGAGCAGAATCGTCTCGAACAATTTTTCCAAGCGTTTGTGCAGCGGAAGCACCAGATCGCGATCCGCGCCTGGCAGCAAACCCGGCAACATTTCGACCACGGTGACTCGAGTACCCAGGGTTGCGTATACCGAGCCAAGCTCCAGTCCGATGTAGCCACCGCCAATTACCAAAAGACTCTTGGGAATATCCGGCAGGTCAAGCGCGCCGGTGGAATCCATCATTCGTGCACTATCAAGTTTTAAACTTGGAATCACAGCCGGACGTGAACCTGTAGCGAGGATGATGCGATCGAAAGTCAGGGTTTCATTGCCGTTAGTTTTCGCAACTTTCAATGTGTTGGAGTTTTCAAAGCTGGCGCGTCCCTGGATGTATTGCACAGAGCGCTGTTTCGAAAGCTGACCGAGACCGCCAGTAAGCTTTTTAACGACGCCCTCTTTCCACGAACGCAGGCGACCAAGATCGATTTTCGGATTGCTGAATTCAATGCCCCAATCCTTTGCCTGATGCGATTCTTCAATCAGTTTGGCAACGTGAAGCAGGGCTTTTGACGGAATGCATCCACGATAGAGGCAGACGCCGCCCGGGTTCACCTCGGGATCAATGAGCGTGACTTTCATACCCAGGTCGGCGGCGAGGAATGCGGCGGCGTATCCTCCCGGCCCGCCGCCCGCGACTGCGATGCGCAAGTTCGAAGTATCGGCCATTATGTTTTCTTAACCTTGTACAGAGAGAAGGAAAGGTTGTTCGAACGCTTCCGCGATCCAGCGCAGGAAGCGGGCGGCGTCAGCGCCATCAATGAGGCGATGATCGTACGAAAGCGAGAGCGGCAGTACCAGCCGCGGTTCAAACTTGCCATTGATCCACTCCGGTTGCATGCTTGATCGCGACAAGCCCAGGATTGCAACTTCTGGATGATTCACGATTGGCGAAAATCCCGTGCCCCCTATGCCGCCGAGGTTCGTGATGGTAAATGTGCCGCCTTCCATTTCTGCGGGCATAAGCTTCTTGTCACGAGCTTTTTTTGAGAGCTGCGTGAGCTCGGCTGCGAGTTCCACGATGTTCTTCTTGTCCACTTCCGGGATGACTGGCACAAGCAGTCCGCGATCTGTGTCTACGGCAACGCCAATATTGATGTACTGCTTGTAAATGATCTCTTCCTTCCCCATATCAATCGAGGCATTGAATTGCGGGAAAATCTTCAGGGCGGATGCGCAGACCTTGAGTGCAATGGCGGTAACCGTCATTTTGCCTCCCGCTTCTTCAGCCTTGGGCGCAAAGCGGGCACGCAACTGCTCAAGCTCCGTGATATCCGCACGGTCGTGTTGGGTGACGTGCGGAATTGTGTTCCAAGCTTCCGCAAGATGTTGGGCAGTCTTGCGGCGTATTCCGCGCATCGAGACGCGTTCGATCTTTCCCCACTTGGCGAAATCCGGCAGCGCCGGCTCAACAAAGTGTCCGGCACGAGTTGCCGCGGTGACGGCCGACGCGAGAGTCGCTTTGGTGTGGGCCTTCACATCATCTTCACTGATGCGGCCCCCGGGACCGGTGCCTTTGACGTCGTGGATATCCACACCGAGTTCGCGGGCCAGCCGCCGCACATGAGGTGCGGCTGGAACCGGTTCGCGATGCTCGCTACCGGCGACCTTGCCCAGTTGGGCGGGCATGGTAAAAACCGGCGGCGCAGCAACCGGCTTATCACGAGGAAGAGCCTGCTCTTCGGTCTTACCTTCGGCGTGAATCGCTGCTTGAAATGCCAGTCGAGCCGCCTGTTGACCTGATAAGTGCTCGACGGGCGAGGTGTGCGGCTGCTGTCGGCGCTCAGGCTCCGGCGCAGAGCTGCCTTCCAGCGTGAAAATCACCTGGCCGACCTTGACCGTTTCTCCTTGTTTGACCTTTACCTCTTTGACCAGTCCGCTGACCGACGAAGGGACTTCGACTACAGCTTTGTCAGTTTCAAGCTCCATGATCGGTTGGCCCTCGGTAACCATTACGCCGGGCGAAATCATCAGACGCACCAGATCGCCCTGCTCGATATTCTCGCCGAGTTCCGGCAGCTTGAATTCCGAGATGCCAGCGCCAGCTACGTCGGTGGCTCGTCGCCGACCGGGGATTGCGGTCGCACTCGCGGAGGTCTTTTCGCAGTCGGCGACCGAAGCTGCAGATGTAACCACTTCAGACGGCGCGGCCTCATCTGTTTCAGATGAGGCGTGCAGTGTGGTTATTTCTGAATTCTTCTCGTCTGAAGCTTTGGGTTCTGCAGGCTTCGGCTCTGCAGTTTTGGGTTCACCAGCCTTGGACTGTGAAGCAGCATGGGCCTTCGCGCCAGTTCCGTTCTCGACGGTGAAGATTACCTGTCCAACTTTTAGCTTGTCGCCTTCCTTCACGCGGACTTCTTTGACGGTTCCGCTGACCGAGGATGGCACCTCAATCACCGCCTTGTCGGTCTCGAGTTCCATGACGGATTGGCCCTCCGTCACGTTCGCTCCGGGCGCGATCAACAGGCGGACAAGATCGCCCTGTTCGATGTTTTCTCCCAATTCAGGGAGTTTGAATTCGGTCACTTAGCAGTTACCTTTCTTAGCTGACGACCGGGTTGGGTTTTTCCGGATTAATTCCCAGATCGCGAATTGCCTGCTGCACCACTTCCGGCTTGATCTGTTGTTCGCGCTGCAAGGCTGTAAGAGTTGCAAGTACAACGTGCTTGGCATCTACTTCGAAAAAGTCGCGCAATGAAGCACGATTCTCGCTGCGTCCAAACCCGTCTGTGCCCAAACAGACCAAGCGGCGCGGCACCCACTGCGCGATACTTTCCGGCAGAACCTTCATATAATCCGATGCCGCGACAAATACGCCGGGTGCGTTTTTCAGCGTCTGACTCACGTACGGCGCCTTCGGCGGTGCGCCCGGATGCAGCATGTTCCACCGCTCGCAGTCGTTGCCGTCGCGATAAAGCTCTTTATAACTGGTTACGCTCCAAACGTCAGCCGCAACTCCATATTTCTCTTCCAGAATCTGCTGTGCTTTAAGGACTTCGTACATGATGGTGCCGCTGCCGAGGAGCTGCGCGTGCAGCTTGGCATCCTTTTTCTGTGAAGACTTGAAGGCATACATACCTTTGAGAATGCCTTCGCGGACATTCCGCCCGTTGGGCATTTCGGGCATGGGAAGCGGTTCGTTGGTGACAGTCAGGTAATAGAAGACCGACTCCTGATCCACATACATGCGCTTGATGCCATCCTGGATGATGACAGCGATCTCGTACGCGAAGGCTGGATCATAGGCCCGCAGGTTGGGTAAAGAGAGCGCCAGCACGTGACTGTGGCCGTCCTGGTGTTGCAGTCCCTCGCCGGCAAGCGTGGTTCGTCCGGCGGTACCACCAACCAGGAAGCCGCGACAACGCATATCGCCAGCGGCCCATATTAAGTCGCCAATGCGCTGGAAACCAAACATGGAGTAGTAAATGAAGAAGGGAATGGTATTGATGCCATGATTGGCGTACGCGGTGCCGGCGGCGATGAATGAGCACATCGATCCGGCTTCGGTAATGCCTTCTTCCAGGATCTGTCCGTTTTTTGCTTCCTTGTAATAGAGCAGCGTATCCATGTCGACGGGTTCGTAGAGCTGACCCACGCTCGAGTAAATACCGACCTGCCGGAATAGCGCCTCCATGCCGAAAGTACGCGCTTCATCCGGAATGATCGGAACGATCAGCTTGCCAATTTCCGGATCACGCAACAACTTCGAGAGCAGGCGCACGAATACCATGGTGGTGGAGGCTTCCCGGCCATCAGTTCCCTTGTAGAACTCCTCAAAGTGAGACTCCGGCACCGCTTTCAGTGGAGTGGAGCGAACCTTTCTCTCCGGCAGATAGCCACCGAGTTGCCTACGCCTTTCCTGCATGTATTGGATTTCGGCACTGTCGTCGGACGGCCGGTAGAACGGCGCATCGTGGAGTTCGCCATCTGGTATAGGAATCCCGAAGCGCGAGCGGAAAATACGCAGCTCATCATCGTTTAATTTCTTCTGCTGATGAGTAATGTTCTTGCCTTCCCCGGCTTCTCCCAGACCATATCCCTTGATTGTCTTTGCCAGGATCAGGGTCGGGGACCCGGTGTGCTCAACGGCCGCCTTATAACCTGCATGCACTTTGATGGGATCGTGACCCCCGAGACGCATGCGCGCCAGTTGCTCGTCCGACAGATGCTCTACCATCTTGAGCAGGCGAGGGTCGGTGCCGAAGAAGTTTTGGCGGAAGTACGCTCCGCTCTCGACAAAGTATTTCTGATACTGTCCGTCCGTGATTTCGCCCATACGCCGCACCAACAAGCCGTCGCGATCGTTCTGGATAAGACTGTCCCAATCGGTACCCCAGATGACTTTGATCACGTTCCAGCCGGCGCCACGGAAGATTGCCTCGAGTTCTTGAATGATCTTTCCATTGCCACGGACGGGGCCATCCAGGCGCTGCAAGTTGCAGTTCACTACGAAGATGAGATTGTCTAATCTCTCGCGGGAGGCCAGAGTGATTGAACCCAGAGATTCGGGCTCATCCATTTCGCCGTCACCAAGAAAGGCCCAGACCTTGCCGCCCCTCGACTCCTTAAGCCCGCGATTCTCAAGATATTTGATGAACCGCGCCTGATAAATTGCCTGGATCGGTCCGAGCCCCATAGATACAGTGGGGAATTCCCAGAAATCAGGCATCAGCCAGGGATGCGGATAAGATGCAAGGCCGCCGCCGGGCCGCAACTCGCGGCGAAAATTCTCCAGCTTTTGTTTCGGGATGCGGCCTTCGAGGTAGGCGCGCCCATACATCCCCGGCGCAGCGTGACCCTGGAAATAGACGATGTCGCGATCGCCTGACTCGTTACGCGCGTGCAGGAAATGATTGAAAGCGACTTCATACAGCGTGGCGGCAGACGCATAGGTGGAAATATGACCGCCAATGCCCTCTTGAATCTTGTTGGCGCGCACCACCATTGCCAGCGCATTCCAGCGAACCAGGCTCTTGATGCGCCGCTCCATCTCCTGGCTGCCGGGGAAAGGGGGCTGCTGGCGCGCTGGGATGGTGTTCTGATAAGGAGTCGTTGCGGTAAAGGGAAGGTTGACTCCGGCGGCGCGCCGGGCGTGCAGCGCTAACTGCTGCAGCAGCCTCCCGGCCCGATCCGGTCCGCCTTTCGACAGTACGTAATCCAGAGAGTCAAGCCATTCTCTGGTTTCGAGAACTTCCAAGCCGTTTGTCTGCGTCTCCGCCACCTGTTGTCACCGTCCTTTGAGTGCTGAACCTTCCATGATATTCAATTATTTGGAATTTTGCTGGCGGGTAGGCGGGAATTGTCAGCGTACATTCCGAGTTTGGGTCTCGTCCGCAGTTACCGCCGGACCGCTAGTTGCGCACAGGCAAGGTGAGCCGAATGGGCAGCCGGTGAGAGAGTAATCTATTGTCGTAGTAATCTCTTGTCGTACCAATTCTATTGTCGTACCAGGAGGAGGTTTTCATGCGGCGACACATTGCCATGATGATAATTACTTCCGTCGTTGCAGGCGCTAGTCTGCTCGCCTCTGGTGCGTCATCTACACCAGCGGTTGGCAGTATGGCCCCTGATTTCACTCTTCCTTCGCAGGAAGGCAAGCCAGTCAGTCTCAAGGACTATCGCGGAAAGTGGGTGGTGCTGTATTTTTATCCCCGAGATTTCACCAGCGGGTGCACGCTTGAAGCACGCAACTTTCAGCGCGACCAGGCGCAGTACGCCCAGAGAAACGCCGTCGTGCTTGGGGTCAGTGTAGACAGCGTGGATTCGCACAAGCACTTCTGCTCTAAGGAGGGGTTGAATTTCAAGCTGCTGGCTGACACCGACCGCAAGGTTTCAACTGCGTATGATTCGCTCACCAATCTGCTGCTAGTGAAGTTCTCAGCGCGCCATACCTTCATCATCGATCCGGAAGGCAGGATTGTCCGCGTTTATACGAGCGTGGATCCGAAGAATCACAGTCAGGAAGTTTTAGGAGCGCTGGATGAATTGCAGAAAAAGCGTACTAGCGGCAGCAAGTAGAAGCGCGATGTGTTGTGTAACGCGTCCGCCCGCCTGTTAAGACCGTATCTTCTATCGGAAATATATCCACAGTCCGACCACCGTCGCTACCAATCCCAGGCTGAAAACAATATTTAGTCGGCGTTCAAGGGCTGTTTCCTTCGCAGGCTTAAATTGCGGGGTACCCACGGCGACCGTGTCCATTTTTTCGTCCACCGTGGCGAAGGTGAGTCCGGCCAGCTTACGCCGATCCGGCGCCGGCGTCATCAAGCTCACCGCAATAAGGACTAAAGAACAAACCACAAACATGAAAATGGCGTAATGCAGAAAGTTCATGTCAATGATCCAGCGAATTACGGGCGAACTGTAGCGCGGAGAGGCGCCCAGGCGATCGGTAATCTCGAAGATGAAACGTACGGTCCCCATGACGAAGCCTGTCAGCAGTGAACTGATCGCCCCTGCTCCGTTCAGGCGCGTCCAGAGAATCCCCAGAATAAAACAGGCTGCGATCGGCGGACTGATGTAGGCCTGCACGCTTTGCAGATAAATATAAAGCTGGCTGCTGATCAGGTGAATGAACGGCACCCACAACAGGCCAAGCACCACCATAATTCCGGTGGCAGCGCGGCCAAAGCTGACAAGCTGCATTTCCGAGGCCTGGGGACGAAGTTTCTTGTAGAAATCCAGTGTGACCAGCGTGGAAGCCGAGTTGAAAACTGAACTCATGGCGCCCATCAAAGCTGCCAGCAGAGCGGCGATCATCAGTCCGACGAGGCCGGTAGGCAGCAAGTTAATGATGAGCGTGGGATATGCAATATCGCCGTTGAGTACCTGGCCGTGCGGACCGATCTTGAACAAGTCGCGGTAAAGCGCAAAAGCAATCAGGCCGGGCAGAACAAGCATGAAGACAGGAAGAACCTTCAGGAAACCGGCAAAGATGGTACCCGCTTTTGCGTGTCCTTCATCACGAGCGGAGAGGACGCGCTGAACAATCACCTGGTCCGTACACCAGTACCAGATGCCGAGAATGGGCGCCCCGAAGAAGATGCCTGTCCAGGGAAACTCGGGATCAGTCATGGGCTTAATCATGTGGAAGTAATTGGCGGGGACAGCAGCCCGCAATCCGGCGAAGCCGCCGACGCGGTCCAAACCGACGAAGGTGAGGATGACGGCACCGGCAATCAAAATCATTGTCTGCACCAGGTCGGTGTAAATGACGGCAGCCAGTCCGCCCGCGACGGTGTAGATTCCAGTCGCTATCACCAGTACGATTGCCGCGGTCCATTGATTCCAACCCACTACGCGTTCCAGCACGATGGCCGCTGCGTAGAGGTGGACCGATATTTTCGTGAATACATAAGCGATGATGGAGATGCTGGCCAGGTAGACAGCGCAGTTGCGATTGAAGCGGCGTTCCAGAAATTCGGGCATGGTGAAGACGTTCGACCGCAAATAGAAAGGCACAAACACCCAGCCGAGGATTAGTAGAATCAGACAGGCCAGCCACTCAAAATGTCCAACTGCCAACCCCGAGGTGGCTCCAGAACCGGCCAGGCCGATGAAGTGTTCGGTCGAAATATTGGAGACGAATAGCGACGCGCCGATAGCAAACCAGCCAATATCGCGGCCAGCCAGGAAGTAGTCAGTTGAGGTGCGTTCTTTGCGGGCGAAATAAAACCCGATGGCAAATACCACCAGGAAATAAATTCCGATGATGACCAGATCCACGGGAGCGAGCGTGCGATGTGTAATGGCGGCAGCATGATTCATGGATGTCTTCAACGTTACCCGTAGTGTCGTTTTCTGGGGCCGCGGTTAAGCGCGAGCATCATAGGCGATTCAGCGCACGGAGTAAATGAAAACAGCAAGGTTGGCTGCTTGACGCACTTTGAGACGGCTAGTGCGGATAACGCGGATTGCCCTACAGCGATTTTCAGCCAGGGATACAGATTTGCCCCGATAGCTTCGAGCCGACAGGAACCGGTACTTTTATACGTGAGATCGATCTCCCCCAAAGCGAAGCAAGTAAGCGCCGATCACAACAGTGACCGGCGCTTGCTGTTTTAGTGGAGTCTTTGGGTATGGGTATTCTCGATTAGAGGAGCTAGGTTACCAAACTCCTTTATCGCTGCCGGTGAGCTTGTACTCGATGGCCGCAGCCGCTCCAAGATAAGGCAGCAGACTAAGGCGCAACACGGCGGGAACATCGCCGCGAAAGGCGGCGTTCGTGACTTGCATAGTGTAGAGCTTTGCTCCCTGCCGAAGAATTGGGATTCGCAGGAAATTACCCCGACAGAAAAGCGCCTCTCCCCCGAACATCGCCGCCGACAGGACTTCTGCGGGTAAGTTGAGGCCCTGACCCCGGTACGCTTCGAGGTAATCCGACACGATCTTCAGGAAGGTGGCTACGCCGGGCCAGATCCCCGCTGGCTCTGCAATAGTCCGCAATCGTCCGTAATCCATTGGCCGGTTTTCAACCAGATTGGCAGCATCCACGATGTCACACAGTCGAAGGTAGAAATGCCGGTACATACGCTGCAATGTGCAGAGAATGATGCTGCCTTCCGCTGCGGGCACTCTGAAGTCATAGCCATGTACGGCGCGCGTGAGGCTACCCTCGACCAGCCGCCGCGCTAAGCCCACGTGTTCGCCGGTTTGGCCGAGCCGCGCCACGTGCACTTCAATGGCCTCCGCTAACCCTGGCACTTTGAAGTTCCATTTATGCGCCAGGCGGTCGCCCCAACTCCGGTCCAGAACTTGCGCATGGAGTTTTTTTGTCATGATTCGAACCACGCCACGATCGTCGGCGGTGGTAAACAGATCAAGATCGCTGCCCAAGTCAGGCCAATGCTCCAGCGATTTGATCACCAGCACCGGGCATCCAGTGGAGCTCAGTGCTTCACAAATTGAACGCAGGAAAATAACTGCTTTTTGGGCCCGCTCCTGTTCCGTGGAAACGGCCGTGGCAGCCCACTGTGCGAGTTCCTGTTCGCCAACATTTGTGGCACGTCCTTGTAAGACCTGGAAAGCTCGCACCACTACGTGATGGGTATCCGCCGTCGCCAGGAGACGCGCCAGTCCGTCGCGATCGCGACCCAACAGCGATTCCATGGCATGTTCCCTTGCAGCCAGTTCGTCAGAGCCTAGCAGCAGAAGTGACAGTTGATGGAAATCCTGGTTCTGCTCGCGAACTTTCGAAAAGAGGTCTGATGGAGTTGCTGATTGCGTTTTATTCATCGGCCTGAACTCTCCGCAGCAGTGCCGGCCTGGGTTGCCGGTTGGTTGTGGTCGCAACGTGCCAGCCCTCGTTCAATAGCGGTACCTTCCTCATAATCGTTCCATGTGGCAATCAGCAAGAAAGGCAGAGGATGGGATTCATCGTAATAGCGGCGGAACAAGCGCAATGTATCCTCAAAAGTTTTCCCGCAGCGTTGATCTATGTGGCGGTTCAGGCCCCAGGAGGCGCGCGCATCGTTAAATCCCGGCCACGCACCCCCGACCGGAATTTTATCGGGATACCTGGTTTTCATCTTCTTGTAAAAGTTCTCCAGGTACTCTTCGCCCCAATCGCTTCCATCCGGCGTCCAGTTTTTCGAAGGGTGGACCCAGGCATAGAGACCGTCGAAGGCATTGGCATATTGTTGCGGCGGTTCGTCTTTGTAGAAGAGCAGCGGCGGTTGCGGCCAGTTGCTGACCTGGGCGCGGACCTGGTTCCAATCGGTATGACCGCGCTTGGGAAAAATGAATATGACCGGACGACCATTGTAATAAACGTAGGCGTCACGACCAGGCGCATTCGGACCGATGTATGACTTGTAGGCCTTGTCGAACGCGTCCAGCGCATCTTCAGTGGCGTGACCGTTATCCTCCTCGGTTTCGTCGTACATGAGGGCCACATGGAAATGATTTTCGCTGGCTATTTTCTGCAATAGCGCGTAGCTGCGGTCGACGAATGCGTCGCGAGTTCCGTACCAATCCACGGCAAAACCGTAGATGCCCATATTTTTCGCCTGTTCAATTTGTGAGCGCAGGACCGCAGGATCTTGGGTGGAATATCCGACGTTGATGTGCTTGGGTTCTCCAAACCAGGGCTGGTAGTCTGCGAGTACCCTGGGATAGCTCTCTGGAGTGGCCACCGGCAGGTTATCTCGAATGGCGCGATGGACTCCGTTCGAATTGCATCCCATTGCGAGAAAAACCAAAGCCGCAATAAGAACGGGAAGGAGCGATAAACGGTTGACCCTCATTTAGAAAATCTCTTCTGGAAAACTGACAACACTCTGTTTGATGCATTCAGACCACCGATTATTGTGCGCACTCGCGAGTCGTTCAGTTGTCAGAAACCAGGAACTGTTTCCAACAACCGCACCACCCATCGGTCCGCGGCCGGCGTCATCAAGACCAGATAATTCAGCGCCACCTGTTCCTGATGGACCATCTTGTCTCCATCGAGAACCTGTACTTCAAGTTGCGCAGTATCCCGCAACTGCATGGCGTCGCCACTGGGGGAATAAAAGAGTGCGCTTACTTTGTGTCCGTGATCGATATAGTGGACCCGAATTCCGCTTTTCTTCTGATCGGCAACCGCCCGGGACAAGGTCTCTTTTGCGAACCCGGTGAAGTATCCGTCCAATAGTTCAGAGCGGTCTTGATCCAACGCCTGTGCCAGCGTCTGCCACGCATAGGCATAGTCACGAGCAATGTTTTTGCCCGTAAGCTCCTCAATAGGTCTCGGAGAAATCGAATCTGCATTCAACTGGACGCTCGGCAGGGCATCGGCCGCCCACGCAGCGGTATTTGGCCCGAGGCGAGCGAGCAACAGCACAGCAAAAAGCACCAAACCCAAACGCCGGAACGCAACCCATGAAATCATGGCGTTCCCCCAATCCGCACCTCATTGCCCATGGCCACGCCCGAGGCGACGGAGATAGTCGCTCCCCCTGTCAGCCGCATTTGTACCCGCGCTGTTCCGCGTTTGATCGGCGCATCAACTGTTGTCTTCCCCTTCGCGTCAGTTGCAGTGAACGTCACAACCGTGCCGTCCGGTACCGGATTGCCACTGCAGTCGCGCACTGTCTCTGTCTCTACCGCGACGGAATTCCCCTTGCGTGTTGCCTTGATGCGCAAGTTACAGGCATCAGACGCGACCTGCTGTACCACCCGGTGCTCGGAAATACTTCCAATCGAAGCCACCACCTGTGCTGGCCCGCCTTTGCGAGTGGCGTTCAGGCGTATCCAGGCGACACCATTGTTTGTCGGCAAAGATCGTGAAATCGCTGGAGCATCTTTCACAGCCACATTGAAATCCACCTTCACCGGCTGCAACACCAGGTTGTGAAACTTGTCGAAGACAAATGCCACCGCACTGATCGCATCTTTCGCAGACACTGGCACGCGAGAGGGATGAACCAGAAAGCTCAGTTGGGCCGGGGCGGCAGCAACAACATAGAATGCGGAACTCGCACAACCATCCGACCCACAGACCGTGGCGATGTAGCGCCCGGCAGTGCGCACGTCGTCAGCCGCGACCTCGATCGCATTTCCAAGCCGTACCGTCTGCTTTGCGCGATCGCTCGGCCCCACCAGATAGAAAGTGGCATCTCCATTGCCGGTCGTCGCAATTGAAAAGCCATTGCCCGCAGTTACTTGCTTCGGCGGATGTAAGTCCGCCGCGCGCGCGCCGGTGAGGCTGAGCTCGCTAAGAAGCAGCAGAATGAAAAATACGAAGGTATGGCGCATATTACGAATTGCCACTGCTGTAATGGTTCACCGTGACGTGATAGTTCTGCACCTTTGCGGCTACGTCATCCGGCAAATCCACCGCGTAGTGGACGGGGGTTTGCGGCAGCAGCGCCTGATCGATATATCCGTCCGAAACCCAAATGACTCTACCGTTGCTATCGTAAAACACCGCCAGGGTCTGGGCGATGTTCACCGGCTGTCCACTTTCGTTCAGCAGCTCACCACTCAGGACCTTCTTGCCAAGCGCATCCGTGTTCATGCGTTGTCCAGAAACCTCGATGACCGGATCAGCGCTGGCCGGTACCAGCATGGCTTTTGCATCCATCCGCACGCTCTTAATCTGCTTCAGCTTTATGCCGGGGAAGTCAATCCGGTACGGCGACACTTGTTTGGGCAGCAAGGTGTGAGAGATTTTGTCAAAGCTGCCCTCCTGGCTCATGGGTGCATTATGCTGATCAAGCAGCGTTGCATTGACGTTCACATAAGCCGGCACTGTATCCTCGTTCACAATTTCGCCGAGGATGATCAGCCGGTCTGGCCGCTCGACCGGATTCATCGAGATGATGCGCACCTGCGGCGTATCCACGTTCTGCTCGCCCCAGTCATCTTCCGGGCCGCGGTTGATTACGTCCCAACGGAGGTAGTTCACGGGGATCACCTGCGGCGGCACCTTGGGAAGATTGGGAGACGGCCAGTCTACTTTCCAACTACTCCCTTGGTGCTCCACTTTCAAGTCGCGGACGTCATCGATTGGGCCCACCGCCGTCGACCAATGCAAGTTGGCACGAACCACCGCTTGCTCGCTGGCAGCATGAATTGGCCAAACATCGAATCCTTCCAACGAAGAATACGTCCGCAAGCTACGATAGCTGCCGGAAAGATCGCGTTCGAATGCGCTTCGGTCGATATCTTTGTTGTTCGCAAGTCGCGCATAGGCTCGATCCCAGTTGTGCGACTGCACATCTGCCAGTAGAGCCTGTACCGCTTCGGTAGGCGTGGAAGCCGATCTGATCTCGGCCCGTGCCAGGCCGCCCGAGGTTACCCACCCCACGGCCACGAATAGTAGAGTGACCGCAAAAATTAGGAGAGCCAGAAGGTATCTCATCAGTGGGCCTCCCGCGCGTACATCGGTACTTCGGCCGGGGTAGAGGACGGCACAATTTCCAGAGACCTCACGCGGTCCGGAACTAACAGCCACAACAAAATTGCAAAGAAGCTACACCCTATCGGAAGAATGCCCCAGAGCAGACCTTCCCAGGGAGCAGGTATCGCGTCCGACTCAATCTTGCGCGCAGGTGGAACATCTTCTTTGGACCAGACTGTAACCAGGCCATTGTCAAAGGTCTCAATCTTTCGCCAGCCTGCGAAGGCCAGCAGCGGATCGTAGTACGCATCATGAACGAAGATGTATTTCAGTCCGTACCTATTAGCGTGCTTTAGCATCGCCCGCAGCGATTCCATACCTGCCCGTCCGAAAAACTTGGCGCTGGTAAGTTGAGCCGCACCGTACTGCGTCATCTCGGGCAGCAGCCTGGCTGAGTTGTATTCACCATCGACGCTGTTCGCAGTCGTGTAAGTAGAAACCTTGGGCAAAGCGTTACCAAACCCGAGCGTGATGTAACGATACTTATCGTGTCCGTCACGATTCAGGAAAGAGACCACTGAATCCACGTTCATCCCACCGATGGTTTTAAACGGACTGAAGTACATCCAGCCCAGTGCCAACGCAAACGTGGCAATCGCGGCGATGCTGACGCCAATCGAGGCAAGCTTCGGGGCTCGATCCAGGAGTTCCTCAACCAACAGCCCAACAATGGGAAGGGCCAGCAATGCGGCCAGCAAGGTGAATCGCTCGAAGGTGAGGATTTGAAAAGCTCGTCCCAGCAACAAGCGCGGAAGGGGAGTAGTTCCGCCCAGGCCAAAAATGAACGCGATCCAGAAGAAGATCAGCAACGGTCGCAAACGTGGCACCGAGGCGCCTCGAATCACGATGAATGGCAACGCCAGGATTAGCGCACCGTAAGGGACGATGAAGTAATTCATCCCATAATCGACATTGAGCAGGAAGTTCGACCGGCTGGCGTGAGGGATGGGAACCTGTTCAATTGGGTGTTGGAGAATCGAGATCCAGTAGGGCAGCAATACTATGGCAACACCGATCGCCGATAGTGCTGTGAAGACTGCTGCTCTTCCTAAAACCGCCAGGCCGCCGCCATCGCGCTCTGCGCGGCGGTCCATCCAGGCGAGCATTAGCACGGGCGCGGCAAACAATATCGCGCCGAACAACAGCGTCACGTGGTGAATCGAAGCTGCTACCAGAGTCAGCACCACGCCTTTCGCCAGAGCTCGCCCCCGCCCCCAACGCAACCACTCGTAAAAATAAGGCAGGGCCAGCAGGTAGAAGGGGGCTGAGACCGTGGTCGAGAGTTGGCCGGCTGAGTACACGAGGAACGCAACTGTCCCAAGAAACACGCTAAGCAACGCCGCGTAACTTGCGGCACGCTCACTGACCCACAATCGAGCGAAACGGAACACACCAACCGGCAGCAGCACCACGCCGATCAGTTGCACCAGCATATACGCCATGTTCAATCCGAAAATGAAAGACAAGATCGCAATCCACTGGTGTCCGAGTGGCGGATAGGTGGTTTGGGAAAATCCCGCGAACCATTGTTCATTCCACGGATTGAACCAGTGATGAGCGTAATGCGATGCGAAAAAGATGTGAAAGTTCGCGTCGTAAGTAGTCGTAGTCGGCAACTGCATGATCAGCAGCGGAGCGTGCACGACCAATGCGATGAGCACGATCGCGGCAAGCGGGATCGGCCGGCGGAAAAAGCTCGTATCCCTCTGATCCACGGACGCCTCCTGGTAAGTTGTTCAGCGACCTTTGGATTCCTGTTCTGCTTGGATGGTTTGCTGTGGATTCTGCAAGGGTTAGCCGATCTTAGGTCAGATGTTGCCGGGGTTGCCCAGACGCCCTGGCAATGACCAACCGGAATTCTGGCAAAGGCATCAGAGCAGATGGAACCCGAGCGCAATTGTCTAATTGTGGCCCTAATGCGCTCGTACTTCATGCCATGAAAGCTTTGGGAACTCGATTCTCCGCCGCGCTGTGCTCCCTTATGCTGGCTGCCGCCGTTACTGCGTCCGGGCAGACGTTTGAGGTAAATCAGAATGGACAAGTGGCTACTGGGCAACCTAAGCAGTCACAGAAATCGCATGGCATGTCGCAAGTTTCTTCACCGTCGTCAAGTGGCATGGGTTGGGGCTCCAGTATTGAGGTAGCCCGTCAAGCCCGGGCCGCCCAGCAAGCGATAGATAGAGGCGATTATGCCTCAGCCGTCGCCTACGCCGAACGCGCCGCCAAGGCTGCCCCGCAAAACACAGACTTCTGGTTCCTGCTGGGCTACACGGCCCGGCTGGCCGGTCGCTACCAGACCTCCGTCGACGCCTACCAGCACGGCCTTAAGAATCAGCCAAGCTCTATCAACGGACTGTCCGGCCTGGCGCAGACCTACGCTCGGATGGGCCGTAATGACGACGCTAAGAAAACTGTGCTTCGGGTGCTAGCGGCAAATCC
>Ga0066688_10000079_pt1 | contig 22507 bp, 43 predicted proteins | sample GraSoiAngelo_137_FD_62304 | JGI IMG/M metagenome (GOLD analysis project Ga0066688, IMG submission 62304) | Grasslands soil microbial communities from the Angelo Coastal Reserve, California, USA - 14_0929_09_30cm | ecosystem: Environmental > Terrestrial > Soil > Grasslands | place: USA... | reverse complement strand
TGAAGTCGTGAAGAAATCCGTTACCCATTGACGCTCCTGTCGTAGCATTAAACGCTGGGTTACGAATTCCGTTGCGTCCCTGTCCAGGTTCAACGGGTTATCGGCGTTCAATCGTGTCTGATAGCCGATGTCCTTATGGATTGCTTTGACAGCGCAATCATAACTATCAGTTGTGTTGTTGTAGCCAGACCCCTTTGATTCCGCGCCTTCTTTTCTATCATCGGCCTCATCCCGGAACCAATCTTCCTGAGTGTAGAAGAAATAAACGTCTGACTTTTTATCGACCGGAATTAACGGGAAGACTTTCGGCGCGATGAAGTTATCCGCGTTCTGAAGAAAGGCCACGCTAATGTTTGTCAGAATCGCGTCTACGTGGACCTGATTGAGTGTCGGTTGGGCCATGAGGCTATCTCCTTTGATTAAAAGGACTCTCGCCTCTCAAGGGCTGTGGTCTCTCTGATATACGCGCCTTATGGACTAGCTGGCTAGCGCGGCAATTTCGGTTTCGACTCGCGGTATCCCTGTGGCTGGAATCATCACAGTTCTACCGCACCTACATCGGATCTCTATCGTCCCCACGATCTCGCCTGTTATTTTACACAACAGATGCTTCGTGGCCGGACAGCGAATCTCTTTCGGCTCATTTTTAATTGAACCGTTCATGCTTATGCACCACGTCCGGGATTCAGGCAATTGAACGCAACGGCCACTAATTCACCTGATACTGTACTGGTTTCAAGCGCCTGACCCACGATATAATGAGTCGTATCCGTGCCGTTAACGCCTGGCGCGGCCTTGCCCGTTGAATCGGGTTCAATCTGATTCCCGGCCGTCACACTGCCATTGCCCACGCATTTGCTCACGCCAAACATACGAACAGTGACGGCAAGACCGGTTGTTGATGTGCGCGGAACGTCTTGTTGAATGCCGAAAGGTATGTCGGTGGCCGCTGCCATTGCGACAACCTGGCCGGACGAATTCAGCTTCACGAAAAGAAACTGGTTCGCGGTCAAATCACCGCCCTGCGGCATGGTGATATCTTGTCCTAAAAGTTCAAACGACATTGTTAGTTTACCCCCATTTGCAATTCTTTATTGTATTGTTTGTAAAGATCGGGGTTACGGGTCAAGGCCTCGACTTGCGCCTGCTCCGCTGACAGCTTGGGGTTTTCCTTGCGAATCGCCTCCGCCATAACCTTAAGCTTACCCGTTGCCGTGGACTGATTGACCTCTACGGCATCGCTGCCGACTTCGCCAAACATGCGCGACTGTTCAAGCTGGCGACTGTGCGTCCGTTGTTCCTCAATATATTCTTTGAAGAAATCGGAATCCTCGCCGAACTTGTCCGCAATCTGTTCAAGCTTTGTTACGTGCTTGTCAGACTTGCCTACCCATTGAATACCGCCCTCGGTGCGCCCCTTAACCTCATCATTGAACCGCTTGACCTGCGCTTCCTTTTCGATCTTGGCGACCTTCTCGGACATTTCCTTGACCTGATTGTCGGCGGCGGCTTTCTGCTCACTCAAGGTTTTCAGTAAAGTATCCTGTTCGGTTACTTTGGACTGAAGCTCGGTGAACTGCTTATTCTGATCCTCTGTCATTCCAGGCGCTTGAACGGCGGCTGGCGTTTCTACTTCAGGCATAGTGCCTCCCTTCGGATTGGAAATTGGCGTTGCCGCCGTGAAGAAATAGAAATGTTCCTTTGACTCGTTTTCCGCATCGCTCTCTGCAAAGAATAGCCCCTTTTCGCTGGCTACGAGCGGCTTCAATGATCCCTCTTTGAAGAATGGCCTGACGCAGATTGCGCCCCCAACGGCTATATCGCTGTGTGTCTTTTCGGTTGCGGGGTCTTCCCATTTATCGAACCATTCCGGCGAAAAGTATTTATAACGGTCATCCTCGATCAAAGCCTTGCCGCGTTCGTTCCATTCGACCTTCGCGTCAACGCCTTCATCTTCATTCATCCGCAAATCTTTTACCCAGCCAACAGCCCCGGAAAGACTTGCCTGATGTTCGACGTTAATTGGCAGGTTCTTTTGATAGATACCGTCCTTAAAGTTGTCAATGAAATTCTTGTTGCGCTTTTTAGTAATCTTCACATCGCCATACTGGGGATGTTTATACTCACCCGGTTTAGGCAAGAATGGCACCCAGTCGGGCGGCTCTGCAAAGTTGCATTCGTTGAACAGCCGATAAGATTTACCGTTTGCGCAAATGTCGGCAACCTCAGTGGCCACGACATATGTTTCGATAACCTCCACGGGGTCACCGAAGATAATCGTATCCCCGTCAATCGAATAATCACATCGATAGAGCTGTCCGTCGTCGGCGCGGATGATTGCATAATCATCAAACACAGCCTCGGTCGATGTCCATCCTGAATAACCGCTGAACGGTGATGGCTTATTAAACTCTGCGTTAATAGCCGATTGGACCATATTGACTTTAGCCGATAACGAACCATTGCCGATTGTTTCGGCCATGGCTTTCGTCTTGCCCTTACCACCGGCGTGCGCGCGGGCCGCTCTCATCATCGTAGCCATCTCATCGTCGGTAAACCGGCCGCTCTTTTTCAATTGACCCGTAAGATGCTGGACATAGGCCGCTGTATGCGATTTGGGATTCTTCGTGGTCAATGGTCCATCAACGTGAACAGCATCGACGCCAGGGTCGGATGCTTCCTGCTTGTCATCGGGATCATCATCCGGTTCGGTTTCGTTCGGGTCATCCTCAGACGGATCGACCTTCGCTTTTGGGTCAACCCCTTCCATTGCATCGTCCGGTTCATCCGCTTTCTTACCCATCACAACTCCATTGGCTAGCTGAAACGCCGCCGCATCTTCTTTACCGGCCGTCTTGGCCTTGTTGAAAATCGCTATCCATTGCGTGCGCTTTGCCTTTGACAGCTTCTTCACGTTCTCAGGTAGCTTTGCGTCTGATGGTCCGCTGTATGGCATATTTACTTTCTCGCCGTAGCTATGAACATGGAAGAGGCGTCCGTTGTATTCCTGTATTACCGCTGGTGCTGGACCTGTTCCATACTGAAATTCACACCTACAATTTACCTGACACTCGCTATCCCCAATATCGGGCAACGTTCCAATTGGCTGCCAGCCCTGACTTGCATACGCGATACAATCTTCGCAAGGATTCCCGGAATCAATAATCCGGCGCTCCCATTCCATCCCGCCATCTTCTTCACGCTTTCGCGCAAGGTTGAAATAGCTTGAATAGGTTGCCGAGCCGTAGAGTTTTGCCCTGTTGACCGTTCCCGGCCCGAGTGTTGAATCCCCGCTCTTAACTTCATCGATAAAGCCTGATAGATATTTTTGCTGTGCCGAGATAACGCTTTCAATTGAATCGGTCGCATCTTTGCTGCCTGTGACATTGCCGACACCGCCATACGCAAGCACACCAGCCGCGATTGCGAGCGATGTGGCCAAATCGGACATTGCGCTTGACCAGGGGCCTTCCGTGATGCGTCCACTGACAAGATCATCGGTGATCTCGGATGCCCGGCGTTCACCCCACCCGAGCAGCAGGAGCAAAAGCGCAAGTAATTTCTTTCGGTCAAATGAATCGCCTGAATCATCCGCAAATTCGTCTTCATCCCAATCAAGATCATCATCCCAGAGCGATGCATCCGGCCCTGTAACAGCCGACTGCCAGAGTCGTTTTGCCTTGCTGAAATCTTGCTTGCTAATTGACACATCTGTTAAGAATCGTTATGGCCACTATTCTGAATCGTTCGGATTCCAATCTCTTGACGAACTCCATCATTGCCCGGCCCTTGTCGCACGCCCAGCAATGGAATCCGCCGCTCTTGCCCATGCCTTGGCAGCGGTAACAATCGGGTGAATTTTCCGTCCGGGTAATGCTCACGTTTTCATACAAACACACATATAAACTCTGCGTCAACAAGCGATAGCCGTTCCAACGGTTTATGATTGAAATATCGTTTAAAGTTGCGTATACTGGAAACCGATGGCAAAAGAGAAAGATTGTCCAAAATGTGAGGGTACGGGAAAGATACCGGATGACATCGGGGTCGAGATGCGAGCGCTACGGCGAAAGGCTAAATATTCGCTTGCCGGATTGGCGCGACGACTTAAATGTCATAAGACAACACTGTCACGGAAAGAGAATGGATTCATACCGTGGACGCGGGAATGGATAGAGAGGTATGAGAAGATATGCCTGAAGTAGACCCGTATCCAGTCTTACCGGCTGGAAGCAAGAAAATGCCCGATGGCTCATTTTTTAGTATTCTCTCTCCGCAAAGGAGACGCAATGTCCGTAGATAACTTTGCCGAAAACTCAGAAGGCCGCCGCGCAATCTTTCCAGCCGCCGATGAATCTAAATTCCCTGAGTATTGGCGCGTCGTGCATCGATCTGTCGCACGGCGATTTCACGGCGATCAGTTTGGTATTGATTTAGTGATCGTGGAGGGGGATAACCGCTTCCCGGAATGGGTGCGCGGCGCAACAGGCCCGTATAAATTCAACAGCGTGAACTGGTTTTTCCAGCATCTTGAGACTATTCCTTAATCACCGGCGCTTTCACGTCTGGCACTGGCGGTGCGGGTTGTGCAACGTCGGTATCGCTCCCATCTCTATCTAACTGACCCGCCGTTCCATCCGTATTATCATCAATCTGCGCTATATCCGACTTTGGAAATCCCGATTGCCTCTTCACCCAGGCTTTTTCCTCATCAGTCAACGCTATCTGGAGCTTATCGTACATGTTGAAAATCGCGGCCAGCGAATCAAGCGGTACTTTCTCTAAATCGCCGTGCGTCATCTGGCACTTGCCCTTGTAGCCGTTCATCGCCAAAAGCTCATCGATTCCGTGTCGATTAATCGTCTGACAGATCGTGTCCATGAATCCGCCAATAGATACCGAGAATAGCTTCGTCTTGTCACTCGATAGGGCATAGCTACCGACGCCCTCATGTCCAAGCATCATAAAATCAGCAAGGACAGCCTGCATCATTCGGGTTTCATAGCGACGGATAATCTTATCTGTGTCAAATTGACGCTTACCAGAGGATGCCAGCAGTTCAACGGCGTATAGCGGATGACCTTTCTCGTCCGTGTCAGATGGGATGATTAGAAATTCCTGTTCATCACGGCGTATATTGGCCATGGAGTCTTCCCAATTCTTCAGCACGTCTCCACCAGCCGTAATCACCGACGACGGTATCTTTGCAACGGGAAATCCTGCCAAGTCTCGTTCAATACCTATTGCCTCAATTCGTTTGATGTTCGTTGAATTGTACCAATCAAGGTAACTTGTCCTGAGTATTGATTTGCCTTCAGGGTTTCCTTTGTGGCTTTTTGTGCGGAAATGTAAACACTTATCTAGCGGTATCGTTCGCTGTATGTAATCAGGCGGTGGCCATTGCACCATCGCCGTGGCTGTACCAATATCATCGAACTCCCATCGAAATAAAGTCTCTTGCGCGCGCGATCCCCATCGTAACCATCCTATTTGACCATCGGGACGTTTCTTTAACACCTTTTCCATTACGGCCCAGCCCCACGGCAGGAACGTCAATATCTCAGCAAGCGTGTCCTGCCAGGACAATTCAAGATCGTCAATACATTCCTGAATGAACGCGGCGGCCTCTTTATCATCGGCGTTAGTTTCATCAGTGGGCACAATCGGCCAATCGGTTTGACGACACAACATTTCAATGGCATACAAAAACCCGCCAACGATTGACGAGCTTTCCGACATGGACTTGACGATCTTCGGCCAGCGGTAGCCCTGAAGTTCAATAAGCTGCTCTTCAAAGACCACGCCCGCAAAGCGGATAAGTCCAGTTACGCCATATTCTTTGTTTTGTGCCATCTATTAGCTACATTCCTTCGTGTATCCATCGGCTTGTTCGCTTTGCACCGCCAGGGGAAACGGCGGCGGCTCTTGTCGCTCTTGTCATTGTTCCGTAGCGAATCATATCATATTCGTCATCTCCACCATCGCCATTTTGATCCGCGTCAACTTTTAACACATCGTTTGGCTCTCGCGGATCATGCACCATTCTTGGCATTGCCGCAATTGAACGCGGGCAAGTTCTGAAGATTTTGAATTTCGGCGCTATCTTCATTTCGGCATTACCCAATCTATTGAGCAATTCAGCCGCGCCTGAAATTCGCGCTACGTTAGCCATTTCCAGCTTCAATCCAATCGGTAATTGTGTTTCAGGGTCTAGCGCGTCAAGGTATTGCTGCGCAATCGTTCTGCCGTTCGCATCGCCCTTCACTTGAAAACAATCATGCCCAGCGACAACCTGTCTCACGCTATCTGGATTGATACCGTTCCGCTCCATCATTCGTCTTATTGCTTTGCAATGCATCGGTGGAAGCCATCTATGCCGGATATGCTCACCGATTAGATAAATCGTTCCTTCGTTCTCGGTGAATAGCCCGAACGCTGTATTATGGACCTGCCCATAATCCAGAGCGCCCCAAACCGGCCAATCTTTGGGGATTGCAAAGGGTTCGCAAGTATGAACAGTATCGTCCCATTCATCGAAAAACAATCCTTCCGCGCCAACCCATTTGCCTTCCCATAATCGCGACTTGCGAATACCTGTCAGACTTTGAAGCGTGGCAAGCGTGCGAACGCCCTGCTCTGTCAGGTTTCCGTTTTCATCATATAGCGACGGATTATCGATATGCTTTGAGTGGAAAAGTTTTAGACTGGGGCGTTTCAATATCCAATGATCTTCCGCGCCGGGATTGCAATCACCGAAAATCATTGGCGTCTTCGTGACAGCGCCACGGCCGGTGCAGCGAGTGAAAAGGATTTCCCAGTCGTCAAGCTTTAGCTCTTCCGCTTGGTTGATGTAGATAAAATCCCGTTCACCGGAAAGCATCTTATTCGGGTTGTCGAGTCCGCCAATCCATAACTTTGCCCCATTTGAATAGGTATAGAATTCCGGCTTTTCACCACCGTATGGAATGGATTGCTTTTCCCCCATCTTTTCACGAATCTCTTGTATTCGCTTATAAGTGACAAGAACAGTACCGGCAATTGAGACATGTAATTTACGAGCAAGGACGCCATGCGCTTTCGGTGTTTCGCGCAATAGAGAATCTAGTAACCATAATGCTGCCACAGTTTTGCCAGTTTCGGCAGGGCCCGAGAGAAGGAATTCACGGCCGCGATAGGATTGGATTTCAAGGTTTGCACCGCGAAAGGCGAGGCGGGTTGAGTCCCGATTCTTTGTCTTACTCCTCGTTTCCCTCAGTCCTCTTATTGCCGGGCTTGACAGGTTCAAGCCGGATAGAGGCCCACCGCTGTTCGATGGAATTGAGAAGACGGGTACTCGTAGGCTCATCTAGTCCGGCCTCGTTGACAGCAAGCACAAGTTCAGAGCCGAAACTTTGAACCACGCGGTTAAACGTTTCCATTGTGATCGATCCTTCAGACTTCCATTTCTGGATACGGTCAACCATTGCCCCGACCTCTTTGACAACCGTTGTGATTGCACTAAAATCGGGCATCTGGCGTGGTTTAGGATTCGCGTTTTCGGGATTGCCAAATGAGCTATGCCAAGCCAGCAAAGCACCATCGGGCCCGTAAATATCATCCCATCGCTCCATGAGGTCTTCAGTGAAAGCGCGTAATAGAGAGACTTCCGGTAGCAGGTTCGTCGGGTCAGGGTCAGCTTCAAATCGTTCAATGCGTTCGCGTAAAGCTGGACGCTTGATTTTGGAGTATCTACCCGTTGACTTGATTGGGGTTGCACCTCCGTGAAGCTTACACTTACCCTGCCCAAAATGGTCCGTTCCCCATCCGGCAGGCTGGGTACAAGTGCCTTCACCTTGCTTTTTCTTTGCGCCACAAGCGTCATAGGGTTTTCTATTCATTTAGACCGTCAAAGAGTGTATATCATATACATACACTATATCCTAACCCATTCGGGTTACTTTGACCACAGAATTATGCAGGATTGCCAATTACCAGATGCCCGTCACGATCTTTAGCCGTTTGAACTTCAAGATATTCCTTGATCTTCCGCGCAAGCTCAGTGTAGGTCAGATTAAAATCATCATCATCGAGGAACAGCGTGACGAATTGTCCGTCTAAGTTTAGCTGTAACGCGAGCCTGTCTTCCCATCCGCTTTCGTCGTTCCCATATTGGGAATGCATAATCGCATGATGACATCCTTCGGGTGGCGCTATCGCAATCTCCAGTTGTTTCAATAAGTTCAATAAATATTCTCTCATTCGTATCCTTCCGTGTTCTCTCGTATAGTCCTCGCCAATGCGCTTTACCGCGTCGAATCTGGTCATTGCTACTTAACCTCTGTTATTGCATCAACTGTCCCTTCAAACGTAGCCTTGACGCGAATCTCTTCACCGTTTTTAATCTGCTTCTGGGTAATCTCTGGCAATAGATTTAACGGCATATTGATCGAGCCATTTTTATAGCGAATAAAAACAAAGCTACCCTCGTCAATGATTGCTTCACCGATCACTACGGTCTTTATTGTCTTCGGCATTATCTCCCCTCCTGATCCCATTGTGCTTCCTTCGATAATATTTCCCTGGGTGAATGGACGGGATATCCAATTGGGCTTAATGCAAATCCATTTGCTCGAAACTCAGCACTTGTCTGCCTATGCTGCCGAAACCACGCTCTGATTTCCGACCCAACCGCCTGGAAGACGATAACTTCAAGCCACCCATCATCAACGCCAATCCAGCACATCGTCCCTTCTTTAATTTCGTGATCTTCAATAAACTTACTCATGCTGCCCTCCTCTTAAACTTCAAGCCATACCTTTTCATAAACGCCGCAATCTTCTTCTTGTCAGGCTTAATCCATATCCGTTCTGATCGTCCGGTGAGCATCGGCACCTTTCCCAGATTATGCTTGACGCTGTTGCCGAATATCAGCGTATCGAAGTCCTTCGTTAGATTGTGCAGTTCATCTAATCCAATCATGCGCTTTCGTGCGGGCTGGTCGGAGCGGTGGTTAAAGTATATCGTGAATTGCTCACCATCCGGGAGTAGCGAGAGGGCTGTGAAGATTGGGATGTTCATGCGGCACCTTCTAATTTATGATCCTTAAGCCAACGTTGCCTTATGTCGTCGCAATCGCATTTGCCGCCGCATTTGGAGCACGCCTCTTTTCGCAAATCAAGCGGGGCATTACAGCATTTGACTGTCCAGTTTCCAGCGCTTGCACATCTGCCTTCAATAAATCGGTCATATTTCAGTTCATCGTTACAGATTATCACCAAATCGTTGAACGGTAGCCTTCCGGCGTCTTTGTCGCCTTGGTGATACTCAGAATCTCGACAACCCTCTATCGCCAGTTTGATTTCCTGCGTTGTCGCGCCTCTGCTTAATCGTAGCGCTACGGCCCTGATATGGGCATCGGGGATTTTCGCGGTAGGCTTTCTCATTACGAGTCGCCAATATTTGATGATCTCATTTATTCGGGAATCGACCTTTTGAGAGCGGGATTGCGTAGCCGACAAGCGCTTTTGCGCGATGTCGGGCAGCACACTCTCACTTGCTTTAACTGTCTCTTGTTTAACATGGCTCTTGTTAAGAGATTGGTTATAGTTAGACTGCGCATTTGCCGCGTGCGGTTTTACCGACTGCGGAAAACTAGCAGACGGTTCACCCGTATGCACATTTTGCGCAGTCGGACCATCACGTTTCTTTTCCCATTTTGCGACCTCTTCCGGTGATGGGAAAAGTAAATATCGATTCGATTCGAAATATCCGCGCTCAATATTTACCTTCTGGTGACGCAAAAGAATTCGAGAACCGTCAAGGATTAATTTGCATAGTTCGTCAAGGGCTTTATAGATCGTATGTTCATTGTACCCCGTTTCGCGTTTGATAGTGTCAACGCTTGGGAATGCCCACCCCTCATTATCAGAATGCGAGGCGATGCACGTCAAAACGCCTAACCTTGCGCCTTTTAACAGGTGTAGGTGCTTGCGAAGGTCAATCGATACCTGGATGCATATGTCTTGTTTAGGGCCTTTGCCCAGATTGCGGGTTTTGCCGTTAAAGATAGAAATCACCGAGAATCCTCCAATCGTTTAGAGCCAGCCAGTGACCGCGATTGGAGGAAAGCGATCACCGACTAACTCAATTTTTCCCACCGACTCTCGCGAAGTCAGAAGGCGCGATAGATGAATTATATCATACCCCACCCCTTCCCCGCCCTCTTTTCTCGCGAATCACGCCTGATAGCCGCTGTGGGAAAATAATTGGACGTTGCGAGATTTATTGCATTTTAGGCTTGACTTGTCCTAGAAGTAGGCTACTATATAGACAGTTCAGCAAGGGAGAAAGCGAGATGGCAAACGAAACCTACGAAATCAGATGCGCAACCGAAACGACAAGCTGGATTGAAACGGCAAAGACGGCTGACCAAGCCAAGTCCGTTGCCCGTGGGCAGAACAAAGAAGCCAATCTCGATTCAATGGCAATCTACAAAATCACCGGCGTCAAAGGTCGGGCGGGTTACGCGGAAGTCAAAGTTTGGGAAATGTAGGGAGATCGATATGCAAAGCGGATTCCAAGAACACAGACCGGGCGGTACGCTGTTGACTGATGCAATGGCGCAATCGCAGGTTGATAAGGCGATGACATTTGAACCGTCAAAGGTGCGTCCGTTTATTTCGACATTTGCGCTACCTGAATTGTGGAAGTTTGCGAAGATTCTGGGCATACCCTATGTGATGAGGTTCACGGATGCTGCTCACGTTCAAGTGATTAATACAGTAACAGCGGAAGTGATTCGGAGAAAGGGAGTTAGTCATGAATAAATCCCTGCCCCTGAGTGCCATGAATCCGCGTCAATTTCAAATCTATATGGCTGAGCAGAATATGAAAAGCGTCTGGGATGCAATCGAACTTGAGCAGATTACGCAGAACGGCGAACCGAGTCCGACCGGTTTATCTGGTCCAGCAATGGAAATGATTAGCAATTTAGCGATAGCGATCAGCCGGACGTTGGAAATTTTGGAAGGTAGATACGGTGATTAAATTGCCAAAACAAAGGAGCACAATGAGTATTCCGACTTTCATAAAGTTATCGCAGGCGACAATCAATATCGATCAAATCGGAGTCGTCTATTCCAACCACGACAAAAAGTACGCGAACATCGTCACATCCATTCAATGGCCCGGCCCTCTTGATTCAGGCGGCGGGCCGATTCAGATAGGGACGCAAAACGAAGTTGAGTACGAGAACCTTCGGCAATTCCTTGAGATGAATAACGAGCCAGACTGGCCAATCGTGAAAGATTTTACAAAGGAGCAATCATGACGGAGATAAATCAATTCACGCCAGGAGATGAAGTTTTCACGGCGAACGGGCAAAAGGTTGTTTATGTGGCAGAATCGGCGGGTTTCTTTGTGGTCAACCCAGTCTATCATCGACAAGGCTGGGATGAAGAATGCGATGACGAGGACGACACATTCATATCCGGCGTCATCACGGTCGATGCAATCTTTCGCACCGCACCGGTCGAAGTCTTTGATGGGCGGATTCTTGAGCTTGATGCCAAGGTAAAGCTCTTGCGTGAACGAATTACTGCGTTACAGACTGAACAGCAATGGCGGGAAGCGGACAGGAAAGCGCTAATCACAAAGATCAGTCAGAATGAGGCGCTGCACGATCTTGAGGCTTTCATTGAAGGCAAAATCGAATGGTTCACCACCAATCAATGTGGCAGAATCGCCGTTCATTCCAAGGATGAGCTATTGCAGGTCAAAAGCGACTATGCCTATCGGGTCACGAATGAGCGCAAGTTGCTGAGCCTGTTCGGTGGTGCCAATGGTGATCTATTGTGGAAAATTAACGATTATAAGGACGGGTCGGGTAGCTGGACGGAGGTATATCCTTTTATCACGCGTGAATCCGCTGTCGAGAAGGCGGCCACGCTCATTGCTGATGTTTTTGCACGATGGAACGATGACAAGAAAAAAGATGGCTACCTTGAATCGGCTGCATACGCCGCTGAAAAGCTTGGCCTTGAAGTCCCGGAAGAGGTATCCAGCCATTTGAAGGCCCAAACCGTGAGAATAGCCAAGGGCGCTGCCGACAAGGCCAAACAGGAATACGAAGAAAAATTAGCGCGACTTCAAGCGCTGGAAACAGGAGTGACAAAACAATAATGGGAAACCGTGGCATCGAGCATGATGAAGAGCGAGAAACACTATATTCGGCCGAAGCGGACGCCGACGATAATGCCAATCAGGATCCGGTAAAGCATCCCGTCGTTGAGATATCCGCTTTATGGCTACGTCGCATCGGTGGTGAATCCGGCGTCTATATCGGCGTAGAGCTTTTAGCTGAAATCAATGGTCAATGGTATATCGTTATTCAGGAATCACTGGCGGCAAATTTCTCAAGAATTGCGGAGGCTCGCGCCGCTGGGCAATGGCGATTGAGTCCGATGAACGAGGACCCGAAATGAAAGCGCGTAAACACAGTCTCAAACTCGTTGCTTTTGACGAACAGACCGGTATCGCTATTTATCAATGTCGTAAATGTGGTCAAAAGATCGAACGCAAGGCGATGTTTCTTTGCGGGGAGAATCAGAATGAATCCATTTAGATTTCGCATTGGACGGCTCGGTATAGCATGGGAGAGGCATTGTCGAATATCAGGTCATCGCCGTATTGCCTGAAAATTCCATTGGAGGCATAAATGAAAGCTTTAGTTTGTTCAACGGCAACTCCGCCGACAAAAGATCGTGAGTGCCCTGCGGCAATTTATTCGCGTGGCGGTGAATGTAAATCATGCCCACGCGATGATTGTCATCGGCAAGGATGGAGCAAACAGCAGGCAACCACCGACAACAAGAGAAGGACGGTAAAACAATAATGGACTTTATGACTTATCTAAAACGCGCGAACGCAGAGGATCAACAAGACATTACGCTATTGCCAGTTGAAACCGGTCAAATAATGAAGACGATGCATGATATGACTTTCGTCGGTACGGACGGGCAGGTTGCCAGCATCCCCAAGGGAACGGTTCTGGTCGTGCAAGGCCAGATGGGCGAAGATAACGAATATGGCGATGCAATGACCTATATTTTATTCGATTCGCACGAATGGAATACCGCATCACAATCGGAGTTTGAATCCTGGGCATCGGACAAGCCGTTCAACCTTGTCGCTGATGATTCGCTACGGCATAGACCGACCAGGAAAGGCAATAATCGAACCGTCAATCCTTATACGGACTCGCTCACCCGGTACGCCTATGATCTCTGGATGGCATCGCGTGATAACGACAAGCTATTTCAGAAGATCAACGATGAACGGCTAAGGCTGGCGTTACGCGAAAGGGACAATCTGGAAATGACGGAGAAGTTGACCGCAATCGCAAGGGCATTGGATGCACCGCGTCATGGCGACTTCGCCGAACTTATTAGTAGGCTTCGTGAGAATATCTATAGCCTGAGGGGAAGGTTGAAACAGGCAGAACTTGCCAAATATTGGCTAGTAAGATTGAAGCTGGCTCGACAACGGGAAGGATGGGAAGCGGGTCCGACCACGGACAATATAATGGACCGTATCACTGATTTTCTGTTCAATCGCGGGTTGGACGCAGGAGTCGAGGATCATCAGATATATATTGAGAGATTCTGCAACGATATAGAGCAGCGATTTGGCGCATCCGGCGAATGGGATAACCCATCTTTGGTTCAAGACGATGAAGACAAGGGAGAAGGTAATGGAAAATAAACCGTTAGATCGATTGATGACTCAATTCGCATCGGGTAACTTCGATGCGAAGGCAGAAGAAATATTCAAGCCTGAAGAGCGGGTCGCGCCGATGATGATCCTGGTTACCGAAAAACAGGTGAGCGATATTTCCAATCCTATCGTGCGCTCCGACTCGCCTTGTACATTTGAGGATCCGCCTGAGCATATTCAGTGCCTTCATTGCGAGGGAATACTAACGGCTACAGAGGACCTATCCGGCCACAATAAGGACTGCGAGATTCTTTCAGCGCATCGATTAAAGGATTTCAGAAAAGGAATCTTGACGGGCGAGGATGCTCTTTGCTGCGCTGAAGCCATTCTCTATTGGTTGCAAAACGAATCACCTGAATTTGTAATTGATGCCTTTGATTCGGCGTGCGTTCTGCGCGTGGCTGAACTTGAACGCCAGGAAAAAACTTACGGCAACTCGCACGGACGGATCAAATTAGAGGCAATGCAAAGGCTTTTAAAACGAATGATCGAAGATATTGAGGGATTATAGAAACGGAGGTATTTATGAGCAGACCACGAATAGGCGATACGATTACAACGAACAGCGGTAAAGCTTTCCGGGTTGTTGAGCACGACGAAGACTTGGATCCGCCAAACATAACCGACGCGGATATCGTCAGTGTCGAAGTTGATAATCCGAAACGTAGGCGGGTGTTTGACCCGAACAGGCTTACTTGCATTGATTATGATGACGGCATTTATGGAGAATTCTAATGGGTATTTGGTGTCAACTCTTTCACAAAAATTACTGGTCGCTTCTTAGCATTCATGCCTTCAAGCGTGATTGGAATGACGGCAAAACCGCCGAACTGCGCTGTATTCATTGTTCGGTTCGTGGTCGAATCGGATGCGACCCGGAGATTACTTATTAATGAAACTCCAAATTGAGGCCGAAGTCTACGGAACAAAGCGAACCGATGAAGGTATCAAATGTGAAATCTATCGCCCGCTGCATTCGTTCGGTCAGGTCTATACGATTGATTTGACCATCCCGCAAGCCCTGATGCACGGTTTAAAAGGCGGCGATAAGCTTTTGATTACGATTCAACAAAAGGAAGACGAATGCCCACAACCCTAAAGCAAGTCAAGGTCACGCTGCTAGACCCCGAAGTTGCCGACATAGAAGCCACGGCCAAACGCGAGGAGCATAGTGTCAGCAACGAAGTCCGTATCCGCCTGGGATATGCGAAGTTAGACAAGGGGCCGAAAGGTCCGAGAAAGAAGGGGAAATAAAATGGCGCGTAGTTTAAAACCTCAATTAAAGGGCGGCGTCAACTCCGATATATTCCTTAACCGCAATAACCTGATGTTCTTTGCTGATGTTGCAGGTACACGCCCGGAAATAACTTAAATATTAGCCCCAATTCTTTCCTTGCCGTTGTTTAACATAAGCGGCCTTTCCTTATTTTTGGTGTTATACTCCCGCCAGAGCGGCCGGGCATTGACAGTGACAGTAATCGACAACCTAACGTAACTTCGCTGGCTGGTCGCTCAAAAACTCCCCTCAATTTGTTCTGATAGGGGAATCTATGCCAAGTCATCTTGTGATCTATTTCATTCTCGCAGTCCTGTCGTTGCTTTGTGGTGGGTGGGGTACGTTTCGCGCTCCTAATGGTCCGTGGTTGTACGCAAGCAACGTATTCCTCGTTCTACTGTGCCTACTGTTGTTTCTGGATCTGTTCGGGAAATATTGATGGCGTTTTTGGCAGGTTTTGTGCTATATAAATCCCGTGTTCGAACAATTGTTCAAAATTGCGGTGTTTACGCTACTCGTTTACATCGCGGTAATTACCAAGGAGATAAGGAAAACCATGGCAGACGATTTTTCAAAACTTGAACAGGCGCAATTGGATAATGCAACCGCAATCGACAATGCGGTGTCAGAGATTAATGATTTAGTGGCGAAGCTCGGCGCGACCCCGCCCAGCAATCAGCCGGAGATCGACAAGATCACCGAGGCGATTAACGCAAAGACTGCGGCGCTGGCAGCGGCGGCGAAAGTACCGGCCACCTAACACTTTCTCGATTGGCTTGAAAACTCCATCACTGGGCCGGGCGATCCGGCCCTATTTTTATCTGCACAAATGATCGAAACGTGGTTCCCCCAATTCATCCCACGGTATCAATTGCCCTTGCAGCCGCGCCGATACGCGCTTCAGTAGCTTGACTACGTTCGGATGCGTCGAAGTTTTACGGGCGTTGTGCACGAATTCCATTGCGTTGAAGATGTTTCTGTTTGCGGATAATTTTGACATTGTTGTGCCTCTGACATGACTATCGACAGAGACGCGGAAAGCTTTAGGGGAGTCGTTTAAATTCCACATCTAATTCAAACTCGCCAGGAATCCAATCCTCGTCACGCTTATAAACGCCGATAATCCCGAACGATTCTAATTGCTCCGCTGTATATGATTGCGTGGCCTGTGGTTTCCCGATGATAATCTCAGGGTCAGCCATTACGCGCTTTCGGTAATCGTCATACTCTTCACTGCCACCGCTCTTTGAGAGATTCGTTAAGTGTTTCATCTATTCCCCCTCGTCATTATCGGCTGGAGCTTAGTCGGAATCGCTCATCCCTATTCCGTGAACATCTCGAAGATGCCGATCTCTCTCGCTGATTTTCCTGACTACGTTGTCTTTGCATATCCAGCAGGTTTCTTTGCCGTCAAGCCATAGCCCGGCGTCCCCATTAATATCTGTATCGGGAAGATAAGAATAGATCGGGCGTTTCGCGGTCTCATATCGGGACATGAATTTTATCGACTGCCTCATGTTATGCGTAACACCGCCGCCGCAGCCGGACAGTCCATCATCTAGCCCGTAATGTCCGATTGTTTCCGGCACGTCATTAATATTCGTCGTATACAACCAGCCGTCAGCCTGTTTTTCACGCATCAGCTTAACGATTAGCTCAGTCTCGATTTTCAGTTGCTCTTTATCTTCCACGTTCCCCTCCAAATCAGTCGTATCAGAATCAGCACCTAATCAATATACGTATCCCTGAAAGCTTTAGTGCCTATCGCGGTCGTTCCACTGCTCTAGGTCGAGCCTGGCCAATGACTGGGTAAACCAGATTCCGAGCACCAGCCCGACGATGGCCATCAATACAAATGGCATTGCTATTGCGAAAATAATCCAGATCATACAACCTCTGCTTTCTTTGGCCTTCCAGTAATCGGACGATGTTTCACCAAGATCAAATCTTTAGCCTTGATCCCGTACTCCCTCCGCTCTTTCGTCGCTGGCAATCGACCTTGCCGAATCAGGTTTCTTATCTGTGCCTCGCTCACGCCCAATCGTTGCGCCGCTGTAAATGTCGTCATAGCTATCTTATAATCTAACACTGGTGCGGTTGTCAAATAAATAATTACGTCAACGAAGGAATTATATTGACATCACTATTTAAGGCTGATATATTCTCCCGTGTCAGCAATCAATCGAAGGAGCAATCATAATCGGACAATTTGCAGATATGCGTTTAGAAAACGAAATGTACGGTACGTCGATGCTGGACGAGGATCAAGGGCCGGAATTACCATCGCAGGTTCAGAACGAACGGACGATCCGAAAGATTGAGAAAGCCGCGAGGTCGAGGTTTCCGCGAAAACAGCGAGAGATATTCTATGAACACGGACATTATTGGCTCACGATAGTAAATTGGAATTCAGATGGTGACGGCGCGGTATTCGATGTCGTTGACGCCAATCCCGGAATCGCCGGTACTGGATTCGATTTTGAGCAGGTATCTTAGTCAGGCATTCAGCCGAAACCGGAGGACACGACGGCGCGAATTGGATGCGAGTAATCGCTGTGGTGAACGGCTGGGCGATGCTGAGACGGCAAGGGGCTGATCCGTTTACTAAATCGGTGAAGGACTTGAAACGGTTCTGTCACTGCGAGGCCGAATATAAGCAGATGCGCCAACGATAGAATAGCCCCGCCGGCCATCGCGGCGGATGGAGTAGAGTTATGCAGCACAAACTTTTGGTGGCGTACAGTGCCGATGAATTTAACACCCAGCTAAACGAGCACACGGCGCTTGGCTGGCAGATTGAGGGAAACCATTCATTTGCGGTGGTTCGCGCGGAAGGTGAGCAGTGGGGCGCGTCCACGTTCACCGTTCTGCTGCGTCACGATGACAAATGGGATACCGATTCCGTTCTGAAATCGCTTGCCCAATTTCATACCGCATACGTGCTGCAACACAAACTGAGAAGCGCTGCAACCGATAGGTGCCATTCGCGAAACATTGAAAGCGACGAGAGGGGGCAATGGTGTCGTTTTGCTCAATTACTGGAGGGTGAATAGATGCCAAATCAAGCAATGCGACTGATTGAATTTACCGACCTACAAACGATCAAGGATGCACTCTGTACCGGGCTGGCATTCTACGATAGCTATGGAGAGCGCCAGATTCACCCGAACATCTCTGTGGCGCTCGACATCGTTAACGCCGCAATGAAGACGCCGGGGGCAGCCGAAGCCAAGCCACCGGCCGATCCGAGGATTGTCAGCTTCGATGAATGGCTGACGGAGCAAATTCAGGAATGTGAGGCAACGATTAACAATCCAGAGGAGTTCAACACGAATAAGCTGGACGCAATAAGCGAGGCGAACACATGGGAGGCCGCGCAAGCCGAGTTCCGCAAGAGGTTTTATGCCCAATCATAAGTTGACGCCGCTTGAACAACTTATGCTCCGCTGTATCCAGGAGAGCGTGAAAGCGCCGACAAGGGACGATCTGAGGTTCGCGTTCAGGCATTCACGGACGGCTGATGAGGTTTATGCAGCACTAGCGAATCTAATCAGCAATTCGTATGTTGTGGGTTCGGCGGAGCAGCCGGTACGCTATCACGCGGTGACGGGAAAGGAAATTTAGATGATAATTGAAACAAATGGATTCTTGGCAGCGCTATCTACCCACAAAACCTATCATCGCTCAAAGCATAGGGAGCGCTATGTCGATCAACTGGTCGAGGAATCCGCCGAGTTGGTACAGGCTTTAATGAAAGATCGGCGCGGAAGGGGATCGCGGGCCGCTATCTTAGATGAAGTAGCTGACCTCTGCATCTGCCTAGAGTTTCTAGGGCAAGAGTTGAAAATAACGGATGATGAATTACGAACCCATTGCGGGAAAAAGCTCAGCAAGATGGACTATGAGCTTGAGAAATTGCGCTTTGCAAGAGACGGTGGGCATAAAAGAAAGCGAGAAGCCAGATGAATAAAGCAGCAGAGATATATGACGACATACGCAACGCCGCGCCAGTTGTGGACGGATTGCGCGACGCCATTCGATTGGCCATCGCCGAGGATGATCCTGATAAATATCCAAACATGACGGATTATCCAAGCGACGGCTGTGGGCTCACAAATAAGGCAATCGACCGTTGCGCCGACATCGCATATGCGACGGTTGTAAATCAGCACCCAATGGCCACCACTCGTGAAGCTATCAGAACCGAGATGGAGCGTTGCTGGTGGATCGTCAAGAACTATTCTCCGGCTGTCAGCGCCGAGACGCAATTGGTGTTGAGCGACATAATGGCGAAGATTGATCAGTGTGATGACGCGGCGGGTGGTCTCGCGCCCGATCCTGAGATCATGGATGACACGCAGTTGATGGATGCGCTTGAATCAAAGAGGTTCGATCTATCCCATGTCACAAGCTATTCAGGGCCTATATGGTTTTTCAGGGCGAACCATATCGATTCAGCCGAATACAAAACGGCGCGTCAGGCAATCAGGGCCGCGATACAATCGGAGTTGAAAGATGTCACATAAATCCTTCGCGACCTACTGCACAATCTTTGTCTGGCTGCTGGCGATAATACCGGATATCGCAATCTTGCTCTCGCCTGCCAGCCTACCCGCACGGCTCATTATCGCAGAACTCGAAATTGGGATTGCGGTAATTGTGACGATCTGGATATGGAGGCCACCTAATGCCAGTTGACGCGAAGCCCAAGCCGCCGACCGCGAATGAAATCACCGTCGCGCGCAAACAAGTCCCGGAAATGGAAGAGTGGGGTCATATTAAGACTATGGATGATTGGAAAGGTCAGGGCTGGCATAAAGATGAGATTCTGTTAGGTATCTTGATCGGACTGCAAATCGCGCAGAATAGAATAACGGAGGCCATCAATGACAATTGACTCCATCAGCGCCCGATTGGAAATAATCGCTCGTCAATGCCGTGAGGCAACTGCCAGGATGCTCGCCAGGCGGACTCTCGTTAAGTGGGTAACGCTGAAACGGCCTGAGGATGCGGAAGTGATTGAACGGGCCGCGAAACGGCGGCGGAAACGAGCGAAGGAATAACAGATAATGAAGCTGTTCGCGCGGTCACCGGTCTAATCCAGGACTGTTCTCCTGAGTCCTGATTGATGACCGCGCAAATTCTACGAAGATATGCCAATCTCGCTGAGGTAATCGCTCTGATTCGCCGTGGCAATCGTCTGTATCTGATGAACCTTATCAAGACAGCCCACAATCTCAGCATCACTAAGCCCGCGCTGTTTCGAGATGATAAGCATATCCATTCCGAGATCGTGAAGATTTAGGCTTTGCTTTGCCGGGTGACCAATACTAGTGAAGCATTCGTTAATCAGGACTCGCATCCGCTGACGGCGTCCCAGATCACGGACGTTGAAGGCCGGACTAAGGGAGTTACCCTGGTTGATCCATCTTGACTGAGCCTCGCTGAGAAGCCGGAGCATCGCGGCTAGGATTCCAGAGCAGAGTAAGAGCTTTTGACAAACCTTATCGCATAATTCAGTGGACATAATGCCTCCAAAGTGACAAAGACGCCTATCTCTTGAGCGCGTCCAAGGTTCCTTGAACCTTTGCAATCTTTGAATCAACTGTGGCGAAAGCGGTCCCGCGTGAATCCCTTTCCTCCGCAATGTCATGCTTGATTTCAACTATATCTGTTTTGAGGGAGTTTTCTATTCGGGAGATTCCAGCCGCTTGATCCCTATAATGCGTTTCTATCGCTCCAAGACACCATGAAATGGCAAGAAAGAATAGTAGGTTGATCGCATAGACCGCCAGTTCTCGATTGCTAAACCAAGAGCCGCCCATTTGTCCTGGGGCTCTGAGCGTTTGCGGTTTCGCGCGCGCCTCTGCCCTTTCCCGCTCGATCTTCGCCACCTTCGCCAATATCTCAATATCAGTCTTAGGCTTTTCCATAATTGCATCAGCTTTCGAGTCTATCAGCCGCAAGCGTGTTAGGGAATCATCTAATCCAGTTAGGATAATAAAAATTCCACCTGGGTCAATCTCTCGAAGTTGGCGACATAATCCGAAGCCATTGGGCTTATCGGTCGAGAAGGATTTGAAAATTACATCAACGACTGTAAATCGTGGCGGATCGTCCTTCATTGACTTATAGAGCTTCAGGGCTGTCTCTGGATTTGACGCCGATACAAAATTAAAGCCATCGAATTCAAAAATCCGTTTATAGATTTCGATAATATCCGGGTCATCATCAAAAAATGCGATTGTATCGGATCGTGTGCCCATATTAAGGCCTCGGTGTATGCTGGACTCCCCAAATCCACCACGCTAGCAAAACCAGAGCAATGGCAATCAGGGTTAGGAATGCACCGCCCACGACCTGTATGCCAGATGCCCAGGATTTTATGATCGTCCAAAATGGCGGGATTGGGACTGGGGTAACGGTAACGGTGGTTTCCGTGGTTTGAGTTTTGGTCTGGACTGACGCAAGGGCAAGCTGCGTTTTTGTTTCTTGATAGAGAGTGGTGACGCGGACCAATTCGTCATTCAGCCGGATCGATGGAACCACAGCCTTATCGAATCTGTCAAGGATTTCATTTCGGCTAATGTCAACCCGGCTCATCAGGACATTGGTGGACTTTTCGCAATCCTTGACTGCGTCCTCCACGTCACCGACTCTATTTTCAATTAACCGTAATTCGGGTTTTGTTACATAAGTGGCGGGGAACGCCTGCCGTATTTCGGTTTCGAGTCTTGCCATTCGTTCCTTCAAGCCCTCAAGATTTTCTGACACCCTCTTTTAGCCCCTCTGCTATTCCGATATTGTAATCCTTTCAACATTCCAGGCTAGGGCTGCCTGAATTTTGCCACTCATCGGTGGCTTAATCTAACTCTTATCTAGCCAAAACATCTTAGGATAACCGGCTCTGCGAATTCGCGCTTGATTATCCAGAATGTCCGCTGTTCACCAGTCTCAGGATTCTTTACCACCAGCGGATCGTATTTACGCAGGTCAGGCGGACCTTGCCAATTCGGGTCGGTCTCAGGGAATTTGAATATTACCTTGCGCGGTTTTGCCATAATCCAAACTACATCTTTCCAGCTTCGCAAAGCTCTTCCACCGACTCATATGTCTTCGCAAATATGTCAGGTTTACATGGATAGAACTCAGAATTTACACCTTTAATTATCCAGTCACCATGTCGTGCAATATGGTTGCCTTCCAATGTCGGGATCGTCAATTCAATCCAGCCAGGCCCTTGCTCACCGCAAGTATCGGAATAGGTTTCGACTGATCGTGCAGAATTCTCAGGACTGATAATATCACCCAGAAAATCGCAGACCTCGGACCAGTTATTCCAAGTGAGTTGAACTGCTTCTATGACGATGGGGCATTTTCGATATTTTGCCATTTATTTGATAGCCTTTACAGCCCTCTTCAACTCATCCAGCCGCGTCTTCAACTCCGGCAATCTCACGGCCGGATCAATCGGAGCGC
>Ga0066688_10000077_pt1 | contig 22667 bp, 16 predicted proteins | sample GraSoiAngelo_137_FD_62304 | JGI IMG/M metagenome (GOLD analysis project Ga0066688, IMG submission 62304) | Grasslands soil microbial communities from the Angelo Coastal Reserve, California, USA - 14_0929_09_30cm | ecosystem: Environmental > Terrestrial > Soil > Grasslands | place: USA... | reverse complement strand
ATTCTGAAGCGCCTGGCTAAGCAAAACCGGGTACTGTTCGTTAACTCGTTGAGTATGGGCTTGCCTTCGATTTCAAACCCGGATTTCTTCTTAAAAATTCGCCGAAAGCTGAAGAGTTATCGTCGCTGGTTGCGCAGAGTTCCGGAAGGTTTGTACGTGATGACCCCCGTGAATCTTCCTTTCTACGGATCCCGCTGGGCGCGGATGTTAAATCGGATCCTCCTGAGAACACAGTTAGCACTGGCAATGCGGTTGTGCCGAATCCGCAATCCTATCCTCTGGGTGGCAATTCCATCCGCCGCCGACATTGCGGAGACCCTTAAATCTAAGCTGATTCTGTATCAAGTTTCTGACAAGTACGATGCCAACGAGGACAGCGCGCTCTCGCGAGAGGTCATTCGCGGTTTAGATCGCCGGCTTAAACGCATCGCTGCCCTAGTTCTTTATTCGGGACGCAAACTGTACGAGGAAGCAGAGGTGCCCAACCGCTATTTCCTCGAGCAGGCGGTAGATTTTGACCACTTCGCCACTGAAGCGATAGATCCAGCACAGGAACTTGACTCTGTACCCTCACCCATACTTGGCTACTTTGGTGCCATCGACTACGTGATGGACGTAGCCTTGATCGAAGAAGTGGCGCGGCGACGTCCGGAATGGCACTGGGTATTCATCGGACTCAGGTCGAACCTGGTACAGATGGAACTACCCAACGTGCATTTTCTCGGCCCGAAACCTTATTCAGAACTACCTCGGTTTGTCAGGCGCTTCTCGGCCTGCGTACTTCCGTGGCGACGTGATCATTCTTTTACCAGCTACGGGAGCGCTATTAAGGTGCGCGAGTATCTTGCAACCGGCAAACCGGTTGTCATTTCGCCACTCTATGAATATTTGCGGACCCCGGGTCTGCGCTTTTTTCACTCGACGGACGAATTTATTTCACAAGTGGAGGACGCGCTAGCTAACGATACCCCGGACCAGCGTCGGTTACGGCAGACCGCTGTTCGGGGCTGTACTTGGGATGTCCGGGCCCGGCAGGTAGGAGAGTTGATCTCCTCTCTGTTGGCAGGAAATGTGCCAATTAAAGAACAGGATCCGTTGCTCCCTGGAATCCCGGCCAGTATTAGAGATACGGACTCTCGTGCGCGCAAAACTTTTGCGGACTGATCAAAAAATATGCATGACCTGGCGTCACTAGCCGCAGCCGTATTTTGTAGCGCCGCACCGCAAAATGCTAATGGACCTGGATCCACACACAATCTCCGCGGTGTCCGCTACGCACCATCACAAGAAGACCTCGTATTTAGCGTTGATCTTTGTAGTTGCAGGGCTCTTGGATGCGTGTGGACCAGTAGTTTTAAGGAACACGACTCAAACCGCGATCCCGATAACTTCCCTGACATTCCCCAGAAGAACAGATCACGCAGGATTACGACGAATCGCGTGGTCGTTTGGGCTTTCTGGCTAGGTACCGCTTCCATGTCGCTGGCGCAATGGGGAGAGGCGCAGACGTCGCGGGCGGTAGCGGAAATTCCGCCCCGCTCGGTGCGGGCATTGAACCCCAAAGGGTCGGCCAGTCCGCGAGTTATGGCGGGGCTCTCCGTCCGCGGGCGCATCGGAAAAATAGCAATTCAGATTCCCTGTGGTTCCGAAGTCAGCTACCCGATCCCGAAAGGGACACGTAGCCTTTCCGGAGTGCTCCTATACCGTGACCCGCTTTCCACGCATCAAGGGTCGGATCCCAAGGAGATTAATCGAGTTCAAGTGCGCTTTCTGGTGGATGGAAAACTGGCCTTCGAACGTGGCCTGGACCAGAGCACGTTGCCCCAGAAATTTACGGTCGCCGTACCAGCCGCCAAAGTATTTACGATTTCGACACAAGGAGAGATTCCAGGCGAGAATATTTACTTGCTCGATCCAGAATTCTCGCAGGAATCGACGACGACGAGTTCGGCATTTCTGCTGAATGCCGGCGAAGGGTTTGTGAACTTCACGCCATTGCCCTATCAAGCATTGCTGCACGTGTTCTACCCGGGTGAAGATGTCGTCGTGGAAGCTGATTACGGCGGCAGCGCCAACCAAGCTGAGATAACTTTGCAATACACGCCGGATCAGAATCACCAGACCATTAGCTCGACATTGGCAGTCGCACTGCAGAGAGGATCTGCCGAAACCGCACGCGGCACTGCGCTATGGAAAATTCCTATGCAGCGCGGACCTGGCATGCTGCGGGTCGAAGAGCGAGTCGCTCAGAAATTGGTCTACGATCGCGAACTCCGCATCGCCATCATTCCACAGGTGAATCTTGCAGATATTTCCGACAACGGCTTCGGTGTGCATCTGTCGAGTGAAGGCTATGCTTTCGCGCAGGATTCGTATGCCAGTCTGTGGGGTGCGAAGTGGGGACGCGTTTTTTTGCGCTGGCCGGTCATAGAACCCAGAGCGGGATATTTTGACTTCTCACGAGCGGACGAATTGGTAGATATCTACCGCGCGCAGAATATGCGCGTCCTGGCGGTCCTGGGTGAAGATTCGCCGGCATGGGTTGGCGCCCCACGCCCGAGCTACGTTGCCGCCTGGAAAGAATATGTACGGGCAACAGTTGCCCACTTTCGTGGGCGTGTAGACCACTGGGATGTGTTTAACGAGGTAGATGTCAAGTATTACTCCAACTGGGCCCGCACTGCCCCGGACGTAGATCTTTCCATCCTGCGGGCCGGTACCGCCGCCATTCACGAGAGCGACCCGTCGAGCAAAACGGTCTGCTGCTCTACGGGTGGCACGGATTGGATCGGCTACTATCGGCGACTTTTCGCAGCCGGACTACTGCCCTCGATCGATGTTGTTTCCGTGCACCCTTATCGTTCCGTTGCACCAGAAGTTAAGCAGGGACCGTACAGTTACTTGAGTGAGTTAGCTGCCACCCGCACGTTAATCGCGGCTCAAGGTGGAGGCAACCCGATTTGGAGTACCGAGGCCAACTGGATCCTCGGGCCTCGCGGTGCGCCCTCGGTTAACGCTCCCGATATTGACGAACACAGCCAAGCAGAGTGGGTGGTGCGAGTTAACTTGCTATCCTTCGCGTGGGCCTCGCCATACTTCCTGCACATGCCTTTTTTCCATAGCAGCCACCCGCAGATCCACCTCGACGCTTTGGCCGCCTACGCACAGATGGCGTCCTGGTTTTCTGGTTCCTCAGACCAGCGGCTCCTGGCGCTCGGACCCGACGTGTTCGCGGTCGTTGCCAACAAGGCCGGACAGGTGGGCGCCGTATGGGCTACAAAACCGGGCGCGGTAGTTAATTTAACGGGAAGCACCGCACTAAGCTTCTTTGATTTTTACGGAAACCCTATCGCTGTCAGCGGCGGCCGGCTACAGGTTTCCACCAGCCCGATCTACTTCTCAGCGACGGGATCGTCAGTACCGGCACTACAGGTGATCAGCCAGCCGCCACCAATGGAATGGCGGTCGTTACCCGCAATTGCCACTTGGACGCGCTTTCCTGGGCCGACGTACCGCTTGGAAGGCGCAAACCTGCACGTCACGAGTTCGCCAACGCAGTGGGGTGGCCAACTCATCTCTCCTCCGCAGCGACTCGAGGTCCGGAGCTGCTATGTAATCGGCTTTGATCTTAATGTGCTGCGTGGCGCGCTAGGAGTGAATGCGCAGGAGAAGGGCGGCCAGAGCTTGAATGTAGTCCGGATCAGCTCTTTTCCGAACCCGCAACTGCATCGTGCCGAGATGCGCTTCAAGACGGAATCCGACAAACCGGTGCAGATTATAATTTCAGGTGCAAACTTAGCTTTCAGCGTGACAGAATTTAGAGTTTCCAACGTGGGAATCGCGCGTTGCGATTGATTATCCGTCAAATCAGAGCGGTACAAGAACAGCGTGGAAATACAGCCGGGGCCAGTGATCAGATCTGCAGCCAATCGCTAAAGGAAGCTGACTATCAATGCGCGCAGTTTTGGAAGATATGAAGTCTGGGGAAGTAATGACCTGTGACGTTCCAGCTCCAGAGTTGCGGCCATCAGGGATCTTGGTGCGCACTCACTTCTCCGCCATCAGCTCGGGTACCGAGCGCGCAAAAGTACAAATGGGAGAGCAGTCTCTGCTGCAAAAGGCGAGGTCACGTCCAGAATTGGTGAAACAAGTGCTGGATTACGCGCGCACGAATGGCGTAAGAGCCGCGTATCAAAAGGTGCAGTCCCGATTGAATTCGCTTTCCCCGATGGGCTACAGCTCGGCAGGCGTAGTGTTAGAAGTGGGTGAAGGGGTAGACGAATTCCAACCAGGCGATCGAGTTGCTTGCGCTGGTGGGGGCTACGCCAGTCATTGCGAGATCAATTTTGTGCCGCGCAACCTGGCGGCGAAAGTTCCCAATAGTGTTCCATTAGATGCCGCTTCATTAACGACGATTGGCGCTATTGCAATGCAAGGACTGCGCCAGGCAAAGCTTTCATTTGGCGACAACGTGGTGATAATTGGTGCGGGATTGGTGGGTATTCTCACCGTTCAGATAGCGCGAGCTGCGGGGTGCAGGGTGATCGCCGTGGATATCGACCCGGACCGTGCGGGTCGCGCTGCTGCGATGGGGGCACACCTCGGCATCGCCGTTGGTGATCCACAGTTGCCGATGGCGGTGCAGGAGTTTTCGCGCTATGGACCGGATGCCGCGATCATTACTGCGGCGACTTCCTCGACGGAGCCTTTGGAGCTTGCGGCCCAGTTAGTGCGCGACCGCGGACGAATCGTGGTCGTGGGCGACGTTGGAATGGGCGTCTCTCGAACCAACATCTATCACAAGGAAATTTCCATTGTGATGTCACGCTCCTATGGTCCCGGCCGGTACGATCCACAATATGAGGAGCAGGGGCAAGACTATCCCATCGGCTACGTACGCTGGACCGAGAAACGCAACATGGAAGCTTTCCTAGAGTTGTTGGCTTCGGGGTCGTTGAACGTGGCACCCCTTCTGGAGGCGAAGTATCCCGTGGAGAATGCTTGCGCGGGCTACGCCCATATCTCCAAGAGCAAAGCCTACACCGCTATTATTGAGTACGCGAACGCGACGGATCCACCAAGGCCAGTGTCTGCAAAACGCCTGCGCAGCGGCGATCTACGGATCGGGTGCATCGGCGCGGGCGGTTTCGCCAGGAGCATCATTTTCCCAAATCTCCGCGGCGCAAGAGGGGTGGGCTTAGAGTCGGTAGCAACTTCTTCCGGTGTGGCGGCGGAGTCAGCACGGCGCTCCTTTGGATTCGCTCTGGCTCAAACACCTGACCAGCTTCTTGCGAATAAAGACGTGAATGCGATTTTTATCATTTCACGCCATGACAGTCACGCCGATCTTGTCGTCCGTGCACTCGCCAATGAAAAGGCAGTTTTCGTGGAAAAACCTCTGGCAACCAACCGGCAGCAGCTTGCGGAAATTCAGCGTGCGTACCATGAACAACAGGACCGGGCTCCGTTTGTGATGGTTGGCTTCAACCGGCGGTTCGCGCCAGCTACGGAGGAGATCCGCCAGTTTTTTGTCGGTCACCATGAACCGATGATGGTACAGATTCGGGTCAATGCTGGCCATATTCCGCATAGCCACTGGGTACATGAAGCGGGCGGACGTATTGTCGGCGAATTATGTCACTTCGTTGACTTGGCACGCGCATTAGTCGGTGTACCCATTCGAAGCGTTTCCGCAGCCGCGCTCCCTGATGGAGCACGTTACAGCCGCGATAACGTGGCAGTCACACTCACCTTCACGGACGGTTCAATAGCAACTCTGGCATACCTTTCCAATGGAGAGAGGTCTTTGCCGAAGGAGCATGTGGAAGTCTTCTGCGAAGGATCCGTAGCGCGCCTACACGACTTCACTCTGCTGGAACTGGTCCGCAATGGCAGGACTCGGCGCGTCAAGTGCCACCATGACAAGGGTCATAAGCAGGAAATAAAACTGACGCTGGAGGCTATGCGCTCGGGAGCTCCTTCTCCAATTAGTTTCGCAGAGTTGGTGGAAGTCACTGAAACAACTTTTGCGATCCATGAAGCCATTGCAGTTGATCGTACTATCGAACTTTCGCAAGACCACCCAGCTTCGGTTGGTGCGTAAAGAAATCGAGATAGTCGGCATCACCCAGGGTCGGAACTTGTTTCGCCCACACATTAAGCGTTCGCCGTGCACATGATTTCTCGTCAAAGTGTTCCGGTTATTCAGAACCCTATGCACAAACAGCAGACCGCCTCCAGCTGCGTTGGCGAGGCGCTGGAGACGCTCCAAACCTGGATGCAGTCATCGGACTATGCTGGGTACGAGCCGTATGACATGCTGAACTCACCCTATTTCAAGGGTCGCTGGGCAAGGCGGCAGCCGTTGGCTACATTGATGATCCAGTCGGGGAAACACTTCGGAATGGGGTTGCGCCGATTGTTTCGCGTGCCGGCCAGTAAGAATCCCAAGACGATTGGATTGGTGATGTCCGCGTATTGTGATTTGGCAAGTTGCAGACAAGAGAGCGAGAGTGAGGCTCGGTACCTGAAACTCGAACTTCAGCGACTGCGCAGTCCCCACGAGCAATACTTCTGCTGGGGATACGATTGGGATTACGTGGCGCTGCGTGGGACGAAGTTAACCGCATTTAGCCCAAATTGCATCGCCACATACTTTTGTGCAAACGCGTTATTGGACATGGCTGCGGTATTCGGGGATCTGGAAGCGGTTGCGATGGCCAAGTCTGCCGGGCAATTCCTAGTTCAGCGGCTGAACCGCTCCGTGGATACAAAAGAGCAGATCTGCTTCAGTTATAGCCCGAATGATCACACGCGGATCTATAACAATAGCGGCCTCGCTGGTGCCCTGCTGGCGCGCTTGGCCGATGGCGGTCAGCAGACTGAATATCTCACCTTGGCGCGCCGCAGTATGCGTTATCTGGCAGATCAGCAGCGCCCGGATGGTTCTTGGACCTATGGTGCAGGCCGAGTCCAGAATTGGATCGATGGCTTTCATACTGGATACAATTTGTGTGCATTACTTGAGTACCGGCGGGCGACGGGCGATGCTTCCTTCGACCCGAATATCGATTGTGGTTACGAATTTTACAAACGATCTTTTTTCCGCGAGGATGGTGCTCCCAAGTATTTCAACGATCGAGTCTATCCCATCGATATTCACTCTTGCGCCCAGGCCATTCTGACTTTTTGTGCTTTCTGCGATCGCGATCCGGAGGCCTTCGCGTCAGCGCAAAGAACGGCTCACTGGACCATCCAAAACATGCGGTCGCCGGAGGGCTATTTCTTTTACCAGCACCATCGACTGCGAACCGACCGCACCCCCTACATGCGATGGGGACAGGCATGGATGTTCCGGGCGCTGGCTCGATTGCAAGCGTTTTTGGCTTCTGAAGGTGGAAACAGAACGTATTCTGCGGGCGTGAGCGCGGCTGTTAACGCTCATTCCGCGTAGCGGTTTCGACTCTTATGTGTGGTATTGCCGGAATAGCTGGCGAAGCTGACGAACTCGTAGTGAAGGACATGCTGGCACGCATTCGCCACCGTGGTCCCGATGACACGGGAATCTATGCCACGCCGCGGAACCATCCCGGCGCAAAAGTGGCGATGGGTAACAATCGTCTGAGTATTCTAGATCTCAGTCCGGCCGGCCACCAACCCACGTCCAACGAGGACGGAACGGTTTGGGTGGCTTATAACGGCGAAATCTACAATTTTGCCGAGTTGAGACAGGAACTTGAGAATGACGGTCACCGCTTCCTGTCGCACACCGACACAGAGATTCTGCCGCACCTTTACGAGAAGTATGGGCCGGACATGGTGAACCGGCTCAATGGCATGTTTGCGTTTGCGCTATGGGACGGGATGGCCGAGCGGCTCTGGCTATTTCGCGACCGCATGGGCGTTAAGCCGCTCTATTACGTGCAGGTTGGAAGCCAGCTGTATTTCGCGTCAGAGATCAAGGCTCTACTCGCGTGCCCGGAGATCGAACCAGCCCTGGATGTGGAGTGCCTCCCCGAATATCTTGCGCTTCTCTACGTGCCCAACCCGCAAACAATGTTCAAGGGCATATTCAAGCTGTCTCCCGGATATCGGCTGCTCTGGGAAAAGGGCAGGATTTCGGTCGAACCGTACTGGAAGATGCGATTCGGGCCGTTATTTCAGGCGTCAGAGGAAGAACTTTCCGAGCAGTTCCACGAGGTCATGGTCTCGGCAGTTCGTCGCCAATTGATCAGCGATGTGCCAATTGGATTTTTCTTAAGCGGTGGTCTTGATTCCAGCGCGCTCGTCGCTTGTGCGGCTGAGTCGGGCATGTCCACCCTTCGCTGTTACAGCATCGCATTTCGGCGTGAACACGGCGCGTTGGAACAGTCGGATGAAGATTCACACTTTGCCAGGGTCGTGGCTGATCGTTTCGGAGCAAAATTTGAATCTTTGCCGGTAGAACCGGAAGTCGCTACGCTGCTCCCAAAAGCTATTTGGCACATGGACGAACCGGTGGCTGACCATGCTGCTATCGCGACATATCTCATTTGCCGGGCCGCAAAGCCAGAGGTTACGGTTTTACTGAGTGGCCAGGGTGCAGATGAGGTCTTGGGAGGCTACCGCGTTCACCTGGCTCATCGTCTGAGCCGGTATTTGGCTCATGTCCCCGGACCGATGCGGCGGACCTTCGCGCGCAATCTGCTCCCATTCCTGCACAGACACGCCGCAGCTCTCCCATTTGTTCACCCGGGATTGTTACTCGCATTCTGCCGTTTTTATGAGAAGCTGCAAGCGGCCGCAGACATGCCGGCGGAGCAACAATATTCTGCTCTCCGTTCGTATTATGCTGCTGGTGCGCTCCAGGATTTGCTATCTGATGAGGTTGCCGAAGCGACGACTCGCAAACCACTGCATCGCTTTGATGAACATTTTGCCGATTGTGCAGGAGAAGAGCTGTTAAACAAGCTGCTATACGTCGATTGCAAAACGTTCCTACCCGACCTGAATCTGACACTTTCCGACAAGATGAGCATGGCTCATTCCATTGAAGCGCGGGTTCCCTTTCTCGATAACGAAGTCGTGGATTTCCTATTGCGCGTGCCACCGAACATCAAAATCAAGCGCCTGACACAGAAATATCTACTGCGCAGAGCATTTCGGGACATACTGCCCTCCGGCGTGCTGCGTCGCAGGAAGGCGGGCTTTGGCTTGCCGATTCGATCCTGGCTGCAAAATGAATTGCGGGACATGGTCCACGACATGCTTTCGGAAAAGCGCGTACGCGAGCGAGGCTTGCTGCAACCGGCAGCGGTAAGCCGGATGATCGAGGAAAACATGAGCGGCCGACAGGATCACACTCTACGTATTTGGGCCTTGCTTACGCTCGAATTGTGGCAGCAGACATTCCTCGATAATTCTTCTGCAAACTTTTCGACCACCGAGTCAATCCTGGGAGTTGGAACAACGTGAAGGTGTGGATTGATCTGGACAATTCTCCGCACGTCCTGTTCTTTGCCCCCATTATTCGTGCTCTAGAACGGGATGGGATGGAAATTTTGATCACGGCTCGCGCCTTTTCCCAGACTCAGGAATTAGCTACGGCGCACGGACTGAACTTCGAAACTATTGGTGAGCACAGGACGCATCACCACTTTGCCACCCGAGTCGTGGGAACGGTACGTCGCGCTGGTCAGCTTGCGAAGTACGTGCGGAAAAAACGTCCCGCCGTGGCAATCAGTCATGGTTCCCGGGGCTTGGTACTCGCCGCCTGGATGTTGGGAATACCCAGCATGACGCTGTACGATTATGAGTTCATTTCATCCCGCGTCTTCAACCAGCTCTCATCGCGTATCTTGGCGCCCTCGGTTGTCGACCCGGAGACGCTACGACAGCGGGGCTTGGACTTACACAAGTTCACACCATATCCGGGACTCAAAGAGGAGGTCTATGTTTATGACTTCCAGCCCGAGCGATCGGTGCTCACGCAATTGAACTTGGATCCGCAGAGGGTAATTATCACTATCCGTCCGCCTGCGGAGTGGGCACACTATCATGATGCAAAGTCCGGCCTACTTTTCAGAGCACTGGTGGAGCGGCTCCGCTTGGAGAAGCAGGCACAAATAGTTGTATTGCCGCGTACTCAGGAGCAAAAGAGAAATCTAGTTGTCGAATACGGAATGGGAAGCAAGCCGTTCCAGATTGCCGAGCACGCCGTAGACGGCTTGAGCCTCATCTGGCACTCAGACGCAGTTTTCAGCGGGGGCGGTACTATGGTTCGCGAGGCTGCGTTGCTGGGTGCAGAGGTATACAGCATTTTTGCAGGGAAACTTGGAGGCGCTGACCAGGCTCTCGCCTCAAGCGGAAGACTTAAATTGATTAGCGAAGTAAGCGAGATTCGGCAGCTATCCTTTCATAAGACGACCCGGCTCAGACCAGTCATGAACGGAAAACGAGAGACCAGGGATTTTGTGTACCGACAGATCTTTGACTTTGCTCAAGCCAGCAGTTTGGCGAGATCGCGTGTGAAGACTGGAACCGCAAAATGGCCAACACAATAGAAACCCGCAACGCTGTCCGGGTTCCCTTTCTCGATCTGAAATTGCAAATGAAGAGGTTGGGGAGCGGATTGCGAGAGGCAGTCTGGTCGACTCTCGAATCAGCGGCTTTCATCGAAGGGAAGCCAGTGCTCGAATTTGAAAGAGCCTTTGCAGTGTATTGTGGAACCAGTGATGCGGTGGCTGTCGATTCTGGAACGGCCGCTCTTCATCTTGCCTTGCATGCGCTTGGTGTTGCACAGGGCGACGAAGTGGTTGTTCCCGCAAACACGTTTATCGCCACGGCTGCACCGGTACATCAGGTGGGGGCCAGGCCTGTCTTCGTGGATTCCGATGAGCATAGTTGGCAGATGGATATTCAGCAAGTCAAGCGCGCAATCGGTCCGCGTTGTCGGGCGGTAATTGCAGTGCACCTCTATGGCCAGCCCCTGCTGGTCCGGGAGTTGCGTAGCATATGTGATGAGAAAAATGTTCCGTTGATTGAAGATGCGGCCCAAGCGCATGGAGCTCGGTATGGAAAAGAGAAGATTGGTGGTTTTGGCCGGTTAGCTTGTTTCAGTTTCTATCCCGGAAAGAACCTCGGCGCCTACGGCGACGGCGGAATGATTACTACAAACGATACAGATCTCGCCACCCGATTGCGCCGGCTTCGGAATCACGGACGCACGACGAAATATGAACACAGTGAAGTCGGTTTCAACTACCGCATGGACGCAGTGCAAGCAACTGTATTGAATTTCAAACTTCCATTTCTCGACGATTGGAACGCCAGCCGGCGTTATTGGGCTGGACGCTATCGGGAGCGGCTCTCGGCGACGCCGCTGACATTGCCGGCACTGATTCCTGACACCGAGCCGGTCTACCATCTTTTTACGGTTCGTTGCACGTGTCGTGACAAATTGGCGAGTTTTCTGGCCGAGCGCGCCATTGAAACTGGCGTGCATTATCCCGTTCCTCTGCACCTCCAGCCTGCATTCCGGTTTTTGGGTTATTCTGAGGCTGATTTTCCGGTGGCCGAGGCAATCTGCCGCGAAATAATTTCTTTGCCCATCTTCCCAGAAATGACCGAGCATCAATTCGAGCACGTGTGCGAGTCGATCGATGAGTTCTTTGCCACCACCCCAGGTCGCTGAGCAGTCGGCGCTTCGGGATTTGCCGGTCACGTTTCATGCCAAACCTGTATATCAGGTTTGTAAACGGATGCTGGACGTTGTGGTGAGCGGCGTGTTCCTTGTCCTGCTGACTCCCGTATGGCTCGTGCTCGCCATTCTCATCAAACTGGATTCAACCGGGCCGGTCTTCTTTGTCCATCCCGCGGTGGGGCGTAGCGGTTCCGAATTTGTTCTTTACAAGTTTCGTAGTATGCTCCCAGCTTCCCATATCCCAGATCATATCGCTCACGTTGAGAGTAATTTACGTCGCGGAGAATCGACCTGTTCGGACCGGATGGGACCTATTTTCAAGACGGCGCTTACAGATCAAAGCCGCATCACTCGTATCGGACGCTTTCTTCGATGTACCAGCCTTGATGAATTGCCCCAGGTTTGGAATGTCTTCCGAGGCGACATGAGCCTTGTTGGACCGAGACCTGCCCTGCCTTACGAGGCTCGCTTGTATGACGAATGGCAAAAGCAGCGTTTTATGGTGAAGCCGGGAATGACCGGGTGGTACCAAGTTACCGCGCGAAATCGAGTACCAATCCAAGAGATGATTCGACTTGACCTAGAGTACGTACGCAACCAGTCCATGGCGCTGGATCTTAAAATCCTGCTAAGGACGCCCGTGGCAATGTTTTCTGGAATGTGACCCGAACTTCATTGCGACTCAGGAGGAGTACTTGATTCGTGTTGGCATCATCGGCTGCGGCTACTGGGGACCTAACCTAGTGCGCACGCTGAGTGAAATAGATGACGTCAGAGTGGTGCGTGTGAGCGATCTGAGACCGGGACGGCGGGAGTTTGTCTCACGCCGCTACCCGTTGATACAGACTACGGCCGATGCGAATGACGTTCTATCTGACACTTCAATTGATGCCGTTGCGATCGCAACTCCACCCGATACCCATTATTCTCTAGCTCTTAATGCTTTGGACCAAGGTAAACACATTTTAGTGGAAAAACCACTGGCTACCACCACAAAGGATGCCGAGAGGATCATTGAACTCGCTGCTCGCAAACAGCGGACTTTGCTAGTGGGTCATCTGTTCCTGTATTCCCCGGCAGTTGTTGAGATCAACTCGCTCCTGCGGCGCGGGGATTTGGGAAGTGTCTATTGCATCTCAAGCGTTCGGTGCAATCTTGGTCCGCCCAACACGCAGATTGACGCCCTGTGGGATCTTGCGCCGCATGACATATCCATGATCCTGCATTTCATGGACGATTCCCCAGTCGATGTTAGAGCTTACGGTGCCAGCTTCACGAATAGCCGATTTGCAGAGACTGTTTTTGTGATCCTTCGGTTCACCGACGGCCGTATAGCTCACATCCATGTGAGTTGGCTGACGCCTGCCAAGACGCGCCTCATGCAGATGATCTGCAGCAAACGGGTTGTACTCTATGACGATATGCAACCTTTGCAAAAAGTTCAGGTCTACGAGCCGGGCGTGGATAACCGTGTTAGCGCGAGCGAGAAGGAATCGGGTACTTTGGGCTTTGCTCCCGGCGGCATCTGGCTGCCTGCACTAAAAAGCTACGAGCCTTTGCGGGCTGAATGCGAGGATTTCATCTCGAGCATTCAGTCTGGAAGGCCGCCGTTCAGTGATGGAGTGCGTGCTCTCGAAGTGGTCCGCGTATTGGAGGCAGCTTCCCATCGTCTACGGGAAGGTGGACAGAGCGTATATGCGGGTGGTGAATTCGATGCTCGTCAAGCGGAGCTTACGAAGTGAATGGCAACCAAGTCTTTGTCCATCCTCAGGCGATCGTCGAGACCGATGCGATCGGCACCGGCACTCGCGTCTGGGCTTTCAGCCACGTGATGAAGGGTTCTCGTTTGGGCCGGGACTGCAATGTGGGCGAACAATGTTACATCGAGCCGGGAGTCGTCATCGGGGACGAGGTGGTGATCAAGAATGGAGTCGCTCTGTGGAAAGGGGTCACGATTGAGGATAGAGCTTTCCTTGGACCCAACTGCGTGTTCACTAATGACTTGAAGCCGCGAAGCAAGATCTTCAAACCAGCAGTTACTACCCTGGTGCGCGAAGGCGCTAGCATCGGCGCCAATGCGACTATCCTTTGTGGCGTTGAGATTGGCTTTTATGCAATGGTGGGAGCGGGCGCTATGGTCACTCGCAACGTGCCTGACTTTGCCCTGGTAGTCGGGAATCCGGCGCGCGTCCAATGTTATGTTTGCCAATGCGGGAACAAGCTCAAGTTCAATTCCCAAGAAGAAGCCTTGTGCGATTGTGGCTCTCGCTACTCTAAGGGAAGAGATGCAGTGTGTGCTGTAGACATCAGCAGGCAGCAGCAGGGCTGTCATTCGTGAGCGCGCTGGTTTTCGGACGAAATCGGAGAAGCAATATTGAAAGCACTAGTTAGCGGCGGAGCAGGATTCATCGGTTCTCACCTGGTTGATGCGCTATCCGAGAGAAACTGGGAAGTCACTGTGCTGGACAGCCTTGAAACCAGAGTTCACGGGTCGACGCCCAAACCGGTTCTACCGCGAGGTGTCAGGTTTCTGCACGCAGACGTTAGAGACAAGAGTGCATGGGAGAGGGCTCTGGAAGGCGTGCAGATAGTGTTTCACCAAGCGGCCTACCAAGATTACATGAATGACTACAGCACGTTTTTTCACTCGAATGTTGTGGGCACAGCCCTGCTGTTCGAGGTCATTCGCCAACACCACCTCCCGATTCGAAAAGTTATCGTTGCTTCCTCCCAGGCGGTTTACGGAGAAGGCCAATATCAATGTACGACGCATGGGTTGGTATTGCCGTCCGCTCGTTCCACTGAACAAATGCAACGGGGAGAATGGGAAGTTCGTTGCCCGCAGTGCGCGGAGTTTGTCCAGCCGCTGCTCTTGCGCGAAGAATACTCCAATCCCTTTAATCAGTATGCCCTATCGAAATTTTCACAGGAGTTGGCCGCGCTTCGACTCGGCCGTGCCATAGGAGTTCCCACCGTTGCGCTGCGCTATTCCATCACCCAAGGACCCCGGCAGTCTCTGTTGAACCAATATTCCGGAATATTGCGCATTTTCCTCCGGCGCATCAAAGCCCGTCAACCCATCATCATTTACGAGGACGGGCTACAGACCCGAGATTTTGTTCACATTAAGGATGTTGTCGAAGCAAACTTAAAAGTACTGGAAACGGAGAATGCCAACTACGAAGCTTACAACGTCGGTAGTGGACAACGTACTACTGTTCTGGACTACGCTGACCTGCTTGCCCGAAAACTAAAGACCGAACTCAACGTCCGAATGGCGGGGGAGTTTCGAGTTGGAGATAATCGGCACAGCGTCTCCAGCATCGATAAGATTCGAACCTTAGGCTGGGGCCCCCGACGCAGTCTCGACTGCATCATCGATGATTTTCTGACTTGGATCAACGACCTCGGCGAACTGCCATCGGATATTCCTGATGCCGAAGCACACATGCGCGCTGGTGGAATAGTACAAACCACTAATGCCACTAATCCAGCATAGAACATTTTGCTAAACATATAGAGGGATACGATGCCAAAGAACGGCGAATCCCGGAGAAAGACTTGCGTGGTTGTAAAACCTGAAATTATTTCTGCCGACGATTACTTTGGGTGCCTCGCAGCGGCACTTAACAACTTGCGGCATGCGCACGTTGATGAAATATCGGACATGCTGCTCCGTGCTTATGAACAGGAGCGGAGAATATTTCTTTTCGGCAATGGAGGAAGCGCGTCTTTAGCCTCCCACTTTGCCTGCGACCTCGCAAAAGGAACAGCTCTGCCAGGCAATCATCGCAAACGTTTTCGCGCGATTGCTCTTACCGACAGCGTTCCAATGATGACTGCATGGGCCAATGATTCGAGCTACGAAGATATTTTTGCGGAGCAACTGTACAACTTCATTGAACCAGGCGATGTGGCCTTTGCGATTAGTGCCAGCGGAAATTCTCCGAATGTCCTTAAGGCTCTCGAAGTCGCTCGGGGGAAGCATGCCTTTCGAATTGGCTTGACAGGGTTCCAAGGTGGCAAGCTCACGAGTTTTTGTGATGTCTGCCTTGTGGTCCCATCCGACAACATGCAAGTGATTGAGGATTTGCATTTGAGCGTAGCACATGCATTATTCACAAGTATTCGGCACAAGATCGAGAACGGGCTGGTGAATACGAATGGCAAGTCCGCAGCGCGTACTGATCCTTACTACTTGCCGAAACCCGAGTTGGCTTCACAAACTCTCTTACCCACCGTTGTCAAAAAAGCTCACAGTCGTTAATTGGGGAATTGATGCTCGTTCTCACTGCGTTGAAGATGGAATCGGAGTCTACTCCGGGAAGGAATAGCAGCATAGGGTTGATTGCGTCGGGGCTATGCCATAATGTCCGCTTGCTTCCCGAACGCGATTCGAACTCTTTCGTCTGATCTGCCTATATGGAAGCCCGTAAATTACGCCACTGGATTCTCATCGCTGACCTAATCTGGGCGGCTCTCGCATTGATCATTGCTTATGCGATGCGTTATGGAGTGGCCGGATATACCCAGGCGTTCTGGAAACCATTTTCCATGTTCGGTCTGGAGTTTGTGGGCGCGTTGGTACTCTGGGTTGGTCTCCACGAGTGGATGGGACTGGATGGTTTTCGCGGCGGTTGGTACCTTCCAGCTGTATTCTCGCGAATATTTTTGGGAGTTTTGACCTTAATGGCCATTCTTTTGGCGGGAGCTTATCTGGCTCGTGCTCTGGTCTCGCGCCTTGTCTTGTCATATTTTGGAGTTTTGGTTTTCGTTGGTTTTGTCAGCATACGCTGGGTCACGCAACTAGTTTTCGAGTCAAAATTCGCAACTGGGGCTCGCAGACGTGTGGTGATTGTTGGCTCAGGACGCACCGCCCGCGAACTTGCCGCAAAAATCGAACGGCACCCGGAAAGCCTATGCAGAGTCGTGGGTTGTCTCAGCCCATCCGATACCTATACTGGAGATCCCCTGCCAAGTGAGGTACCCACTATTCCCGTACAGACACTGGGCATAGTCGATCTTCTCAAGAGCTACGCAGTTGACGAATTGATACTTGTGGGGGCGAGCTGTGCCCATAGCGAAATGTTGAACTTGGCGGCACGCTGCCGCAACGAAAGTATTCAGGTAAGTCTTGTGCCAGAACTCTATGAACTTTATCTCTCGAAACCGAACTTGCTCGACCTCGACGGTCTCCCTGTGCTCCAGTTGCCAGAACCCACACCGCTCCTGAGGGGAAGGCTGAAGCGCGTAATGGATCTGCTGTTAGGCTCTATTCTGGTGGTGCCCGCAACTCCCATCGTTATACTCTCCGCGGCTTTTGTTCGGCTAGAGAATGGCAAGGCTTTCCGCTGGGAAGTACGTTGCGGCCAGCACGGCCAGCGCTTTCGAATGTTGCGTTTGAATGTGGAGCGGAACGCACCGAATTTGACACTACTGCAACGCCTCCTTCAGCGACTCAGCATTACAGAGCTGCCCCAGCTATTGAACGTATTGAAAGGGGAGATGAGCCTGGTGGGTCCACGTCCCGAGTCCCGGGATCGCGTAGACCACTATACGGAATGGGAGCGGCAACGGCTAACCGTCAAGCCGGGAATAACAGGTCTGGCTCAGGTTCACGGATTACGGGAGCAACACTCGTCGGAAGAGAAATGCCGTTTCGATCTTCAATATCTATTGGACAGTTCGGCATTCCTGGATCTTTTATTGCTCTTGCAGACAATATGGACACTAGTTCGCCGTTCGTTTCGTGGAAGTTCTATTTCTACTGCTCCCGCCGCTACCGGATCGAGGAAAGACACGCCAACATTAGAGGAGATTGTGCAGAGTGCTCATCGGACGTAGTCCAGTACGGATTAGTTTTGCCGGAGGCGGAACAGATTTGCCGGCTTATTACGAGCAGTTCGGGGGTGCTGTACTCAGTGTAGCGATCAACAAGTATTTCTACACTATTCTGGGGAAGCGCACTGACGGCCGTATCCAGATCATTTCCTCTGACTTACGTATTTCTGAGTCGTGGCGTGATATTGCCGCTATGGACACAGAAGTGAGTGGTTTAGAGATTCCGGTGGCTATCCTCAAGGATCTGGGATGTGATATTTCCGTTGATCTTTTTCTCGCTTCGGAGATCCCGCCAGGAACCGGGCTTGGCTCCTCGGCGAGCGTATGCGTCAATCTCTTGAAGACCCTGACTACCTACCTGCAGCAGCCGCTAGCAAAGTACGATTTGGCTGAGCGGGCGTTCGATATCGCGCGCCACATTCTCAAAAGGCACGTGGGGAAGCAAGATGAGTATGCGGCTGCATTTGGAGGGCTGAACTTTATCACTTTCCAGCGGGACGGTAGCACACAAGTAGAGGCATTGGATCTGCCGAGTCAGCTGCTGCATGACTTTCAGCAAAATCTTATGCTCTTCTTCACCGGTTCCGCTCATCACTCATGGACAATTCTCGAGGAACAGGAGGAGTCCACTCGAACCCACAAAGGTCGGGCGATTGAGGCGCTTCACGAAGTTCGCTCAATTGCGGAACAGATGCGGACGTCGCTCGAGAAAGGCGACCTGATTGGATTTGGAACATTGCTCGATGAAGCATGGCGAGCCAAGAAGCGGATTTCAAATAAGATTTCGAACACCCGAATCGACCAGCTTTACGACGTGGCTCGTCAAAATGGGGCTCTCGGCGGCAAGATAACCGGGGCTGGCGGCGGTGGTTTTCTGCTAATTTATTGTCAACCATCGTGTCAGGAAGCTGTACACCACGCCATGACTGCCCAGGGAATTCAAGAAATGGCTTTCACCTTCGACTTTCAGGGCGCACAGGTCATTGTCAACGACCCCTTTATTGATCGCGACGAACGGGGTGGATCACGCTGGGTTTTCGTTCCCAGCTCTACCGTCGCTTAGCTTTTGCATGCCGAGGTTGTCACGCGCTCGTGATTAAGCGGCCCGACTAATGAAAGCGTTTCTCCTAGCGGCCGGCCATGGCACCAGGCTGCGCCCGCTCACCGATAACATACCCAAATGCCTGGTGCCGATTCGGGGTGTCTCCATGCTCGACATCTGGCTTGAGCTGTGCCGCCGGGCCGGTATCAGTGACCTGTTTGTGAACCTGCATGCGCACGCGGACATCGTTCGCGCGGCGCTCAAAGACAGTCATTCTGGTGTAAAAGTATTGCTCTCCGAAGAGAAGGTGCTGTTGGGCTCTGCCGGCACATTGCTCTCCAATCGACAGTGGGTAGCCTCGGAACCGGAATTTTGGGTACTGTATGCAGACGTGCTTACGACGGCCGACCTATCGCACATGATGGCGTTCCACCGTCGCAACCGACCGACCGCCACGATTGGACTTTATCAGGTGACGGATCCATCGCGTTGTGGTGTCGTTGTTTTCGACGATCATGGAATAGTGCGTGAGTTCACAGAAAAGCCGGCACGACCGAAGAGCAACTGGGTTTTTTCAGGTCTGTTGATTGCTACGCCTGCGTTGCTCGATGCCATTCCACCGGAACCCCCGGTCGATCTGGGTTTCAACGTATTGCCCGGGCTTGCAGGTCACATGCTGGCTTATCCCATTTCAGATTATGTTCTGGACATAGGCACTATGGAAAACTACCAGGCTGCCCAAACAACCTGGCCGGGGCTCTCAAGCTAAATATGTCGGGGGACTATTGTGACCGCTAAGAGTGTTCGGCGAAACGGTAAGGTGCAGAGCGTCATCTTCGATATGGATGGTGTGATCATCGACAGTCACCCGGCTCACCGAAAGGCATGGAAGGACTTCCTACAAACCTTTGGCAAAGAGGTTTCCGAATCTGAATTGAGTTTCATCCTCGACGGTAGAAAACGCCGCGACATCCTTCGTCATTTTTTGGGAGACGTATCGGAGCAGGAACTGGTGGAGTACGGGAAAAAAAAGGATGGCTTCTTTCAGCAAGTGTCGCTCGAAGTAAACCCCGTGCCCGGGGTCATCGATTTTATCGACGACTTAAGGCATCGAGGGATCACCCTTGCAATCGCCACCTCGGCCAGCGAAACTCGCACTCTTTCTACGTTGAAGCGATTAGGTCTGACTGATCATTTCGCCGTGGTGGTTACGGGGGATGACGTGACCGACAGCAAACCGGACCCAACTATCTACAGCTTGGTTTGTAACCGGCTTAGGTGCGAAGCGAGGAATTCGGTTGCCATTGAAGATGCAGTATCGGGTATTCGAGCGGCTAAAGAGGCTGGACTGACCTGTATCGGAGTGGGCGGACCCGGCGAAGGGGAGAAGTTGCGCGCCGCGGGAGCTGACCACGTGATAGAAAATTTCATGGCTTTCTCTCTGCATGATTTGAAATTCCCAACCAAACGCCTGCAACCCTCGGTCGCATAATTATTCCTGGCCGGAAAAATGGGTTTCTAGGTCTCATCGAAAGGGAGTATTAAGGCTCACCATTCGTCGCCAAGCCTCAGTAAACCCAGCCTTAATCCATGGCGCCAAACACTCCTGCGAATTTCCGCGGGTTAATTCAAGTTTGCGGCCGTCTGATTGATATTTGCCGGTCCGCTGGCCCCTTCTGTAGCACCTTCCCGTCTCGTTTCTAACCAACGCCAAAGACCGCCCGCCTACTGCAAAATGGGGTCTGCTTGCTCGCCTTGATCTTCCCTAACAGTCTCAAGTTCATAACGCTCCACCTTGCCTCGCCACCCGGGCGCACTAGCGAAACGGAACACGGGATTCGGGCTAATAAGGGCCTGTTCATACTCGGCGGCATTCGAGTGGACGTGGAGCCGGCGCACGTCAAACTCAGGAACCCATTCCCGCATCTGTGGCACCGCGTTGGAATACATCGGAATGCGTGAGGGGTCGAAGCCCATCAGCGTGGTCGCCACCCAATCCACTGCGAGAGGATTGAATCCGACAACCACGACGTGAGAAGGAAATGCATCCGGATGTAGGGGACCGTCCCCCTGACCTCCGACTACCCCGTCGATCAGCGAAAAATAGCGTCGAACCGGCGACTCGTGCAGTCTCCCAGAATCATCAGCAGTAAGCAGAATTCGATTCAAGTCAAGTGCCATTCGCCACGCGGTGTCGTTCCCGTGCCAGTTACCGTACGCAAATGCATCTTTGGCGGGCGGTTGCACTAATCTCATGACCTTGTGAAAAACCCTCCACCCCAGAAAAGGATATTTGCCCCACCTCCAGAAGCGCCCGACCAGCAGGTCAGAGAGTTTGCGGTCCAACTTGTCGTACCATCTCGGATTTGAGAACTCATCACCACCTTTTGTGCTAGGTCCAATGCGGTAATGCGCCAAGTGGTTTTTGTCGGTATTAATTCCGACCATGTTCTTAATGTTGAGAGTGGTGCCTACTTTGCTGTGAACCTTCAACTTAGGTACTGAAATGATCACATCGCTGGTGAGGACTTCAGCGGCGATCCTGTACTCGTGCTGGTGGCTCTGGTGAGCTCGCGCTGTCTCGCGGCGATCATAGTCGGCTCCATATAGCAATGAGTTGTCTACTGGATCCATATAACTTTCGGGACCTAACCTAACCGCGACCGTCTTGTCGACCCCGCGCTTCAAGCGCTTGCGTTTCCACACGATCCCAGCCTTGTAATAAGTTTGTTCTTCCCGAAAATCGACGACAGCAAACTTGACCCCTTGAGCTGTACAGGCTTCGGAGAGAAAACTGACTAGGCCGGCCAGGCCATTTCTCGAAAATAGGGTGGGCAAGTCGCAATTCATCTGAGGAGCGTCGCCAATAATTAGACTTCCCTGCCCTTTCAAGGCGATTAGAACATAATCTGCGAGCCCACGTAACACGGACGCATGGGTAACAACTGCCTCCAGCGGCCCTCCACCCGCGTTCCAATGAAGAACGAAATTTGGTTTAATCAGCACCCGATCGCCGGGAGAGATCAGTTCTCCCATCGGGTTCCACTCGCGGCTGTCGAAATGTGTGATATCCATTCCCAGCAGCCGTAGGCTCTCTCTAATCATCGGATAAACGCCGTTCGTGGGGTCAACGGGCCTGGATCTGAAAAGAAGTTCCGGAAACTGCCGGGGTGGATCGAAAGGTGCCTTTTCGGGATATCGGTCTGTACCCGAAACGATTGCGGTTTCCAGATTGAAAAGCATGCTCATTTCTTACTCGTTCTTGGCCTGTGGGAGATCCTGAATGATAAAGCGGAACTTACCTCGCTCGGTGAGAGAAAGCTCATTGACGAACTTCAGTTTAATGTCTACGGTATCACCCATTTTTTCTTTGAACGCAGTAAGGATTGCGTTACTGTCATCGGCAGAATAAGAAGGCTTCCGGACCAGGCGTAGCTCGACACTGCCTTTTTCCCGCTGATAAAACTGAAACTGATGCACGTTATCGAATACGGCGCTGTGCATGTTCAAGGCGGTTATGGAGATTCTGTTATTCAGTTTTCCAATAATCATTTCCTGCAGCCATCGCCCGCGAGTCTCTTTCAGCAATCGGTACTTGCGGCCACAGGGGCAGCTTTTCGGTCCTAGCACAGCCCAATCACCGGTCCGATAGCGGACCAAAGGCATCACCGGGTTGTATAACGTTGTGCCCACCAGTTCGCCTGCTTCTCCCTCGTCCGTAGCCGGACGGCCATCCTCTTTGAGTATCTCTACGAATCCATACTCAGGGAAAATGTGGTAGTTCTGGCTGACTTCGCATTCCCCGGCGAGCACAGTATTTTCACTGTGACCATACCATGAGAAGACCCGGCATCCATAAAAAGACTCGATCCATTCCCTTTGTCCCGGGTAGAGGTTCTCCGACCCGAGCAAGAGGACCTCAAAACGCGGCGGAGGGATATTGGCGTCTTTCAGAATCCGGGCGAAGTCCAAAGCTGCGGAGGGATAGGTGTGAAGGAAAGGTATGTTCCGCTTCTTCATCACAGCCGCATAGTTTGCAACCGTGTCAGGGGTCAGGTGGAAATTGGAAAACACAAACGCATGCTCGCGAACATCGTAGGTGTA
>Ga0066688_10000052_pt1 | contig 25504 bp, 23 predicted proteins | sample GraSoiAngelo_137_FD_62304 | JGI IMG/M metagenome (GOLD analysis project Ga0066688, IMG submission 62304) | Grasslands soil microbial communities from the Angelo Coastal Reserve, California, USA - 14_0929_09_30cm | ecosystem: Environmental > Terrestrial > Soil > Grasslands | place: USA... | reverse complement strand
AGCGCAAAGGCCGATACCCGCTACGGCCTGCCCCTGCCGCCGGGCAACTAGCGGCCCATCCAATTGGTCGACGCGGGCGGGATGCGCACGCTGAGGCTCGCCAAATCCTCGGTCAGGAGGATCTGGCAGGCGAGCCGCGACGTCCGTCCCGCATGCGCGGCGAGGTCGAGCAGATCCTCTTCTTCCTCGCTCGCCGGTGGCAGTTTCGCGAAGTCCTCGGCTTGAACAATCACATGGCAAGTCGAACAGGCCATCACGCCTTCGCACGCGCCTTCGAGCGGCTGGCGCTCGGCCCAGGCAACGTCGAGCAGGCGCTGCCCGGGCGCGGCCTCGACCTCCTTGTCGAGCGTTCCGTCGGCCTTGAAGAACCGCACCAGGGTCACGCGGCCACGGACTCCTGGGCGCGAGCGGCGGCATCGATACGCCGGCACGCATCGACCAGCTCTGCCTCGGTCGTATAGCGGCCGAAACCGACGCGGATCGAGGATCGCGCCTCGCGGTCGGCCAAGCCAATCGCGCGGAGCACGTGACTGGGCCGCCCCGACCCACTCGCACAGGCGCTGCCGAGCGAAAAAGCCACATCCCGCAGGTCGGCGATGAGCCGGGCGGCATCCACGCCTTCGCGGCGGATGTTGAGGTTGCCGCGATAGCGTTGCTCCACGCTGCCGTTCACGATCCAGCGCGGTCCGAGAGCCGCGATGGCCGAACCCCACAGCCGTTCGACATGTTCGTGGTCGCTCTTGCGACGCTCCGCCGCGAGCTTGGCCGCCGCTCCGAAACCCGCACACAGCGCCGGCGAGAGCGTCCCCGAGCGCAGACCTTGCTCCTGCCCGCCGCCGTGGATCAGCGGCGCCGGCTCCGCTCCGTCGCGCATCCACAGCGCGCCGATCGCTTTGGGGCCGTGAACCTTGTGCGCTGAGACGGCGACCAGGTCCAGACCATCGGGAATGTCTTCGCGTCCGAGGCCCTGGACGGCATCGCACAGCATCAATGCGCCGACGCCATGCGCCAGGCGCGCGATCTCTTCGACCGGCTGGATGACGCCGATCTCGTTGTTCACGAGCATCACCGCGACCAGGAGCACGCGGTCGTCGAGCTCGCGTTCGAGGTCGGCGAGGTCGAGCAAGCCGTCGGGCCGCACCGGGAGCACGGTCAGGTCGGCGCCCTGCCCGGCGAGCCACTCGCAGGTGTCGAGCACGGCCGCATGCTCGGTCGCGACCGTGATGATGCGATTGCGGCCCTTCGGCGCTTTCTCGACTGTCCCCTTCAGCGCCCAGTTGAGCGCCTCGGTCGCGCTCCCGGTGAAGGCGACGCTGCCGCCCTCCAGTCCGATCGCTTGCTCGACCTGCGCCCGAGCGACCTCGATCGCCGCGGCCGCCTCGCGGCCCCACTTGGAGGGCGAATGCGGGTTGGCAAACTTCTCGGCGATCCACGGCTGCATCGCTCGGGCGACTTCGGGCGCTACCGGGGTCGTCGCCTGGTAATCGAGATAGATCACGCCGCCTTCGCCCTGGAGGCGATCCGCTCCCACTCGGCCAGGAACCGCTCGACGTCCGCCTCGCTCGTGCCCGGCCCGAAACTGACTCGGATCGTCGCGCCGGCGATGTCGGGCGGGACCTGCATTGCGGCGAGGACCGCGCTGCCCTTCATGGCGCCCGACGAGCAGGCGCTGCCCATCGAGACCGCGATGCCAGCCAAGTCGAATTGGACAAGGAGCGACGCATTCGATGCGCCCGGCAGCGCGACGGCGCCGATCGCCGGAAGTCGGGGGCTGCCCTCGCCCACGACCACGCCGCCCGCAGCCTTGACGCCAGCCTCGAGCCGGGCGCGCAGCCCCGCCAAATGCTGGAGGTTGTACGGCCGCGCTCTCAGAGCCGCCGCGAAGGCCAGCGCGTTCGGCGCATCCTGCGTTCCCCGGCGATACCCCTTTTCCTGCCCACCCACGGCTTCGAGTGTCGCCAGGTCGCGCACCAGCAGGACACCGATCCCCGGCGGTCCACCGAGCTTGTGGGCGCAGGCAGCGATGAAATCGGCGTCGGGCAGCGGCAGCTTGCCGGCGCTTTGCGCGCAATCCGCCAGCAGCAGCGATCCGGCCTCGCGGATGCGCGGCGCGATCCGGTCGAGGGGCTGAATGATCCCGGTCTCATTGTTGACGTGCTGGATCGCAACGAGCGCCGGCGCTTCGGCGAGAACCGTCTCCAGCGCGGCTTCGTCGATCAGCCCGTCCGATCCGACGGGGATCACGGTCGACGCGCCGCCCATCGCATGGTGCACGATCGCATGCTCCGTCGCCCCATGAGCACGCCGCGCCACTTTGGCCCGGGCCGCGACGATCTCCACCGCCTCGCTCGCGCCGCTGGTGAAAATGACGTCATGACGCCAACCTAGCTCGTCCGCGATCGTCGAGCGCGCTTCCTCGAGCAGGGCGCGCGAGGCGCGGCCTTCGGCGTGCGGCGAGCTGGGATTGGCCCAGGCCTCGAACCCGCGTTCGAGCGCGGCGCGCGCTTCCGCGATAACCGGCGTGGTCGCCGCGTGGTCGAGGTAGAGGCGTGTCGTCATCGGTCGAAAATGCCCGTCTGCCGCCCATGATTGCGCTTGTTCGGCTGCCGCCTATATAGGCCCTGCCCTTCCGCGCCACACCCTATAGCGAGCTTCAATGCCCGAAGTCATTTTTCCCGGCCCCGAAGGCCGCCTCGAAGGCCGTTTTCATCCCGGACTGCGCCCGCGCGCGCCGGTCGCGCTGATCCTGCATTCGCATCCGCAGGCCGGCGGCACGATGAACAACAAGATCGTGCAATTGCTCTATCAAACTTTCGTCCGCCGCGGTTTCGCCACCCTGCGCTTCAACTTTCGCGGGGTCGGCAAGAGCCAGGGCCTGTTCGACAACGGCATCGGCGAATTGAGCGATGCGGCAAGCGCGCTCGACTGGGTCCAGTCGATCCATCCCGAAGCCGAAACCACGTGGGTCGCCGGCGTCAGCTTCGGCGCGTGGATTGGCATGCAGCTCCTCATGCGCCGGCCCGAGATCAAGGGCTTCATCTCGATCGCGCCGCCGGCCAACATGTACGACTTCAGCTTCCTCGCTCCCTGCCCGTCCTCGGGTATCATCATCCAGGGCGAAGCCGACGAGGTGGTCACCCCGAGCGCGGTCCAGAAGCTCGTCGACAAGCTGCGCACCCAGCGCCACATCACCATCAACCATGAGTTGATTCCGGGCGCCAACCACTTCTTCGCCAACGAGCTCGATCTGCTGATGAAGGAAGTCGATTCCTACCTCGACATGCGGCTCGCGACCGACCCGATCAAACCGCCTACACCGTCCAGATCATCACGTTCATAATCAGCACTGCCGCGGCGACGATCATCAGAACGCCGCGGACGCGCGTCGCGCGGTTCAAAGCCACCTTCACTCCACCCGCGACGAGCAGGATTGCGGCAAGGATCGCGACGACGACCGGGGCGGATGTCGGTTCAAGCATTTTCGGCCCCATTTTCACAAAGGTTTAACCCTGACGGGTCCAAAATGGCGGTCATGCCGAAGGCTGACCAGCAGGCGCGTCTCGAAGAGGCGTTCGAGCGGATCGAGGAAACGATCCTGCCGTGCATCGCGATGATGCTCGAAACCCTGATCGACGCCTCCGAATCCGTTGCCGAAGGCGAGCGCCGCTTCCTCGTCGGCGAGCTCAAGACCCTCGCCGCCGAACTCGAGGAGCTGACCCGCGCGGTCGAGCGATCGAGCCCGATGCACGTCGAGCCGGGCGAATATAAGACCCGCAACACCGCCGCCTAACCGCCGATGATCCGGGCGTGCAGCGCCGGATCGATGTTGCCGCCCGAAACCACCGCCACTGTACCAGCCTCCGCCTCGACCTTGCCGGCGAGCAAGGCCGCGAGCGCCGCTGCTCCGCCGGGCTCGACCACCAGCTGGTGATTGCGCCACGCGAAGCGGATGGCGTCCTCGACCTCGGCATCGCTGACCGACAGGGCGGTTGCGCCGCGCTCCTGGAGAATATCGAAGGTGATCGGCGACACCCGCGGCGTCTGCAGCGCATCGCACAAGGTGGGCGGCGCATCGGCCGCGACCGGCACGATCTCGCCCAGTCCGAGCGAGCGCCCCATGTCGTCCCAGCCTTCCGGCTCGACAATGACGATGTCCGCGTCCGGGCAAGCCAGCGCAATTCCCGACGCCAGCCCGCCCCCGCCGCATGGGATCACAATCCGCCGCGGCGGTTCGGGCATCTGCGCGATGATTTCGAGCCCCGCGGTACCCTGCCCAGCCACGATGTGCGGATCCGCGAAGCTTGGCACCACGGTTGCTCCACTCTCCTGTGCCAGGCGGCCGGCGATTTCTTCGCGGCTTTCGGTCCGGCGGTCGTACAAGACAATCTCCGCCCCTTCCGCGCGCGTGCCGTCGACCTTCACCGCCGGAGCGTCGGCCGGCATCACGATCACCGCGCGAATGCCTAGCCGTTTGGCGGCAATAGCGACGCCCCGCGCGTGGTTGCCCGACGAGAAAGCGACCACGCCCCGCGCCCGCTCCTCCGGCGATAGCTGAAGCAGTCGGTTGGTCGCGCCGCGCAACTTGAACGCGCCGCCGGTCTGCAGGCACTCGCACTTCAGCCACATCGGCGCGCCCCGGATCTCGGTGGCGATCAGCGGCGTCTGCTCGACCAGGCCGCCGATCCGCTCGGCAGCGGCGAGGACGTCGCTCCGCGTCGGGGCTAATTGTTTGATTGTATTCTCCTTTCGCCAAACCGTTGCAGAACGACGACAAACGTTCCCCAAAATGACCCACAGGGACCATTATTTCTTGCGCCGGGGGTCCCCCGCCCATATATCGCGCCCCGCTGCCCCATGGGACTTCCAACCGCAAGGCAGCTTCGTCTCGAACTACCAGTTGGAGGTCCCTTGAGTTGCACAATCACCATCGCCCGCTGGGGCTAGCTAAGACCCAGGACGATGCCCGGGGGGGTATCGACATCGCCAAGCAGCGTCCGGTTCAGCCGGTTACGCTTCTGCGTCCGCACGCCGCGCGTCGCGCCGCCCGGTTCTTCGTCGAGAAGTTCCCGGGACGCTCGCTATATGCGGTGAAGGCCAACCCCTCGCCCGACCTCCTGCACATCCTGTGGGACGCCGGAATCACCCACTACGACGTTGCCTCGATCGGTGAGGTGCGGATGGTCGCGGAAACGCTGCCCGAGGCTGTCCAGTGCTTCATGCACCCGGTGAAGGCCGAGGAAGTCATCGCGGAGGCCTATTTCGAGCATGGCGTGAAGACCTTCGCGCTTGATACGCTCGACGAGCTCGACAAGATCGTTCGGGCGACCTCGACCGATGGCGTCGCCGCGGCCGATCTCAACCTGCTCGTGCGCATCCGCGTCAGCTCCGACCACGCCAAGCTCAGCCTGGCCTCCAAGTTCGGTGCCGAGCCGGGCGAAATGAAGGCCTTGCTGTTCGCCGCTCGTCAGGCGGCTGACGCGCTCGGCATCTCGTTCCACGTCGGCAGCCAGGCGATGAGCTCGGCGGCTTATGCCGAGGCCTTGGCGCGCGTCCGCGACGCGATCGTCGAAGCCGCGGTGACGGTCGATATCGTCGATGTCGGCGGCGGCTTCCCGTCGGTCTACCCGGGCATGGAACCTCCCTCGCTCGAGAACTATTTCGCGGTGATCCACGCCGGTTTCGAGGCGCTTCCGATCAGCTACTCGGCCGAATTGTGGTGCGAGCCGGGACGCGCTTTGTGCGCCGAATATGGCAGCCTGGTCGTCCGGGTGGAGAAGCGCCGGGGCAACGAACTGTACATCAACGACGGCGCCTACGGCACGTTGTTCGACGCCGCACACATCGGCTGGCGCTATCCCGTCCAGCTGCTGCGCGAGCGTGCATCGACGGTGCGGCCGATGAAGTTCAGCTTCTACGGCCCGACGTGCGACGATCTCGACCATATGGCGGGACCGTTCGAGCTGCCCGGCGACATCGGACCCGGCGATTATATCGAGGTCGGCATGCTCGGCGCCTACGGCTGTGCGATGCGCACCGGCTTCAACGGCTTCGGCAAGGTCAGCGCGGAGATCGTCGACGACGAGCCGATGGCGAGCCTGTACCTGCAACCGGGCAAGATCACGCGCCCGAACGTTGTGAAACTATAGGCCGCGACGCGACGGCCATCTCCGCGAGAGCGGGGATCCCGCTGTTTTTCCTTCCAAGACGCGAGTAGCGGGATTCCCGCGTTCGCGGGACTAATGAGGTATTGAAATGACTACCGAAGAGCTGATCGACCACAAGGTCAACGACACCCGCAAGGCAGAGCTGCTGTCGAGCCCGGTCGAGCATATCGACATCACCAAGTTCGACGCCCGCCCGATCGTCGAGGCGATGGGCAAGATGAGCTTCACCAGCCGCGACCTCGCGCGCGCCACGGGCATCTACAACCAGATGCTCGAGGACCCCGCCTGCTCGGTGATCCTGGTGGTCGCCGGCTCGACTTCGGCGGGCGGCTGCATGGACCTCTATGCCGAGCTCGTGAAGTCGAACATGGTCGATGCGATTGTCGCCACGGGCGCGACCATCGTCGACATGGATTTCTTCGAAGCGCTTGGCCATAAGCACTTCCAAGCCAATGAAATCCCTGACGATGACACGCTGCGCTCGCTCCTCATCGATCGCATCTACGACACCTATATCGACGAAGAGCAGCTGCAGGATTGCGACTTCACCATCGGCAAGATCGCCGACGCGCTCGAACCGCGCCCCTACTCAAGCCGCGCCTTCATCCGCGAGATGGGCAAGTGGCTGAGCGAGGGCAACGGCAAGAAGGACAATAGCCTGGTCAAGCTCGCTTACGAGCATGACGTGCCGATCTTCTGCCCGGCCTTCACCGACTCATCGGCGGGCTTTGGCTTGGTCAAGCATCAGGTCGACGCGATGAAGCGCGGCGGCCACTACATGACGCTCGACAGCATCGCCGACTTCCGCGAGCTCACCGACATCAAGATCAAGGCCGGCACCACCGGGCTGCTGATGATCGGCGGCGGCGTCCCCAAGAATTTCGCGCAGGACACCGTGGTTTGCGCCGAGATCCTCGGCCACGACGACGTCGAGGTCCACAAATATGCGGTCCAGATCACTGTGGCGGACGTCCGCGACGGCGCCTGCTCGTCTTCGACCCTTCAGGAAGCGGCCAGCTGGGGCAAGGTCTCGACCGCGATGGAGCAGATGGTGTTCGCCGAGGCGACGTCGGTGCTCCCGCTCCTCGCCAGCGACGCCTGGCACCGCGGCGCGTGGCGCAACCGCGAGAAGCGCCGCTTCGCAAGGATGTTCGACTAGGCTTTCGACGGACGTGGCGGCTCGCGAATCATGAGCGCACCGGCGAGCCCGGCGGCCACCGCGGCCACCATGTACCAGCCCGGCGCAACCGGATTGCCGGTCCAGCGGATCAGCAGCTTTTCGACGATCTGCGTGCTACCGCCGAAGATCGCGATGGCGAGCGCATAGACGAGGCTCAGCGAACCGGCGCGGACCCGTGCCGGCAGCGCCTGGATGAACAGCAGGATCGCCGCGGAGGACCCGAAGATGTGGAGCAATGTCAGGAGCGCGGTCGCGCCGACCAGCGCGGTCAGCGTCCGCACCTCGTTGAGCACGTAGAATGTCGGGACGGCGAGCAGCATCAGGCACAGCCACGGCGCAACCAGCACCCGTTTGGGCCCGTAAGCATCGACCAGCCTGCCGGTGGCGAGATCGCAAACCGCACCCACCAGCCCGAGCACGATCGTCGCTCCGAACGCCGAGCGCACTGCCATGTGCAGCGTGTCCTGCGCATAAGTGGTGAGATAATCGAGCGTGTAATTGCTGATCGTCCCTGCGCCGAGGATCAGCATCCCCGCCCCGGCGGTGATCATCAACGGGCGAAGGCTCCCCGGTGGAGCCGGCGCTCTCGCCTCGGGTGGCAGGGTCTCGACGAGGGTTCGCCGCAGGGCGAGGCCGAAAGGGACGATCGAGGCGCCGATCAGGAAGGCGATCCGCCAGCCCCAGGATTCGAGCGCCGATGGACTCAAGAGTGACGACAGCGCCAGCCCCACGAGCCCCGCGACGAACACCGCCGCGTCGGCTGTCGCGAGATGGATCGACAGGTAGAACCCGCGCCGGTGCGGAGGCGCGGCTTCGAGCAGGAACGCGGCGTTGGGGCCGACCTCCCCGCCGAGCGCAAATCCCTGGATCAGCCGGAACAGCACGGCCATGATCGACGCCGTCACGCCTGCCACCCGATAGGACGGCGTGAGCGCCAGCCCGGCGATCCCGATCCCCATCAGCGCGAACGACAGGATCATCGCCGGCTTGCGGCCCCGCCGGTCCGCCATCCGGCCGATCACCAGCCCGCCGAGCGGCCGGCTGATGAAGCCGACGCCGAACGTCGCGAGCGAGAGGATCAGGGACTGCGAGGCGTCGCCCGGGAACAGCGAGCGGCCGAGCTGCACGGCGAAGAAACTGTAGGTCACGAAGTCGTAGAATTCGAGCGCATTGCCCGACGCGACCGCGGCGATCTGCTTGCGCGTCAGCGGTGTTCGAGTGCCCTGCCCTTCGCGCATAATCCCCCCTGGCGACGCTCAGCCTGTCACCGGCCCGGCGCGGGCGCAACCGTTGGCCGTTTCGATTGCCAAGCGTAACGAACTGCCCCACGCTCTTTTCGCACAAGGGGGAAGATTTCATGCACAGCTACAGTCCGATTCTCGCGCCCGTCGTGGCGCTCGTCGCCTGGTCGTTCGTCATGCACATCTGGATGTACGCGAGCCGGTTTGCCGGGATGCGACGCGCGGGCATCAGCCTCAAGGGGCGCCGCGGGACGCGCGGTAATGCGCTGGAAGGCGCCATCCCGGACGAGGCCAATTGGAAGGCGCACAACTTCACGCACCTGATGGAGCAACCGACGATCTTCTACGCAATCGCGCTGACCCTGGCGCTGATGAGCTTTGGCGGCGGCATCAATATGTGGCTTGCGTGGGGCTATGTCGGCCTGCGCATCGCCCACAGCCTCGTCCAGGCCACGGTCAACATCGTCAGTGTTCGCTTCGGCCTGTTCACTCTGGCGTCGATCTGCCTGCTCGGCCTGACGGTGCACGCCGGCGCGCGCATCCTCCACGACTGCGGCGTTATCGGCTGAAGCAGGCGGCGAGCTCGACATGGGTCGACCAGCGGAACTGTCCGACTGGCCGCACCCAACCGAGCGCATAGCCGCCGTCGGCTAGCGTCTTGGCGTCACGTGCGAAGGTCGCGGGATTGCAGCTGACGTAGGCGACGCGCGGCACCGCCGACGCCGCCAGCGCAACGACCTGCTCGAATGCGCCTGCGCGCGGCGGATCGAGAACCACGGCGTCGAACAGCAACAGTTCCGAAGGCGCGAGCGGCCGCCGGTAGAGATCGCGGTGCTCGACGTTCATGGACGGCGCCGCCCGGCTGAGCGCCGCCGCGGCCTCGCGCGAGGCCTCCGCCGCGTAAGCCGCCCGCATCGCCAGCGCGAACGTGCCAAGGCCAGCGAACAGATCCGTCGCCCGCTTGCCCTCGCCGACAGCTTCGCGCACCGCGTCGACCAGCGCTGCTTCGCCGTCTTCCGTGGCTTGCAGGAACGCGCCGACGGGGAACGCCACGCGTTGGCCCGACAAAATGATCGTCGCGGGCTCCGGCTCGTAGAGCGTCTCGGCGCCGAGACCGCGATCGATGCTCAGCCGAGCGACCTGCTGCTCGCCGGCGAACGACGTCAGCGCCTCGAGCGCGGCCAGCCCATCCGCTTCGACGCTCTTGAGCAATATGTCGGCGCCGCCGTCGAGCAAGGTAAGCTGGACCTCGGCCGTGCGGCGCGGCTGGAGCAGGGTGGCGAGCAGCTCCCGCAGCGGCGCCACGAGCGCGAACAGCTCAGGCCTCAGGATATGGCATTCGCGCATGTCGATGATCTGGTGCGATTTCTCGGCGTTGAAACCGATGACTGCGGTCTTGCCGAGCTTCAGCGCGCGCAAAGTCGCGCGGCGGCGGCTGTTGGGCGGCGACAGATGCGGCTCGCGGATCTCGGTCGTCAGCCCATGCTGAGCGAGCGCGGTTTCCACCCGCGACACGAGATAGCCGCGATACGCCTCGTCATCGGCGTGCTGGAGCTGGCACCCGCCGCATTCCGGGAAGTGCCGGCACGGCGGCTGCTGGTGGTGCGGCCCGAAGGCGAGCGCGCCATCGTCGAGCACCGCATCGCCGGGAACGCCGAACGGCACGTGGCGCCCGCTTGGCGTAATCCCGTCGCCGCGGGCCGCGATGCGGACGATCAGCTCGTTCATCCGAGGAGTGCGATGGCGTCCGGGATCGCCGCCGCGAGATCGTCGGCCAGCATCTGAGGGCCGGCGATCTCGGCCGCTCGACCGTGCAGCCAGACGGCGGCGGACGCCGCTTCGAACGCTTCGAGGCCCCGCGCCCGCATCGCCGCTGCTATCCCGGCGAGCACGTCGCCGGTGCCGGCGCTGGCCAGCCACGCGGGCGCAGGCGGCGCAAAGCCCAAACGTCCGTCGGGCGCGGCGACTAAACTGTCGGGGCCCTTGTACACAATCACCGCGCCCGACCGCCGTGCGGCTTCGAGCGCCCGGTCGGCCTTGCTGCCGGCAAGTTCGCCAAACAATTTGCGGAATTCGCCTTCGTGCGGCGTCAGGATCGCGTCCTGGCCGCGCAGACGCTCGGGGTCGCCGAGCTGGCCGATCGCATCCGCATCGACGACCTTCGGCGCCTTGCTGGTCAGCGCGAGCGTCAGCAGCTGAGGGATGTCGCCCATGCCGGGCCCGACGAGCAGGCAGCCGATGCGCGGATCGTTGATCTCCGCGGTGTCTGTCTGGACCACAGATGCCGGCAAGCCGTCGATCGCCCGCGAAGTGCTCACCCGGACGTAGCCGGCCCCGGCCCGTGCCGCCCCGGTCGCAGCGAGCGCAATCGCCCCGGGCATCTTGCCGGCGAGCGCATGGACCAGCCCGCGATCGTATTTGTGACCGCCGGGATCGAGCGGCGGGAGTGCGGGCGGACCGATCTCGTGCCACTCGGAAGACGCCTCGATGCCGATGTCGGCGAGCACCACGCGTCCGCATTTCCCCATCGCTGGATAAAGCCGGTGCGCGGGCTTGAGAGCGCCGAACGTCACCGTCAGGTCGAATTCCGGCACAGCGCTCAGCTCGGCCCCGCTGTCCGCCTCGACGCCGCTCGGAATGTCGCATGCAACTTTAACGATGGCCCGGTCGCACAATCTGGAAAGCTGTTCTACGACAGCGGCTTCAAGGCCGCGCTTCAAACCGGTTCCGAATAAGGCATCAATCACCAACGGCGCCGGCTCAGTGCTCGCGGACAGCGCCTCGACGGCCGTGTCCCACTCGCCTCGCGCCCGGATGGCGGCATCGCTCTTGGGCTCGGCCAAAGCGGCGACCCGCACCGCCATGCCGCGTGCCGCAAGGTGCCGCGCCGCGACATAGCCGTCGCCGCCGTTATTGCCGGGCCCGCACAGGATCAGCACAGGCGTCGGTCCGGCGAACCGGTAGACGGCCTCGGCCAGCGCCGCGCCCGCCGCGTCCATCAACTGCTCGACGGAGACGCCGCCGTCGATGGCCGCCTGCTCGGCCGCGCGCATGTCTTCTGCAGTGAGGATCGGCCGCATTGCGCGCCTTTAGCGCAGCGATGTCGCCAGATGCCACCATTCGCGCGGAACGCTCGCCGTGGCTTCGTCCCGCGCCTCATCGCTTTCGAACAAAGCAAAGCAGGTCGCACCCGATCCGGACATGCGCACGATGCTGGCGCCGGGGCGCGTGCCGAGAAAGGCCATGACCGTCTCGATCTGGGGTACGAGCACCCGCGCCGGCCCCTCCAGGTCGTTGCGCCCCTCGCGCCAGTCGCCCAGCGGCCCATGGTCGAGGCCGTCCCAGTCCGCAAACACCTGAGCGGTCGACAGCGGCACGCGCGGGTTGATCAGCAGTATCGGGGCGTTGGAGAGTTCAGGCAGAGCGATCGGCGTCAGCACATCGCCGGCACCCTCGCCTCTCGCGGCAAGGTTATAGAGGCAGGCCGGAACGTCGCTGCCCAGTTTCGGCGCAACCATCTCGGCCTGGGCCGGGTCGGTGTGCCACAATGACGTCAGCAGGCGCAGCGCCGCCGCCGCGTCGGCCGAGCCGCCGCCGATCCCCGAAGCGACCGGCAGTCTCTTGTCGAGATGGATCGCCGCGCCGTGGGACGCGCCGGTCTCCTGCTGCAGGGCTTCCGCCGCGCGCAGCACGAGATTGTCCTCATTCGACAGGAGCTCGCCGGCGAACGGGCCCGAGACCGTCAGCGACAAAGTATCGGCCGGATCGGCCGTCAGCCGGTCTCCATCGATGCAAAAGGCGAAGATCGTCTCGATCGCGTGGCGCCCGTCGGGCAACTCGCCGCGGACATGAAGCGCGAGGTTGATCTTCGCCGCGGCAATCTCCCGATGCGGGATCAAGGCGCGGCGTTCGCGGGCGTCAAACCGGCGGCGAGCTTGGTCTTGACCCGCCCGGCGGTCTCATCTTCCGCCGTGACCAGCGACGCTGCCCAGGCGAACCGCGCCTCGTAGCGGCGGCCCGAAGCGAACAAGGCGTCGCCCAGATGCTCCTGGATCTCCGCTTGGTCGGGGTCCTTTTCCGCGGCGCGTTGAAGCGTTTCGATGGCGTCGGCCACCTTGCCCCGCTTGAACTGCGCCCAGCCGAGCGAATCGGTGATCGAGGCGTCCTCGGGCGAGAGCTCGCTCGCCTTGCGGATCATCGCCTCGGCGGCGTCGACGTCCTCGCCCCGTTCGAGCTTCGCATAGCCGAGGAAATTGAGCAGCAGCGGCTGTTCCGGCGCGATCGTCAGCCCCTCCTGGAGCGCGGCGCGAGCTTCGGGCCAACGCTTGGCTTCTTCCAGCGCGCTCGCCTGCAGCAACAGCAGCGGCCACAGCTCGTCCTTCAGGCCCTGCGCCTTGGCGAGCGTAATCGCGCGCCCATAAGCATCGGCCGACTCCGGGTTGCGCTTCATCGAATGGAGCACGTCGCCCAGCCTCGAGAAATCGCCGATCGTGGCGCCCGGCGCCGAAGCCGCATTCCACGCCAGGGCATAAGCCTGGTCGAGCCTCTTCTCGTCGGTGAGGATGCGTACCTGGATGTCGCGGACCTGGGCGATCAACGCATCGTCGGGACGGACCGACTGAAGCACTGCGAGCGCCTGGTCCGACTGCCCGTCACCGTCGAGCAGGAGCGCGAGTAGCGCCGCGGCGCTGCTGTTCTGCGGGTTGGCGTAGCGGGCGACCTGCACCAGCCCGATCGGCGGCGGACCCCGGTTGAGCCGCGCGACATCGGCGGCAAATCCGGTCAGCACTTCGCTGAACGCCTCGGCGGAATTGTCGATCGCCAGCCCACTGACCTTGTGCGCGAGCACGCGCCGGCGGGCCACGCCGACTTCAGTGCCCAGTCCTTCGAGGGTGGCGAGCGCCCGCGTCTGATCGCCGGCGGCCATATATCCGTCGGCAAAAGCGAGCCTCAGCCGCGCCTCGCGGCCGCCTGCGGTCGAAAGCGCCTGGCGCACGAACGGCTCGGCCTCGGCTGCGCGGCGGAATTTCAGCAGGATCAGCGCTCGCTCTTCGGCTCGGATCGGCCCGAGCGGGCTGTTGGCCGATAGCTGGTCGATGGTCGCCAGCGCCTTGGTGAGGTCGCCGTGGTCGGCGGCGCCCCAGGCGGTCACCAGCGGCGTCAGGAACTCGAGCGCGCCGCTCTCGGTCGTAAGCGACAGCCACGGCAATGCGCGCTCGGGGCGGTTGCGGCGGAGCTCGTCGGCGGCGAGCAGCAAGCGTCCGTCGCTGCTCAGCTTCGCCGGCGGGATTTGCCGCGCAAGCTCGAGCGCGAGGTCCATCCGGCCCGCGCTGACCGCTTCGCTCAGGGCTTTCCGGGCAAGGTCGACCTCGCCCGGCTGCGATTGGACGAGCGTCGACAGCAACGAGGCCGAGCGGGCATGATCACCGGTCATCGATGCTGCGCGAGCCTGCATGTACAGCAGTCCGGGATCGCCCGGCTCTACCTTCAGCCGCGCGGCCGCCGGAGTTGCGACGATTATCAGCGATGCGGCGGCGATTCCGCTCAGCAGCCTACATGTTCGGGTAATTGGGTCCTCCCCCGCCTTCGGGCGTGACCCAGTTGATGTTCTGGGTCGGGTCCTTGATGTCGCAGGTCTTGCAGTGGACGCAATTCTGGGCGTTGATCTGCAGGCGCGGCTCGCCATCGGCTTCCTCGACAAACTCATAAACTCCCGCGGGGCAATAACGCTGCTCGGGTCCGGCATAGACCGGCAGGTTGATCGCGGTCGGTATGTCGGCATCCTTGAGCGTCAGATGAACCGGCTGGTCTTCCTCGTGATTGGTGTTCGAGACGAAGACCGAGGAGAGACGATCGAACGTCAGCACGCCGTCAGGCTTGGGATAATCGATGGGCGCGGCCTCTTTCTTCGGCCGCAGCGTGGTGTTGTCGGGCCGGAGCTTCAGCGTCCACGGCACGCCGATCTTCAGCACATTCAACCACATATCGAGGCCGGCGTAGAGCGTTCCGAGAAGCCCGCCCCAATGCGCGACCGCCGGCTGGGCGTTGCGCACGGTCCTGAGCTCCTTCACGATCCAGCTCTTGTGCAGGGCCGCAGGGTAAGTCTCGAGCACGTCGCTCGACCGGTCAGCGGCAATCGCCTCGAACGCCGCTTCCGCGGCGAGCATCGCGGACTTCATCGCCGTATGGCTGCCCTTGATGCGGGGCACGTTCACGAACCCCGCCGAGCAGCCGATCAGCGCGCCGCCGGGGAACACGAGCTTCGGGATCGCCTGGTAACCGCCCTCATTGATCGCCCGCGCGCCATAGGACACGCGCCGCCCGCCCTCGATCTCGGCGCGGATCGCCGGATGGGTCTTCCACCGCTGGAATTCCTCGAACGGCGACGCATAGGGGTTCGAATAATCGAGCGAGAGCACGAAGCCGAGCGCGACCTGGCCGTTCTCCTGGTGGTAGAGGAAGCCCCCACCCCAAGCGTCGCTGAGCGGCCAGCCCTGGGTGTGGATCACTCGTCCAGGCTTATGCTTCTCGGCAGGAACGTCCCATAATTCCTTGACGCCAAGCCCGAAAACCTGCGGCCCGCTTTCGTCACGCAGCTTGAAGATCTCGGTCAGGCGCTTGGTCAAATGGCCTCGCGCGCCCTCGGCGAAGAAGGTGTATTTGGCGTGGAGCTCGATCCCGGGCTGATAGTCCGCGCGGTGACTGCCGTCCTTGGCAATCCCCATGTCCCCCGTGGCGACGCCCTTCACCGACCCGTCGTCATTGTAGAGGATCTCCGCGGCGGGAAAGCCCGGGAAAATCTCGACCCCGAGTTCCTCCGCCTGACCCGCGAGCCAGCGGCACAAATTGCCCAGGCTCAGCGTGTAGGTCCCTTTGTTGTGCATGAACGGCGGCATCAGGAAGTTCGGCATCGCGAACTTGCCGGTCTTGCTCAGAATCCAATGGTGGTTCTCGGTGACCGGGACGGTCAGCGGCGCGCCCTTGGCCTGCCAGTCCGGGATGAGCTCGTTCAGTGCCTTGGGATCGACCACCGCGCCCGACAGGATATGCGCTCCGATCTCGCTCCCTTTTTCGAGAATGCAGACGGAAAGCTCGCGGCCGGCCTCGCTCGCCAGCTGCTTCAAACGAATTGCCGCGCTCAGTCCCGCCGGCCCGCCGCCGACGATGACCACGTCATAGGGCATGGATTCGCGTTCGCTCATCGTCCTCTCGTCGCTGCCGGAACACAATTCGACTCGTCTGCACTGCCCATTCCTTGACCATAGCGTCAATGGCGGGGAGGAAAGACCTGTGGGCGGGAACCTGGAATCGATCGGCTTGGCCGAAGCACGCAGCGCACTTGGCTGGTGGCTCGAGGCCGGCGTCGACGTGGCGGTGCAGGAAGACGCGCGCGACTGGCTGAAGCCTGCCGCGCCCCGATCAGCACCCGAACCGGTTCCCGTCGCGAACGTGGTCGAGCCGAGCCACGACACCCTCGCCGAGCTCCAGCAATGGCTGGCGAGCAGCGCCCAGCTTCCCCTTGCATCGGCGACGGCACGGCGGATTCTCCCCCACGGTCCGCAAAATGCCTCCGTGATGCTGTTGAGCGACGCCCCCGCGCTCGAGGATTTCGCGGCCGGACAGCCGATCGGCGGCGAAGCGTGGCAGCTCGCGGCGCGGATGCTCGCCGCGATCGGAATGACTGCCGACGAGGCCTACAGCGCCTCGCTGTCCTGCTTCCACTCGCCCGGTGCACGGATGAGCGATGCAGATCGCCAGGCATGCGCCGAGCTTGCCCGCCGCCACATCGCTTTGGTCCAGCCGAAGCGGCTCATCCTGCTGGGCGACGGGCCGTGCATGGGATTGCTCGGCAAGCGCCTGATCGAGAGCCGCGGACACGTTCACAAGATCGAAGGGGTGCGCACAATCGCCACCTTCCACCCCCGCCATCTGATTAAGCGGCCATTAGACAAAGCACTGGCATGGCGGGATTTGTTGCTGCTCATGGAGGATGAATCTTGAAGTCCGGACTGCTCGCATTCGGAACCTTGTTGTGGGCCGCGCCCGCTCTGGCTCAGCCGTCCGATCCGCTCGCCCCATTGCCGAGCAGCCCGCGGCCGGCCAGCTCGACCGTAACGCCCGCGCAGCCCGCTCCCACGGTGATTTATCCGACCGCCACCCAGGCTCCGCCCCCGATTCCGACCGCTTACGCGCCAAAGGACTGGCGCGGCGTGTTCGACGCGATCGACGCCGGCAATTGGACCGCAGCCCAGGCTGGCATCGCAACACTCCCGCGCAGCATTCTGACGCCGCTCGCCAAGGCCGAGCTATACACGGCCAAAGGCTCGCCGACCGTCGATCTCGCCTCGATCCAGGCCCTGCTTGCGCAGGCTCCCGAGCTTCCGCAGGCCGAGCAGCTCGCGCGCATGGCGTGGAACCGGGGTGCGACGACCATGCCCTGGTACATACCGGAGAAAGCGACCGTGAGCCTTGGCTCGGCGCCGGGGCGCTACCGTGCCAAGCCGGTCCAGGGCGAACCCGCTGCCGACGAATTGCGCGCGCTTCTCGACCCGCTGGTCAAGGCCGATGACGCCGCCGGAGCCGAAGCGCAGCTGCTCGCCTACGCGCCGCAGCTTTCGGTCGAGGCCCGCGCCGAAGCCGCGACCCGGGTGGCGTTCGTCTATTACGTGATGGGGCTCGATCTCGACGCGCGGCGGGTCGCCGAGACCTGGCGCACCGGAGCGACTGGCGATTGGGCGCCGCAAGCCGCCTGGGTGTCGGGCCTGGCTTCGTGGCGGCTCGGCGATTGCGAAAGCGCCGGCCGCGCCTTCCAGCAGGTCACCCAGCTCGCGCAACAGCGCGAGCTTCGCGCTGGCGCTTTCTACTGGGGCGCCCGCGCCCAACAGGCGTGCAAACGGCCGTGGGCGGTTACGCCGCTCCTGAAAGCGGCGGCGACGGCGGCGGAATCCCCCGAAAGCTTCTACGGCCTGCTCGCCCGCGAGAGCCTCGGCATGGACACCAAGCTGCCGCCCGACCCGTTCGTCGGCTTCGATCCGCCGGTTGACCAATATCCCAACGTCCAGCGCGCGACCGAGCTGGTCCGCATCGGCGAAGCCGGCCTCGCCGAGGAACTGCTTCGGCACCAGGCCAAGATCGGCACGCCGACCGAGCATCATGCTTTGATCCAGGTGGCGAAGAAGCTCGACCTTGCCGCGGCTCAGCTGTGGCTGGCGAACAGCGGCCAGTGGGGCGCCCGTTCCAATGCGACCGACCGCTACCCGAACCCGCATTGGAACCCGCTCAACGGCTGGCGGGTCGATCCCGCGCTCGCTTACGGCCACATCGTTCAGGAATCGGCGTTTCGCCGCACCGCCGTCAGCGCCGCGGGCGCGGTCGGCCTGATGCAGGTCTTGCCGGTCACCGCGCAGCTCGTCTCGCGCAACCGTGGCGTGCCCTACACCCGGGCCATCCTCACCGATCCGACCTACAATCTCGAATACGGCCAGAGCTTCATCGAGATGATGCGCCGCGACAGTTCGACGGCCGGCCAGCTGCCGCGCGTAATCGCCTCCTACAATGCAGGGCCGCTGCCCGTCGCCAGGTGGGCGGCGATCAACGACCGCGGCGATCCGCTGCTGTGGATCGAGTCGATCCCTTATTGGGAGACCCGCTATTACGTGCCGGCCGTGCTCCGGAACATGTGGGTTTATCAGGGCCTCAATCATGAGAGCACGCCAACCCTGAAGGCGATGGCCGAACACCGCTGGCCTAGTTTCCCCACCAGCATGACCACCATGTCGCACTAGGAAAATCCCGGGCGCGGCGGACCGCACCCGGGATCCGATGGCCTTATCGGCCGCGTTCACCGCTCTGGGCCGGAGGCGGCGGCGGCGGTGGCGGTGGCACCGGGCAGGCCGAGGTCGCGAGGATCACCGACCCATCGGCGCAGGTCTGGGTCGCCGGTGCCTCGGGCGCGGGTGGTGGCGGCGGTGCCGGAGCCGCGGCTGGGACCGGCGCGGGCGCAGCGGTTCCGTTGAAGTTGTAGACGAGGCTCGCAAGCAGGCTGTGGGAACTGTAGTTGCCCTTCGCGGTAGTCGTGAACGGCTCGCCATTGACGCTGAAGGCGTCGTCGAAGCCGAGCTTGCCGGTACGGAAGTAACGGTACTTCAGCCCCGCATCGACATTGGGGCTGATGGCGTAGCGCAGCCCGGCGATGCCCTGATAGGCCCAGGCGCTGTCGCTATCGCCCGAGAAGTTGGCCCACGCCCGACCGGCACCGCCACCGGCATAAGCGCCAAAGCCGCCGCCGATATTACCGTCGAGCAAAGCGTTGGCCATCAGCGACTTCACGCCGATGTGATTGCCGACGCTGAAGTCCGCCGCCGTCGCGGTGGTCCCGGCAGCGGTTCCGACGTCCGTCACCAGCGGCGTGCTGACGCCGAGGCTCTTCACCTTGGCGCGCTTGTAGCCGGCTTCGCCCTCGAGCCGGATGATGCCGAGCTTGTATCCGGCGATCGCGTCGACATCGAAGCCGGTCTTGTATTTGACGTCATAGCCGTTGTTGTAGGTCGTGGTGTTGTCGAGGATCACATCGAGATCGGAGCTGCGGGGGAACGTCACCCCGCCTTCCACACCGGCATACGGCCCATTCGCCGCCGCATAAGCGGGGCCGGTCAGGACGGCCGCGGCGGTCGCTGCCAACAGATAGTTTCGCATAGACATGTTTCCCTTTTGGCTTGTGAGCCCCTGTTGGCGACGGCTGTTGGCGCTCCGAACTTGGCTCCCGGGTGAATGAAGAATTACATTTCGATGGACGCATTCTGTCCGTCAGCCGACAGTCACGGCTCGTCGTTTCGCCACGGCTTAACAGGATCATCGTTCTTGTTATGTTCTCATCAGTGCATTAGCATTACGCCATGCCGATCGAATCCAGCCACGGCCGCGGCGCGACCCGCAATTCGACCCCGACGCGCTTCAACCTCAAGGAGCGGGTGACCGAAGGCGAGTGGCTCGACCAGGTCGAAGCGCTCGACGGCGTCCCCAGGCGCCGAACCACGGTCACCATCGAGCACCCCAAGTCGATCCTCACCCGGAATTCGTCGCCCGACCTCGGCTTCGACCGTTCGATCAACGCCTTTCGCGGGTGCGAGCACGGCTGCATCTATTGCTTCGCGCGGCCGACCCACGCCTATCACGACCTCTCGCCCGGCGTGGATTTCGAGTCCCGGCTGTTCGTGAAACCCCGTGCGGCGGAGCTGCTCCACGCGGCGCTTTCGCGCCCGGGCTACGAATGCGCGCCGATCGCCATGGGCACCAACACCGAACCGTATCAGCCGATCGAGGAGCGCTGGCGGATCACCCGCTCGGTGATCGAGCTTCTGCTCGAGACCCGGCATCCCTTCACCATCACCACCAAGTCCGACCGGGTGCTGCGCGATCTGGACTTGCTCAAGCCCGCCGCCGAGCTGGGGATCGCATCGGTGGCCATCTCCGTGACTTCGCTCGACCCGCAGGTCGCGCGAACCATGGAGCCCCGCGCGCCGCAGCCGAAGAAGCGCCTCGCCGCGGTCAAGGCGCTCAACGATGCCGGGGTCCCCTGCTACGTCGCGATCGCGCCGGTGGTGCCGCAGATCACCGACCACGAGCTCGAGCATATCGTCGAGGCGGCGGTCGCGGCTGGAGCGCCCGGCGGCTTCTATCTCCCGGTGCGCCTCCCGCACGAGGTCGCGCCTCTGTTCCGCGCCTGGCTCGACGAGCATTATCCCGACCGCGCGGCAAAGGTCATGGCGACCATCCGCTCGCTCCGCGGCGGCAAGGACAACGACCCCAATTTCTTCAGCCGCATGCGCGGGCAAGGCGCCTGGGCCGACCTGCTCCGCACCCGCTTCGACATCGCGGCCAAGCGATACGGCCTGCGTCAGGCCAAATTCCACCTCCGCCGCGACCTCTTCCGCCCGCCCGAAGGCGACCAGATGCGCTTGCTTTGATCGATCAGCGGCCAAATTTAATCGACTGGCGATCGTGACTCCGTTCCCTCCGGTGCCCTAGGCAGAATCCATGAGACCCCACCTCCTCGCCATCCTTCTCGCCGCCGCCGCCGGGCCGGCGATTGCCCAACAATCCGTTAGCGCCCTGCCCCCGCCAGTCGCGGCCGACCCGAACGTCGCCGGGCTTCGCGACCAGGCGCTGGAAAACGACCATTATGCATGGGACATCGTCGAGGGCCTGACCACTGAGGTCGGGCAGCGCCTCGCGGCGACCGAGGCGGAAGCCCGCGCTCGCGACTGGGCGGTCCGCAAGCTGAAGGCGTTGGGCTTCTCCAACGTCCACGTCGAACCGTTCGACATGCCGGTGTGGACCCGTGGCGCCGAAAGCGCCGAGATCGTCTCGCCCTTCCCACAAAAATTGGTGATCGCGGCGCTCGGGTACAGCGGCTCGACGGGGCCCGAGGGCCTCACCGGCCAGATCGTCTATTTCGACAGCGTCGATTCGCTTCGGCTCGCGCCGGACAGCGCCGTTCGCGGCAAGATTGTCTTCATCGACCACCATATGATGCCGACGCAGGACGGCTCCGGCTACGGCCAGTTCGGAGCGCCGCGCCGCCAGGGGCCGACGATCGCCTCGAAGAAGGGCGCGCTGGGGATCGTCATCCGCTCGATCGGCACCGATCACCACCGCAACCCGCACACCGGCGTCCAATATTTCACCGACGGCGCGACGCCGATCCCGGCCGGCGCCCTGACGGTTCCCGACGCCGAGCAGCTCATCCGCATCCTCAAGCGCGGCCAGCCCGTCATCATGCACCTGACGCTGGTGAGCCGGAAATCCGAAGGCGGACACTCGGGCAACGTCGTCGCCGAGATCCCCGGCCGCGATCCGAACGCGCCGATCCTGCTCGTCGGTGGTCATCTCGACAGCTGGGACCAGGGCACGGGCGCGATCGACGACGGCGCTGGGGTGGCGATCACCACCGCGGCGGCGAAACACATCATGGACGCGGGACGCCCGCTCCGGACCATCCGCGTGGTCTGGTTCGGGGCGGAGGAGCCGGGCGGCTTCGGCGGTGCTGCCCTCGCGAAAGCCCATGCCGGGGACCGTTACGCGATTGCCGGCGAGAGCGATTTCGGCGCCGACCGGATCTGGCGCTTCAGCTCGCAGCTGATGAAGAGCGATCCCGCGGCTTACGGACAGCTTACCGCGGCCCTGGCGCCGCTGGGCATCACCAAGAACGACAAGGGCGAGGCCGACGGCACCGACGTCGAGGAGACGATCAAGGCCGGCGCGCCGTGGGTCTCGCTCAACCAGGACGGCATTCGTTACTTCGACTGGCACCACACGCCGGACGACACGCTCGACAAGATCGATCCCCAGCAACTGCGGCAGAACGTCGCGGCGTGGACCGCAATGCTGGCGGTGCTGTCGGGCGGAATCGAGACGGAGCCGAAACGCCGCCTGCGGCGTTAGACTTTCAAAGGAGGCCGTACATGCGCATTCTCATCGCCGTTCCATTGTTGCTTCTCGGTGCCTGCAACGTCGCCAAGGACAACGCCAACAACACCGTCAGCGTGACCGTGAATGAAGAGGTCGCGGGCAATACTCTCAAGGATGTAGGCAACGAAGTTCAGAACGTTGCTCAAGACGTCGGCAACGATGTCCAGAGGACCGGCGACAAGCTTCAGAACACCGACGTCGATGTGAACGTCAACACCAACACCCAGGCGAACAAGCATTAGCGGATGGTCGGGGAGACAGGATTCGAACCTGCGACCCTCTGCTCCCAAAGCAGATGCGCTACCAGGCTGCGCCACTCCCCGACATCCGAATTGCCCATCGCTCTGGTAGACGATGGTGGGCCCGGAAGGATTCGAACCTCCAACCTAGCCGTTATGAGCGGCCGGCTCTACCGTTGAGCTACAGGCCCGCAGCGGCGCGTCGGAAATAATCGGCGCTCGGTCAAGCGCCAACTCACAAGGCCAAGTCAGGCGAGCGGCAGGAACAGGGTGATGCCGGCCGGAGCCGCGATCAGGTCGCCGCCCGCGATCCGCGCGAGCCCGCGCACCAGCCGAAGCGAAAAACCGATCCCCAAGGCAGCGCTTTCGCCCGCTCCTTGGGGCGCCGCTCGCGGATCGAACAATTGCTCGTCGTTGAGGCCGCGCAGCGCCGCCGGACGGCTGATCGAGAAGCGGCAGCTGGTGCCGTTGGATTCGGTCGCGAGGCGCAGCCGCTCGCCGCCGCCGGCCTGTTCGATCACGCCCGCGCTCAACCGATAGAGCAGCCGGTCGGCGAGTTCGGGCTCGACCGCGCACCCCGGCATCCGCGGGCGCCGGGTGAACTCGAGCTCGACGCCGCGCTTGGTCGCGAGATCGCGGAGCGAGCCGGACAACATCTCGAGCTGCTCCCCGAGGTCGGTCCGCCGCTGCTCCCGCCGCGACGACGAATGGATTTTGGCCGCGAAGTCGAGATCGTCGATCGCGCCCAGCAGCATCCGTGCCTCGGTCACGATTTCACTCGCGCGCTCGCGATAGCCGCGGTCGGCGGGGCCGAGATATTGACCATCGATGATTTCGGCGAAGCCGATGATCGCGTTCAGCGGCGTCTTGATCTCGTGCACCAGCTCGCGCAGCGAGTCCGGGTCGGCGAGGATCTCGGGGGTGGTTGACCGGCTCGGCGGCGGCGGCATGTCGCGAAGGGCGATCCCGCGATAGCCGGCAAACCGGCCGTCCGTCGGATCGAACGCGGGAACGCCGCTGATCTTCCATTCGCCCGAGACCTGGCCGTCACCAGGGACGCTCATCACGGTGTCGCGGAACGGGGCGCGCATGGCGAACGCGCGCACCGCATCCTCGTGGACCCGGCCGCCGGCATCGTCGTGGCTGCGGGCGATGGTCCGTCCGATCAGCGCACCGCGCGGCGCGCCCTCGACCCAGCCGATTTCGCCCGACGGCCCGCATTCCCAGCGGAACAGCGCCGGAGCGCCCGACGGCGGAGCGGCCTTGCCGGCCGGCGCAGCCTGCTCGCGGCCGCGGCGGCGGCGTTCGATCCGCGCGACCACATCGTGCAGCGAAGATCCGGCGACGACCGGCCGCCTGCGCTCGGGAGCCTTGGGCGGCGGCGCGGCAACTGGCGGAGCCTGCTCCACCAGCGCTTCGGTCGCATCGGGTTCGGCCGGAGCCGTGATTTCGGGGTGCAGCGTCTCGACGAAGCGGCGGGTTTCGTCATCCGCGCTGGCGAGCAACGCGTGCCACTGCGCCGGATCGAGGCTCGCGGCGGCGAGGATCGGCGCGGATACCGCGAGCTTGTCCGCAATAAAGCTCTCGAGCAGGCCGAGCGGCAGCGGCAGCGCGGCGATCGCCCGGGCGGCGGCGGCACGAAGCGTCTCGTCGACCTTCGCACCGTCGGCGCGGATCGACTCCAGCGCCTCGACGACGACCGGGCTCGAGCTATTGGGTCCGGCGCGCGCGACGAGGTCGACCAGCTGCCGCCAGCGGACCGCCGTATCGTGGCGATCGCTGGCGGGCTGGTTCAAAACAGTAAGCAATCGATCGTCGAACCGCACCGGTTGTTCCGCATCCTCTAGACGCACCAGATATCGGCTCTATGCGGACGTTGACCTCGCGCTAAGCGGCCACTCCTTAACCATCCCGAAACGGGACAGGTTGCACGAGCGGCAGCGGCGGCATGGTGCTGAGACGCCGGACGCGCCGGCGCTCTCTCGTCAGGCTTGCGACTGAAGGTAAAGCAGCCAGAATTTCGCGACATCGGAGCGAGCGCCGGTGACTGCGTTGAACGCCGCCGTCGCGCCGGCCTTGTCGCCCGCCCTCGCCAACGCCATGCCGAGGTGGAGGTTGGCGATTTCCGGATCGCCGCCGCCCTTCGCCAGTCCCTGGCGATAAAGCGCGGCGGCCTTGGCATATTGCCCCATGCTGAAATAGCGGTCGCCGACGCGGACCATCTGCTGGCCGCTCTGCGCCATCTTCACCGCCTCGACGAGATCGGCTTCGGTCAGCTTCTGCTTGGATTTGAGTCCGGCGATCACATCGCGGAACATCGGGCTTGCGGGATCGACCTTGTGCGCGGCGATGCCGGCGTCGATGATCGACTGGGCTTCGACGTAATTGGCCTGTTCCGCCGCGGCCGTCGCGAACAGTTCGTAATCCGCCGCCGAGGAGAGCGCGCCGGTGGTCTGCATCAAACGCAGCAGATCGAGCGTGCCCTCGACATCCGGGCGCTTGAGATTGCGGTAGATGGCGATCGAATTGCGCCAGCTGTCCGGCGTCGGATAAGTTGAGACCCACTGCCGGCTAAGCTCGACCGCTGTCGGCAAATGGGCATCGTAAGCGGCCTGGACCGCGCGCCGGTACATGTCTTCCGAAGGCTTCTGATTCGCTGCCAACCGGGCCTGGATCGCGCGCTGGAAGGTCCCGGCGGCTTCGGCGTTCTGACCCCCGGCGGCCTGCGCCTGGGCGAGCAGTTCGACCGTCTGCGGGTCGTTCGGAGTCACTGCCGCGGCGCGCTGGAACGAGGCCGCGGCCTGCTGGAATTGCTTGGCGTTGAACTGCTGAATCCCGAGATCCATGTACAGCGCGGCGATCTTCGTGGAATCGACCACGCCCGAATTGACGATGGCATCGACCGCCGCGGCGAGCGCGACATTGTCCTTGGCGGCGAGCGCGGCCTGCCGCTGGAACACGGCGATCAAATAGCGGTCCTCTTTGGTCTTGGCGACGGCTTGGGCCGCGGCGACCCGCGCCGGAATATTTGCAGTGTCGTTCGCGACGACGGCCTTTTGCAGCTCGACGATCGCCTTCAGGGCGCCCTGCGACGGATTGAGCCCGGCGGGCTTGGTGTCCGCCGCCGGCGCCGCTTGCGGCATCGACTGCGGCGACGTTGCCGGTGTGTTGTACTGGGCCAGGGCCGGAACCGCTGCGACCGCAAACCCG
>Ga0066688_10000019_pt1 | contig 33249 bp, 33 predicted proteins | sample GraSoiAngelo_137_FD_62304 | JGI IMG/M metagenome (GOLD analysis project Ga0066688, IMG submission 62304) | Grasslands soil microbial communities from the Angelo Coastal Reserve, California, USA - 14_0929_09_30cm | ecosystem: Environmental > Terrestrial > Soil > Grasslands | place: USA... | reverse complement strand
GATAAGAAGGGCCCAGGAAGACTACCTGGTTGATAGGCAGGGAGTGGAAGCGCAGTGATGCGCGTAGCTAACCTGTACTAATCGCCCGTTCGGCTTGACCATAAAATTTACTCGGTGCATAGACCAGCTGTCAGCCTTCAGCTATCAGCTATCAGTTAGAACCTGAACTGCTGCTGAAAGCAAGACTGACAACTGGCGCGCCGACGAAAACTTTGTAGCCGCTAGCTACTAGCTCTTAGCTACTAGCCAGCAACCAATCTATTCAGTTGCGAGACTTCGATCTCGAGTTCTTTGAGAGATTGCTGGGCATCAGCCCCTAAAAGTCGGCGCAGCACGAAGTTGCTGAACGCTGACGGCTGATAGCTGACAGCTACGACTTGTCGGTGATCACACCGCGGGGGTTCCACCCGTTCCCATCCCGAACACGGAAGTTAAGCCCCGCAGGGCCGATTGTACTGCACGCGCCAAGTGTGTGGGAGAGTAGGTCGTCGCCGGCATTAATAAAGGCCACGTTGAGAAATCAGCGTGGCCTTTTCCTTGCTGTCATGCGGAAGTAAAATTCGGGGACACTCCTGCTAGCTTAGCTAGCCTTCTATTCAAAAGTCTTTTGTTTGATCGCGGCAGCGCTGGAGCGCCTAAATAAGAACTTACAAACTTACAAAGGTGATGAAATTTGATCTATTCACGCTGAGCGCAGCAATGCATGCACTGAGCGCCGGGCAGGAGTGTCCGCGCCACACAGTTACGGGGGACTCATGATCATCGAAATGCGCACCTACCAAACCAAGCCCGGCATGCGGGAGGAATTTCTTGCAATCTTCAGAGCCCAGAGCATGCCGGCGCACCGCAAGATTGGGATTAAGATCATGGGGCCGTTTCCCTCGATCGAAGAGCCGACACATTCTTCTTCATGCGCGCCTTTCCCGATCTGGCCAGCCGCGAACCGATGAAGGCGAAATTCAACGAAGGTGAGTCGTGGAAGCAGGAACTGGAACACAAACTGATGCCTATGCTGGAAGAGTATGACGTGGTTCTGGTCGAGACCGACGATCTTGGGGGTTGGCAGTAGGAATGCCGCATGTAGTTGACATAGGCAACTAATTACTTGATACTGGCAACCTGCACAGGAGGTTAGCATGCCCACGCCGGCTCGCCTCGACATCGACCAGCTGGTTCAAACTGTTCGCCGCTTCAACCGCTTCTACACCCGCCAGATTGGAGTCCTCAACGAAGGACTGCTGGGCAGTCCGTTTTCCCTCACCGAAGTGCGCGTGCTCTACGAGCTGGCCCATCGCGATCAGCCCACCGCGGCCGAGCTCTGCAAGGAACTCGGGCTTGACCCCGGATACGTGAGCCGCCTGCTGAGCGACTTTGAAAAACGCGGCTTGATTCAACGTCTGCCTTCGCAGGCCGACGGCCGGCAAAGCCTACTCGCTCTCACTCGCAGAGGGCAGCAGAAATTTGCCGAGCTGGACGTCCGCTCCACCGCGGAGGTGAAAGCGATGTTGAGCAACATCACACTGCAGAGCGACCGCCTGCGTAATGCCATGCACACGATCGAAGAACTGCTGGGTGGAGCGGCGCCCGAGCCCGGCAAGGCACCGTACCTGCTGCGTCCGCATCAACCCGGCGACATGGGTTGGGTGGTGCATCGCCATGGCGTGCTCTATTCCCAGGAGTATGGCTACGACGAGCGCTTCGAAGCCCTGGTCGCCGAGATCGTTGCCCACTTTATCCAGCACTTCGATCCCAAGCGCGAGCGCTGCTGGATCGCCGAGCGCGAAGGCGAGATTGTCGGCTCGGTATTCCTGGTTAAGAAAACAAAGACGGTTGCCAAGCTGCGCCTGCTGCTGGTGGAACCGAAGGCCCGCGGCTTGGGAATCGGCAAACGCCTGGTTGACGAGTGTATCCGCTTCGCTCGCCAGACCGGCTACAAGAAAATCACTTTGTGGACGCAGAGCGACCTTCACGCCGCCCGCGGCATTTACGAAAAAGCCGGCTTCCGACTGCTGCATGAAAAGCCGCACCTCAGTTGGGGACACGACTTGATCGCTGAGACATGGGAACTGAAGTTGTGATTTACTGTAACCCGTGCTCCCGGATTAGCGAACCGGGAACTCCGCCTAGCGATTGAACATTGGCAACGTTCATCGCTCACACACCCAAGCCTTAATTTCCGCTTAGGTTGGCAACCGTGAGCCCAGCGCCCGATCTCTTTGCACCCTTGCGCCAATATTGGGGCTACAGCTCCTTTCGTCCCCTGCAGGAGCGCATCGTGCATAGCCTGCTGGAGGGAAATGACGCCTGTGTGGTGATGCCGACCGGCGGAGGCAAGTCGCTCTGCTATCAGTTGCCGGCACTGGTGGTGGGGAAGACGGTTATTGTGATCTCTCCGCTGATTGCTCTGATGCAGGATCAGGCGGCGCAGCTCCGGCAGATGGGAATTCCGGCGGCTGTCCTGAACAGTGCTCTTACCTCTACGCAGCAATTCCAAACCATCCACCGGGCCCGGCAAGGAGAATACCGTCTGCTCTACCTTTCGCCGGAACGGCTGGCGCGCGAGGATACCATTGCCTGGTTGCGCCAGGTTCCTGTCGGTTTCTTCGCCATCGACGAAGCCCACTGCATTTCCGAATGGGGCCACGAGTTCCGCCCCGAATACCGCCATTTGTGCTGCCTGCGTCAACAGTTTCCCGAGCTTCCCATCGCAGCCTTTACGGCCAGCGCCACCCGGCGCGTGCGTCACGACATTCTCAACCAACTGCAATTGCGCAATCCGCATAAGTACATTGCCAGTTTTCATCGTCCTAATCTGCGCTATGCCATTCAGGAATGTGCGCCCAGCGTTCAACTCGAGCTACTCGTGCAAGGCCTGCGCCATTACAGCATCGGGAGCGTGATCGTATATGCCCCGACTATCGCCCGCGTGGAAGAAACGGTGGACTTCCTGGGAGACCACCGAATCGCCGCTGTTCCCTACCACGGGCAGATGGAAACCGACTTGCGGCGAAAGAACCAGGAACGCTGGATGTCCGATGAGGTGCGCGTTCTGGTGGGGACCATAGCCTTTGGGCTGGGCATCAACAAAGCTTCCGTGCGAGCCGTGATCCACCTTTCCTTGCCCAAGTCGATCGAGCAGTACTACCAGGAAGCGGGTCGCGCGGGCCGCGACGGAGAGCCCGCGGACTGCGTTCTGCTCTGGCAAAAGCGCGATGCCGGTTTGCTTGCCCATTTTATCGAGCAGATCACCGACCCGGCGGAGCGTGAGCGCGCCTGGGAGCGCTACCACGTGATGCGCGCCTTCGTGGAATCGAACGCTTGTCGTCATCGTCAGATCTGCTTGCACTTCGGAGAGCTTCCCAAGTGGGCTTCCTGCGGAAAGTGCGACGCCTGCGCTTCTAAACCGGAGTGGCTCTCCACCAGACTGGAGGAACCGAACCCCCGGGTTCCCTCGACTGGATCGGCCCTCACCGAGAAGCCTTCCAGACCTGGAGATCAGGTGAGAACCCCAACCGTAGATCCAGAATTACGTGAGTATCTGCGCGAGTGGCGTCGCACCACTGCCAAGCAACAGCGAGTTTCTGCATTCATCGTGATGTACGACACCACACTCGAAGAAGTATGTCGGAAGCGGCCCACCTCGCTGGCAGGGCTGTTGCAGATTTCCGGGATCGGACAGAGAAAGCTGGAGCTGTACGGGCAGCAGATCCTGGACGCGCTCGCGCGATTCGGCCACGGTGTCCGTGCCGCGCCGCTGCCCGAGAAAGCGCCACCGCCTGCCGAAGAAACCAAACGCCTCCTCGCCGAGGGCCGAACTTTAGAGGAGATCGCCACAATTCGGGGGCGGCAAGTGGCAACCGTAGTCGGCACGGTCGCGACGCTGCTAGAAAAAGGTGAATTGGAATTACAGGCCGGGTGGGTCGATCCGCAAAGGCAGCCAATCATTGAAGACGCCTGCGCCCGTCTGGGACTGCAGTCGCTAAAGCTTTTGAAAGAGGCGCTGCCCGAAGAAGTGAGTTTCGAAGAAATCCGACTGGTGGTCGCTCGGCTCCGCCGAAAACAAGTCCTCGACTCCCAGAATACTCCGGCATCTCCCCAGAAAGAGGCAGACTAGATGAGGTTTGCACGAAAACTCCACTACCTTGGCATCGCGATCCCGGATGGGTACCCGGAGAGGTCCCACAAACAGGCAAACCTGATCACCGTTTCCCACTTATTACTGTCCTGATTCCTGTTAACGAACTAGATTCCCAAAGCAATAATAAAGGCGGCCATTCGGCCGCCCGCTAGCTCCTAGCTACTAACCTAGCCCCTGCCTACTGCGTTTTCCCTTTCAGCATCTCCAGCACCCGGTCGAAGTCCTCGAGCGTGGCGTATTCGATCACAATCTTTCCCTTGCCTTTTCGATCGCGGATGCGTACCCGCACGCCTAAAACCCGCTCCAGTTCCTGCTGGGCGGCGCGCACGTTGGGGTCAACCCAGCGTGCCTGCGGTGTTTCCGCGCCCTTCTCGACCGGGACATTGATCTCGAAGACCAGATCCTCCAACTGCACAACCGACAAATGGTCTTTGATCGCTCGCTCTGCCACCTTGACGACCTGGCTAGGGTCGATCAGGGTCAGGAGCACGCGCGCCATGCTGAAGTCCAGCTGGCCTTCGATCAGCAGCTTCTGCACCTCGAAGGGCAGCTTGAGCAGGCGCATGTAGTTGGAGACTGATTCGCGCGAGCATCCGGTGCGCTGCCCGATCTGTTCCTGGGTGAGACCGAAGTCCTGGCTCAGCCGCGCAAACGCTCGTGCCTGCTCCATGCAGTTCAGGTCGGCGCGCTGCAGGTTCTCGATGATGGTCATCTCGGCAGCTTGCTCGTCGGAGACCAGCCGCAGGATGGCCGGGATTTTTTCCTTGCCCGCGAGCTTCGACGCCCGGCAGCGCCGTTCGCCGACGATCAGCACGTAGCGCGCGTCTTTCGGCCGCACAACAATGGGCTGGAGAACGCCGCTGGCCTTGATCGAGTCCGCCAGTTCGCGGAGTTCGTCTTCGCGGAAGATGCCGCGCGTCTGGTAAGGATTGTTGTCGATTAGGTCAAGAGCGATTTCGCGAATCTCGCCATCCGAGGGCTGGTGCGGCTTCGGTTGAACCGCAACTGCCCCGGCTACCGCGGGCCGCGGAGTGGTGGCTAGGATCGTACTAGTCGCGCGCGGCGTTACCGGCAGCAAGGACTCCAGGCCGCGCCCCAAGGCTTTGCGTTTTTCAACTGTGGTGGTGGTCATACTTTGCGGAGCCTCTCCTCCTGTTTCTTCCCGACGATCTCGGCGGTGAATGATTCCCGCGACTACATCGATGATAGTCAATGTATTAGATATCGACGAACATCAATCTATGCCGGCTTCTCCATCTCCACCGGAGCCGGCATTTCCGTGGGCGCCGGCAACTCTGCAGTAGCCTGCGCCGCCATGTAGTGCGCGATGATCTCCTTGGCCAGGCGGATATAGCTTTCCGCACCGCGAGAGCGTACGTCGTATACCAGCGCCGGCTTCCCATGGCTGGGCGCTTCGGCCAGCCGAATGTTGCGCGGAATCGACGTCTTACACAACTTGTCGGCAAAGAACCGCCGGAGTTCGGCCGTCACCTGTTGAGCCAGGTTGGTGCGCTCGTCGAACATGGTGAGAACCACGCCTTCAATCCCGAGATCGGCGTTGAAGCTTCCACGAATCCGCTCGATGGTGTCGAGCAGCTCGCTGATGCCTTCCAGCGCGAAGTACTCCGCTTGCATCGGGATCAGCACCGTATCCGCCGCCACCAGCGCGTTCAAGGTGAGCAGGTCCAGAGCCGGCGGACAGTCCAGGACAATGAACTGATAGCGATCCCGCAGCGAAGCCAAAGCGTTACGCAGGCGAAATTCGCGCTGATCCGCACCCACCAGCTCGATATTGGCGCCGATGAGGTTCTTGTGGGAGGGAATCAGCCACAACTGCTCGAGCTCGGTCTTCTGCAGCGCATCTTCGGCCGAGGCTGCCCCCATAAGCAGGTGGTAGGTGCTGATTCGTTCCGGGTCTTTGGCCAAGCCTAGGCCGCTGGTGGCGTTAGACTGCGGATCGCAGTCTACAAGGAGGCTATTTACTTCCGCCGCAGCAAAGGACGAGGCCAAATTGATGGCGGTCGTTGTCTTGCCCACGCCGCCCTTCTGGTTGGCTACCGCTATGACGCGTCCCATTTGGTTCTTGGAGAATCCAGAGATGGGCGCAGCATAAGGCGAGTGCGCCTGTGATTGCAATGCACAAATGTTGTGCAAAACGAAAATTTCTGTGCAAGCTGTGGTGGGAATTAGATTTTCAGCCTGTTAATCAGAAGTGTTCCACATGGAACATTCTTGGCTGGAGCGAGCCGCAGCATCGTTCGAGCCGAGTGTTCCACGTGGAACGTAATTGAGCGCACCTAGCTACCTTTTGCTTATCCGGTTGTTTCATCTAGGCACAAGCTGTCAGGCATTCTATTCGAGCTTCACACAAGATATGGTAGTTTGCTGAATCAACCGGATAACCACGGCTTTTGCACGGAACACACACGGATCAGAGCCTCTGTAGTGTGATCCGTGGATATCCGTGCAATCCGTGCTGTCATGCGGAAGTAAAATTCGGGGACACTCCTGCTAGCGGCCGCTCTGGGTTCTTTCCGTCCCTGCGAATCTCGGCGTGCTTGGCGCGGAACGTGACCACGCGATGCACGAAGAATTGTTCCACGTGGAACACGGGCGTGCTTGCGTTCCTCCAAGGGAGGCGGTAGAACATCGTAAAAAAAGAAGCCCGCGGATGTACCTGGATTCCCACGGATCAGAGTCCGCGTGTCGTGATCCGTGAATGTCCGTGCACGCTCTGGGTTCTTTCCGTCTCTGCGATTCTCGGTGTACTAGGCGGTAAGAAAGCCTTGCTGAAGACATTCGAGTCTCATTGTCGCGGCACGATTCTTCATGCCCCGTATTCACGGTGCCCTACGAGCAGAACCCGTTCGGACGACAGCGGTATCGCTAACGGGTCCATCCAATCGAAACCAGGCGCAAGCGAACGAACCCGAGGGCTCTGCTTTTCTCCAATAAACAGGGCCAGACGGCCGCTCGGAGCAACCAAGCGCGCTGCGACCGGCAACACCGAGTCGAACCGTTCGACAGCTCGCAAAGTGACCAGGTCCGGTGAGTTCTCTGATAACTCTTCGGCCCGCCCAGAAAATACTTCAACGTTTGCCAGTCCGAGCGAACGCACGACTTCGCGTAAGAAAGTTCCTTTCTTGTGATTGGACTCAATCAGCGTCAGATGGATTTCAGGAGCCCAGATCTGGATCGGCAATCCCGGGAATCCCGCGCCCGCTCCCACATCAGCAACACGCAATGCCGAGCTGGGCTCGGCCTGGGCGGGTCGGAGACCCGCCCCCACACCAACAAATAGGTGCTGGGCTGCGAACAGCGATTCCCCGAAGTGCCGTGTCACGATCTCTTCCGGATCGCGCACTGCAGTCAGGTTCAGCTTCTGATTCCATTGGATTAGTATATCGATGTACATCGATATATCTGTAAGCTGCGCTTCTGATAGCGGACAGGCCAGGAACGGCGACAGCAGGTCGGCAATTCGCGCGCTGTCCATGTAGGCTTCAGATTGTAATTGCTCGCACAGCCCGGCACAGTGGATATCGCGAACCAAATTCAGCAAGCATCAGGAGAGTTACAAGTGGGACAACTCTGACGGCTTCCGCCTTCAAATACGTTTACAATCACACGACGAGTCGCCAATAGCATTGAAAGTGGGAAACGCAATCTAGCTCTTCGGCCCGGCTCTGGCTAGAATATTTCGTTCTATGCCCGAAAACAATGGTTCCAGGAAGATCTACGTGTCGTTCGCAGGCCTGCCGCTGACGTTTGATCTCAAGTGGCCATTCCACCCCTCGACCTCCGGCTCAGACTGGTGGGTCTTGCACGGCACCATCGGCGTGGAGAATGCCAGCGGCCCGCACGCGCTGGTTGCGGTGAATCTCTCGGCCACGATCAAGGAGGTCATGCCGTCGCTTGATCCGAAAGACGCACAGGGCCCGGTGGTTAACGCGCTCCGTAAAGAGATAGACCGAAAGCAGATCGAGTTTGTGAAGTCACCGAAACTCTTGCCCGTGCACTTCTCGAGCCGCCATTACAATTTCAAGCGCAACCAGTTCATCTTCGAGAAGGCCAGCGACGAGCAGATTGCAACCTTCCTTGAGCGCAAGGTGTACTGGCAGACTCGCGCCACTGGCGGCGAGGTCTGGATCGCGGACGAGGTCGAGGCACAGTACTTGGACACCACAGCCCACCATCTCTCTGAAGTCGCCGGCCAACTGGCCAAGCAGGGCCTGTGGCGGATGGAGCGTGCCTACGCCACCGCAACAGACAAGCTGATGTCGCAATCGGCACGCTTCGAGCGGGATGTGAAGACTGCGCTAGAAGAGCTGGAGAAAAAGCACGTGTTCGAACGCGGGTGAGCTCCCTCGATGTTAGACACAGAGCTTCTGCAGTCGATTGCCACACAACTCGCTCGCGGCACCGAGGTCGTAGTCGCCGGCAAGACCCTGCGTGCTGCACGCACCAGTACCCGTCTGAAGTCTTTGCGCTTTGAGATGAATGGCCGCGACTACCAGGCCATCGAGCAGAATCCACGCAAGCCCAGCCGCTGGGGCCAATTGGCGCGCGACGGACACCAGGTCGTGCAATTCCGCGATGTGCAGAGCAATAAGTATGTAGCGGTCGCGGTGGACGGAGCAGTCGAGGAATACGGGCCGATGCGCCACTCCACGCAGGATGCTTCCCAAAACCAACACCGTTCAGAATAGTTGAATCTCTTTTACGCAGACGCCTTCTCCAGTTCTTTGCGATTCCACTTTCCCAGATCGGCGCCGGCGTCGTAAGTGGTCTGCAGAAATTCCAGCAGCGTGCCACGAGGCGAATAAGAACGGCGCACGTCGTCGTACATCAAGAAGAATTCCTTCATCTGTGCATGATAAAAAGCCCGCGGCGGCCGGAGCGGATACTGGGCGAAGCCAGGCGGCTCGGGCGCAGCATAGGCGTAGAAGGCCGCCCCTTTAATCTCTCCGCCGCCGGGCCAGAATCCATGGCTGATCACCTCGTGCGAGTAGGCCTCGCGCGTGATAGAGTCAGCGCCTTCGCGCTCAGGTGCACGGCGTCCTGAGAAGCGCGTCACTGCCAGATCGAAACTGCCCCAGAAGAAGTGAACCGGGCTCACCTTGCCGATGAACGCGGCACGGAACTCCTTGAAAATCGCGTCAACCATCACCAGGATCCGCCAAAAACGATTGGCATACTCCCGGTCGTAGGAGGCATGTCCTGTGTCGCGATCGAACGGAATCGGGTGGGGAATTTCCACCGGCCTTTTCCAGATCTTTACCTCGATACCAAGCTCCGCCAATGCTGCCATGAACTCGCGATAGAAGTCAGCCACCGACTGCGGCGCCAAAGCAAGGGTTCGGCCATCCCCATCGTTCTTGTGAATGGTTAGCTGGTGATGGAGAAAATCAAACTGGATCTCGAATATGCCGCCTTCATAGGGAATCGGCGACGTAGTAAGTCCTAAACAGTTGACGTACAGGGGCACTTCCCACCAGTGATTAATCTTCGGACTCAAGGCCAGCCGTACTTTGCCCACAATCTGCGACCACATGTGCAGCGTGGCGTAGGTGTCCTGCCACGCTTCCAAAGGCAATTCCGGCCAGAGATCGCGAGGCGGGCTTTGCGTGGTCCTCTTCATGGGTGCCTCCCGGTTCGGTTAAACCCCTTACGAATTCGCAATTGTAAGTCAGCTCAAGCCGGAACCGACATCAAGGGTTCGAGTTCGACATCGCATTGTCTGCCGCTGTGCTAAGGTTGCACAGTGTTCTCCTCGATGCGGTGGCTGCTGCAAGTCAACGTGGTCCTATGCCTGCTGATGGCGGTCTGCCTGGCGCAGGCACCCAACCCATCGCCTGATTCGCACAAGACTCAGGAGGAAACCAAACAAGAATCGCGGCTGCACAAACTCCGCCACTTGCCCGCTGACTGGCTCGTTGGACCTTACGTTCCCCGCACACACCCGCTGCAGCCCCTGACCAATCGAGAACGCATAAGCATCTACGTCCATCAAACCTTTCTCAACGCGGGGACGTATGCGGCCCGGATGTTCGCGGCAGGTATCGACCAGGCGCGGGGCGTACCTCGCGAGTGGGGTGGCGGAATGCCCGGTTACGGACGCCGCTTCGGCTCGCGCTATGGCGAGTTCGTCATCGCCAATACCCTGCAATCAGCCGGAAACGCCGCCTTAGGCTATGAGCCGCGCTATGACCTTTGCCGCTGCACTGGGTTCTGGCCGCGTACCCGGCATGCCATCGCGCGAAACTTTGTTACCTACAACCGAACCGAACGGGAACGGCGTGCCGCAATCCCGCTTTACGCCGGATCGTTCGGTGCGGGCATGATTTCCAGCCTATGGTTGCCCGGCCACCGCAATCCGTGGAAAGAAGGCGCTTACAGTGCGCTGGTTCAGGCGGGACTTGGCAGCGGCGTAAACTGGGCGAGCGAGTTCGCGATCGACATTTTCCGCAAGATCACCAACAACCGGTATCCAAAACCAGAGTAGGACGGGCCGGTGCCCGTCCCGCGCTATTCTCCACGCTTCATGGTGTCAATCAACTGGAACAACTGGCTGCGATCAGCCACTTCCACAAAGGGCTTGCCGACATTCTTGCTGGAGACCACGTAAATCGTCGGTGTGTGGCTCAAGCCGAGGCTGTTGCCCAGATTGCGATCTTTCTCGATTTCAGCCGCCAGCTTGCCCTGTGGGTCGAGGACAAAGGGCAGCTCGATTTTGCGCTCCGCGGCAAACTTCTCCGCGAATGCTCGCAGATTATCTTTGCTGATTTCGAGCTGGTTCTTGAAAACCGTATCGCGGAACTCATTGCCGATTTTTTTCGAGTGCGTATCGAAATAGCGGGCCAGAACCGCGGCATCCATCGCCCAGGGATGCATAGCCAACGGAAAATCATGGCGCACCACAGGGATGTTGTAAGTCCGGGCGGCCTCTTCCAGCAAGGGCGCAGCGCGAGCGCAGTCAGGACACTCCAGGTCCTCGAAAACTACGATGGCGACTTGCGCGCCCTTGGGCGGCTTGAGCGCCGGGTTGCTGTTCAGACTCTCGTTCTGGGCCGCTAGGAATGCAGCTAGCCACAGAACGCAGACAAGCAGGCTCGGTTTCATTCTCATATTCTGATTAGATGCAGGATTGGCGGCATTTTGCGGGCCGCGTGCGCCTATCCATGGTAATCGAACTCCGCGAGAACAGAAACTAACAAGACTCTGTCATTTTGGCCGGATCTCACGGTTTCTTCGTGATCCGTCGAATCCCTGTTAATCGGTGGCCCGCGAAACGAGGAATTTGCTTTTCTCCGCGCGCGGTCGCATCGTTTCCTTCTGCCCCTTTAATATCTGAACCGGTATTTCACCTGCACCGACAACTCTCTCGGATTCGCATAGTGCGTTCCGCCAAACGTGTTGCTGTTATCCAGCAAGTAGCGGCTGTTATTCAGATTCAGCGCGCTGAGTTGCACCCTCCAGCTCTCTCCGAAAGACTTGCCCAGCGACCAGTCAAGACCGGTATGAGAGGGCAGACGAGAGGGCCCATCGCCATCCAGGAACCCGGAGCCGTAGGAAAGGTTTCCATCGGTCCAGGAGTGCCATGGCAGATCCAGGTGAAAGCCAGTCGAGATGGTATTCCGCTGGTCGTGATCGAGGGGATAATACCCCTCATCCGGAGGCGAGAAGTCGGTCAGGCCGCCGGTCACGCCGCCACGTCCCTCCACGTATTGATGAGAGTAGGCGAGATGCCACTGGGCGCGGCCGGCGATGCGCGCCGAATTGATGCTTGCCTCCCAGCCGCGTATGCGAGCGCGATCAAGAGTCACAGGAAAGAAGGTATTGGAATTCCCCAGCACATCATGATCGAAGAAGTTCTTCGCGCCGGTGCGGAAATGGCTGAGGTCCAGCGTCCACCCGCGGAAGGGCACCGTCAGTCCAAACTCATGTTGCTGGTCGCGCTCGCCGCGCAGCGGCAAAAAGCTGAAGCCCTGTTGCGCGGCCAGGTCGAGAACGGGCCCGGTAACGGTCAGCAGAGGAGGCGCCTGATAGTAACGCCCCCAGAAGCCACGCAATACCCAACCGAGGTGCGGGATTCGCAGGGCCGCGCCCAATCGCGGATCGGCCGCATTCTCGCTCAGCAATCCGGAGGAGTGCGTCAGACGCAGGCCGCCGTTTAATGTGAACCAAGGTGTGAGCTTGAACTGATCTTCCACAAACACAGCTTCCTGGTTTCCCCAGCGAATGGCGTGTTGCGGCGAAACTCCCGTATTACCGGGGGCGATAATCTCGAGAAAGTGATTATCCCGCTGGCCGATGACCTGAAAACCGACGTGCGCATTATGCCGGCCGCGGACGACAGCTAACGAAGTAGCGCCACCGACATAGTTCGAACTGCGGTCATCAGTCGGGAAGGCCAAGGTGTCGCTCGCGCACAAAATGCAATGGGCTCGATTGAAATGATAGAAGGGCGAGACCGTGAGCACGACACCGTCTCCCGCCGTGTGCAACCAGGAGAAGTTCACGAAGTCATCGCGCTCGTTCTCTACCCCCCGAATTCCGCCGCTCTGTTGCTCAGGGGTGTTCGGTATCTGGTAATGGTCGCCGCGGATGGAGGTGACCAGCCGCAGCTGGTCATTCGAAGCCTTGTTAAAGATAAGAGACCCGAAACCGCTCAGGCCGCTCGCCTGACCATGAAGAATTTGCGGTACCGGAGTCTCCAGGCCCAGGTCTGCGCGATTGCCCGACAGGCTTCCATAATACGCAAACCGTTCCGAATGGTCGCCGAAACTGATCTGGTCATTCGTGTCGTTGTAGCTGCCATAGCTGGCCACCAGCTCGCCCTGCCGATTGCGCTCGAACCCGGAGCGCGTGACGACGTTGAAGACACCGTAGGTACGGTCTCCGTATTCGGCCGAGTAGCCGCCACGCTGTACTTCCAGGTAGTCGATGTCCTTGGGATCGAACTGCGGGCCGACGTTCGATGCGATATTGGTGTTCGGCACAGGAACACCATCGAGCAGCCAGGTGACCTGGTGCCCGCCGCGAATGTGCAGCTGGTCATGAACCACGTAGGCGCCTGGAACGTAATCGGTGATCATTGCCAGGCTGCTGGTCCTGTCGGCGCCGGGAGTCTCCGCAATCTGCTCGCGGCTGACAACGTTCGAGGTCGTGGAAGACTCAGGGTTCACTCCCGGCGCCGTCTCGGTCACTTGCACCGTTTCACCCTTCGCTGCCACATTCAGGCCGAAGTGTAGCTTGGCATCCCGGCCGGAAGTGAGCGTCAACCTTTGTTCCTGCGGCGTGAAACCAGGCATACCCACCGTCACTATGTACTCGCCCAGTGGAACAGCCTCAAAATGAAACTCGCCTGCATTGTCACTGACGACCGTCTTGCTCCAATTGGAGTCTGCGGACCGCAGGGTTACCTGGGCGCCGGCCACGGGCCGGTGCTGAGGGTCATGAATAAGACCGCGAACACTTCCGAAAATTGTTGCGTTCAGGGTGGCGGCAAAAACCAGCAGCCCACCGAGAAGTGCCTTCTGGATGACTTTCATCGGCTCTCCCGTTTCTTTGGCCCTATCGCGGGGCGATCCCGCCGGGACCGAATTCCCTGGCCCAAAGCGCAATGCTTGTGGAATGTGTCCCATACAGCAAGTGTCCCGTCAGCAACAGCACTTATCTGGCGGGTTTAGACGATTCTCGTCGGAGTCAGAGAGAGGAGACGGCGGGAGGCGCACGAACAGCAAGGGAGTTCCGCTGTTCGAACCTGCGTGGATGACTGTCCTTAGGAAGAACTGCGGTTTGACGATGCTCTATCCCGGAAGGAAGAATCGACGGGCGCGGTTGTGCCCACTGGCTGGTAGCCGGCAAGCGGCAGCAATCGCCGCCAAAATGCCGGGAATCAAAACTCAGTTCCGGGGAGCCGCCCGAATGCTTGCGCAAACAGCAGGCGTGCGGCGGGGTCGCGGAAAAGGCCAGCGCCACCGGGGCATAGCTCCCCGCCAGCAAGGCGATCAGCAGCAATCGGGCAGTCAGGCGATGCATGATTAGGCCGGCCCCACACCCGCCTACAAAGAAGAATAGTTATAACAGATATGCTAGGGTCGGCCAAGAGGGCAATAGGGCCAAAGTGCCACCCAGATTTAGCCTATGTGGGCCCGGGCCCGTGACCAGGCAGGGCGGGTCAAAGACCCGCCTCCACACGGCTATCTGAGCAACACATAATTTCCCCCGCCGGTGAACATGATCACCAGGTTCATCACCGTCAGCATGAGGTCGTAGTGCCAGCCGGAAGCCTTCTCGCCCCAGAATCCCGTGTGCCAGGCAAAGATCTTCTTCTGGATAGCGCCCAACATCACCAGGATCAGGCCCAGAGCCGCGATCTGCGTCAGAACGCCAAACATCACGCCTAGGCTCCCCGCCACTTCTGCGGCGCCCAAGAAGATCGTAAAGCCCTTGCTCATCCCGATGCTCTTGCCTCGCTCTTCGGGATTGCGCAAATGGCTCCAGCCACTCGTGATGAACATGATGCCGACCATCAGCCGCAGAAGCAGGAACCCAAAATCAGTCAGGCGGGCAAGTTGCGGAAAGACCATGGCGTTCGTCCTCCAATGGCAGGAGCCTCGAACATTGCAGATTTCAAATTTTAGATTGTGCTTGAGCCGCGGTAAGCCTTAATCTGCAATCTGAAATCTAAAATCTGAAATTTCATCGTTCTCTGCCGCCGGTTATGCTTTGAAGATGCACTTCCGATTCGACGCGGTCTTCTACTATGTTTCCGATTTCGAACGCGCCATCCGTTTCTATTCGGATGTCCTCGGTTTCAAGCTGAACTCTCGCGATGCGGTTGCTCGATTTGACCTGAACGGCATTCTATTCGAGATTGTTCCCGCTCGGGATAAGAGTAAGTTCAGCGGACAAGGGAATGCCCGGCTTTGTTTGGAAGTCGACGACGTGCAGCAGGCTCTCGACGAATTGCGCAGCCAGGGAGTGCCCACATCCGCCGCTCAGAACAAAGACAAGGGCGTGCTCGCCTCATTCCAGGATCCGGATGGCAACGAGCTCTGTATCTGGCAGTACTCGTGAGCTACGAAACGCCTGCGACTGATCAGGCTGTCCGTCCGTGGACCACGTAGCTCTTGCGGATTTCGCTGAGCTGTCTCCGCCGGAGCTGATCCTGCTGCAGCCCGTCCGCCAGTTGCTTGACAGCGGGTGGATTGGATTCGACACTGACTTTCTGGGGATCTTGCTTCGATCCTCAGCCATGGCATGACCTCCTACCCATGCCTGGGTAACTTCGCCAGGAAAATTATGGCACATTCCCGCACATCGAGAGCTGCCCGCGGGCTGCACCCAGCGGCTGCTTCCGAGTTGAGCCCCTAAATTCTGGTGTGTTAGCATCTTAGGTTTTCGCAGGCTCTCTAGAGTTGGCCTTCTTTCCTGTCCTCTCTTTTCAAGGCCCACCGGGGTTCGCCAATCGTGCCGGGAGCGGAGCAGTCGGGCGAAAAAAGCTTAACCAAGGAGTGAACCCGTGAAAGTCTACGAAGGGGCAAACATCCGCAATCTTGTGCTGGTCGGTCACGGACACGCGGGCAAGACCTCGCTGGTGTCGGCCATGCTGTTTACCGCGGGCGCGAGCCAGCGCCTGGGGCGCGTGGACGACGGCTCCGCCGTGACCGACTACGATGACGAGGAGATCGCCCGCCAGATGTCGATATCCACGGGCGTAGCTTTCGCGGAGTGGAGCAAGACCAAGATCAACCTGCTCGACACACCCGGGTTCAACATGTTCGTCCATGAGGCCAAGATGGTGCTGCCGGCGGTCGAGGCGGCACTGGTCGTGGTAGATGGAGTCTCGGGTGTGGAAGTGGTCACCGAGCGCGTCTGGGGCTATTGCGAAGAGGCCAACATGCCGCGCGTGATCGTGGTCAGCCGCATGGATCGCGAGCGCGCCGATGCCAACCGGGTTCTCGAATCTCTCACCAAATCCTTTGGCCGCGGGGTTACGCCACTGCAGTTGCCCATCGGAAGCGAGAAAAATCTTACCGGTGTCGTCGACCTAGTGCGTATGAAGGCTTACACTTACGAGCTCGGCGGAAGCGGTAAAGGCAAGGAAGGTGAGATACCCGCCAATCTGGCCGGCGCCGCCAAGGAGGCGCACGAAAAGCTGGTCGAGTTGATTGCCGAAGGCGACGACAAGCTGATGGAAGAATTCTTCGACAAAGGCACGATTCCCGAAGAGGATTTGATTCCCGCCCTGCACAATGCCATCCGCGAGGACAAGCTGTTCCCCGTGCTGTTCACGTCGGGCCTGGGCAACGTCGGGGCCGACAAGTTGATGGATTTCATCGTGGACTATGCCCCCACTGCGGTCGAGCGGGGGAGCGTGCAAGGTGGCCCGGGCTCCAATGGCGAGCCGCCCACGCGCAAGGTCGCCGACTCGGAACCGCTCTCGATGTACGTTTTCAAGACCGTCTCTGATCCCTTTGCCGGGCGCATTTCTTATTTCAAGGTTTACTCCGGGGTCGTGAAGAACGACGCTGCGGTACAGAACTTCACCCGCAGCTCGCAGGAGAAGCTCGCGCATATTTCTGTCATGCAGGGCAAGACTGCTGTGCCGGTGACCGAAGTTCATGCCGGCGACATCGGTGCGGTGGCCAAGCTCAAAGACACCTTGACCGGCGACACAATAGGCGACAAGTCGGCGCCGGTTCAGTATCCGCCGGTCAAGCTGCCGGAGCCCGCCATCACGTTTGCTATCGAGCCCAAGAGCCGAGCCGACGAAGACAAGCTGGGCGTCGGCGTCCATAAGCTCATGGAAGAAGATGCCATGCTTCGCTTCTTTCGCGACCCGCAGACGAAAGAATTCCTCATAGCGGGCACGGGACAGCAGCACATCGAAGTCGCGGTTGCCAAGATGAAGAAGCGCTATCACACCGAAGTAATCTTGAAGGCGCCCAAGGTCCCCTATCGGGAAACCATTCGGGGCAGAGCCGACGTGCAGGGCCGCCACAAGAAACAGACCGGCGGCCATGGCCAGTTCGGCGATTGCAAGATCAAGATGGAACCGCTCCCTCGCGGCGCCGAGTTCGAGTTCGTCAACGATATCTTCGGCGGCGCCATTCCCAGGAACTTCATTCCCGCCGTCGAAAAGGGAATCAAGGACGCGGCCGCGCGCGGCTATCTCGCCGGCTATCCGGTGGTGGACTTCAAAGTCGTCCTCTACGACGGCTCCTATCACGAAGTGGATTCCAACGACCTCTCCTTCCAGATGGCCGGCCGTATCGCTTTCAAGAAAGCCATGGAGCAGGCCAAACCCACGTTGCTGGAGCCCATCATGTCGGTGGAGATCACTGTGCCCGACGAATTCGCCGGCAGCATTATGGGAGATCTGAACAGCCGTCGAGGGCGCATCCAGGGCATGGACAACAAGGGCGGCACCACCGTGGTCAAAGCCGAGGTCCCCATGGCGGAGATGCTGACTTATGGCGTGGATTTAACTTCCATGACCCAGGGCCGCGGCAGCTTCAACATGGAAATGCACCACTACGATATCGTGCCCGCCCAGTTACAAGAGAAGATCATTGAAAAAGCCAAGGCCGCCCGCGGCGACGTGAAAGAAGACGAAGAATAGCCCCCCATGGCCTGTGTGGGGACCGGTTTGTGTGGGGACCGGTCTCGGACCCGTCCAGCGCGGGTCAAAGACCCGCGTCCGCACAATCTCAACTACGACTCACTTCTGGCTCTCGGTTTTCGCATAATGCAGTACCTTGCTCCCCTCAGAGAAAGCCGTCAACGTCTCGATGGCAATGCTCAACAACCATGCGCCCTTTTTGTGCGAGCAACTCGGCACTGCTAGTACTTCCTCTTCTTCTGGACTCAGTGGCCGAGTCTCGATCACCACTTTTGCTTCCGGCGAAAATCCGACAACGTGCACATCCAGCGAGCACTCCAACCCAAAATGACGGCTGAAAATGTGATTCAGGTCCGGCTGTTGGAAGACTCCATAATTGACATCGTAGACAACCGGCATCCGGCTGACACCGGGGGATTCATATGGCCACTGCGCCAACTCGAAGAGCAATCGACGGCTGTCGGCCGACCAGTCCACCACTCGTAATGAGTTCCCGGTCTCCACATCGCTCGGTTCTTCGAGGAAGACGACTTTGAAGTCCGAGGCGTTCGAGCCCACCACCAGCCGTGAGCTGTTCACGCATACCGGTCCGGAATAACCTACGACGCTGGGCCGGATCGCCCGTGCCTCGACTTCCGCATAGGCGCGGTGCTTGTTGTCGGGCGAGATAAAGATGTCACTGCGAACCGTGCGGGAGTTGCCTGGATTGTCCCCGCAGGTCAAGTAAGAAGCATCGACGGGATTCACGGGCGCTTGAGCCGAGGAATTCGCTTGTCCCCAGAGACCCGACGCCGCGATGAGAACCAGGGCGAAGCTCGATGCCGATGCCACGACGGAATTGTAGAACAGTACTTTTCGCTCGCAAGTGCCATAAGTGCGACTGTCCCGGCAAGCGCGCTCAAACCTTCACCCACTGTCATTTTTCACCCGCTTGTCATTCCGTCAAGCGAAGCTCGGAATCTGCTTTTTCTCGCCACAGCACGCAAACCTCCCCGGAACCGCACCCAAGCTCGTGGTACTATCCGCCCAGTGGCTTCTGTCAAAGAAAATCCCAACCTGAAAGATCGGCTGGTCTCGGCCGCGCCGGTCGAAGACGATTCTTCTTTTGAACTCAAACTGCGTCCCCGGCGCCTGGCGGAATTCATCGGCCAGCCCAAAGTCAAAGAAAACCTGGCGATAGCGATTGAGGCTGCCCGCTCTCGCGGGGAAGCGCTCGATCACGTGCTGCTCTACGGACCCCCGGGGCTGGGCAAAACTACCCTGGCCACCATCATTGCCAACGAGCTGGGCGTGGCCTTCCAGCAGACTTCAGGTCCAACTCTGCAGATCAAAGGCGATCTTACCGCCATACTGACGAACGTCCGCGACAAGCAAGTTTTGTTTATCGACGAAGTCCACCGCCTGCAGCCCGCGTTGGAAGAACTCCTGTATTCCGCGCTCGAAGACTACAGGCTGGACATCATCATCGGCCAAGGCCCGTCCGCGCGCACCCACACCATGGACGTCAAGCCGTTCACCTTCGTGGGCGCCACCACTCGCGCCGGTCTGCTTTCTGCCCCGCTGCGCTCACGCTTCGGGATCGTCCTGCGCCTGGACTTTTACAGCCACAAAGATCTGCAAATCATCGTGGAGCGCTCAGCCGAAATTCTAGGCGTACAGATTGACGAAGCCGGAGCGGTGGAGATTGCCAGCCGTTCCCGCGGCACACCTCGCATCGCCAATCGCCTGCTGCGCCGGGTGCGGGATTACGCGCAGGTGCGCAGCGCCGGCAAGATCGACCTGCCCACCGCTCAAGCCGCGCTCCAGATGCTGGAAGTTGACCGCCACGGTTTCGATGACATCGACCGCAAGCTGCTGCTGACGATCATCGAGAAATACCAGGGCGGACCAGTAGGCGTGAACACATTGGCTGCCGCCCTCGCCGAAGAGCCTGAGGCGATCGAGGAAATCTACGAGCCCTTCCTGATCCAGATTGGATTCCTGAACCGCACACCCCGCGGCCGGATTGCCACGCAACTCGCCTACGAACACTTCGGAATTACTCCCAGCCGAAGGCAGAGCGCGCTGTTCTGAACCGCGGGAGGTGACGCTAGCCTGATGGTTCATCAATGGGTGGAGCAGGCCTTCAGGCCTGCATTTGAGGAGTATGACAGGTGGGCTTCATCCCCCGAGGTAATTTTCTATTCAGGCGTCCCCCTGCAGGGCTGAAGCCCTGCTCCACCCGATTGTTGCCCCTTGCATGAATGATCCAAGCTAGCTAAAGCTAGGCCACAACCGACTTCGCCACCCAGCGCTTGACAATCTGACGCAGCCGGTCGAGTGCCTTGGGGAACTGGTCGCCGCTGGCGGCAAAGCCCAGTCTGAAATGGGCGGGCATGTCGAAACAATCTCCCGGCACCAGTAGAATCCCGCCGTCGGCTGCTGCCTTGCAGAAACCCCTTGCATCCTCTCCCCCCACCAGCCAGGGAAAGGCTGTCACCCCGCCGCTTGGACGAATCCAGCCTAGAGTCTCGCGGTGATCGGCCATGAACCGGTCGAGGTACTCGAGATTCCGGCTCGCCACATCTTGAGTCTTACCCAAGACGACATCTCGGTCACGGACTGCAATCTCGGCAAGCATCTCCCCGGCGGTATTGTTCGTGACCGAAAAGTAGGCGCGAGCATTCCAGTATTGCTGCCGCCGCTTGGGATCAGGCTCGATCATCCAACCGGTGCGGACTCCTGCCACGGGGAAAGCCTTGGAGAAATCGTGGATCACCGTCGCGTGCGGCAACCGTGCCGCCGATTTCGTCGGCCGCCCATGGTAGATCGGGTGATAGACCTCGTCACTCACGAGTTGGATGCCGCGTGTCGATGTGAACTCGTGCAGGCTCTCCATCTCCTCGTCGCTGACCGTCGCTCCCGTGGGATTGTGCGGGCTGTTCACCAGGATGAGTTTGGTCCTGCCATCCACCAGCCTCTTGATCTCCTCGAGGTCAATGCGGAAGTCGTTTTCTTTTCGAAGACGGTAGAAGCGTGTTTCGAGGCCAAGGGACTCAGGAAGCGCCGAGAACGTCGTAAAGCCGGGCAGTGGAATAACGACGTTGGCTCCAGGTTCTGACGCCAGCCAGAACAGGACGAGCAGCGCCTCGGACGCGCCCGTCACCACTTGTACAGACTCCACGCTCACGCCCTGCATTTCGGCAATCGCCGCCCGCAGGCTGTCCGCTCCCGCTGGCCGACTGTAGACCAGCTTGTGATTCAGGAACCGCTGCCGCTCGCCCTCGCCCGCCAGCGTTAGCAAATCATTCACAGTCCAAGTCGGTCCGGTGCTCGCCGCCAGGTTGAACTCAATATTGTGCTCGTGTGCGTCCAACCACATATCCAGCAAGAATGGCTTCAATTGCATGAGTCACCTCGACCTGGCTCAGGCGTTTAGATTCCATGGCTGTGTTTCCGGATGCGGAAAGGATATTCCCTGAAGAGAGCGCCTGTCGGGCGGCAAACGAGCCCCTATTTCAGCGCGCCTTCATCGCAATCGTGCTGGCAGCGGCGCCGGCAGGAATGCCAGCCTCAGCAACTCCCGCGTAACCAAGGCCTCCGGCCACTCCGGATGCTCTTGCTGGATTCGCTCGCATGCCAACTCCCGCGGGAACCTACTCATACCCGTCGGGTTCACCCGCCGGCAATGGCGCCAAGGACGACAAAGGGCTCTTTCCCCGACGTGACCGCCTCGGGCAGGGGAGCGTCCGGGGGTTCGTGCGTCAGGTCTTCCTCGCACGCGAAGAACCGCAGAAAAGGCCGGCGCTGTAGGGTTACGTGGTCGCGGATCGTGCCGCGCAGCATAGGATAGCGAGCCTCGAGTGCGTCGAGGACCGAGCGCTGCGTCGCTGGGCCCTCGAGTTCGAGCTTCACCTCGCCGTCGACCTTCGCCAGGGTTCGCAAGTGTGGCGGAAGTATGAGGCGGATCATGGCAAGGTCTGGACCTCAACCGAAAGGACGGCGGGAAGATCTCGCACAATAGGAGACCAGCTGTCGCCGGCGTCCGGCGACACGTAAACCTGTCCGCCAGTAGTTCCGAAGTAGATTCCGCACTTGTCGAGCGAGTCTACGGCCATAGCGTCGCGCAGCACATTGACGTAGCAGTCCTTCTGCGGCAGACCTTTAGTCAATGCCTCCCACTCGTTGCCGCCCGTTCGGCTGCGATAGACGCGTAGCTTGCCCTCATGCACGTAGTGCTCCCCGTCGCTCTTGATCGGGACGACGTAGATGGTCTCGGGCTCGTGCGCATGCACGTCAATGACGAACCCAAAATCGGTAGGCAAGTTGCCGCTGACCTCCGTCCAAGAGTCGCCGGCGTTATCGCTGCGCATCACGTCCCAATGCTTCTGCATGAACAACACGCCCGGCCGCGACTTATTCATGGCAATGTGATGAACGCAGTGGCCTATCTCCGCGTTTGGGTCGGGAATGTATTGCGAGCGCAGTCCGCGGTTGATCGGCTTCCAGGTCTTGCCCCCATCGTCGGTGCGGAAAGCGCCCGCCGCCGAGATGGCAATGTAGATCCGGCCCGGATCTTTCGGATCCAGGATGATGCTGTGCAGGCACATCCCGCCGGCACCGGGCTGCCATTTCGGACCAGTACCGTGCCCGCGCAACCCGGAAAGTTCGTGCCAGTTCTTACCGCCGTCAGTGGAGCGAAACAGGGCTGCATCCTCCACTCCGGCATAGACCGTGTCAGGATCGTTCGGCGAGGGTTCGAGGTGCCAGACGCGCTTGAACTCCCAAGCATGTTGCGTTCCGTCGTACCACTGGTGTGTGGTAAGTGGTTTGCCGGTTTGAGGAGAGGTGTCGTAAACAAACTTATTGCTCTCGCCTTTGGGCGCGCCACCCGGCCCCGTCGTGGGTTCTCCCGGAGGTGTTCCGGGTTGATGCCAGGTCTTGCCGCCATCGTCCGAGCGCTGAATGACCTGCCCAAACCAGCCGCTCGTCTGGGACGCATACAGCCGGTTGGGGTCAGCCGGCGAACCTTTGAGGTGATAGAGCTCCCAGCCCGCAAAAAGCGGCCCACTGACATCCCACTTTTCGCGCTTGCCATCCGAGGTCAGAATGAATGCTCCCTTGCGCGTGCCAACCAGTACTCGTGCCTTGCTCATGCTTGCTCCTTTCAGAATTCTGGGGACCGCTATTGAACCTCTCAGGTAGAAAACCTACACGTCTGCTTGGAACCACCTCGACTAATTTTTCAGCGGGATCAGTGCGCGCAGCCGTTCATCGCGAAAGAAAAGCCCTGCCCAAACCAGCACTCCGAAAACAACCGGAAGCACGAAGGATGGGTCCTTGACGCGCACGTTGGTAGCCGCCGCGCCGCCGAGAAAACCTGTCGCCAAAATCGCGCCCAGGACAGAGGTACGTGGAATCAGATACACCACCGCGCAAACCATCTCGAGAATTCCGATGATGACGACGAGACTCTCAGGGTAACCGTACTGAGCCAGCCCTTGGATCATAGAAGGCGGCTTGAGCAGTTTCATGATGCCAGCGAATAACAACATCAGTGCCGGAATGGCGCTCAGGATGCGCCCCGCCCAGAGTCGCCCCTTCGATACTGGAGCAGTTTGTGCAGCTGATTGCATAGGTGTCGCCTCCATATTCTGCTGTTCCCCACTGTATAGACGATTGGACGGCTTAGAAATCGACAGGTCCTAAAAATTTTCGCTGTGATGTCTGCTGAAAATTCGTGCCCAGTTATTGAACGTCGTCGTCCTGAGGGACCGTTGGAGGTCTCGCAGGATCTCGTGCGCACGGCTCCACCGTTGATGTACGCAAGATTCTTCGCGGGCTGGAGCCCGCTCAGGATGACAACATCGAGAATTCCTCGCTACGGTTCCAGATGTCCACCTCCGAACCACGGCAGCAGCGGAGTCGAATCCCGTTCTTGCCAGCGCCGCCGCGCTTCGGCAAGTACTGGTTCACGATTCTTAGCCATCTTCTCAATCACGACGCAGGGAACTCCCGTCTGCTCGTGGCGCGCGCCCCAAATGAGCAACTCCAGAAGCACCGGCGCCAGGTCAATTCCCTTCTCAGTCAGGCGATAGTTGACCCGTCGTCCGTCCTTCTCCTCGGCCTCGTGTGTGATGATCCAGGATGCTTCCAGCCGCTTCAGCCGGTTCGCCAGGATGTTGCTGGCAATACCTTCGCCCGATTTCTGAAACTCCTTGAATGTCCGAAAGCCGCGGACCATCAGATCGCGGATGATCAGCAACGACCAGCGGTCTCCAAACGCTTCAAGCGAGATACTGACCGGGCAGCCGGACCGCCGTTTTGACTTAGGCTTCCCAGGCACGCCGCACACACTACCAAGTTCACTTGCAAAATGCAAGTTACAGCATGGCTCTTTAAACACAGCACCGCCATGGTAGTTATCTCTCGTCTGTTCTGATCGTGGAACAGGGCACTGGTTCTTATCAGGACCGGCCAGGATTGGTGTATTCTCCAACATAACGCTATCTGTCAGTCCTGTGAGGAGGCGTGCTGGGCAGTTTGGGCCAATTGTTAAGGAGGATACTGCGCCTCCTTTGTGTGCTGGCTTTGTTGTCCGTCGGCTCGTTGGCAGAAGCGGGGCCGCCCACCCTGGTTATCCCGCAGCTCTCCAACCCGCCAGCCCTGGAAAATTTCCTGACCATGCAGCCTGACGGAGAAGCTGCCCGCGAAATGGTCGAGGTAACCGGCTTCGTGCAGCGCAATCCCCACGACGGCCAGCCAGTTTCGCAGCGCACCGAAGCCTATCTCGGCTACGACCACAAGAACCTCTACGTGGTGTTTATCTGTTTCGATGACCCATCGAAAGTCCGTGCCCGCCGTGCCCGCCGCGAGAACATTTTCGAGGATGACCAGGTCGAAATCATGCTCGATACCTTCCACGACCAGCGGCGCGGCTACGCCTTCCAGACCAATCCGCTGGGCGTGCAGTGGGATGCCATCTGGACGGAAACGTCGCAGAGCGACTTTGGCGCTCTATCCGATGTCTATCACTTTGATTCCAGTTTCGACACGCTCTGGTACTCTCACGGCCGGCTCACTGATCAAGGCTATGTCGTTTGGATGGCGATTCCCTTCCGCAGCTTGCGCTTTATCAGCGAATCGGATCAGAGTTGGGGGATCATCCTGTACCGCGGAATCGTTCGCGAGAATGAAGACGCTTTCTGGCCGGCAATGTCGAGCCGGGCAGAAGGACGGCTCGATCGCGCTGCCGTGGCCAACGGCATGCACGGCATCGAACCCGGGCGCAACCTGCAGTTCACTCCTTACGGACTGTTCAATTCGTTCCGCACTCTCGACACTAGGGATTCTTCAAACCCGCATTTTGACAACCGCGCCGCAGGCGGCAGAATTGGGCTCGACTCCAAGTTCATCTTCCACGACGGCCTGGTGCTGGACGTCACCGGAAATCCCGACTTCAGCCAGGTGGAATCCGACGATCCACAGGTCACCGTCAACCAGCGTTTTGAGGTGTTCTTCCCAGAAAAGCGACCGTTTTTTATGGAGAATGCCGACTACTTTCGCACCCCGATTGATCTGCTGTTCACGCGCCGCATCGCTGATCCCGAGTTCGGCACGCGCCTGAGCGGACGCGCCGGCCACTATGCGATGGGCCTGCTCCTCGCGGACGACAAGTCGCCAGGGGAAATTGTCCCCCGCTCTGACCCTGACTTCGGAAAGAAAGCCTATTTCGCAATTGCGCGCCTCAACCGGGATATCTCTCGTCAATCTAGTGTTGGCGCGATCTACACGGACCGCGAGTTCCATGGTTCCTTCAACCGCGTCGGTGGCCTCGATACCCGCCTGAAATTCTCCAACAACTGGACAGGAGCTTTTCAGGGCGTGGTGACCTCAACCCAGGACGCCTCCGGCTATCACGCCGGTCCCGGCTACAAGGCGGACGTTGTACGCAGCGGTCTCCATCTGAACTATGAAGGCATCTACAACGACTTCAGCCCCGGCTTCGTCGCCGGGCCCAGCTTCGTAAACCGGGTCGACATTCGCGAAATGCAGCACACGCTTACTTACCGCTTCCGCCCCAGGAACAGCATATTGGTGGACTGGGGCCCGAACCTGCTCACCGACCAGATCTGGGATCACAGAAACCTGCGCTTGGACACGCAATACTTCACCGGCCTGAGTTTTGATTTCAAACGGCAGACTGCACTGAAGCTCAGACCGTATGTGCCCTATCGCCAGCGCTTGCGGCCCTCGGAGTTCCACACGCTCTCGCAAAATCAGGATTACAACGAGAGCTACCACGAAGCCTATATGTCTAGTGCCTTCTTTAAGCAGGTGACGGTTAATGTCGACTATCTTTGGGGTGGGCAAATCGATTTTCTGCCCCTGATAAATCAGCCACCAAGGCTCGTATCGGGGGATCTGGGCAGTGCCGGGATCACCGTGCGTCCGAGCACCGGCTTTAGTCTTGAGAACACCTATTTATTTAGCCGCTTGAGAGACAAGACTGCCAGGCACGCTATTCTCAACAACCACATCCTCCGCAGCAAAGCCAACTGGCAGCTCAACAACGAGTTGTCGCTGCGCTTTATCCTGCAGTACACCACCACCCTTACCAATCCCGACTTCACTTCGTTACCAACGACAAAGCAGTTGAGCCCGCAATTCCTGATCACTTATCTGCTGCATCCCGGGACCGCGATTTATGTCGGCTATAACAGCGACCTGCAGAATCCTGATCTGACTAAGCCGATTCTGTCGCGCACCCGAAGCCGCTTGATCAACGACGACCGCGAGTTCTTCGTGAAGGTCTCCTATTTGTTACGTTTCTAATACGGCTTTGTCATCCTGAGCGCAGCGAAGGATCTCTGCATTTCTCTGGGCTCTTGGCTCTGGGCTCTCGGTTCTGCGACTCACCTTCCATCTTGTCATTCCGGGCGCAGCGGGGAATCTCGGTTTCCCAGAACAGAGAACAGTGCTAGCTAAGCTAGCACGGATTCATCGGTTCGCTCCTAGACCGGATCGGGGCTACAATGCTCGCAGCATGATTGCCCATCTCCGTGGACGTCTGCTCGCCAAGCATCCCAATCAGGCTATCGTCGACACCGGCGGCGTGGGATACGACGTCACCATCAGCGTGCCCACGTTCTCTGATTTGCCCGCCCCCGGCAGCGAAGTTGCTTTGCACATCCATACGCACGTGCGAGAAGACTTGATAGCGCTCTACGGATTTCTGCGTCCAGCGGAAAAACAACTATTCGAGAAGCTGATCACCGTCAGCGGTATCGGTCCCAAGCTGGCCATCACCATCCTGAGCGGCATGCCCACCGATGAAATGGTCGGAGCGATCCGGGGAAATGATGTCTCGAAACTCACTCGCATTCCGGGAATCGGCAAAAAGACGGCCGAGCGTATGGTCCTGGAACTCCGTGACAAGCTGCCCAGCGAGGCCTTTGGAGAAGCGGCCGCGGCAGCGGCAGTATCTCCGTTGGAAGAAGATGTCCTCTCTGCTCTGATGAACCTTGGCTACCAGCGCCCCGCCGCCGAGCACGCGCTAGCAACAGTCTCGCGAAATGGAAAGGGCGGATCGTTCGAGGTGCTTTTTCGGGAGGCGCTGGCGGCGCTGTCTAGATAACTCAGCGGCGAACCCGCCGCGGTATTCTCGGCGTACTTGGCGAGCTCTGCGGTGCGTGCTTTCCTCAGTTCCCGACAAATCTCAGGTACAGGTCCCGATCGCGCTGGCAGTGCTGGGCCATGTCTTTTACTTTCTGCCAGGCCTCTCGCTGAGCCTCATCCTTGGCGCGGTCGCGCACCCGTTCCCACTCTCCAAGGAAAGCTTCCATCTGCAGGTGATTGAAAACTGTTTTCCCGTAAGGATCGATCCCGCGCAGGACGGGGAAGCCCAGCTCCCCACGCGGCGGAATCACGCCGTGCAGCATGACCCATTCGCTGTGCTCCCCGAGATCGTCTTCCAGCTTCACCACCAGAGACATTGCTAACCTCCCGCCGCAGCCCGGCCGTGCGTCTCAAGAAACAAGCCACGCTCCGGCGATGCCCGCCAGCAGAAGCTTGACCATCCAGCCCAGCGAATGGGCGACTACGGTTAGAGGATGCATTTTAATGAATAGTGAGTTCGTGATCAGGAGCGGCAGAGGGGCGATCAGCCAGACAGCCAGCGCGAACCGAATTGCCGCCACATACCCGTGCACCTGAAACGAGGAGTACGTCAGAACAAATACGCCGCAAGTCAGAAAACCAAGCACAACCGACCAGACGATGGCTCTTCGTTCGCCAGCGGCATCTCCCACGCGCCGCCAGACTTCGGGATAGGCTAGGTACTTATCGTGAAACAGTACGCCTCCGAAAAACCAGTCAGTCATAGTGGCGGCCACACCCGAGACGAGAATCGCAAGCGCGACGTGACCCATGTAGCGACTCCTTGTGCGCGCGCATTCTACTTCACTTGCCGATGCAGAATGTGCTGAAAATCAGGTTCAGGATGTCGTCCGTTGTCGTAGCGCCGGTGATCTCATCCAGCGGGCGCAATGCATTGTAGAGATCGAGCAGCAGCATCTCGTGCGGAACTTTGTTCCCGACAGCATGGTTCGCCGCCGCGAGGGCCACCAGCGAATCGCGTACCAATCCCTGGTGCCGCACGCTGGTCAAAAGCCCACTCTCGACCTGCACTCCGGAATCGCCCCCGATCTGCCGCAGAATTTCGCTGCGCAGTTCAGCGATCCCAGCGCCGGAGGTCGCCGAGGTTTGCACGCGCCTCAACCGAGAACTGGGAACCGAAAACTGAGAACTTAAAATATCAGTCTTATTTTCCACCGCAATGGCTGGCCGATGTGCCGCCTGCTCGAGCAACTCTTCATCCTCGCTGCTGACTGGTTGAGAGGCATCGAGCACAACCAGAACCATGTCGGCATCGGCCAGCGCCTCCATCGATTTGCGAATGCCGATGCTCTCCGCTTCATCGAGTGCTCGGCGAATTCCGGCCGTATCTACCAGCCTGACGGGAATACCGCCCAGCGCAACCGTTTCGCTGACCAAGTCGCGCGTGGTCCCCGGAGTTGCAGTGACAATCGCTCGTTCGCGTTCTACCAGGCGGTTAAAGAGGCTCGATTTCCCCACGTTCGGCCGGCCCACGATCGCCAGCGTCAAACCTTCGTGCACGATCTTGCCGTAAGAGAAACTGTCCACCAGTTGATTGAGGAGCGCGCTGACTTCGGCAATGTGCTTGAGGATCTGGTCTCCGGGAAGGACCGAGACATCGTCTTCCGCGAAATCTATGCCGGCCTCGAGCAGCGCAACCAATTCGACCAGCTTCTGCTTAATTGGCTGCAATCGCTTCGACAGCGCTCCTTCCAATTGCTGCGCCGCCACCTTGGCCTGAAATAGGGTTTGCGATTCGATTAAATCGCGCACCGCCTCGGCCTGAGTCAGATCGATGCGCCCGTTGAGGAATGCCCGCATGGTGAACTCGCCCGGCTCAGCCACCCGGGCTCCGCGCGAGACGGCCACCTCGACAATATGCCGCAGCACAATAGGTGATCCGTGTGCAGAGATCTCGATGATGTTGTCGGTCGTGTAAGAATGCGGCTTCTGAAAGTAAGTGACCACAACCTCATCAATCCGTGTAGGCCCAGACGTCCCCGTCTGGGCGGCCCAGCACAGCTCGGCTCCCTCCGGCTCGATCAGTTCTCCAAACACTGCTCGCCCGGCTTCGAGAGCATGCTTCAGGCGGAGCATGGGGTCGGCAATCGCCCTAGCATCAGGTCCCGCCAGACGCACAACCCCAATCCCACCTCGACCCGGAGGAGTTGCGATGGCGACGATGGTGTCGTCGAGGTTCACGAAAAAGATTGTAGCGAAATCGAGAGGAGACATCCGGCCACAGATCGCACGGATACCCCAGGATCACCTCTGCGGTCCATCCGTGGAATCCGTGGCCAGTTTTTAGGGAATTGTCTTGGGAGCAGGCCGCCCTGCCTGCCGGTAATTCTTAGGCGACACAACTACAAACCTTCGTCCGCCTTCGCCCTGGCTCTCAGTTTGCAGGTCATCATGATCGCGCAGCGCAAGATGAACAATGCGCCGCTCGCGCGAAGACATCGGAGCAAACTTGTAGGGCACACCGCTCTTACGAACCCGCTCCGCCGCGACGCTGGCCGCCATACGCAACTCTTCCAGCCGCATACTCCGATGATTCATGCAGTCGAAGCAGATCTTCTCGTGTTCATTCCCGGGCAGGCGAAACATCTCCATAGCCAACAATTCCAGTGAGCGCAGCAACTCCGCGCCCCGCTCCAGCAACAAAGGACTGTCCGGTCCCGAGAGTTCAACCAGAATCTCCGGTTTCTCCCAGTCGCGATCCTCGGCCATGGGAGGATCGACGGAAATGCGGTATTTCAGACGCAAACCGGCGTTGGCCACAACGCCGCGCAGAAATTCGTTGATCTGTTTGGCAGCAGCGATTTTGTCGGGAATCGGCATAAGCAGCTATCCGCCGTCAGCTCTCAGCGTGGAGAGTTAAAGGCTGTCAAAGTTTCTTCCATCCCAAAATCAAAGCGAGAACCAAAGTCGGAGCAAAGAGCTGACCGACTGATGGCTGAAGGCTGACAGCTACTTCTTATTCTTCCTCGCCCGCTTTTCCATCATCTCGCGCATTTCCTGTCCCAGGGAACTGCGATTCAGGAACACCTGCTGCACGATTCCGATCAGCGTGCTCTCCGCCCAATACAGGCACAGCCCCGCCGCCAGGTTCCAGCTAATGACCCCGAGAAACACCGGCATCATGAAGTTCATCATCTTCTGCTGTGCCGGATCCATGCCCGTCTGCGGGGTCATGCGCTGGGTCAGGAACATGGTGATGATAATGCCGATGGGCAGCAGATGCCACGGGTCGGGCCCCGACAAGTCGCGGATCCACAGCCAGTGCGCGTGGCGCAGATCGATCGCCACCCCCAGCATTGCATAGTAAGCATACAAAAAGGGCAACTGGATCAGCATTGGCAGGCAGCCCCCCACCGGGTTCACGCCTTCCTTCTTGTACAGCGCCGATATCTCCTGCTGCATTTCCTGCTTGCGCGGATCGCGCATGCTGTACTTCTTGTATTTCTCCTGGATGGACTTGATCTGCGGCTGGACCTTCTGCATCTTCAGCATCGACTTCATCTGCGAGATGCGCAGCGGCAGCAACGCGATGTTGATGATCAGCGTCTGGATGGCGATGGCCCAGCCCCAGTTGTGCACCATGTGCTGGAACGTCCACTTCAACCAGATGAACAGAGCGCGGGCGATAATGCCGAAGAACCCGAAGTTGACGAGGTCGCGCAGATCGGCATGACTACCCGCGCCGGGCACGCGTACGGACTCGAGCACGTCGAGCGCCTTGGGTCCGACAAAGATACGCTCCACGGTCGGGCCGTGCAGGTTCCCCACTCCTGCGCCCAGCACTTCCACCCTCGTCGTCTCTTGCGGATTCTTGGGAACCTTCGGGAGGTCGAGAGCGTTGCGCAGGGTGACCATGGCCGCGGTGGGCGGATCCTGCGGCAGGAAGACGGCGGCGAAATATTGGTCGACAACTCCGCCCCAATGGAACGGCCCGTTCAGAGTACCGCCGCCACTGATCTTCTTGATCGCCAGCCGTTCAACTTTGTCGCTGTACAGGTATTGAATCTGGCTCGCGGCATACGCTGCCGGGTTACCTTCATCCCCCAACCCGGAAGGCCACATGAGGAAAGCAGCGAGATCGCTGCCCTGGTAGCGCACCGAGGTTTCAACCCGAACCACGTAGCTGTGATCGAAGCTGAATTTCTTGACCACGGCAACATCCAGGTCGCCGTATTCAAACGTGATGTCGGCCGGTGCCTTCAGAGTTCCCGATTGTGACACGACGTACAACGCCGAATTCAACTTGCTTCTCAGGCCCTCGTCGTAAACCCACAGCGAGAGCGGAAGCCCAAATTTCGGCGCCGCCGCCAGGTTCACGAGCTCGAGCGGTTTGCCTTGATCGTCATCGAATTTCTTGAGAATCCACGACTTAACCTGTCCGCCTCGGTTAGTGAACGTGATCTTGTAGAGATCGTTCTCGATGACCGTCTCTGTCTCGGAACCCGCCTGCTTGGTTACTCCTTTGACCGGGGTTGGCGCCTCTGCCGCCTGCGGAGGGGTCGGGGTTCCAGGCGCTGCGGCGGGCTGTGTTTTTTTCTCAGGCTCGGCAGGAGGCTGGGGCCCGTACTTCTTCAGCAGCGGCTGAAAGAGGAGGATGGCCAGGAAGGTCAGCGCAAACACCAGCAGCAGCTTACGCTCCATCCCGGGCTCTTGTTGAGGATTGCGATATTCGGGCAAATTTGGTTCCGCTCAAGTTCCTGATTCATACGTAGGGACAGCCGTCCGCGGCTGTCCGGCCGAGCGAAGCTCGGCTTTGTCTACCTTCATCACCGGATCGTACCCACCCTTCGCAAAGGGATGGCAGCGCAGCACACGCCAGATCGCCATCCCTCCGCCGCGCACCACGCCGTGCCGATCTACTGCCTCCATTGCGTACTCGGAACAGCTCGGCACATAGCGGCAAGCCGGTGGCAGCATGGGCGAGATCAGCCACTTGTACCCGCGAAGCAATTGCAGGACTGAAGCCCTGGCGATCTCTTTCATATCCGTCATGACCCGTGTCAATACCTGGCTGCTTACGTTCTTGTCTTCTGCGCCACCACTTCGAAAGCCCGCCCTACTTCCTTTAACAAATCTTCAAACTCAGCGCTGAGCACCGACTTCTTAGGATTGATTACGACGTCTACAGGAAAATTATTCGCCGGCCGCTGCAAACGAACCGCCTCCCGCAGTCGCCGTTTCATGCGATTGCGATCCACCGCGCCGCCCAGCGCGCGGCCGACGGTGAATCCCACGCGCAGCCCTTCACCGCGCTCCCGCCGCAGATAGAAAACTGTCATGCGCGCTGAGAAGTGCCGCCGGCCTTGCTGATAGACGCGCTCGAAATCCGCGTGCCGGAGCAGCCGCATGCTCCGCGGAAACTTCATTCCTGCGCCGCCGGATTCTCCACTCGCTGCAAGCGCGCTCACAACAATCACGCCGCCAGACTCAGTTGATGAACTTCCCGTCAAGGAATGGAAACTTTCTTGTCTGCTACTCGCGGAACCCGGGCTTGACCGAAACCCGCTTGCGGCCCTTCGCGCGCCGGCGCGAGATGACTGCCCGCCCGCTCTTGGTCTTCATCCGGGTGCGAAATCCATGCGTCTTCGAGCGGTGACGCCGGTTGGGTTGGAACGTGCGCTTGGGCATGAAACGTACCTGCTCCTAATTCGGAAAATAGCGACGGAATAAACAAAAAGTATAAATGACGGGCCAACTCAGGGGCAAACCATCAAAAGGGTAGAAGGGTAAGGTGTGGCAACGGGAAAAACGGCTCCAGCCCCTCCAGATCGATGTTGCGTCGATCCTGGGCGGGACCGGGGCCCGGCGCGCTAGCGGGTGA
>Ga0066688_10000012_pt1 | contig 34923 bp, 30 predicted proteins | sample GraSoiAngelo_137_FD_62304 | JGI IMG/M metagenome (GOLD analysis project Ga0066688, IMG submission 62304) | Grasslands soil microbial communities from the Angelo Coastal Reserve, California, USA - 14_0929_09_30cm | ecosystem: Environmental > Terrestrial > Soil > Grasslands | place: USA... | reverse complement strand
CACAGATTCGAGCGCGTCGTGGAGCTGCTCGGCAGGCTCGCCGATCGTGAGGCGGCCGTGAACTTCCAGTACGGACACTCCGCCGGATTCGCGCACGTTGATTTCCATGGGCACCCTGTCAGTCATGGCCGTGGGTCAATCCATCCTCATCGGGCTCGGATCACCATGCACCGCGCCGCTCGGCATTATACGCTGGAGGATACCTTGCACAAAGGGAACCGTTCGGAGAAGTATACGGGTCGAGTCGTCCGGAACCACAGGACCGCGGCGCATCAGAAAAACAAATCCAGGGAATGAAAATTTCAAACTGTGACCAAGAACGCGCATGCGTATAATGCAGGGCGACGAAGTGGCGGGCCCCCGGAAGTCGAATCCAGAACCAGCGGAGCGGACACATCTATGAAGTGCGTAGGATGGAAGTGTAGTTTCAGCTTTATCCTGGTGCTTGGGGCCCTCCTGCTCACTGTTGCTCCCCTCTTGGCACAACAAACGCCCGCCTCTTCAGCCGCTCCTTTGACGATAGTGGCCTCTGCCGCGACATCGGAAATCCCCAGAGCAGTCAATGAAAAACTGGCGCAGCTGGACAAGGACGTGAAAGCGGCTCAGTCCTCCGCGGACAACGCCTGGATGCTGGTGAGCGCTGCGCTGGTGCTGATGATGACCGGACCTGGGCTGGCGCTTTTCTATGGCGGCCTGGTCCGGCGGAAAAATACCCTGGCGATAATGATGCAGAGTTTCGCGTTGATGGCGTTGATCACGGTGATGTGGGCGCTGGTCGGGTACAGCTTGTGCTTTGGCGGCGATGGCCATTTTATTGGCAGCTTCGAGCATGCGTTTCTACGCGGTGTGGGTGCGGACCCGAATCCAGATTACGCCGGAACGATTCCACAACTCACCTTTATGGTCTACCAGTTGATGTTTGCGATCATTACGCCGGCACTGATTACCGGCGCGACCGCCGAACGCATGAAATTCAGCGGCACGGTCCTGTTCCTGGCGCTGTGGTTTCTGGCGGTGTATGCGCCGCTGGCGCACATGGTGTGGGGTAAGGGCGGGTTCTTGAACGCCTCCCTCGGAGGAAAATTTCCGACACTTGATTTTGCGGGTGGTACGGTTGTGCACATTTCTTCGGGCGTTTCCGCGCTGGTCTGCGCGCTGTATCTTGGCAAACGCACCGGATATCCAAAGCAGCCGATGCCCCCGCATAGCCTGGTGCTGAGCTTCATCGGTGCCTGTCTACTGTGGGTAGGATGGTTCGGATTCAACGCCGGTAGTGCGCTCGCTTCCAATTCGCTGGCCACCAGCGCGTTCGTGGCCACACACTTCGCGGCTGCCGCAGCGGCACTGAGCTGGAGCGCTGCGGAATGGTTCAAGAACGGCCGAGCCAGCGCGCTAGGTGCGATTTCAGGCGCGGTGGCGGGACTCGTGGCGATTACTCCGGCAGCCGGGTTTGTGGGGCCCATGCCGGCGCTGGCGATTGGTTTGATCGCGGGCGTGGTCTGCTACTGGATGGTGACGAAAGTGAAGGCCATCTTCGGATATGATGACGCGCTGGATGCTTTCGGCGTGCACGGCGCGGGCGGCACGATCGGAGCGCTGCTAACCGGTGTGTTCGCTCAACAGGTAATCAACCCCATCTTTGGAGCGGGCAAGGCCGTCGGCGCGCTGGACGGGCATTGGGGCCAGGTCGGCAACCAGCTCATGGGTGTCTTGATCGCCTGGGTCTTTGCGCTGGTGGGAACGCTTGTGCTGCTCAAGATCGTAGACTTGCTGACCGGCATACGCGTGCCGGAAGAGCACGAGATCGAAGGACTGGACATTACACAACACGGCGAAGAGGCTTATAACCTTGAGTCGTAGGGAAAGCTGACAAGGAGCATCAGGCAGGGGGCGGAGCGGAATCACCCATGATGAAAATTGAGGCAATCATTCAGCCCTCGCGGTTTGAATCGGTGAAAGATGCCCTGCGCGAAATAGGCATCGAGGGGATGACGGTGACAGAGGTGCGCGGGCACGGCCGGCAAAAGGGTCACACCGAGGTGTATCGCGGACGCGAATACACGGTGGACCTGCTGCCAAAAATTAAATTGGAGATGGTGCTGCCGGATGCGCTAGTGAACCGAGTTGTGGACACAATTTTGAAGACAGCCAAGACAGGGAAGATTGGTGACGGTAAGATATTCCTATCGAGGGTTGAGGAAGCCATCCGGATTCGCAACGAGGAACGCGGTGAAAACGCGCTCTAGCCAATCATTTTTGGCCGCCGGGCAGCCAGCTTATTGACCGCAGGGCGATCAACGTGACGACCGCTGCACGCCCCAGTCTCGATCCGGGCATCCCACCCGCAAAGAACATGCAAGGTTCCCCAACGCCCCTATCCGTGCTCGGCTCGCAGGCCGACACCGAACGGCAACGCATCCGGCAACAATTTGAGACCGGTACGAGTGCGCGAGAAACGCTGCGCGCGCTGTGCGAGCTGGCGGACCGCAACGTGCAGCAAATCTTTGACGAAGTCCTGCGCGTCCAAAGCCGCGAGCCGCAAGGGCTTTGCCTGCTGGCGCTCGGCGGCTACGGGCGGCGGATGCTGTTCCCTTACTCCGATCTGGACATTCTATTCTTGCTGGGAAACGAGAGAATCGAGCAGGAATCAAGGCCGCTCATCTCCGAATTCTCGCGAACATTGTGGGACATCGGATTCCGGGTCAGCTCGGCGGGGCGCACCCTGGAAGAGTGTAAGCGGATCGAAGAAGACAATGCGGAGTTCCACCTGGCCTTGCTGGATCGCCGATTCCTGGCGGGCGATGCCGCGCTCTTCGACAAGTTGGACACGAAAGTGCTGCCCGCGTCGGAGAAACAAGCGCGGCCCTTTCTGCTGGCGCAAATCCACAGGCTGACCAGGGAGCGGTTGACACGCTACGGAAATACGATCTTTCACCTCGAACCCAACGTAAAAGAGTCGCCGGGCGGCATGCGCGATTATCAAGCGGCCATCTGGCTGCGGCAGATCGTCGACGAAAGAAAAGGGATTCGCAACATCACCGCCGCGGAGGAAGAGCTGTCCGCGGCGGCCGTCGATTTTCTCAGCGCCATCCGATGTTTTCTGCATTACAGCAACGGCCGGAACGATAACACCCTCACCTATGAGCTGCAGGCGGCAGCAGCAGAACGCGGGCTGGGTGTGGGCGACGGGGTGGCGCGGACTCCTGCCGAATGGATGCGCCAGTATTTTCGTCACGCCCGCACGCTGAACCGGCAGCTCTTGCGCTATCTCGAGCAGAAAGCGCCCATGCCGTTAACGCTGCGGCAGCGCTTTTTCAACGCAGCGCGCGCCGCCAAATCCGAGCCAGGTGACGACAAGTTTTTCGCCGTGCGTGACGGCCTGCTCGAGGTGCTCGACCAGCCGGTGCTGTCGGACCGCGCGGTCACCTACTCCCTCTTCGCGGAAGCCGCTCGCACTGGTACTCCGCTGAGCCGTGAGGCGGAGCGCAGCATCGGTTATATCCTGACACATCCGGAACTTCCTCCGAAGAACACGGAGATTCCCTGGGCCACACTGCGAGAGATTCTGAGCTCCGATTATCCGGGTGTGGCTTTGCGGTCGATGCAACGGCTGGGGTTGCTGACGGAAATCCTGCCGGAATTCGGGATGATCGACTCGCTGGTGGTGCGCGATTTCTATCACCGCTATACCGTGGATGAACATTCTTTGCGAACCATCGAGCACCTGCAGGAATTGGCGGAGCCGCCGGATGAGCGCGGAGCGCATTTCGGGCCGCTGTGGAAGACCGCCGAGCGGCGGGACTTGCTGATTCTGACGCTGCTGCTGCACGACGTGGGCAAAGGAATGTCCGTGGAGAATCACGTTACGGGCGGCCTCACGGCGCTCGCTAGCGCCGCCAAGCGATTGAACCTTTCGTCGGAAGAGAAAGAAGAAGTTCACTTCCTCATCGAACACCACCTGGACATGTCGGCCACCGTGCAACGGAGAGACATCTTTGATCCTGCCACCGTTTCGGCCTTTGCGCAGTCCGTCACAACACTGGAACGTCTGCAAAGATTATGCCTGCTGACCTATGCAGACATTCACTCCGTCAATCCGGAAGCGCTGACGCCATGGAAGGCGGAAATGCTGTGGCAGCTTTTCGTGGCCACTTCAAACCACTTCAGCCGCACGCTGGATCGCGACCGCTTGCACGCGCCGGATGAAGGCTCGCTGCTCGAGCGGGTGCAGGCGCTGGCGGGCGACACCACCCTCGAAGAGATCGAGCGGTTCCTCGAAGGATTCCCGCGGCGGTATCTCGCCGTGCATTCGGCGGCGGAGATTGCGGCGCACTTGGCGCTTTACCAGAAGCTGGGAACGGATCCCGTGCAGACGGAGCTCCTCGCCACCCGCCATGGTTTCTCCCTGACGCTGCTCGCGGCGGACCGCCCGGCACTCTTCGCGACGATATCGGGCGTGCTGACGGGCTGGGGCATGAACATCAACAAGGCGGATGCCTTCGCGAATGCCGCCGGCGTGGTGTTGGACACCTTCCACTTCGCAGATCTGCACCGCACTCTGGAGCTGAACCCCAGCGAGGCGGAGCGCTTCGAGAAGAGCCTCGCAGATGTCGTGAATGGAAAGGCGCCCCTGGAACCACTCCTGAAAAGCCGCGAAAGCGCCGGCCGCGGGCGCGCACCCAAGGTCACCGTCGAGACGCGCATCAACTTCGACGACGCGTCTTCGGCACACAGCACGCTGCTCGAAATCGTTACCCAGGACCATCCGGGATTGCTCTATGAGATCGGTTCGGCGCTGGCGCGCTTGGGGTGCAACATCGAAGTCGCGTTGATCGATACGGAAGGCCACAAGGCTATCGACGTGTTTTACCTTACGGCGCAAGGGAAGAAGCTCACCATGCAAAAGCAAGAGCTACTCCGCGAAGTGCTCCAAGGAACTCTGGCATAGCTGTGGTACCCAAGAATTCTATCCGCCTCATCTGACAGAGATACCGGCATTGATTGGTTGTCTGCACGCACTCCAGAGTGGGAGACGTGGCTCGAATTTTTTCTAACGGCAGTGAAAAAAACGAGTCCAACAGGCAGCTGATACATCGCGGGAGATACTCACGCTCATCGAGCAAATTCTCAACCGCGGGCACCGCATTGCCAAGAAGAACCACTTGACCCCACGTTGGCACCCCCCGAAGCCCTGGAGAGAGCGTACAACGCGTGCTTTTTGCTTGGCGTTTTGCTGGAGATAGTATCAGCCAGTTCATACAGGTATTATTCGGAGACATGAAAGACGTAGGCGGTGCAATTCGTCTAGCGGCGACGGACCTCAGCAACCACCTTGCCTGTCGTCACCTTACGCGTCTTGATCTTAGCGTTGCACGCGGAGAGCGGACTGCGCCGGACTTTGAGGCGCCGGACCTGTGGGTTGTGCGGGAGCGCGGCGCGCTGCACGAGGCGGCTTATTTGGCGTTTCTGGACAAGTGCGGGCTGGAGGTACTGAATCTAGCGAACGCGGGGGACGAAGCTCAGGTCTTGGGGGAAACCCAACGGGCGATGAAGCGCGGGGTGGAGGTAATTGCCCAGGGCGCATTGAGCCACGGCCGCTGGTTTGGGCGGCCGGACGTTCTCAGAAGGGTAGCGAAGCCGAGCCAGGTCGGGAATTGGTCGTACGAGGTGTACGACTGCAAGCTGACGCGGGAAACCAGGGCGGCCACGATTTTGCAGTTGTCGTCATACTCGGAGCTGCTGCAAAAGATTCAGGGATGTGGACCGGAATGGATGTGGGTAATCCCTCCCGGCGAAAACTTTGAGGGAGAAGCGTATCGCCTGGCGGAATATGCGGCGTACTTCCGCTGCGTTAAGGACCGGCTGGCTCGGGCGGTGCAAGGCGGCAGCAGGATCGAGACGTACCCAGAGCCGGTGGCGCACTGCGACGTGTGCCGGTGGTTTCGCGAGTGCGATAGGCGGCGGCGTGGGGACGATCATCTGTCGCTGGTGGCGGGAATTCGGAAGCAGCAACGGAACCAATTGGAAGAATGGGACACCGCGACGATGGCGAAGCTGGCGGTGTTGCCGATACCGCTGAAAGAGAGACCCAAGCATGGTTCAAGGGAAGGAATCGAGCGCGTGCGCGAGCAGGCGCGGGTGCAGGTGACCGGTCGCTCAGAGAAGCGCCTGGTGCATGAGGTGCTTTTGCCGGTTGCGGAGGGATTGGGCTTTTGCAGATTGCCTGAGCCTTCGGCGGACGATGTGTTTGTTGATCTGGAAGGCGATCCGTTCGTTGGCCAATGGGGACTGCAATATCTGTTCGGGTTGGCATTCAACAATGCGGGCGACGAATTGCGTTACGAGAAGCGCTGGGCGCTGAATCGCGAGGAGGAAAAAAAGGGATTCGAGTGGCTGGTGGACGAAGTCATGCGGCGGCGCGAAGCGAATCCCAAGATGCATGTGTATCATTTCGGCGCGTACGAGCCGGCTGCGCTGAAACGATTGATGGGAATGTATGTAACGCGGGAAGACGAAATCGACCGGATACTGCGAGCGGGCGTGCTGGTAGATTTGCATCAGGCGTTCAAGCAAGGCGTGCGGGCGAGCGTGGAAGAGTATTCGCTGAAAAAAATCGAGGCGTTTTACGAATTCGAGCGCAAGACGCCACTGGATGTGTCGCGGGCGGCGATGCGCTATGTGGAGCATCGGCTGGAGTTGGGCTGGGGCGATGAAGAGCTGCCGGAATCGACTCGCGAAGCCATGGAGGGATACAACAGCGAAGATTGCTTTTCCACGGCCAAGCTGAGGAATTGGCTGGAGGAGGAGCGGAGCAAATTGGTGAAAGGCGCAACTGATGTGCCGCGATTTGTGGACCGGGCGGAAGAGGGGTCCGAGGAACTGGATGAAAGACAGAAGCGCGTTGTGGCACTGGTAGAAGAATTAACCGCAGGGATACCGGCGGACTCGAAGGCGCGTACCAACGAGCAGCAGGCACAGTGGCTGCTAGCGCAGCTGCAGGACTGGCACCGACGAGAGGACAAGGCGACGTTTTGGGAGGGTTATCGGCTGGCGGAGCTGGACGATCTGGATTTGCTGGAAGAGAAAGCGGGGTTGGCGGGGCTGAAGTTGCTGGAGAGGTTGGTGGTTGAACGAAAGATTCCCGTAGATCGCTACGCATTCGCGAAACAGGAGACGGAAGCGCGCGTCGAGCAAGACCTGTATTACAAAGGCGAGAAGTTCGGTAGCGTGTTGTCAATCGACCCTGTGGAACACACCATCGATATTAAGAAAACGAGAAAGACTGCTGAACTGCATCCAACTGCGGTGTACGTCTGGGAGCGGCCGCTTAAGGTGAAGGAGCAGACGGAGGCGCTTTTCCGGGTCGGCGAGTGGGTGGCGGCGAATGGTATTGAGGCTGCCGGAAGATATCGTGCGGGGCGAGACTTGCTGCTGCGGAAGCGGCCGCGCCTCGCGAGAGGCGAAACGCTGGAGCCGCTGGCCGGCGAGGGCCCCAAGAGCACAGCTTGCCGGATCGTATGTGCGCTGGAAGATTCTGTGTTTGCGATACAGGGGCCGCCGGGCGCGGGAAAGACGTTCACAGGCGCGCGAATGATCTGTGAGTTGGTGAAGGAGGGAAAAAAGATTGGCATTACCGCCTTGAGCCACAAAGTGATTCGGAAGCTGCTCGAAGAAGTGGTGGGTGCGGCGAAGGAAGGAAACCAGGAAGGTGTGCGGTGCATCCAGCGGTCGGACGTGGAAGAACCTACCGAAGCGATTGCCGTCGCCAGGAAGAACGAGGAGGGGTGGGCGGCGCTAGAATCCGGCCGAGCAAAGGTGTTGGGCGGGACGTCGTGGCTGTGGTCGCCGGAAGCAGCTTTCGAAGCAGTGGACGTGCTGTTCATCGATGAGGCGGGACAGATGGGGCTGGCGGATGTGCTCGCGGTGTCGCAGGCTGCGAGGAGTCTTGTGCTTATCGGCGATCCGCAGCAATTGGAGCGGCCACTGAAGGGGAGCCATCCGGATGGGGCGGAAAAATCGGCGCTAGAGCACCTGCTGGGTGACCATAAGACGATTTCGGCGGACACGGGATTCTTGTTGCCAAGAACGTGGAGGCTACATCCGACAATCTGCGAGTTCACTTCGGAACTTTTTTACGAAGAACGATTGCAGTCCGAAGTATTGACGCACAGTCGTGTGCTGGAAGGACACCCGTGTCTGAACGGGGCCGGCTTGTGGTTTGTTCCCGTGGAGCACGAGGGGAATCGGAACTCCTGCGCAAAGGAAGTGGAAATAGTGGCGCGGATTGTGGAGGGATTGCTAAAGCCGGAAGTGCGATGGTTCCGAGACGCGGACAATAGGCGGCGGCTAAAGGAAGACGATATCTTGATTGTGGCACCGTATAACGCGCAGGTAGCGGACTTATCGGCCCGGCTGCAGAAAATGCGGATCGGGACGGTGGACAAATTTCAGGGGCAAGAGGCACCCGTGGTGATTTATTCACTGACGACGTCGTCGCCGGAAGAAGCCCCGCGGGGAATGGAATTTCTTTTCAGTTTGAATCGACTGAATGTTGCAACTTCGCGGGGAATGTCGGCGGTTATTGTGGTGGGGAGCCCGCGTCTATTCGAGCCCGAATGTCGCACCCCTCGTCAGATGCAACTGGCAAACGCGCTGTGTCGCTATCGAGAACTCGCGACCATCGTTGATGAAGCAGATTTGTGAGCGATTCAGAAAGGCTCCACTGAAGTTCCGCAGGTTTCATGATTCGCTTGTGGTTCGAAATAGCCCTCACTCGTAACGCAAGGCCACCATGGGATCGACGCGGGTGGCGCGGCGCGCGGGCAGGTAGCTGGCCAGCAACGCGACAACCTGCAAGATCAGAGATACGGCAGTAAACGTGATTGTGTCGGTGGGGCGCACACGGAACAGCAAAGAGGAGAGCAAGCGCGTGGCCGCTAACGCGCCGACCAGGCCTAGAGCCAGTCCGATGCCGGCAAGGCGCATTCCGAAGCCCAGCACATCCCAAGCAATCTGCACTTGCGATGCACCAAGCGCCATGCGAATCCCGATGTCGCGCGTGCGCTGAGCTACAATGTTTGAAAGGACTCCGTAAATTCCGACTGATGAAAGTAGTAGAGCAGTGCTGGCAAAAATGGCCAGCAGGAAGGTATCGAAGTGCGACCGCTCGAGCGTGCTGGAGATTTTCTGCTGCATGGTGGAGAGCCGATAAATCGGCACAGCGGGCGCGACGGAGGCCACTACACTTTGCAACTCGTGGACTGGCACCACGCCCCCGCGAGTCCGCACCACCAGGTCCATGGTGCGTCCAATCCAATCCCATGCACTGGGCGGCATTTGCGCAATCGGGATGTAAAACTCCGGCTGGACCTGGTGGTCGAGACCCCATGCGCGCACATCCGCCACCACTCCGACGACCTCGTGCCACACCGGGTCCATACGGCCTTTCGGTCCGGCCTCACAGCAAACGAATCGCCTGCCGATGGGGTTTTCGCCGGGCCACATGGTGCGAGCAAGAGTTTCGTTGATGATGGCAACGAGAGTGCGGTCTCGCGTGTCTTGGGGAGTGAAGTCGCGGCCGGCTCTCAGTGGCACGCGGGCGGTGGAGAGATAGCTGGGCGAGACGATTTGCAGTTGCGAATTCACGAAATTCGCCGGGTCAATTGCTTGGCCTTCGGCGAGCAGGCCATTGCTGCCTCCGCCGCCAGCAAGTGGAGCACGCGAAACGACCGCAACCGACTCAACGCCAGGCAAAGCCGCCGCGACCGTGATCATACGTTCAAACGTTTGCCGCGCAACGGTGGGATCGTGATAGCCAGGATCGGGGAGTCCGACGCGCCCGACAACGACGTTGGAAGTATCAAAGCCCGCATCGACATGCGACACCAGCAGCGCGCTGCGGACCAGCAGTCCAGCACCAACCATCAGAATTAAAGCCAGGGACACTTCTAAGACTACCAGGAGACTCCGGACTCGATCGCGAGCGCCCCCGGACGTGCTGGAGCCCAGCTTGAAGACCTCGTTCAGACGAGTCGAAGCGGAGCGAAGGGCCGGAGCCAGTCCAAAGAAAAAGCTGGAGAAGAGAGCAACCGCACAAGCGAAGGCGAGCGTGCTGGCGTCGATACGCGACTGATCCAGCCGCGGCATTTCGGCGGGCCCGTGGGCGATTATCCAGGATACGGCCCAGTACGCGAGCAAAACACCAACAACACCGCCGGCAAGCCCGAGCACGAGATTTTCCGCAAGAAGCTGGCGTACGATGCGGTTCGGCGAAGCACCCAGCGCCGCCCGCATGGCAATCTCTTTTTGGCGAGAGCGAGAGCGGGTCAGCTGCAGATTCGCAATATTCGCGCAGGCAATCAGCAACAAAAAGCCGACGGCGGCGAGCATCATACGCAGGCCCAAGCGCTGGTCGCCCAGCAGCGCGGTAGCGAGCGGCTGCAGGCGAAAACCGCGGTCCTTATCGTCAAGCGGGTACTGCTGCTGCAGGCGTTGGGCAATCACATGGAGCTCCGATTGGGCCTCCCCTAACGACCCACTTGCCTTAAGACGACCCATCACATTCAGATAATGGTCATCGTGATCGGCCAGCTGCTCCGCGGTGTAGGCCGCCGGAATCCAAAGATCAGAGTTGCTTAGCAATGGATCGAAGCTCTTGGGCATCACGCCAACCACTGTGGTAGGCATGCCGTTGATGCGTATTGGCTGGCCGACGACGGAGGGATCGGCATGAAGCCGCGTGCGCCACAACCGCTCACTGATGACCACAACACGCGCCTGACCGGGCTGGTCCTCAGCGGCTGTGAAGAAGCGTCCGGCGATGGGCCGCACTCCAAAGGTCGGGAAATAATCCGCCGTAGCGATTTCGCCATCCACGCGCTCCGGGAGTTCTCGTGCTTCGAGGTTGAAACTAGCATTGTTCGAGGCGCATAGCTTGGCGAAAGAGGTACTCTGTCTTTTTAGATCGGCGAAGTTGCCGACTGAGACGCCGGGGAAAAGATCCCGCCACTGCTCTTGCAAATACACCACGCGAGAGGGATCTTCCATGGCCAGCGGCCGCATCAAGACCGCATTGACGACGCTGAATATCGCGGTCGTGGCACCGATGCCCAGAGCCAGTGTGAGTACGGCGACAACTGCGAAGCCCGGACTCTTCGAGAGGACACGCTGTCCGTAGTGAAGATCCTGCATCATTTCATCAGCAAAGCTGACACCGCGCGCCTCCCGGCCTTCCTCTTTGACGCGCTCGATGGCGCCGAACTCAAGGCGAGCGCGGCGCAGCGCTTCCTGGCGCGATAAGCCGCTGCGAACCAAATCGGCGGCGAGCGCCTCGATATGAAACCGGAGCTCCGCATCCATTTCGCTTTCCATACGAGCACGATGGCCAGTCGCCCGCAACCAAGAGCGAAGCCGGCTCCAAAAAATCACACTTCCTCCGGTTTTGTGCCCAGGATTCCTGCGATAACGTCCGCCATGCTGTTCCAGTTTTGGGTTTCCGCCTGCAACCGGCGCTTTCCGGCCGCCGTGAGCCGGTAATACTTGGCCTTGCGCTTGTTTTCCGACTCGCCCCATTCACTGGTAATCCAGCCCAGGTGTTCCAGGCGGTACAGTGCCGGGTACAGCGAGCCTTGTTGAATCTCCAGCCGATCTTTCGAAATCTGCTGGATGCGTAGCAGAATCCCGTAGCCGTGTAGCGGCCCCAGCGAAACGGCCTTGAGGATCAACATGTCGAGGGTGCCTTGCAGAAGGTCCAGTTGTTTGCCCACGGAAACGATCTCTCCTAGATGAGCTAGGAATATAACCCTTCTCTCCTAGACTGTCAAGGAAAAGGCTGCGGTTGCCCGTGCCCGGTTACCGGACATGTCCGGTTTACTTATCAGATGAGCTAAACATAAGCCCGGGTGTCAATTGCTATTTATCGGTGCGGGGTTGGTGTACCAGCCCGGACGACTCTTGGCCTACAGTCCTTGGTGTGGCGCTCCTACTTCCACGAGCTGGTAATTGGCAGCTCGAGCGGCTCGCAGATCGAGGGTACACAGTCCTCATTTTCTGTCTTCGTGTTGCTTAAAAGCGCCGAAGCATCCGGCGTTCCGTTAGCGGGCGTTGAGAAGGTTTCAAATTACGTCGCGGCCAAACACTGCAAGTACATCCTTAGGGCTCATGTGCTCCCCACATGGGGCGCCGCGGCCCTCGACGAGAGGTTCTCCTGGGGAAGCTGTTTCAAGGTGGCGGAGCGTAACAAGCTTTAGCGGCGGGCGTCAAGGTAGATGCCATTGTAGTTATAAAATGTCTGCTAGGCAGTCTGCGCCAGGATTCCAGCAGTGCGAGACTGTGCGGTTGCCGTTGATTCCGCAGTTTCGCTTTTGCATACGGCCAGCCCGCACATCATTGCACCACCTATTTTAACCACCTATTTGGTTGACATTTTAGGTATCGAAGGCGCAAGGTACATATTCTAAAGTTGCTCAGCGCTGAAGAGCTTGCGCCAGCACATGTCGAATATTCCGCGCCTGAGAACTTGATGTGTTTGTCGATCAGCAGGGTTGCTCGGATTAGCGAGCGGAGCACATTTTCAGTCTCTGTGGCGGTCGCTATGCCTAACCGCCAAGAACAAGCGCCAAGCAGACGCGCGAACCTCCCAAAATGGTGGTTTACATGATGGATCTTGGTCCAGGCCCGGTCAGCATCCAATTGAATGTAAATAACCAAGCACAGTCCATAAACTGCGAGCCGTGTCTTACCTTGCTCCAAGTGCTACGCGAGAAACTAGGCCTCACGGGAGCGAAGCAGGTGTGCGATCGCGCAACCTGCGGCGCATGTACCGTGCTCGTGAATGGCAAGCGGGTGTACTCCTGTTCGATTCTGGCTATCGATGCGCAAGATGCGAAGATCGAGACCGTCGAATCGCTTGCGCCAGACGGCACTCTTGATGCTTTGCAGCAGGCCTTTGTCGCTGCTGACGCGTCCCAATGTGGATACTGCACCCCGGGGTTCATCATGTCGGCGACCGCATTTCTGGCCGACAATCCTTCTCCAACCAAAGAGGACATCCGGAAGGGTATGTGCGGAAACCTCTGCCGATGTGGCACCTACGCAGGGATCGAAGAGGCACTGCTGAGCATGTCCAAGACTCCCAAGACATCCGCAATGGCAACGGAGGGGAGGAAGCGTGGCTGACTACTCGTGGCCTATAGCCGGCAGCCGGACTACCATCGGCACGGACGTCACCCGCATCGACACGCCTCTCAAGGTGACCGGTCGCGCGGCTTATACGACTGATGTGCAAGCGCCCGGAATGTTATATGCCGTTACCGTGGGATGTCCTTACGCGCATGCAAAGATCATCAGCATTGACACTAGCGCGGCTGAAAAAGTCCCCGGCTGTAAGGCCGTCACGGTCATCCAGAAACCCGGCACGGAGATCTTCTGGGCAGGCGATGACGTCGTGGCGGTAGCGGCTGTCGATGAACTATCGGCACAACTGGCTGCCAAAGCCGTGAAAGTGCAATACAGCGAATTGCCGCATCTCGTGCTCGATGCCAGTCCGCACCCTCCTGACGGTTTTGCCCAGCCGATGAAACCGGAAGTGCAGGGTGATCCTGACGGCGCGTTTGCCAAAGCAGCGGCTGTTGTGCAGGCAACTTACTCAATGCCAGTAATCACACACTGCTGCCTTGAACCTCACGGCAGCGTTGTCGCTTGGCGCTCAGGAGCATTGGATGTGCACATTTCCACTCAATCGGTATCGGGAATTGTGACACAGATGAGCAAGGCACTCGGAGTGCCCGCTTCCAAAATTCGTGTCCGCGCCGAGTTTGAAGGCGGCGGCTTCGGTGCGAAACTCGCGGCAGACCGCTGGGGCTTAGCCGCTGCACAGCTTTCCAAACTTGCCGGAGGGCTCCCGGTACGGTTGATCGTCAACCGTCGAACCGAACAGGAAACGGGCGGTTGCCGGCCATCGGCATACGGGACGATAAAGCTCAGCGCGGACGCAAAGGGCAATCTCACAGGCTGGGAGTCCGAGACCTGGGGCACCGGCGGCGTCACGGGCGGCGCTGATTTTCCCGTGCCTTACTTGTTCAACGTTCCAAACCAGCGCAAACAGCACACCACCATTATCAACAACATCGGCAGCGCCCGGTCGATGCGAGCGCCGCGCCAGCCTCAGGCTTGCCTTCTGACGATGTGCGCGCTAGAAGACCTTGCCGCTAAGCTCGGCATGGATCCGCTCGATCTTGTGCTGGCAAACATCGCGCTGACCGGGCCGCGGGCCAAGATTTACCAAGAAGAGTTTTCTGTGGCGGCCAAGGCCATGGATTGGACGAAGCGGTGGCACCCGCGTGGAAAAGGCAGCGCAGGGCCCATCCGCCAGGGTTTGGGGCTTTCCTTCCACACCTGGGCTGGCACTGCCCATCCCGCTGCCTGCAGCTTGACGATCAATTCGGACGGCTCGGTCGCTGTTTCCGCGGGCACGCAAGACATCGGTACGGGAACGCGAACCGTCATGGCAATCATCGCTGCCGAGACTTTCGGGCTTCAAGTCGGAGACATTGAGATACAAGTTGGGGACAGTTCGCTATCTTCCTCAGCTGGTTCCGGCGGTAGCGGGACGGTCGGCGGGATGGGATCGGCGACGCGGCGTGCCGCGGTAGACGCCCTTCAGGCACTGTTCGCGAAGATCGCCCCAGCACTGCATGCAGATCCCAGCAAGCTGAAAGCCGCAGGTGGTAAGGTCACTGATGGACAGTCGACGGTCACCTGGAAGCAAGCGTGTGCCGCAATCGGCGCATTACCCATCACCGCAAGAGGCGTGAACCCCGGAGCCGGAGCGCTGAACGATAGTGGTGTCGGCGGCGTACAAATGGCGGATGTTTCCGTCGACGTTGAAACGGGGGTTGTCAGCATCAACAGGCTGGTCGCCGTCCAGGACTGCGGGTTGATCATCAACCGCAAGGCAACCTTGAGCCAATGTTATGGCGCGCTGATCATGGGCGTAGGGTATGCGTTGTTCGAAGAAAAGATAATGGATCAGAACCTGGGACGAATGCTTAACCCGAACGTCGAGTTCTATCGGCTATGTGGGATCGGGGACATCGGCACGCTCGAAGTTCATCTGATGTCTGGGAAGGGATACGATGAACGCGGCATCGTGGGCTGCGGTGAACCGCCCGTTATTTCGCCCGGTGCCGCGATTTCGAATGCCGTCGCGAATGCCATCGGCGTCCGCGTGCCGTCGCTTCCTCTCACTCCTGACCGGGTACTTGCCGCGCTAGGTGTTCCGTCATGAATCCGTTCGTCTACCTGAGTCCGGCAGACCAAGATTCAGCTGTCGCACTGCTGGAAAATCAATGGGGAAACACCGAGATTCTGGCGGGCGGAACTGACCTGATCGCCTTGATGAAAGACGATATCGTCACCCCCTCCCGCGTACTAAACATCAAGAAGATCGCGGCATTGAACACCCTGGCCGTGGATCAGAAAGCCGGACTTCAGGTTGGCTGCCTTGTTAGATTAGACGAGATAGCCCGAGATGCTGGTGTGCTGCAGTCGTATCCAGCGCTGGCAAGGGCCATCGCGGATGCTGCCAGTCCGCAGATCCGCAATATGGCCACCATCGGCGGCAATCTTTGCCAGCGGCCACGGTGCTGGTATTTCCGTAACGGTTACGGGCTCCTGGCTATCGATTCAAGCGGCAAGTCTCTCGTACTACAGGGCGACAATCGCTATCACGCCATCCTCGGGAATAGCGGGCCGGCCTACTTTGTGAGTCCATCGACAATCGCTCCGGTGTTGGTTGCCTTGGGCGCGACGGTTACGATCACCGGGCCGAAGAATTCGCGGACCATCGCACTCGAGAGTTTCTTCCGTGCGCCGAGCTCGGAACAGGAACGCGAACACGACCTCGAACCCAACGAACTCCTGACCTCCGTGCATGTGCCTCCGCCAGACGGATCAGCAACCGCCTACTATGAAGTTCGTCAGAAGCACGGATTTGATTGGCCAGTGGCTACTGCAACGGTGGCGTTGTCGACCATAGCCAAGAAAGTGACGGCAGCGTCGATCGTCCTAGGACATGTCGCTCCAACTCCTTGGCGTTCGAGGGAAGCGGAAAACCTGCTTACGGGACAAACCTTGGACGAGAGTATTGCGGCCTCGGCGAGCGAGGCAGCTTTGAAACCAGCCAAGAGCCTTGGCCAGAACGGATACAAGATTCAGGTTGCCAAGGTTGCCCTGAAACGAGCCATACTACAAGCTGCAGGGTTCGACGTTCCACCTTCGCACCCTGCGCTGGCCTAGACTATGGACAAACGGCCGATGCTCACGCACGCGGAGCGATTCAATCGCAATCATAGCGATCTCTGTCCGGCACTTACTTGGAAAGGACAGTTCACGCCCGCTGCACCCGACCCCAGCGTTCCCGCCACCACTGATCATCAGTATTGGTGTGTCTACACGCAAACATGCATCGGGCCGGACAATCAGATAGTTGAACCCTATGTTTGCTCCAACCCGAAGCGGAGCTGCCACCAGACGGCAGTGCGCCTGCACCAATAAGCTCCAACGCTGTAGCGTGATGGAGAGAGAGGCACGCCCAGCAAGCAGGAGGAACGGTTGGCTACGGCGAGCGCCTGAGAAGCGTTCTGGAGGTACAAAGCAACTTCCGACCTAGCCCTGTTTGGCCGAGTCGCGATTCGAGCCGTCATCGCCAGCGGCCCACCCGTCAGGCGCAGGGTGGGTCGTCCTAATGAACTCCTTCAGTAATTCGTTCTGCACCGGCTTGTCCACCGCCGGAGTGGGAACACTCATCCCCGTGAGCTGTAGAGGGACGGGCAGGGACTTGATTTCCTCCAGATAGTCGCAAGGCCCAATCTCCAGCATGGTACAAAACGAGCAAGATCCGCCGGGACGGGTTAAGTGTTTTGTAGCCGGATTGTATTGGAAACGTCCCGCTTGGGCGCTGGCCTTAAGCTTTTGGATGACCCTCGGCTTAGCGGTCGCCCAGCTGGCCGGATCCCCCGTCGGATGGGGCGCGAAAATGACCTCCGCATCAAGCTCCGTGCCGTTCGGAAGATCGCCGTACTTAAGCCGGATGTCGCGATCAAGCAACGCCGTGACGGGATCATTCACACTGGGATTGCCAGCCGAAAAGTGCCCCTTGAGAGCTCCCATGAAGGCGTTCGCGGTACTCTGGCTAAACACCAGAAGCAGTGTAGGCAAGCTTTGGAATAGTTGCCTGAGGAAATACTGCCTGGTGTGAAAACATTCCTCCACGATGCCAGCCTGCTGTGCCAGAGTCATTGGAGGTAGGCTCGGGTTGCTGGGATCGGCTCTGGTAGTCCACTTCGCCGAAGGACAGGCGATCATGTTGCCGTAGGAGAGGTCTTCCCCAATCGTGAGCTTGTGGTCGGCGGGGAGACTCAATGCCACAGCCACTTCCTCAAGTAGCGACTGGTAGGCCTGATACATTTTCTGATCCTGCAATTCCACGCGAATCGTTCGCAGTCCATGGTCGTCCTGGGGGACGGCAAGTTCCAGTTTCGATCCCGGGGGAGCGTCTTGAGGACCTCCTCCGAAGGCCGTATAGTCGGCCTGTGGAAGTTGCAGCTTGGCGACTTCGCGATAGCGAAAGTAGTGCGCATATTGTTTGAAATCGTCAAACATCGGGTTGATGGAGTTTTGAGTGTTGGGCCACCAGCCGGGCAGGTTGGGGTTGATTCCCACGGCCATCAGTGGCGCTTTCCGGCAACCGCTCAGTAACTCAGGGATCAGAGGCGCTCGCCCCAAGTATTGGCTTTTTTGCAGAATGCCGCGCTGCAGAGGAGGTCCGGAGGTTTCATAGTCATAGCTGTGATAGGTACCCCAACTTCGGAAATAGGAACAGGGGTGTGGTTGTTGGCCTGGTTCCTGGGCCACGCGAAGTGCGTTGCAAGGCATCACTTCAAAGACTAATTCGACTTCCGTTGGAACTCGGCTGTCGCTCATACACTCCAGCTACAGTCCGGCGATGATGCCCCAGCAAGCCAGAGCGCTCATGACGGTAGTCCAATAGCCATAGCCCTTGTAGTAGTAAACTGCCCACATGACCTGCAGACTCTGCGACTTGGGCAAGTCCTTGAGGTCGCCATTGATCTGCGGGTCCGAGCAGTTTCGCACCACGGCCCAAAAGGGTGTGGAGCGACCGGAATTCTTGCGTTCTTCAATGCAAAGTCCGAGTACGGCATCGCCCATTTCGACAGCGCAACCCTCTAGATCGAGGCGATTCTTGGAGGTGCCGTACTCAAAGTAGTCGGTGGTGAGGATGGGGTGGAATTTGGGCATGCGCACTTTGCCGTTGACCGTCTGTCCATCCAGCCAGATATCTGGAGTGTCCGGGCGAGAGGGCTTGGGATAGCCTCCTGGCGGCGTCGTGAAGCTGACCGTGGGGGGTAGCAGTTCATCTGGCTGAGCCAGCTTGTCTTTAAAATTCGCCATAAGCTGCACGGCGGCAGCCAGTTGCGTTTCAGGCAGGTTCCAGTCGGACTTATAGACGCTGTTTTTAAACGGGGCGTTCCTAAATTCTTGCTTTACTCGGAACTTGGCCCCGCGCGTGACAGCAACGTCTCCCAGGTCCTGTTCTGCGTAGACGCCCCCGGCAGTACCTGTAGTCAAGAAAATCTTGGGTTTAACCTCATCAATTAACTGATGAAATAAATCCTTCACTGGCAAAGTGGCATTGCCGGGGCTTCCCGGAGGAGTTTCCATGCTGTCCTGATTCAAGTGCAGCTCGGATTTGAACAGCAACACCGATTTGTTTCCGATCTTGGACGGAAAATAGCTCCCCAGCCGCTGGGCGACCTTTGCTGGAGCTCCCTTGCGGATTTGCGGATCGTACTGAGCGTAGTTTCTGTTATAGCGATACCAATGATCTTTGGTGAAACCGGGCGTATGAACGTCCGCCAAAGCGCCCACCTCATCCACGGTCCAGGTAACCACCAGAACGTCAGCCGGCGGGAGCGGCGCGGATGGGTTCGGTGCAGGATTGATCGGCTGAGGAACAGGAGCGAGCCCCGGAGGAAAAGGGATTCCGAGCTTGGCACCCGGAGCCGCCGCCAGCTGCAACTTCTCGGGCGCGGGATGCAAGTCCAAATCGACGTCAGTGATTCCCGAAGAAAGCAGCTCCCGCGCTAGGGCCAATTCGAAATCATACTGAGCCATATCACCTCACGTCGCTCTGCCGGTTCTGCGTGATCTCGCGCCAAAGAATGGCCCCAAGTCACCGCGACCGGCAAGTTCGAAAAAGGAAACCCCGGCCCCGGAGTGACGATCCTAGACGAATCGAAGCCTGAAATCTCACTGAGGCCAAGTCCTGAAGTAGCGCACTTATAGAACCATAGAGCTAAGATGTCAACTGTAAATTATTGAGGCTGTAAATTATTGAGGCCTATTGAGGCGTCTAAATGATGGTTGCTCCTGCCCAGGGCCATCTATTCTGCTTGGAGATCAGAAATCTTCGCAGCGCCACTGTTCGTGGAGCGCGGTCTGCGCGCGTCAATTCCTTTCCGGAATTGTAAGGTGGTCGGCACTGCCACTGCATCCGTGTGCAGAACACGATCGAAACCCCTCTTCCCGAGTTTTTTCGAACGGCGCAGGATCTGATGTTTGGTTCGGAGATTATGGGAGGTAGCCGTGAGGATGATTTTTACCTATCTCCCGCTGCGTCTGTCCGCTGGAAGATCGGCGAGCAAGTTGAGCGGGCACTGAAGAACCACGTGGCGGATCTCGAAGGAGGCCTCCGCGAACTGCCGAAGGACCCAGATCGGTCCTGCCTGTTCAAAAGAAGTTTATAATCACGGCATGATCAGCGGCCGGTTCAAAGTCCACTCCGAACCCAGCAGGGGGTCGACTTGGCCGTCCCACATTCCTTCGCGACACTTGGCCTTGGAAATCGTACTGCCGAACAAATCCAGCTTGGCCAGAGTGGTACGAGGGTCGTTCGCAATTGAGCGTTTTCGCCGGGTCCTGTCATGGCTTTGGCCATGGACGCCGATTGCGTAACTATCGTAAGCGATCTTTGGCTGCGCAAACCTCCGCGAGACGCACTGCCGGCGACGGTATGAGGATAGTTCGAGAAGTATCAGCAAGCTGGGTCGGATGCTAACAGGGATGCAGGACACATTGACTCGTTTGCGGAATAAAGTCGGCGAGAGCTTGGCGCACGCGCCCTGGAGCGCTTGGCATTGCCGATCGGTTGGGACGTCTCTTGCGCGTACGGCCTGGCCTGCTACGGTGGAGCATTGTCGTGTTGGTGTCCCATGGGGATTTATCAGTGCCGGTGCAGTATCATTTGGCGCTCCCTTCTGGTTCGACACGTCGATCAGCCATGAGGAGCACTCTAAGAACTGCACTCAACGATTTGGGCCAGCCAATTGCGAATCCCAGCTGATCGCTTCGAAAGGAGATAATTCATGTCGCCATCCGAATCAGGGCCGGCCGGCGTAGGACTGCCAGTCGGAGCAAATGCAAACACCGCGCTAACCGTCGAAGACATCAAACGTATTATTGCTGAAGCGCAGTCTTCGGGCGCAGATTCGGTAAGTTTAGGAATGCAGATCTTCCGCACCTTAGGAGATGACATCAACACTTCTGGCGCACTCGTCAGCCAGGCGCTGCTCGAGTCGAATGTAGCCGTCCGGGGTCCACTGGCTGCGCTTCTTACCGCCGCTCAGACGATCACAAAGACGGGCACCCAGGTGCAGATCACCAATGGCCAAGAGACCAAGACAGAAATCGGCGGGACACCCATTCGTTTCAAAGAAGCGGTTAGCTTCGAGGTGGTGGACGATGGAGGGCTACCTACCCTCAGAAACATTGTTGGCGTGGGCGCCCACAAATTCCTCTGGCTGGACATCACCGAGATTCAACTGAAACAGAACCAAGGACAACGAGTGATTCACGTGGTGACCTCTGGCGGCAGTCGAGATTTCGTCTTGTGATTGAACGGATCACGGTGGAGGTTTACACGCAAGCGCTCAGTCAAGACGATAACCGGATGGTGGTCCAGGGATCGATGGCCCAGCGCGGAACGCAACCACTGCGATCGGCTTCCGAGCGAGTCACTTCTTTGACGAGTCGGCCATGGTGGGCCTTCGTCAATTTCCCACTCGGCCGCGGTTCCACCAGAAACCGGTAATTCCCCTCCGCCAAAAGAGTTAGGTTGCAAAAGCACAGGTCCGGCCTGCAAGCTGATAGGCATGCCGGAACTGCCGGATATCGCCGCCTACATCACTGCCCTCGAACCGCGCATCCTCGCGCAGCCGGTCGAACGAGTGCGACTGGCAAGCCCTTTTCTGCTTCGAACGGCGCAACCCCCAATAACGAATGTGCAGGGCCGCGTCGTCCGCGAACTGCGGCGAATCGGCAAGCGAATCGCGATTGGAGTGCAAGGCGATCTCTGGCTGGTGCTGCACCTGATGATTGCTGGCCGTTTGCACTGGCGGCACCCCAAGGCAATGCTGGTGGGCCGCCGGAGTCTAGCAGCCTTCGATTTTCCCAGCGGCTCTCTCGTGCTTACCGAAGCAGGCACAAAGCACCGCGCATCGTTGAGTGTGTTAACTGGCGAGGACGGCTTGCATTCCGTCGACCCAGGAGGAATCGAAATCTTCAAGAGTGATCTTTGCTCGTTTTGCGAGGCACTCAGGGCCGAAAACCGCACGCTCAAGAGAGCTCTTACCGATCCGCGCCTGGTCAGTGGGATCGGCAACGCGTATTCGGATGAAATCTTGCACGCAGCACAACTGTCGCCTATCGCGCTCACGCACAAGCTGGAGCCGCACGAATGGGAAAGGCTGTTCGCTGCGACGCGCCATACCCTCGGGCTGTGGATCGACCGGCTGCGCGCAGAAGCGCAGGCTGGCTTTCCCGAAAAGGTGACCGCCTTTCGCAAGGAAATGGCGGTTCACGGACGCTATGGAGAGCCTTGCTTGAGGTGTGGAGAAAGGATTCAGCGGATTCTCTACGCGGACAACGAAACGAACTACTGTGCTCGATGCCAAACTGGTGGAAAAGTTCTTGCGGATCGCGGTTTGTCTCGCCTTTTGCGATCGGACTGGCCGCGCACCCTCGAGGAACTCGAGGCTCTCAAGCGCCGCTAGAAGTGAAGACCCTGCCGTTCAAAGGCCTTCGCGCCGGATAGCATTTTCGGTATGGACAGTTGTTCCGGCGGTTGACCGAGCCAAAGACCGGCCTACTTCTCTATTTCAGAGGCCCAATTCAAAATGATCGACAACGGCGCCGAACTCGGCTCATCCACTCTTGCGTTGATTAGAGATTTCTGGCCATCGACGGTCAAATCGTACCAAAACAGATCCATGGCGGAAATCGGCTGTCGTGTGTGTGTCTGAAACAGCGCCACGCCTGCACCCAGCGGTGCAATGATCTCATAAGGCCCGAGTTTTGTACCCGCTGCCAGCGTCATAGGTGGTGGTGATTATAACCTTGCGGAATCTTCGCACGGCATCGCAGGCACGACGCGCGGCTATGGTCGAGTAGGCATGCCGGGCCTTTCGAGAGAGTGGGGAGCCATGGCTTGGTTATTTTCCTGCCTCGGGCTGCGTCAGCATCAGTGCGGGAACCTCTTGTTGTTTCACCAGGTTGTTGTAGGCCGCTACTGCGGTCGAGACAATCGCCTTCCATTTTGCCAGTTGTTCATCCACCGCTTTTCTGAGCATATCGAACACCTCGTAGGACTGCTTCGTGGGGGCCGAATCCGCGCTCCCCACGACACCACTCAAGGCAACCAGGTGGTTGTTCAAACGAACCGGGAAATTGAGCACATCCTGACCGCTCTTGGCCTTGGTCTGGATAAGCGCTTCTTCCACCTCGGTCATCTCGGTATCGAGCCTCTTGCCGGCATCGGCAATGGCCTTGGCGCGAGGGTCGCTCTTCAGGCGCTTGTTAATCGTATGGATCTGCTCGCGAAGATCGCGAATTTGGATGATGGTATCGTCCGTTTCTGTGACCTTGTCACGGATCTTGAGAAGCAGATCGAATTGCTTGGCCAGATCCTCCTGACCGATCTTCAACCGCGGATCAGCCTTGATCTCCAGCGGCGCAGTGTAACTCTTGCCTAGCACCGTCAACCGTACCTGGTAGGCGCCCGGCAGCGCTTCTGGACCGTCGGTGTTGCCGCCCCAGAGTGGCGCGTGTGGCACCTTCGTCGCTCCCTCGTAGCGCAGGTCCCAGACGAAGCGGTTCAGGCCCGCGTCGGCAGGCAGGCCGCCCGCATTGCGGTCGCGGCTGAAGAAGTCTTCCTCCTCGTCGCTGGCTGGCTCTTCCTTCTTAGGATATTTGCGGATGACCTTTCCCGAGGAATCCAGTATCTCCATAGTGATTTTTGGGGCCTCGTCGGCATCAGTCTTCTTGCCTTCTGAGGAAGTCGACGGGGTGGCTTCCGTTTTTGCCGATGCGCCCTCAGCACCACCACCAGAAGCCTGCGGTTTCGCCTGGTCTGGCCTCTTGAGGGAAGCTCTTAACCAATAATTAATGACGGCTCCTGCCGGCGGATTCTTTCCAACACTGCCGCTGGGGGCAAAAAACGAACCCCGGAAGACCGTATGATTCGCTGAGGTGGGCGTGAACAGGTGAGCCTCCTGCTGCGGAATCGAATCTTCGTATTGCTCAAGCGGAGCAATGTCATCCAGCACCCAGAAGCTGCGTCCGTGCGTGGCCACCACCAGGTCAGCGTTCTTAATCACCAGGTCGTTTACCGGGGCCGCCGGAAGATTCAGTTGAAGCGGCTGCCAGTGCGCGCCATCATCGAAAGAAACGTACACACCCTGTTCGGTTCCGGCGAAAAGCAAACTTGTACGCCGGGGATCGACCCTGACGGCATGGACAAAATCGTTCGGGGGAAGCCCCGCGACCAGTTTGGTCCAGGTCTTGCCAAAATCTGTGGTCTTGAACACGTAGGGTGCGAAGTCGTCCAACTTGTGGCGTTCGACGGCGAGATAAGCGGTGCCTGCTTCACGCCAAGAAACCTCGATCATGCTCACCGTGCCCCAGTCCGGCATGGCCTGGGGGGTGACGTTCTCCCAATGCTCGCCACCATCGCGCGTGAGTTGAACCAATCCGTCATCGGTTCCTGCCCAAATCAGAGCCTTCTGTACGGGTGATTCCGCGACCGAGAAGATCGTGTCATAGACCTCGACACCGGTGTTGTCTTTGGTGATGGGGCCGCCTGAGGACAACTGTTTTGACTTGTCGTTGCGCGTCAGATCGGGACTGATGATCGTCCAGCTCATGCCGCCGTCGGTTGTCTTGAACAGCACTTCGCCCGCGAAGTACATCGTCTTGGGGTCGTGCGGTGAAAAAGCGATGGGCTCGGTCCATTGGAAGCGGTGTTTGACGTCGCCTGCAGACCAGCCGATCGGGTTCACCGGCCAGGGGTTGATGGCCTGCTCTTCGCCCGTGCGATGATCGTAGCGGGTGATCTCGCCACCGTAAGAGCCGGCATACACGATCTCAGGGTCCGTCGGGTCGGGTGCGATGTAGCCACTTTCGCCGCCACCCACGTCATACCAGTCCGGGCGATCAATCGCGCCTTTTGCGCTGGCACTGGCGATGGCCACAGTGGAGTTGTCCTGTTGGGCGCCGTAGATGTAATACGGGAACCGGTTGTCGGTAATCACATGGTAAAACTGCGCTGTGGGCTGGTTATACACACTGGTCCAGGAATCGCCGCCGTCGGTGGAAATAGTGGCGCCGCCATCGTTGCCATTCGCGAGACGCTTGGGATTCGTGGGATCGATCCACAGCGCGTGATGATCTCCGTGTGGCGCGCGGATTCGGCTAAAAGTCTTGCCTCCGTCATTGGATCGATACGCCGCAGTGTTCAGGATGTACACCGTATCTTCTGACTTTGGATCGGCAAAAATGTGCGAGTAGTACCAGGCCCGCTGGCGAAAACGGTGGTCGTCGGTGGTTAAGTGCCAGGAATCGCCGCCGTCGTCCGAACGATAAATTCCGCCCTTCTCTGCCTCGATGACCGCCCAAACGCGGTTGAAGTTTGCGGCGGAGACCGTGATTCCGATGCGGCCCAGAATACCCTCGGGCAGTCCGTGTCCTTTGAGTTCTTTCCAAGTTGTTCCGCCGTCTCGGGAACGATAAAGGCCGCTTCCTACGCCGCCGCTATCCAGACTCCACGGGGTGCGCCGAGCTTGCCACAATGCAGCGAACAGGACATTGGAGTTGCTGGGATCGAACACCACGTCGATGGCCCCGGTCTGGGCATCCTTATAGAGCACCTTCTGCCAGGTCTTGCCGCCATCCTGCGTGCGGAAGATGCCGCGCTCTTCGTTATCGGCAAAGGGATGTCCGAGCGCAGCGACAAAGGCGATGTCAGGATTCTTGGGGTGCACGGCGAGGCGTCCGATGGCATGCGTGTCGGCAAGCCCAACAAACTTCCACGTCTTCCCGGCGTCGATCGACTTGTGAACACCGTTTCCACCAACGATGTTGCCGCGAATGCACGCCTCTCCCGTGCCCACATAAACGACATTGGGGTCAGATTCGGAAACCGCTATCGCCCCGATCGCCGGCGATGCATCCTTCGTCTTGTCGAAAATTGGTTTCCAGTTGAGGCCACCATCAGTCGTCTTCCACACGCCGCCGGCGGTGGAGCCAAAGTAATAAACGTTATCCTGTCCGACGACGCCTGACACCGCGACCACGCGCCCGCCACGAAATGGGCCGACCAGGCGATACTGCAGACCTTTCCACGGGTTCTTGTCCTCGCCTTCTTCTCTCTCTTTCTGAGTGTCAGCGGTCTGCGCCCCGGCAGTCTCTGCCTGCTTCTGGCCGGAATCAGGGGTCTGCTTCGGCGGGTGTTTCTGCGCGAACACTGGGGTACTAAGACATGCAACTAGAAGAGCGAGCCAGGTCGTTCTCAAGTTTTTGTTCCTCCGGAAACGTAAACGATACATGCGGCAGCCACACCTTCTCAACCGGAAAGATTGCTGTTGTCTAGTTTTGTGTTTGCGAGTCGGAGCGACGCGGGAGCGCTTCTAGCGAAGCACTGCCAGATTTTCCTACGATCGCCGTTTTCATGCCAATGGCCCAGGCCTTATCCTTGCCCTTCCAAGAATGGCAACTCAACCCCCTGAATCCCTTTCTCCTAACAATCTTACTGGCGCTTACTGGCGGCAATCATGAAAACTATTGCGACGAATTGCGCCGACTTGAGGCCGATTCGAATACGCGGAAATGAAATTGGAGCAGAGCAGGCAGATGTTCTGCCACGTAGACCCAATTGTGACCCCCGGGGTAGAGGTGAAACTCGTGGGGAATGTGACGCGAGTCAAGCGTTTTGTCCAGAGCTACGGCACCGGCGTCGAAACCAAAATCGTCTTCGGAGCCGCAATCAAAGTAGATCTGCAATCCGGCGAGACTCGCCGTGTGCGCGATGGTCAGGGGGTCGTTGTGTTTCCAGAAGACGGGGTCGAGCGGAGAACCAAAGACGTCACCGAGAATCCGCGACCTGGCAAGCTGGCGGGAATCGCTGGCTGCGACTGTGGGAATTTTCTCAAGCAGGGCCGCGCTGTGGGCGCCAAGGGAAACGAAGAGCTCCGGATGAAGGAAGGCCAGATGCAGCGCGCCGTATCCGCCCATGGAAATTCCGGCTATGCCGTGAGAGGCGCGCCCGGCCCTGGTGCGATAGCGTTTTTCGATCTGCGGCAGAAATTCTCGGAGAAAGAAATCCTCATAACGACGGTGGCCGTCGCGGGAATTTATGTAGAAGCTGGAACCCCCATCCGGTGTGACGATTAGCAAATCACCGAGCTGATGGCGCTCCCAAAGGTCCTCGACGAGATTGAAACCGCCGGAATGGATGAGCATTTGCTCGTTGTCACCGAGGCCGTGAAGAAGATAGAGGATGGGATACCGGCGCGTCTTTTCCGCGTCGTAGCTAGGTGGCAGGAGCACGCAGTAAGCGACCGGATGACCTAGTATTTTGCTAGCTGCGGAAAGACATTCTGCCCGGCCCGTCGCAAAAACGGCGTGATCAAAGGCGAGGCAACCCAAAAATAGCACCGCCCCTCGAAGCAGCCGGGATCTATTCATACCGCAAGGCCTCGACGGGGTTGAGACGCGCGGCGCGCGTTGCGGGATAGAGCCCGGCGACGAGGCTCACGAGGATGGCGAAGGCAATCGCACTCAGGACCAGCCACCACGGCACGGAGAACACATGGGCCGGAGGCAAATTCTGGCGCTGCAGATAGAGATTGGTACCCCAGGTCACGATTTTGCCGATGAGCCAGCCGATACCCACGCCGAAGACCCCGCCCAGCAGACCCATGACTCCGGCTTCGACGAAGAAGAGCTGTTTCACGTCCCGATCGGCGGCGCCGAGCGCCTTGAGGATTCCGATTTCGCGCCGGCGCTCAAGAATGGCCATTACCAGAGTGTTGATAATACCGATGGTGGCGACGGTGAGCGCCAAACTACCGAAGATGGCGAGGAGAAGATCGAAGATGGTGAAAAAGAGGCGTAAATTGCGCGTGGCGTCGAGCAAGGAAAAGGTGGAGAAGCCCATGTTCTTGATAGAGGTTTCAATCGCTTCCACCTGGGAGGGGCTCCTGGCGCGAACCGTTAGGTTTGCATAGCTTGGTTTGCCGTTCGATGTGCGCACGGCATCCCTCAAATCATTCACTTGTGCGGCCCGCAGCGCCGACGCAACCTCAAGCGGGATGAACAAGCGGCCGTTACCGTAACCGGCAAACCCGGCGGCCGGTTCGGTCTCGACAATGCCGACAATGCGGAGTTTCTTCTCCCGAGGAACAATGGAAAAGCCTTCGCTGGCACTGTCATGGGGAGACGTAACCGCGGAGCGGTCGACATTTCCGGCGCGCGGCGGATCTGCCGGTACAGGTTGGGGCGCGAGCGGCTGGCGCTCGACGTAGCGCACCACGAGCTCCTTGCCGATCAGCGTGGAAGGCTGATCAGATAAATCCTTCGCAAACTCGATCTGCAGAATGGCCTCATCGGCGGCCGGACGCGAAAAAAAGCTGCCCTGCATGCCATCGTAGGCGCCATTCCCACGGGCAGAAGCAGGCACACCCGCCACGACCGTGGAATAGGGATTGCCCGCGTAACGTACTTCCGTGGGGAAGCGAATCTGCGGATAAACTTCGATGACATTCGGCAAGCGTTCCATTTCCTTGCGGGCGTCTTCGTCAAGAGATCGCACTTTTTGCGGGGACGCAGATTTTTCCGTAGTGGGGCGGTTGAAATCACGAAGGTTGCGACGCAAGGTGACCAGCACCGTATCAAACAAACCGGAATTGGCCAGGCGCTTTGAGGCCAGCTCTTGCAGGCCGACGCCCAGCGAAAGCATGGCGACCAGTGAGGCCACGCCGACGGCGACTCCCAGCGTCGTCAGTGAGTTGCGCAAGATGGCCTCGCGCAGATTGCGGAGAGCGAGTTCACCGAGGTCGCTGGCTTTCACGATTGCACCCCGTCGCTCACCAATTTGCCGTCGGCAACAGAGGCGATGCGATCGGCAAATTTTTCAGCGAGATGACGTTCGTGCGTGACCAGCACAATGGTCATTCCGAGTGATCGCTGGATTTTACGCAGTAAGACCATGATGGATTCACCGGTGGCGCTGTCGAGATTGCCGGTTGGCTCGTCGGCCAGCAACAAGGCAGGGCGATTCACCAGTGCCCGCGCCATCGCAGCCCGTTGCTGTTCCCCACCGGAAAGCTCACTCGGGCGATGTGTCAAACGCGTTTCCAGACGCACGTGCTCAAGAGCCTCCCGCACGCGCCCCGCGCGCGCACTGCGATCCACTTCGGCGAGACGCAAGGGCAGTTCGACGTTCTCCTCAAGGGTCATGCGCGGAAGGAGGTTGAAAGACTGAAAAACCATACCGACGGTGCGGCTGCGATAGCGCGCCAGCTCGAGCGGGTTCATCTCGGAAAGATTACGGCCCTGCGCGAAGATGGCGCCGGAGGAGGGGCGATCCAGACCCGCCATGAGGTTTAAGAGGGTGGACTTCCCCGAGCCGGAGCTTCCGAGCAGCGCCAGGAATTCCCCGGCTGGGACGTCTAGTGTGACGTCATCCACGGCTCGAATCAGCGCAGCACCCATCTGATAGTGGCGCGAGACGCGCTTGGCACACACCGCGGAACCATTACCTGTTGGCAGCATAATCTCTCGATGTTACTACGCATGGCGGGCTTATTCGGTTACCGCACATCTGGCGGCAGGTGATTTGATCCGGTTAAGGCGTCTACCACGTTCGTCTGGGCTAGAACTCGCATTCTTCTCGCTGATGATCGATGGTGTCGCTTACACCGACGGCGCAGCTCAACGAGGCTCAATCCTGTCATCCCACATATGGTGCGACATCTTCCACTCCCCATTCGTTTGCTTGCGCAGAACATTCAAGAACATTCCTTTGTGCGACGCGCTCGTCGTCTTGCCGTTTTGCACCGTCGTCCAGGCCACTTCGTCCGTCCCCCACACACACGCGATCTCCCCGTCGGCACCGATATTCTGCGGTGTCACGACCAGCTTGGTGATCTGAGTTAGCGGAGCATCGGGCGAAAACCAGTATTCGTTCAATCCCTTTTGCCCGATACGCGGCTTGTCTCCGTGTGGCGGCAGCAACACACAGTCCGCCGTGAAGCGAGAGCGCACGCCATCTGCATCTCCCTTGAGCCAAGCTTCTTCGTACTTGCTGTGCACTCGCTTTATCTTTGCAGTGTCTTCCTCGGACAAGCTGCGTCCGGCGTTCCCGATCACGGGACAAACCAACGACAGCGAAACCAGTGGCAATACCTCGCGAATGTGCATGAAGCCTCCCTGAAGATACCTGCCTCTTTGGACGCCCCACACATACTTACGTCATCGCCTCATTCCTAGGTGAAAACCAAGTGCTGTTCTCTGCTCCTGGTGCACGGAGCGCTGTTTTCCTGCCGAGTAAAAGCCACTATCCCAAGGGCCGCTAATCGCCGTTACCTCCGTAGGCGGGATCGAAACAGTTCCGGTGCCACCTCTTGCCCAGAAAAAGTCGAGGGCAACAAAAACCGGGCCGCCAACTGAGAATTTTGCGGTCACGGACCCTTCGCGCCGCTTTTCTACCTCCATCGCGCCATGGATTTCTGGAGGTGTCCAACACCAAAGTCTCGCGGCCATACTTGCAATTCGCTGATGGGCCCTTCGGCAGGCTAACTCTGAGTTGCATAACCGTTTATTTGACCCGCCAGCTTTCGCCGTGCGTTCTCGGCGATACCTCTTTTCTTTGCCAGTGCGAACAGCGCTGCAGGCTACCGCCGTCGCTGCAGGCTACCGCCGTGCCGGGGGCCCGTGCTCGCAAAGCAGAGCGGGGAAACACTAGAGTGCTTCGTGGCAGGTCGCTTGTCGTTGCCGATGAGTTAAACCGGTGGCCTTACCCGTGGGGCCGTAAAGCCCCGGACTTCAGGCCAGAGCCCATTCGTGCTGAATCGGACCAGAAGATTCGAGAGCGGCATCAGTCGCTATTCTCTTTTCATGCTTTTCACGCAGGCCTTAGCCTGATTTGAGAGAAGGAATTCTTTCCCGAATCTTCCCCAGGATACGCCGCCAGTCCGCGCAGCCACGCGTCGATCGCGGAGTGCTGCTCGGCATCCATCTCTTCAAACAGCACGCCCATGCCGAAAATTCCGAAGCCGCCGCCAGAATGCACGTAGATCACTTTGCCACGGACTTCGCATGTGCTCATGCCATCGCGGATGCAGAGACGTAATCTGGTACGGATGGGAATGGCTTCGAGTGTATCGATATAGCAACCACGCGAGCTCAATTCGCTTAGCTGTCCGCGAACCCACGTTCCGTCGAGCAGGGTAACTTCGGCATCCGCGAAAAACGAGAAGCGCGGATTGACGCGCCTTGTGGTGTAGGGAGCTTCAGCCATGGTGTCTCTCCGGTCCGGGAACTCTTAAATACACTTGAAAACAAATCTAGCCATGAAATGAAGCAATCCCCTAACCATATAAAACCTGAAGAGTAAGAACCCCTATCTGATAGTACCTAAACAACTTGGGGCGATAGCCACGAACAGCAGGCCCAGCCACAAGCACAACGGACAGCATCTTCTTGCGTACTGCTGGAGAATGTTTGCCACAGGGCTTAACGGGGGCGTCCTCCGAATCGGTGGGGGAGCTGGTTCGGCCGAGGCCCCACAGAGGGAGTGGGCATCCGCCTCGCTCAAGAAGACGAAGCGGAGGGGGCTGCGCAGGCGATCAGAATGTGACAGGGTTACCTTAATTGCCTTGAATTAAACAAAGTGCGGTGATACGTTCAACCCCTTCCGGGCACTACCCTTCCAAATGACCGGCTGGTCAGTTTGTCTCCGCGCCGGGAAGATATCCAAAGAATGGAGGGTCACTAGAATGTGTAAATCGCCAGAGTACATTTGCACCATACTTCCACCCCATATCCTGACCAAGATGACTGAATCTAACCGCCATCGGGAGCGCGCCTTACGGACAATAGCCCTGACGGAACGCGCGCGAGGGCGGCGCTCTATCCTAGGAACGATGCTCGGGTCGGTTCCGACGGGAACGCTACGACGTACGATCTATGACGCGCAAACGAGCGAACGCCTGCCCGGAACCTTTGTCCGCGGGGAGGGCGACGCGGAAACGAGTGATGTCGCCGTCACGGAAGCCTACAAGTATTCGGGAAACACATACGATTTCTACAAGCAGATATTGGGGCGCAATTCCGTGGACAACAACGGATTGCGCCTGGATTCCACCGTGCACTACAGCCAGCAGTACGACAACGCTTTCTGGGACGGGCGCCAGATGATTTATGGCGACGGGGATGGCGAGCTTTTCAACCGTTTCACGCTGGACCTGGACGTAATCGGTCATGAGCTCACCCACGGCGTCACGCAAAATACCGCGGGACTTGAATACGCGGGGCAGTCCGGCGCACTGAACGAGTCGATGTCCGACGTCTTCGGCACGATGGTGAAGCAATGGGTGCTCGGGCAATCCGTGGATCAGGCCGACTGGCTGATCGGCGCGGGTCTCTTCACGACGGCAGTGACCGGAGTGGCGCTGCGCTCGATGAAAGATCCGGGATCGGCCTACAACGATTCGCAGATTGGCAAGGACCCGCAGCCGAAGAACATGGCCAACTATCTCGACACGACCGAGGACAACGGCGGCGTTCACATCAACTCCGGAATTCCGAATTACGCATTCTACCTGGCGGCGACGTCCATCGGGGGCAACGCCTGGGAGAAGACCGGTAAGATCTGGTACGAGACGCTGACGAAGAGGCTGAGTCCGAAGTCGGACTTCCAGTCCGCGGCGGATGGGACGGTAAGCGCCGCCGGCGACCTTTTCGGACAGAACAGTAATGAACAGAAGGCGGTAATCGACTCCTGGACGAGAGTGGGAATAAGACCTGCGAGCGCGCCTTCGATCAAGACGGTGGGCGCGAGCCGCTAGAACAAAGCAGAACACCGTAAACGTGCGGCATGTGCGGAGCAGTCCGGTAGGTGTGTTCACATGCCGCACGTTTATTGGCACACCAGCGATAGAATTGAGGCGCAGAGCACGAGAGGCTCTCGTCGAGATGCACATCGCCTTCCAGCGTACCGGCGGTTTTGCGGGAATGCGCACCGGGTGCGAGATTAATACGGAGAATCTGTCCCCTGAAGAAGCGACCCAAGTGGCCGCGTGGGTGGATGCGGCAAATTTTTTCAGTTTGCCGGAAGTTTCACGCTCCGGCGGAGCCGACCAGTTCCAGTACAAAATCAGCATTGAAAAAGATGGCCGAAAGCACACGGTCGAGACCGACGAGCGCGCCACTCCCGCGTCCCTGTCTCCGCTGGTTAAGTGGTTGATGGCGGCCGCCCGCCGAAGTGCGTCTGGCTAGGCGCTGGTTGGACCGCTTCTACCAGATCGAGGCGCAACGAATCGGATGCCACCGACGCTTGAGGTAATAAATCATTCCGGGATTCCATGGACATGAGCAGCCCGCTGGTAGGGGTCAGAGTTTTAGCAGTTCTTGAAAGAGCCAGACACGCACGTGCGCTTTCCCCCTTTGTTACAGCACATGACTTTGATTTCATCGCGGAGGTCGGCCCAGGAGCCTGCCAGGCTAGCGCTGGTCACTTGGTGTTATCGGACTGATGCTCTCAGGAGTGCACAAGCGGCGTTCGTGGTAACCTCTTCACATTGGATTGATATTTCCCGCGCCCGGTTCGTGTGGGCGCGATCCATTTTCGAATTGGACGTCAAGGGAGACAATCCCTATGAATGCGACTGTGCAGCGAATAGGTGCCCTGGCGGCGTGTTTCGTAGCGGGAATCATAGCTGTCGGTTGGCACATGGAAACTAGAGCCGCCGGCTCCAGAGATCCAAAGGCCAGGGCGAATCGCCTCGATCAGCCTGAAGCAAGAATCGCCAGCTCCTGGGACCAGCAGGCTGCCGCCGCTTATCTCGACCAAAGGGCAGCCTGGTGGATGGAATGGCCAAAGGCCGCGCGCGATCACGAAACCTTCTGCGTGTCGTGTCACACGGCGGTACCTTACGCGCTCTCGCGGCCTGCTCTTCGTAAATCGCTCGCCGAGGCAGCCCCTTCCGCGAACGAACGCAGGCTCCTGGACAATGTCGTCAAGCGCGTACGCCTTTGGAAAGAAGTTGCGCCTTTCTACAGCGACGCGGATCGCGGGGTGTACAAGACTGTCGAGTCTCGCGGGACGGAATCCGTTCTCAATGCCCTGATCCTGGCCAGCAATGACGCGCAGAGCGGCCAACTCAGCAACGACACGCGCACGGCGTTGGATAACATGTGGGCCGAGCAGCAAACCACGGGAAATAAAAAGGGCGCGTGGCTGTGGCTGCGCTTCGCCAATGAGCCGTGGGAAGCGGACGATTCAGACTACTATGGAGCCACTCTTGCCGCAGTCGCGGCGGGCACTCCCCCGGGGAGTTATCGCGCGCGGCCTGAAATCCAAGATAACCTCAAGATGTTGCGCGAATACCTGAACCGCGAATGCGCAGCCCAGACCACCATCAATCGTGCTGTCCTCTTGTGGGCTTCCGCGAAAGTCCCCGGACTCCTCGAACCGGAAAAGCAAAAGGCGATCATCACTGAACTGTTGGGTAAGCAGCAGGCCGACGGCGGCTGGAGCCTATCGTCACTGTCTGGGTCCTGGAAACGAAATGATGGCACCCCGCAGGAAGAGAAGAGCGACGGATATGCAACCGGGCTGATCACGTATGCGCTACAACAGGCGGGGATCCCTCGAGACAATACTCAACTGAGGCAAGGGATCGCGTGGCTGGCCGGTAATCAAAACAAGTCGCAAGGCTTCTGGCAGTCCTACTCCCTAAACAAAAACATAGAACACCACATGACTCCAAGCACCGCGCTCTTTATGAACGACGCGGCCACGGCTTACGCCGTGCTCGCGCTTACTGAGGCCAATCGACATTAAGTCAGAACGCACCGGTCAACTGGCCTCCAGATCCCCTTTTGATTGCCGGGAAATTCTTCGAGATTTCGATTCAGCGGCCAGGTAACGACCCTGGCGAGTGTGGCTTCAACTCGCGTGCCGGTCGCTGAGAGTCCAAATCGCTTGATGGTTTCTCATTGCCGTCAAGCCGCAATGAAACGGTTGTGACTATCCTGCCGGAAGTAGGACCTGCTTGGCCTGGGATGAATGTTCCGCGTGGTCCTGACTGCGCTGCCGCAACGCCGGTGCATACAAGAACCGAAAAGTGCGCGAGCCAAGCGGCGTCGTTTGCGTGGTATCGGCGAGCACAATGTCGAGCATCGCGCTGTTTGCCTCTCGCTCGGCATCGCCACCTGAATTGACACTCAGGATTTCGACGCGCATGAGCACGAGAGCCTGGCAGCGTGGAGCATCTGCCGAAGCGGCCC
>Ga0066688_10000002_pt1 | contig 51964 bp, 93 predicted proteins | sample GraSoiAngelo_137_FD_62304 | JGI IMG/M metagenome (GOLD analysis project Ga0066688, IMG submission 62304) | Grasslands soil microbial communities from the Angelo Coastal Reserve, California, USA - 14_0929_09_30cm | ecosystem: Environmental > Terrestrial > Soil > Grasslands | place: USA... | reverse complement strand
CCGTCAAATCTCTGGTCTGATTTCACATCGTCTGACCCAATCAGCGACATCGATCTCGGTAAAGAGACGATTCTGAAAAACACCGGACAGGAAGCCAACACGCTTGTTCTTGGCTATCAAGTCTATCGGCAATTGATTCGTCACCCCGATTTTCGTGACCAGATCAAGTATACCAGTCCTGAGAATATCAACGCCGAATTGCTGGCAAAGATTCTCGATATTGACCGTGTGCTGGTATCCAAGGCTGTATATGCAACAACCAAGGAAAAGAACGCCACCCCGGCCTATGCTTTCGCGGCTGGCAAGCACGCGCTTCTTTGTCACGTTGCTGAGCGTCCCGGACTGCTTGTTCCTTCCGCTGGCTACACTTTCGGATGGAAAGGCGTTAGCGGCGGTCTAGGCCAGAACATCGCGATTAGCCGATTCTATTTACCGCAATTGAAGGTTGACCGGATCGAGGGTGAATCAGCATGGGTCAATAAAGTTGTGGCGAAACAATTGGGCTATTTTTTCAATGGGGCAGTGACATAAGTCCTGTAATTGAATAGCCTACGAGGGGTTACGATGTCAACTCATATTGTTTTGCGTCCTATATCAGGGACGCCGCATAAGGTGGGCACAGAGGTAGACGCTACGGATTGGAAGCATACACAAAAGCTTGTCGATCAACGCTACCTTAAGCCTATTACGATGCAAGCCCCAGGCGGCAATAAGCCTGCCGGTAGTCAAGCGACTAACCGAGATCAGCGCGGCAAGTAACGTTGTCGAGTATGGCAGCTTTCTTGAGCGGTTAAATCCGCGAGGAAATGTATATGCTAAATCTAGTGACCCGTGGAAAAGCAAAGGTCGGTAGCCTATATGCAAAGACCTTGATTTCCCTTAATGGCGTGGCTCTCAGTACCACGTTTACGATTCTAAATTTCATCGCTGCTGCTTTCGGTACAGTCTCATTTGACCGGGCCGTTAAGATCGCAAAGGTGCCGCTTGTCGGGGTGGTAGCCACGACCGGTGGGGCCGTTGGGGTATGGCAAAATCCTGAAGCCGTGTCAGTGATGATTGACGGCCTTCTTATTAATACAACGGTAAAATCCACTGGTGCGGCCAATCTTAATGCAGGAAGCACGCCGACATCGGCCGCAACGTCAAGCGCGAATCTGATTGATACCCTTGACGTAGGTACGGCGACCGTGACGGCCGACAATTTTACCGATAAGGGCACAAACGGCAAATCTCGCCAATTGGTTGCGGCGGGCAAATGGGTGACGTTCACTGGGTCTGCTGACACAACTGGACTCCTCGGCGCTGCATATATTTCCTATGTAATCGTATAGGTGAAACGTGGGCAACATCTTAGCATCGGCCGCCCGCACAGCAAGCGGAACGGCCGCCATTGCAACCGCTCACGTCGAAAGACTTAGGGGCGCAAAATTCCAGCTTACTATATCAACCGCTGCAAATGTGGCCGGTGATACGCTTGATGTGTATGTACAGTCAAGTTCGGACAACGGAACGACCTATGATGACTTTATCCATTTTACCCAAGCGCTGGGCAATGGCGGTGCAAAGAAATTCATAGCCCAATGGATACGCGACACCGTACCCACGACACCTTTACACGCGCCACAGGACGCATCATTAGCGGCCGGAGTTAGTCAAGGCCCGATAGGTCCGCTGCTACAAATCAAATGGGTCATTGTTGACGGCGGTGCGCACGGGCAATCATTTACATTTGCCCTGGATATGATTGGCTATAAGTAATGGCAACGTTTACTTACAACTTTCTGGCTTCGCCCGCGACGGCACTGGATCAGGTTCGTTCGCTTATCGGTGACACGGATAGCACGGCCCCATTGATGGTGGATAGCGAGATCATTGATTACCTGGCAAGGGTATCACAGAATGCTTACAGGGCAGCGATTCTATGCTGTCAGGCAATCGCAGGCAAATATAGTCGGCGTGCTGATATTACAGCCTACGATATCTCAAAGAAAAATTCTCAAGTAGCCAAGGCGTATCGAGATTTGGCAAAAGAATTAACGACGCAATTAGCTCTACTGGGTGTATCGCCTTTAGCTGGTGGAATCCGCAAGAGCGACAAGGACGTGCGTGTTGAGGATGCTGATAGGGTTGAGCCGTCGTTTACCCGGCGCACTGGAGCGCCGACCGAAAGCAACATCGGGATTGTGAACGACCAGCAGGTAACGCAGAATTAGCCGATGCAATTATTTGACGCCTTAGACATTGCGGATATTCAAGAGGTCGTGAAAGAGGCCGGTGCAACCGTCAAACTCTTTCCTGATGCCACGGATAGCGAACTATACGGCGGCACTGACGGGCAGATACCGTCATACGATACGGACGGCGGTATTGAGGTTAATGGGTTTTTCCAGCCCGCAAAGACAGGACTGGAAAATCTAACGAACGCGCTGATGGGCAATTCACTTGGCGAACCGGTGAAACCCGCACAAACATTTTTGTTTCTCGCGAGTCAAATTAATTTTCATCCGACGCCAAAAACAAGATTGGTCGAAAAAGATGGAACGAATTGGGTTGTGATGACAAAAGCCGTGGATAGCCAGATTCAGGATAGCCAATTGTTCTGGAATCTATCATTGCGAGAGCCACGATAATGGACATCCGCATAGACCTATCACAACTTGGGGACATAGCGCCGCAGTCGCAAGTAGGCTGCTTTCATCTTGTCGGTGCGGTGCGGGACTATGCCGTCAAAGCCCTGGGTAAGTCGCTAAAGAGTCCGCGATTGGCAAAGCTGATTGAGGGGTTGCCCGTTACCGGCTCAGTTGAGCAGGGAATGATACAGGCGCAAATAGAAGCGCATCCCGTCCCGGCGATACCGGCGCGACAGGCAACGGCACATTATCCGAGTGGTAAAACGGGACAGGTTACGATTGATGCGAGCCCATCATTTAACGTTATCCGTGGATTGGCGATGGGACGCGGTGCGGTGTTCCCGGTCGTAAAGAAGGCCTTAATTATCGGGATTGGATCAGTAGCGCCGTCCACCGAAACTTATTTAAGCGTTTCAGGTGTCACGGTTGATGGCTTTGAAGTGCCTGGGCAAAATTATATCTTACGGCAGGTATCAAAAGGTGTCGCACCAAGAGAGTTTATTAACGAGGCGGTGGAGGATGTGAATCAGCACATACCGGACTTGGCGGCCGAAGCGTTTGCGGGAATTACGACATGAGTTTCAACGTCCACGAATTCAATCAGGATCAATTTAATCAGGGCGGCGATCTGCCGGCCGCGCGATTAGACGACCGTGGATTGATTGTGGCGTTCCTGAAAGATATCGCCGCTGGCAACGTCAATACCGGCCCGCATAACAGAATGCTTGGTGGGCAAGTCTTGAACAGTCCAAGCGCGAAGTTCTTGACTCCTAAGTATGGGGTGATGCTCGCGTCCATCGTAAGCGATTGGGGGCCTAATCCCGGTGCTACCCGGATGATTAGCATGGAAGGTCGATTTGAGATCGTTTGCTTCAATGAAGTTAGCCCTGATGATGTGAGCGAGATTGGCGATCAGGCCGAATATACCCAATATATTGCGAATGATATTGCGCTTGCGATCTGCCAAGGGGATGATGGCTCGCAAATGGGTGGACGCTTTGAGAATGCCTGGATTTCCCAAGATAAGGACGCTGTAAAAATGGGTCTAACCGATGTTCACGCAGGAATAAAGCAGACCGTTACTATCGTCAAATTTCATTATGCAAGCCGGAGGGACGATGAAGGTTAAGTTTAGCGATCCGAAAAATCTAACCGCCGATATTGCCCACGCTGGCTATCGACGTAAATTCATAGTGGACGGCGATGGGACTTTCACGGTGAACGAGGAAGAGTGGGAGAATCATCTTGCCCGCACTGGTGAATTTGAAGTCGTGGCCGAGATCATCGCGCCAATCAGTAAACCCGCTAAAGTCAAGGTCGTGGAAGCGGAAGAGCCAAAAGAAGTCAAGGAGTAATAGATGCCGAATCCATATGAGAGTCAACGGTTAACCGCGATACTCCGGCTGCCTGAAGTTGCATTCGGCGTACCGGACCCGCTTGTCGATGCTACGCCTTTGCTGATGATTCCCGACAACGGCAAGAATGCGGCTAAATGGGCACCAAAGAAAACGGATAATGCGGAAGACGCGCAAGGCAACGACTTCGCGACTGAAGATTATCTTGAGGCTTGGGATGTCGAGCGCGACATATCCGCACCGATCACGGCGGAAGACATCGGCTATTGGCTACTTGCGCTTTGTGGGTCAGTATCGACAACCCAGCCTGATAGCGGTGGCAACCCTTTGGTTTATCGACATGTCTTTACATTGCAAGATGGTAATGTTAATCGACAATTGCCAAGCAAGACGCTTGTCGAGATTAACGGCAGTCTTTCCGGTGGCATTCGTCCGTACAACGTCGCCTTTCCGTCAATGGTGATGGAATCGCTTGGGCTGAAAAGCAATGGCACAAGCGGGCGTCTAATGGCCAGCATTAAGATGTGCGGTAACGGTCGGAAGACGGTCAATAGCGGGCTGACAACGGCTCAGGTGATTGCACAACTTCCCAGCGGTAGAACCTATTTTTTCACCAGCCAAGGAACGGTGATAACCAAGGATAATAACAATACCACCAATTCAATTGATTACGGTGCAGGTCATCAGCTTACCTCGTGGGGGTTTGAAGTTGACAATGCCTTAATGAAGGATGACGGCTATCGGCCAGGTTCTGGCGATTTCCAGACGATTACAACCCCAGGCGTTAGACAGGTCGAGACGACCACGATTGTCGGCAGTGCGACAGGAACGGGCACGTTAATCTGGACCGTGACAGCGGTAGGGCTTGGCAATAGTCCGAAGGCCGTATCGGTGAGCGTAACATCTGGTGATACCCCGACCGTGCAAGCTGGCAAGGTCGTAACGGCTCTAAACGCCGATGCCGACGTGGGCGCGTTTTTTATTGCCAGCAACGTTGCCGGTGCGGTTGCGATAACCGCCAGAGTCCCAGCGGCGAACGATACGACAATGAATCTTGCCCTTGCCCTCGGTACGGCAACGGGCGTAACAGCCGTCGCGACATCGACCCATACTACGGCAGGTGTCTTGCAAGTCTGCGATGTAGCGAGCGGATTGGTAAGGTCTGAATTGCTCTTTGGTCGTCGTAAATTGACCATTAGTGACTTTACAGTTCGCGCAAAAGATCAAACAAAGGAATTGGGAGATTTGCTTTCCGGTCGGGCAATTGACTGGCAGATGGTTTTGATTGGGCCGATTATCAGTGGAACATTCAACAACAAGCTCGTCGTTCAATTCCCGCTTACTAAATACGATGTCGTTGAACTTGACGAAGCTGGTTTGATTGCGCTGAAAATCACGCCCAAGCCGCTGTTCGATACGGTCCAGGGCTTTGCGATTAAGTTCACGCTGACCAATAAGATCAGTTCTTATACGGTTTAGATTTTCGGACAATCCAATTCAAAGACGGGCGGTTTCGGCCGCTCGTTTTTGCGGTTTATCCTTCTGCATAGAATTTGATTTGACAAACCGACTGTAATAGCGTTACGATAATCCTGTTCGTAGATGTTTCGGGCCGTCTGCGGTTGTATGTTCAACGGCCAATCCTTCCGTTGGTGTTCGATCCGCTTGTGTCCGCACTCATAGCCTAATAAGCTTCCCTGATTCTAACCCTAGAAAATCACATCAGGAGAATTTATGTCCACAACAATACAAGAAATTGGAACTTTAACCGATACGATTGGGGTTAACGCGGACGGGCTTTCAGTTGCCAGCGTCGTGCAAACGGTCGAGCATCAGGAAGACTTGATGCCAGCCGTCTATGATGCCGACGCCGGGCAGGTCATCGAATCTCACCGTGTCGTTGGCGCAAAGCGCTACAAAGTCAAGCATATGTTCCGCGCGATGACCGACAGGGCGCAAGAGGAATATTTCAACCGCGCCAAGCTTTATTTCGAGCGTGATTTGAACGGCACGGAAACCACGATGGAGGATGATAAGACGGCCGCAGCGGTCTATTTGCACCGTCAGGTTGCTCAACATATTGACGGAGTTGACCTGTCCAATATAAAGGACTGGGAAGCGTCGGTTGTTAGCCTTCAGAGCAAACGCTCTCTTGTCGAGGATTGCCTAATCTATTGTCACGTTATGCCCCGCATTGAAGGTCCGACAGAAACCCTGGACTTGGAGATATTCGACGCGGAAGAAGGCGAGCTTTGCCCGGTCGAGATTAACCCGACGCAGCAGACTTTCCATTACGGCGCAATCGTCCGATTCAACGGCAAAGACATTTTGACCCATCACGAATTACGGGCAATGAACGGCAACGAAGAATTCCGTTACGGCAAACTCGCAAGCCGTAGCTCATTTCGTCCGGCCGCAAATGGCAAGATAACCAGCATCGTCAAGGCAAACGCGATTGAGCTTGCGGCGTTCTATGACAATATGGTTGTAGAGCATAAGAACTTTGTCGGCCGCGTACCGTTGTTCGTCAAAAAGTATGTTGCCGAATATCATCTGAATCAAGAGATGGAGAGACTAAGGGGAAACTAGCACGCCTCACGCCAGCCGTGGAACAGTTGGCGGCGAGGCAATTCAGAATGGGGGATGCTGAAAGCATGTGCCCCGGCGAGTCTGAATGCTGGGATTTTAGACAAGCGGATGATAGCGATGAGATTTATCAGATCGGCGAGAGCGGTAGAGACCTGCAACAGCACAGACCCGAAGAAGATATGTTTATTGGGCGACGGCTGGGGCAATGCTCGGCCTGCGTCGGCTGTTCGAAGCTGAGCACAAAGCCGGGTCAGGCAATCGCAATAACGGCTGATATTGAAATCGTTGCAACGGTTGAACAGTTCGGGTATGAGATAAGGGCAGGCCGGCCGGTGGATTTAAGCGAGATACCGGCCTTGCTCTGGAAGCTTTGGGTAACTTATAAGGCTTTACTTGATATGTATGAACGGGCGCGGGACAACAGAATGGCGGCGAGCCTGGACGCGTTGGGGATGTTTAAATAATGGCCGACCCGACAAGATTTGTGCCGATTGTTGTGAAGCTTGATAGCTCACAACTCAAGGGCTTCAAGAAAGAAGTCGAATCCACTCAGGCCGCGATTAACCAATCAACAAGTCAAACAGCTAAACATTGGAAACAGATGACAGCGGATGAGGTACGCGATTGGACGGCCTCGCGCAAACAGATTAAGCAGGCGACCGGGATAGCAACAGCCGATGAGGTTGCCGCCTGGGAGAGGGCCAACAAGAAGATAGTCGAAAATGAGATAAAGAAAAATGCCGAGATTTCTGCTCTAAAAAGAAAGTCGATGGTCGATGCGAACAAAGGGATGGACTCTCTGGCAAAGGATTTTCTGAAATCAACGGAGACGGCGGGAGCAAAGGGAATCAAAGCCGCCGCAAAAGATGCGGCCGAGCTTGAACAGGCGGCGACTAGAGCGGGTAAGGCCCTGGCAAGCGACCTTGGCGTACCGATGGGCACTCTAACGACATCGGCCGGCGAATTGGCCGCCGCGCTTGGACCTGTAGGTATTGGACTTGCTGCGATCATTGCAATCTCAATAGCGGAACTGGCAATTGCCGCGAAGCTCGCGGAAGAGATTTATGGCCTAACAAAGAAATGGTCTGAATATGGCGCAGGGTTGTACAAATCACATGAGGCAACGGGAATAGCTGTCAAAGATTTAGCCTTACTCAAATACAACGCCGATGTCTATGGGGTAAGCAACGAAAAGGTCATGCGCGGCGTGACAATGTTTTCCAAGCAATTGTACGCAGCCGAGGGCGGGAGTAAGCAGGCCATCGCATCGTTAAAAGCGATGGGGATTTCACAGGATGATTTAAACGAAGCTAATGGCCGGACGCTTCCATTGCTCTATAAGCTGGCCGATAAACTGCATGAGAACGAAGGTGGCTATAGAAAAACCGCACTCGCATCAAAGGAACTTGGACGCGCGGGTGGGCCTGAACTTGCCGCCTTTTTGGGACAGGGGAGCGCCGCGCTTAAGGAACAGGAAGCGGAAATGAACCGCTATGGATTTGCGATGGACGAAGAAGGCGCGGCCAAGGCAAAGCATTTCCAGGAAGAGCTCGTAAGGCTCGAAAAGGAAATAGAAGGTTTTGGAATACTGATTGGAGGCGCGGCGTCTGAGGATGTCCTGAATTTCGTGGAAGGATTGAGGCAATTAGGGGAATACGTCAGGATTGCAGCCGGGTCGGAAAGCTGGGAGGATTTAAAGCGTCAGATAATGAATCTGACGCTGGTTCTTGCCCCGGCGGTCTTCCTGGCATTGAAACTTGCGGGCGCAATCGCGGATCTGGGCAAATCTCAGCGAGTGGATACCTATGAGACGTATGATGCTGGTGGGCTGAAGTCAATTAATCTTGACGGAATTAACCGGGTAGCGAAAAAACATGCAACCGACCTTGATAAACAAATACTTGAAGAAACCGCCTCGAAGCTGGTAAATGCTCAAAATAAACGGAGGGCTGGCGCGGAGGGGCAAGATTCGATCATTGAAGGATTGACAAATGTAATCCGCTCAAGAACGGATATCGCGCCAACCGGTGAAACAACAATCCCGCCAGCGGAAGCGGCCAGCAAAAGTAAGGATGATGGATATAATAAGCTCTTGACTTCCCAGCGTAACCTTTTCTTTTCAAATGAAGATTTAAAACTCGCCAAGGCAAAGGCTACGATTGAAACTCAAATGTCTCTCAATAAAGAGATGCTGGCAGAGCATTCGATTTCTTATAAAGAGTACGCCAAGCAAGAACAGATTCTAGCTTTCCGCCTGGCCACGGCTGAAAAGAAAAGAATCGATGACGATATTGAGGAAACAAAAAAACATAAATCTCAGATATATGAGAAGGAAAAGGAAACGGCTTACGAATTCGCCGCTCGTCAAAATGAAGATCAAAAGAAGATGAATGAGTTATTGGCGAAGCGCGAAAAGATCGATCAAGACTTTGCCAAAACTCAAGCTGAATTGCGGAAAGGTCAAGCCGAAGCGAATAAGCAATGGGAGGATTTTACCGAAAACCAAGCGATTGCGTTGGCTGGATTGTCCGGGGAAGATGAGAAGTTCGCGCAGGCAAGAAAGAAAAATCAAAAGGCATATCAGGATGGTATCGACAAATGGCAGGCAGAAGCCAATGGCCGCGCCAAGCGAATGGCGACCGACCCAAATAGCGTGGTCGTGGGCGGTGTGACAATTGATTCATTAAATGAAATCCTTGCCCGTAGTAATATGCTGGTTGATGTGGAACAACTTTCAGCCCACGTTGCGCGCGCCAAATTGGCCACAACCGAACGTGAAAAGGTAATCAATCAGGAAGTATCGGTGGGCATCCTGAGCCAATTACAAGGCCGTGATGCCATCCTTGCTTTACAGCGCGAACAGAAACCGCTACTTGAAAATGAACTCGCGGGACTGGAAAAGGCCGCCGCCGCACAGGGTAAATTTGTCGCACCTGAAACTGTGGCCAGAATCAAGGAACTTCATCTTGAATTGAACGCGATGGGCGTTGACCTTCAGAAAATGCAGGAAGAGGGTGCGCTAAAACATATGTTCGACTTTGACGCTAATCACGTCAATGATAGCTTGCGGGCATTTCTAGCGAGTCAGGCGAATTTACAACAGACGATGGAAGGCTTGCGAACCAACGCTGCCAAGTCGGTGTTTTCAATGTTCGATGAACAGATCGACAAGATGAATAAAGGGTTGGGCAAGGCCGGGTCATTCCTTGGTGAATTTGAAAAGCAACTTATACATATGGCGCTTGCTAAAGTGTTCGCTAAAGCCTTTGGACTTGACGGGTCGGGCACATCAGGCGGCGGCCAGTCGGGCGGTATTCCTGGCGCAATAATGAATATGGTCGGTGGTGGGTCAGGCGTAGCGAGTGCGGCCGGCGCAGGCTCTCCATTCGTTGGCGGTTCAAGCAGAGGCTCGGGCGGGAGCGTTGGCAATATTATCAATCAAGCAATGGGCGCACTGCCGGCCGGTGCAAAAGGCGGCAAGGCTGGCGGAATTATGGGGATGCTCAGCAGTGGTAGCGGATTGTTAAAGGGACTCTTCGGCGGCGGCGCAAAAGCGGCATCGGGCCTTGGAAGCGGGGCCGCAAGTGCTTTAACTAGCGGCGCAAAAGCGGCATCGGGCCTTGGAAGCGGGGCCGCAAGTGCTTTAACTAGCGGCGCAGGCGCGGCAAGCTCTGGCGCGGCAAGCGCGGCCGGACTCGGTGGAATGGCCGCAATGTTTTCGAACCCATTCACGGCCGCTTTGGCGATTGCACCAATTGCGTTGCCATTCATAATGAAGTTATTCGGCGGGGGAGTGGAAAAGGCAATACGCAGTGAGGTACAAAAAGATTATGGCGTCGATATCAAAGATTCCAAGATGTTGCAACAGATCAAATCGATTGGTGATTCAACATTTGGGAATCAACTAAACTCACATATTCCCCAACTTGTTGCGATGGATCAGGTTAAGCAACTCGTCACGTCTTATGCTACGTATGCTGACCCGAATTTCTTCAACACTAAGCTTGGACAGACCGCCCATCTAACGGATATGTCGGCTGGCGCGAATCAGTTCATTCGCCGTGCGAACGGTGGACCGGTATGGTCGGGCGTGCCGACGCTGGTGGGTGAACGCCGCGCCGAATTCATACAGCCAAATATCGGTGGAATGGTTCATAAGGATGCGAATCAGGCATTGGATAGTTTGAGCGATAGACTTGCATCACGAATGGAAAAGCGCGGCGGTGGGCAGTCGAATGCGGGAATGAATCATGTCGTGGCCGGGTTGTCATCAACCATAATGGCGTTATCAGAACAGGTGCAACGGTTAACGGCAATGTCACCGGGTAGCGTTCTCGGTATGGGTGCACAGCAGAATCCACAAGCGATTAGCGGTGGATTGCTTGAAGGATTACGTGGTAACTTTGGGCACAGACGTGAGTTGAACGGATTGACGGGGGCATAGGAAAGCTATGATTATGGACACAGAAGGACAGCGTAAACAGCATTTGAGCAAGCAGCGTGACATCTTATTGAACATTGCGATTCAGGCAATAATGAGTGCAGATGAAACACCTATTAATGGGCGTCGGCTTTCCGTGAAAGATTATATCGAATTGCGGGCCGATACCGCAAAAGGGGTTCTTGGGCTTGCGACCGGTGAGCCATTACCGATTAAGCCCGGAAAAGCTTCAGCCGAATTGATTGAATCTTTACGTGATAATTTTGGACACCGCAGAGAGTTAAATTCGCTTTTGGGGAACTGATGCCGACTTACGAAACCTTACAATATATCGGCAGCTTCGACCTTGTGATAGACGAAGAGTCACTTGGCGACGTGGTGATTGCTCACGGAGGGGGCTATTTTGATTTCTGGAAATTGGACCTACCATATGAGACATTGAAGTTACGATTGACGTTTAAGGTATTGCCGGACAGTGGAAAGAAAATTGACGCGGGCGCTTCATTTGGCGGGGCCGTTACAAGATATCAATATATAAGGGATTTTTATCGGAGAAATCGTATTCAGGGAATTAAGCCTTTTATCATAAGCGGGCCGGGCGACGGCGTAAGTCGATATTTCTTCTTCTCTGATCCACGAGCAAGCTACTCACTCGCAATGTCGGCGCTATATACAAGCGGGCTACAACTCAGTCAGATCAGACTCGCGGGAACCACAGCCCCCAGCGATCCACTCTCGACACCAGCGCTGATAATTTAATCTATGTCAATTGTTTCCTCATTATCTGATGCTGATTATCTCACGCTGAAAACTATCCGCGCGGAAGGTAAAGCTATTCATCTCTGCCAGGTGGTGGTGTTTCGTTGGCAGCAACCTATAGGGACGCGATATTATACGTGTGCCCCATACGATAGAATCATCGACACGGTTGTACCCGGTACGGGAACATTTTCCGGCGCGGCACAAGCTTTTAACCCCAGCGGTGCGCCTGTTACTTTTGAAACCCGCTTGACCCAATCCGGTAGCGGCACGGATGGATTTAACGCCTACATCACCGACTTGTCTTTCAATGTTGACGTAGAAGATTCCAAAATCAATATTGAGTTGAGCAACGCGGATATTGGAAACGGTGAGGGTAGATATGCAATTGAGACTGCATATCTAACCACGGGTGGATTCGGCACACCCGTGGAGGTATTCTATTATTGGCCGCAAATAGACTGGCTGCAATCACGCTGGTTTGGTTATCTTGATCCAATCGTATCGGCGTCAAGTCCAGTTGTTAAGTTAACCGCGAGTCGATCCACGTCAACAGCGTCATTAATTTCCAGTCGTCGGGATATTCCCGGCGCGGCGTTCTATCCGGTATGTATCGCGGACTTTCCATTTGAGTATCCTGAATTATTTGCGAATACGGACGGGACGGTAAATCATTCAGCGATTGCGTTAAATGATTGTCCGTATGATCCGGCTAATGGCGTGGGTGCTTTCCAGAGCGGATCGACACCTTTTGCGACGTGTGATAGGTCGTCTACGGCGTGCGCGCAAAGATTCCCATCGAACGTATCGACCAGAACCTTGCCATATTTAGGCTTTGACAATATCCAACAGAACGATGGACTCCCATTTCGACAGGATAGCAGGACAGTCGATCAAACACGCGGCAATAGTGACAACCTGGCTGAGCCAGTGCGCGTGATATTCGGGCAGCGAGTTGTCAAGAGCTTGGACGTTGTACAAACTACGGTTCAGGTCAACGTCGATCATCCCGAACGCGGCTCAGATAGCGTTACAACTATTGCCTGTGAAGGTCCGGTTGTTTCAGTTAGCAACGTACAATTTAATAACGTCCCGGTCGATCAGGCGCAATTACAGACCCGACTCGGTACTGTCAGGCAACAGCCAACCGGTTTCATCCCCGCCGTTGTGACAGTCAACTATTCGGCGCGCGTCGTAATTCTTGCGGTTCAAAAGGGTGATTTCAGGGGCGCGGCGGCTTCATCTATCAGCATTCGGGCAACCATCACCGGATTATCCAATATCCGTATCTATTCAGACGCCACAACCTTTTCAAATGGATACACGACTAATCCGGCTTGGTGTGCGCTTGAGGCATTTAGAAACAGGCGATGGGGGCTTGGTGTTGATTTGACCCGTATGTACATACCTGATTGGGTCACAATTTCCGCGTGGTTCAACGATCAAGTTTCTACGTTCGCCGCGAATGGTACACAGATAACGAGTCAACGCGCAACGTTCAACGCAGAATGGCGCGGCCGCAAGGCTCAAGATCAGATACGCGATTGGGCATTGTATCGACGGGTGACGCTTCCCTTCGCCTTTGAGGGCAAGTTGAGGGTCATTGCCTTGAAAGCTGAGACCCTGGATAGCTCAGTCCCGCTATTTACCGATAGATTTGAAGACAAGGATACTGGTGATCCGATTGGAACGTTTCGGACAATCCTACAAGGCGCGGATGGCGTATCGACTTGTGATTATCAGGAAATTGACATCGATGAACAGATCAATGAAATAGTAGTCAAGTTTGACGATGCCACGCTTGACGATATGGCAGAGCGTCCGCTGCTGTTCGCGGATTTGCCAGCCCAAAGGGCCGCCGGTCGTCGCGCCGGTGACTCATCTTTGATGAAGATCAAAAAAGAACATTTCCTGACGGGTATAACCAGTCTGGGTGAGGCAATCCGACAAGGGAATATTCTGCTTGACCTGGGCGAGTTCGATGAAGGTGGGCTAAAGAATCCGATACGCATCACGTTTACCGCGTCGCTGCTCGACTGCGTGACCCTGCATCCGTACAAGATAATCAAAGTTGACAGCTATAAACTTGATAGGATGGTTGCCGTGTGGGGCTTTCAATACTTCCGCATACTAAAGATGAATCAAGTGGGGTTAACCATCAAGATTACGGCACAGGCTTATCCGGAGGCTTATTACACTGCGCTGGAAAATAACACGGTTGCGCTTGGTAGGCCTGGGGGATCAATAACCAATCCGAATGGCACGCCTGGCGGTGGAATTGGGACAGGTGGGGGTGGAGGCGGAGGTGGAGGTGGGCCGACCGGGCGAACATCACCGCTTATTATCACGTCACCGGATGACGATGATTTTGGAATCTTTTTCATCTTAAGCAAGAATGATATACCTGAAGATTTAGAGTTATGAGGAATTGAAGGCTGGAACTTGTTGGGGACGAATCCTAATGGACGGTCTCTAGCTGCCATCCCGGTCTTCAGTAAGAATATGCCGACATCGACCATTAAAACTTTTGATACGTTTTACGAGCCAGCCGTTTTTCAATGGTGGGGCACTGACCCGGCCGCAAATGGCTGGACGAAAGTCGGTAGCGGCACAACGGCGGCAAGCGGCGATGCGTGGCAAATCAATACCCTGGCGTCAAACGCGGCAACTTACTACAAGCATAAGTTCTGGTTTAACAATGCTTTTATTGATGGGATTTCGATTAAGATTCAAGCGCCAAATATTATTGCAACCGATGGGGCGGCGCTGCCAAATAAGTCGGTTATTGTGGCCTGTGATGATGGTACGCACAGATTTGAAATGTTGTTTGATGCAAATTTCGTCTATTTGAATGGCGGGACTGCTCGCGCGCATAATAATGGCGTCGTGATCTTGATCGTTGTGCCCGGTGGGGCAACCGCCAATATGTTCATCGCAATGCATCAAGTCGAGACAGCCAAAGCAAGCATCGCAACCGTCGCAAACGAATTGATATTTGGGGATAGGGCAACAAATGATGACGCGAATACAACATGGTCGCTGATTAATTGGTGGAACGGTATTACGGACGAGGGTGAAACCTCTCTTGTCACCGGCCAAACCGTGAAGTTATACGATGCAACGGTTGATGCGGCGGCCGGGGATATTACGACAATCAGTGACTCGGATAACGATGCTATTTATCCGTCCCAATCGATCTCAGTGGCGGCCAGTACCCTTGTCAGAATGCGAGTTGAAAGCTATCGTGGAATGAGTTGGTTCACCGAGAATAGGTCAGACGCATGAGCTCAACATTTGCCGATTTCTTTGTAAAAACGCCAAGCGATGACGGGTCTTTCACGTTTTTGGCGGGGCTGACTGTTAAAGGTTACAATGTTTCCATATCCAGCGATCTGGGCACAATTGGAACATCGGCCGGTGATGGCAAAATAGCAGGCGGATCAATAACGGCAACTGCTGGGGATTTAATCAGGTTTCGTGTTGAATCTAACTCCCACGGTCAATGTGGATTTTGTCAGACAATCGCGGGTAGCACGTTCTCCCAGGATTTGGTTCTTAAGCCAAGCGCAGGTATCAATGCAGTTGCCAGACCACAAGCCAGACGCGCATATCGAGCCGTTCCCACGGTTGACGCTGCATACGCGGAAGTTTTTTATCTATTAAGCGGTGATCCAATTAAATCGGCTGTTAGCTTGGGTAAATTTCCAATCGGGCAAGAGGTCCACTTGAACGTTAATCCGCCGACTGATCGAACCTACGTTCTAATACCGATGCCGTACAACAGGTGGGGTGTGCCGACATATAGGAATTTGTCAGATGCTTACGCGGCCGTGAATGGGGTATCGATGAATCGGACGCCGCCAGCGCCCACGACCGCCCAGTTCGGGGCCGCTACCGAGACGCGCATCACCCTTTCAATTAGCGCATATAGTCGATTCACCGTCGCGCGACGTTTGCGTTACGCGGATGATTCAGGGATGACCACAAACGTGGTTAATGGTAATCCGCACGACCTGACATCGATTGAAAAGATTGGCTATGAATACGTAACGCGGGCACACGTAGGCGGTCAGAATGCAAAGACTATATATGCTCAAATATCGGACAGTTCAACAGGGGTAGACGGGCCGTGGGGCGCATGGTCCACTGCGCTACAAGTTGCCTGGGCTGCGGATGTGGCCGGCGGTGGAACCGGTTCCCCGACTACTGGGGGTGGCGATCCGAGCCCACCAGATGATAAGAATGAATCCCCGCTTGGTAATTAAGGACAAATTATGAAACTACGATTGCTCTGCTTACTCTTATCGTTGCTCACGTTTACCAATGTCGCGCTTGCCGCAGGCGACCCTGTTGCGAATCCAATTACGATCAACGTGGTTAAGAATGTTGCCTTATGGATTAATCTAAGTGGTACGCAGGTTGACAACCACAGCCTGACCTATGCAACGGCGTCATCGCCAAGCCACGGAACACTATCCGGCCTCAATTCCGCTACTGGCATCATCCTTTATACCCCGACTGCGTCATATACCGGAACGGATTCTTTCACCTATACCGTGGCCGGAAATAACACAGGCGGTAGCCCAGTTACAAGCGCGGCCGCAGCTGTTTCGATAATCGTAGTTGCGGGTAAGACAACCATTAACGGGCAAATCCTAAATCCTGATACGAGCGTCACGCCGGGAACTGTGACTTGGGTTTTGCAGAAAAGCTCCACGACCTATGACGGTTTCGCATTGCCCGCAAGCTCTTCAGTGTCAGCGACTTTAGACGGTTCGGGAAATTACACATTAAGCGTTTATCCGACGGCCGGACTGAATCCGAATTCATACTATGAGGTTCATTTCAGAAGCACGGCCGGGGTGCAATCCAGTCTAGGACTATTCAATGTACCCATCAGCACAACCGCAATCAGCCAAGCCGTCGTCAACGCAAACGCCGTCGCCAGTTTTAGCCAAAGCGCACAATATTGTTGTCTCGTTAGCTCAACAGCCGTCAATCAGATCGTTACAGCGATCAATGCGGGGGCTGGAACCGTCACCGCCTCCACGACCGACACGTTCACAAATAAGACAATTACTAGCACGACGAATACTATCGGTGGCGTGACAATGACCCTGGGCAGCGACGCGACCGGGGATGTCTATTATAGAAATTCGAGCGGGATTCTGACGCGGCTGGCTATAGGCGCATCAACAACGGTTCTCCATGGCGGCACAACCCCAAGCTTTTCGGCTGTCGCGGCGGCCACTGACATCACTGGTACATTGCCGATTAATAGAGGCGGCACGGGTACGGTAAGCACATTTACGGATAAGACAATTCCAGTTATCCAATCCGGTGTTTATGCCCAGTCTAATATATTTTTCGACGGTGCGAGTTCTCGTATTGGACTAGGGGCATCGAATACAAGTCCTTCTTATAATCTCAGCATTGGGACATCAATTGGCAGTGGGGCCATTGGCGTTGAGCGTCGATTAACTACCGGAAATGGGTTAGCACTGAATATCATCGCTGGCGGCGGGACGCTGTCCGCTACCGATAAGAACGGTGGAACGCTTCATCTTAATGCTGGACAATCAACCGGCGCTGGAACCGCTATAGTGGATATTAACGGCTATTCCGTTGGCGGTACCGGAACTAGTGATAACTCAACATTGGTTTATGCTACCTTTAATGCGGCGGGCGTAACCCTTAATGGTGATTGGCTTCCAGCGTCAAACGCAGGATCGAATATCGGCAATTCTTCCACTGGCATAAGTCAGCTATTCATAGATTATACCAATACGGCGGGGGGAACCACCGGGGCGCAGACGATCAATAAGGCATCTGGCTCTGTCAACTTTGCGGCGGCGGCCACATCTTTAGTCGTCACCAACAGCAAGGTAACCACAAACTCAAATGTCCAATGCACCGTGGCGACAAATGACGCAACAATGAAAAGTGTGCAATGCGTCGTTGGAAGCGGGTCAATTACAATGTTTGCCGGAGCTGCACCCACCGCCGAGACAAGAGTGCGGTTCTATGTGATCGGCCAATAGTTTCTATCTATGACCAGCGCGTTCATATTTGTTATTGGGTGGAATTGCGCGACTCGGTGACAGGGATGAGGCCCCTGCCTGCTTCACTGGTTGATCGATCCTACCGCCGTGACCGAATAACATGAAAACCACAATGATTAGTTCTAGCATTTTATCTACCTTCCTTTGCATCCTTTTCTTTATCCCATAAAGCTGATTTACATTTTGGACAAATTCTGACTTCCTTTTGTCTGGGTAGCCATTTATGCCCACACCGTAGACACGATAATTCAGCCAGGCTTTTCAGAATCTTCATACCTATGAGTATACTCATAGGTATGAAGATGTCAAGCTAATTATTAACCGGGACGATGCAGGTCAGAGCAGGAATGGTATCATCAGCATATCCAATCGCGGGTAGGCGCGGAAGAGTCGGGGCCGTATATATGTAAGGATCGGGACACGGTCCACGCCTTACAGGTAAAAGCCGTAATCTATTTTGTATGAAATCATTGATTGCGATCACGTCCCAGGAGTCAATGACGCCATCTTGTAGGGCATCGAATTCAGCCACGTAGGGATGGTATTCGAGTTCGAGATAATCTTGAATCGCGTCAAGATCGGTCGAAATGATCACGTCGTCATTGGCGTGAATAACATTTCTGTTCACTGGATTGAATAGATAGAACGCACCAAGCGCACAAAGGATCAGTAATAGTTTTCGCATCGTGAATTATCCTTATTGTCTAGTCGCCCTCACTCGGCTAAAGGAGAGATGGGTTAATAATCAGACAATGCTCAGTCGCCCATAATGATTGGCAATCAATAAACAAACGTCGAAACAAACGGAGGATTAGGCCCCGCCGTCGTCATTGACCCATAGAATCTGATTCGCGCCTCAACTGCCGCACCTGTCGTAATCGGCACATCAACGCAAAGCTTAGTCCCATTTGGCAATTCTTTATCAGTCATCGACACGAAATTGAATGACACCTTATTCGTATTGATTGCTTGGGTTACCGTCCAGTCACCAACCGTTGTCGCGGTCTGACCCATGCCTATTGGTTGAACAGGAATCGGATTAGTTAGGCGCACCGCACCGGCCGTACCCGCTACGCCTTCCAGCGTATCGATATTGAAGGTCTGGACCGTGCCTACAGTAACAGTCTCAGAATTATTGATACCGCTATTCACGATACAAAGGGTCTGATTGGTCGTTGAGTAGGCTGGCAGCCTGACGGGGCTAACCACCGGGACTATCGCATAGTTCTGCTGGCCTTGTGCAATGACTGATAACGAAAGAATGGAAAGTGCTAAAGCTATTGAGAGGGCTACGAAAATCTTCTTCATTGTTTCTCCTGATGTTTTAATTCTCGACCGGCCCTCACACCGAAGAGAATCGGGATTCTACCGATTGGCAGTAGGTTTGTCAGTGGGGAATCGTACATAGTTGTGAAATTTATGCAGAATTTATTTACCGTCCTTGGCGTATTTCTCTGCAATCGCCTCGGCTTCAAATATCGAAAACCATCCGTTGTCCGCGCCGCCGCAATCTCCATTGGCAATTGAATCCTCGCCATTGATGAACCAATCCGAATGACCACGAAAAAAATTCTCATTCAGAATCTCGACAACCCGTTCCGCTGTATTAACAGCGTATTTGGGTTTGCCCGAGACCGGAGACCAGCCATTCGACGCGAGCAGTTCCTCTATTTTCGCGGCAAGCCACCGCGCCTTCTCGTCTGACATATTCGTGCAAGTGATAAGCGCCTCTGTCCATTCCGGCGTCCTTACCTCGACTCCCAGGACATCAATCTTATCTTGCGGACCCGACTTGTCAGGCAGACCATCTAGAGGCCTTTCCAGCCACTCGTAACCGCAGTTTGAGCAATCGCGTAATAGATGATCTTCCGCTATATCAGCACACGGCCCCTTTGCGTTATCACAGAATTTTAATCCGACATTGGAGAATGCGCTCGTATCCACCCTGGAGCATTTGCCTCTTTGATGCCAAGCGGTCGAAACCTCTTCGCCCCCGCATTTCACGCATTTCGCCGATGGATTATATGGCGGTAGATTCATTTGACATCTTCCCTGATTCCCTAATTATCACCTTAACCTGACCCTCGTAATGTACGCTCTCCACCCCGAAACCCAGTAGCAGTGGCTCGCCGACCGCCTGGGCATCGTCAATTACAACTGGAAACCCCGCGAGTCGTTTATTCGGGTTAGCCATCGCCAGGGCGAATGTAGACTCGTCGGTGATACCGCGCGATTCAAGGTTGTGGCGCACGATGCCGGACCAGTCAATGCGGGATATGTAGATTATCGGGACTTGTTTAGGTTTGAGCATCTAGGAGTCCTCTCTATTTGCGTACAGAATCCAGACGATAAAGATTGCCGATAGAATCGCGAGTCCGAGGAAGACACTGGACATTAGTCGATGCTCTGGATTATAAGCCCCATCCGAGTCGTAACCGTTAATCCAAAAGAACATTGCGGCCTCCCCAGTTATTCCGAGCGTCACGCAAATGGGTATTAACACCCATAGATCATTTGATCTCATTTGCATTCCCAACCTCCCATGATTCTCTCCTTTATTCCTCGTCATCCTTCCGCAACTCTTCCTGTGGCGCGTTCAGCCGTTTTCTCAAATCAATCTCAGCTTGTGATGTACACTTTTCACACAACCCTTCGGGTCCGCAGGACATACCAGGCGAGGCGATAAAGCGGAGTTTGCAATAGGCGCAGTTAACGGACATAACTAAAACTCCACATCCTTCTCAAATTCGTCCGGCATCCATTCCTCGGTGCAGGTGTTCAATTCAACCCCGGCCGATACGATAATCGCGTGGTCCTCCGAGCCGCAATATGTACATTTACGGCTCACGATTTCCCCTTCTTAAACTCCGCTTCATACCGCTCAACTATACCCGCCGTGAACGCCTGTTCATTCGTCTCCATTCTACCCAGATAAGCAACGGTAACCTTTATTCGTCGCGCCATCTCCCGCATTCCAATACCATGACTCATTCGCAGTCTGCGCATCTCAGACCCGATGCCATCAGAGGGGATTGTCCCGTTGCCTTTGCAGCGTGGGCATTCGCGGTGTTCGATCTGACTCATTATTGTGGTTCCCATATTCACTCCGCATGCTTCCCTTTGCGAATCCCGCTATCGTGCATCTCTCGTATGCAGCGCCGTAGCGATTCCATCAAGTCATCACAACCCAGACGCTTGCCGACCACGATTAGTTTTCGCCAGTCTTGTTCGCTCATCTCGACAAGCTTCCTGTTGTTGGCTGGTACTTTCATTGCTTTATTCATCGGTGGGAATATATAGAAAATATATAGGATGTCAAGCGTTATTTATTTAAAACCTGATAGCGCGGGTTGTGATATAATTTAGCCGTGCGAATCAGGCATGGGAGGAAAGACCGTTAAGAGCGGGCATCTAAATCTTTGCTCCCGCTAGATGGTGGGCGAATGTTTTTCCTGATTGGTTTTTCGTGATCGTCGGCCGGGAACGGCTCACATTCAATCGTCAAGGCGGTCCCTTGGTTGACGGTCACGGAATCGAAATATGATAATCATCACCTGGATAGTTATGGGGAAACCAATCTGCAAGGCCGAATCCAATTATGTATTTTCTCGCAAAGAAGATAAGGCGCTGGGTAAGTATTGCGGACCATATTTGAAGCGTCGGATCAATAGAGCACGACGAAGATCTTTAGAATCGGCGCGTGAAATATTTCGATCCATGCAATAATAGATCCACCCTTCCCCGATCAAATGGAGGTATTCATGGCTTCGATTTCTCTTTTGGTTTTAGACTTCCTGCTCTCCGTCCTAATCGTATTCTGTGGCGGATACGCTGCCTTCACCGCTCGCAATGGCGTCGTGATAAGCTCAGGCAATGTCTTTGCCGTGATCCTGATGGTGCTGCTATTTCTTCAGGTTATGCACATTATTGGCTAGTGGTATGATGTGCCGGGCGGCCGGGCATAGACGGTGATAGTGAGATACAGCAACGTAACTTTCGCTGGCTGGTCGCTCAAAATCAGTTGACTGATTTTCGGGAATCTCTGTTATAATCCGCGTGTTTACAATAGAGGACCTTCTTTGCTGCTGGGCGGTGATCTTGCCGCCCACTTTTCGACCAAAAGGAGAATATGGCAAGAGTGAAATTATTTACGATTATCGTTATCGGCTTATTGGTATATGCGGCTACGCTTAACTTAAGCCTGCCAGTGCTGTTGCACGCCCAAACCGGCAAGCCCAAGGAAATAGTGAAAACCGAACCTGTCAAGTCGCCTATTCAACTTGCCGATGCTGAGCAAAAGGGAATTATCGACTATCAGAATCAGATTAATCTTTTGCAGGTCCAGATTGAGAATCTGCAATTGAAACAACAGATAGCGATACATAACGCCGCCGAGGCGCATGGTATCAAGCTGAGTGAGTATGATTTTGGTCAAGTCGCGCAAGGATTGGGCTTTACCCCGAAACCCGTTGCATCAGTCGCGCCGTCGCCAGTAATATTGAAGGGCGATAAGCCCGCCGCAACGCCATAGCGTGATTCGTGGAACGTTTTGCATCATTTACAGGTGATTATCAAATGAAACGTCTCTCTCTGATATTCCTGCTCGCAATCCTCTTTAGTCTTACCGCGTTGGGTCAATCTGACATACCGGGAACGGTTAAATATCCGCCCGCGCTGGATTCAAATGCAAGCCTAGTATGTGCCAGTGACAATAGTTCGACAACGCTAACCAGCACTCTTGCGATAACCGACCTGACGGCCTTTGTGGCTTCCACGGCGTCCTTCTGTTCGTCGGGGATAATCACAATTGATGGCGAGCAAATCACTTTTACGGGCAAGACAAGTACAAGCTTTACTGGTCTTGGCAGGGCTTTTCACGGAACAGCCGTTACCCATGGTGCGCGTACAACCGTTTTTGGCAATGACACGGCCGCGCATCACAATTCGCTTTCGACCGCAATTCAAAACGTCCAAAAACTTCTTGGCTCAAACCCCAGCCAGACCGCACCACCACTTAACGGAATTCTCGTAAGTCCCTCCGCCGGGACCAGCCAATGGGCGACGATTGGGAGTGGACTATCTCTATCAGGCGGCGTCCTATCATCAGCCGGTGGAAGCCTCACGAATAATCATATTTTTGTCGGCAACGCTTCGAATGTGGCCGTTGATGTCCCGCTTTCTGGTGATGCGTCAATAAGTAATACCGGCGTTCTAACGATTCCAAACAAGATTCTGGCGAATACCCCCCGCGCCGTAGTCGTCGGGACAACGGCCGCGACCATGAACAATCCCAGGGACGTGCAAGCCTCTGGGAAGACTGCGGTCGTCACCGATTTTGGCGCTAATAAGATCAATATCTATAACGTCAGTATCCCATCCGCGCCGGTCCTCGTCTCGACAATTAGCGATGCCGATTTGTCCTCTCCCCGCCAGACCCAAATAGATGGCGGCCGTCTCTACGTGAGCAACCAAGGCGGTAATTCCTACACCGTTTTCGACATTACGAATCCGAAGTTACCCGTTAAGATAGTTACAAAATCCGGTGGTTCAATTGCGAGTCCCGGAGGAATCTATATCCGGGGCAATCGTCTATATCTGACGGGTACGCAGACAGGTTCGCAATTTACAATTTTTGACAATACGAATCCGGCTGTCCCGATTGAGCTTGGTTCATATACCCCGCCGTCTGGCGAGAAGTTCGGACGGTGCTCGTTCCAATCCAAATATGCCTATTGTCCATTGCAGGGCAATACCCCGTTCACCGATGATGGCCTATACGTCATCGACATAAGCAACGCCTCCTCCCCGACGCTTGCCGGACGCTATCTGATCAACGGTATCGGCACAACGGGCGCACCGGTGGATTCGTCCATTATCGGCAACACGGTCTATGAACTTGATGAGGGCGGCGGAATGCGGGTTATCGATGTGACCGACCCGACCACGCCCATACAGATCGGCTACTCGACCAGTGGAATCGCCGGTGGATCAACGGGACTATGGGCGCAAGGTCGCTATGTCTATGTCTCAAGTCAGATCAACAACACCATCGTCGTATTCGATGTAATTGACCCTACAAATCCCACGGTCGTCGCGACATCGGCGGCTTCGGCGTTGAATGTGCCATCAAAACTCACCGTCGCCGGTCGCTATCTGTATGTCGTCAATCGCGTCGGCAATACAATGTCGATAGTTGACCTTGGACAAGACGACGTTGCACAACTGAAGGCGGGTGCGCTGCAATCGGATTTTCTCGATGTCACGAATGGTGTGCGGCTTGGATATGGCACTGTCGGCGGTGACTTGACTGTCGGTCGGACATTGAAAGTCAGTGACAAGCTCTCGGTTGATGGCAATGTTTCGATTAATGGAACGATCACAAGCGGAACGTGGAACGGCTCGGTCATCGGCGCAATATACGGCGGCGCTGGTACAATAAATGGACTCCTGAAAGCCAATGGCAGCGGTACCGTATCGCTTGCGGTCTCCGGAACAGATTACGATCCGGTTACCATTGCTGGAACGGGCCTGACGCGAACGGTCAACACCTTCTCGGTGAATACCTCACAGAATATTGCGACGCTCTCAAACCTGACCTCTAATGGCTTCGTGAAAACCGGGGGCGCGGCTGGTACGCTTTCAATCGATACGACCAGCTATCAGACGACGCTCACGAATTCGGCTGGACTCGCGGCGGCTCTTTCCGATGAAACGGGAACAGGATTGTCCGTATTCAACGCCTCCCCGACGATCACGAATCCGACGATTGCGGCCCTTGCGAACCTGACCACTAACGGGATGCTTTATACGTCCGGGGGCGTCGGTACGCTTAATGTAGCGGCGGGCGTGACTACCGATGGCAATTCATTGACAGCCACGAATAATGCCAATGCCGTATTCTCGCAATTTGGACAGTCTCCTTCAAATGGCGGGGGCGCGACCGGTCAGGACAATCTATTTGCTGGCATGGTGTCGAATACAGCCAGCGGAAATAGGATCGCTTTCAATGCAATCTCTGAATTTACCGGCACATCAAATAGCACGTCCTTATTTGCCGGTAATAACGCAACGGCACAGACGAGCAGCGCATCAACGGCAAATCTAACATCCTCGACAATTCCAGGCGGACTCGCAAATAGATTTCAGATAAACCATATTGGGTCCGGGACGGTGACTCTTGCGACCGCGATTTCCGCGCGAGTCCGAACGACAGGTGGGAACGCTGGCTTAATAACCGATAGTGCTGATTTTAACGCCGAGACGCCCACGGTCAACGCGGCGACCACCTGGAATACCTTTAGCGGTCTTTGGGTGCGCGGCGGCTCACCGGCCGGTACGATCACTACTCGTTACGGCGTTCGGGTCGATACCTTAAGCGGTGGATCAACTATCTGGGGTTTATGGCTCCAAACAGATAACGCTTTCATCGGTGGAACACTGACAGCCGGTTCATCGAATACGGTTTTGACCGACGCGGCGGGCAAGGTGCTTTCAGCCGCGCTCAATACTGTCGGCGTCGCGCAAGGCGGTACGGGTCAGACATCGTTCACGGACGGGCAGTTGATGATTGGGAATACGGCCACGGGGCTGTTGTCCAAGACGACATTGACAGCCGGATCGAATATCACGATTACAAATGGCAATGGCACCATAACGATTGCCGGCGCGGCATCGGGCGCGACGACTGCCTTGGATAATCTGGCATCAGTAAATATCAATTCGGCGCTCTTGTATCAGACGGGTATTGACGATGGATCAACCACCAAGCCGTTGCGCAACCTTTTTCTGTTCGGCTCTGGCACGTACGGCACAACTTCAATTAAGTTAACAGGTACTCCCACGGGTGCACGAACTGTTACGCTCCCAGATTCAAATACAACCGTGGCGATTGCCTCACAGCAGTTAACGTTTTCAGGTCCGACAGCCTCTCGAACGATTACGTTCCCCGATGCGGCGATTACGGTCGCAAGAACTGACGCGGGTCAGACATTCACGGGTGTCAACGTCTTTACCTCTCCCACGATCACGACTGGAATTAATGACACAAACGCGGCTAAATGGATAACTCAGACAGCCACAGCGTCGGCGGTCTACGGTCTGAATATCACCAATGCGGCCCTTCTTGGGACAGTCGATCTTGGTGTAACCGCACCGACTCAGGTGGCATCTGGTGTCGCCGGTACGCCGATTTCAATCACGGCATCTGTTGCGATTGCTGGTTCATCTAACGCGGGCGCTGTAGCTGGTGGGGCCGTCACTATCACGTCAGGCGCGGCGGCAAGGCTCACATCCGGTAACGCAAACGGCGGTAATATCAGCCTAGTAACTGGCGCGGGAATCGGTACCGGCGTGGCCGGTCAACTGATAGTCCCAGGCGGTCCAGATTCAAGCAACATGGGCGTCAGTGGAAATGGCACAAACGCCGGGCTTGGATTTGCCAACGCAACTGTAAGATTTTTCGCCAATAGCGAACGTGGCGCGGTTATCTCAACAGGTTTTAGCACATATAGCACTGGGATATATGGATTTAGCTCTAATGGTGTTCCTGACACGGCAAGCGATACCGGGATTGGCCGGAGCAGTGCTGGCGTGACTGAATTCAATAATGGTACGCAGGGTACTCTCAGGGATTGGACAGCGCGGGCATCTACGCTTTCGTCGGCAACGGCACCAATTACATTTTCAAATGCGGCTTATCAGAGTTGTTCGGCGCTAACAACCAGCGCGGGCGGAGTTCTGACATGCACCGTCTCGGATGCCAGACTCAAGGAAGATTTTCAGCCGTTCTCGAATGGACTTGAAATACTGAGAAGGATTCAACCGCAGACATTCCAATGGCGTAACGATAGTAAGCTTGCGGATGGGGGAATCACCCATCTTGGCTTTGTAGCTCAGAACCTAAGGGATGCTAACCCGTTACTGGCCTCATATATTGGCAACGGCCTGTTACAGCCCGAACAGCTTGCAATTCAGGCAATGACTGTTCAATCGGTAAGAGAGCTCGATGTACAGGTCCAGAAACTTATCTCTGTCGTCGCGGCACAACAAAAAGAAATTGAATCTTTGCGAACGCAGATTAATCAAAGGCATTAGATAGGAATGTGGGGGATAAAGGAAGCAAAATGTTATGCCGACATTTACATCAACGGCAGCGATAACCTTGACGCTAGGCAGCTCAACGGTCGATCAAGCAACAGCCGACGCCCAAAAGGCTCAGTTTCTTTTGGATTATTGCACGGCTAAAGGCCTGAGCACGGCAACGCCGGGCGCGACGGCCGTTGCGGACATTAAGCAATATGCAAAGAACATCGTCGTCGGTTATCGTTCGGATAATGCGGCGGCAACTCAGAAAGCGATTGACATTGCGGGAATTCAACCATAGCGAATCCGAATCGGCGCAAAGTCAGAAAACCACGAAAGAGGTTAACAAAATCTTATGAAATATCTAACTGCGGTCATTCTTGTTATCTTATGCGCATTTGCCGTTGCTGGCGCGCGCAGGTCCGATCCGCTCGGAGACTGCTTGAGCGAAGCCCGCGATAATCGCGACATCGGCATGGACTACTGTATTCTTGCCTGGAACACGCAAGGCCAGATTCAAGCCTGTCTGGGCGGCGTCTCGGATCGGTATTTTTCTGAATCGACTCAATGTCACGTAATGTACGACACCATGGAGGTTAGATGAAAATATTCTCGGTTCTCTCTCTGATTCTCCTCGCATCTCTCGCTGTCACCGCTCAAACGATTACAACACCGAAGCCCAAGGCTATCGAATTCAAACACATTTTCCAGCCCTTCACCCCTAGCAATCCTGGCGGCTGGACAAGAGATCGACACCGTAACCGTGTGATTCATTATGCAGCGCTTGCGTTCGGTATCTCCGGCTTATCGGCTGATACATATGGAACAAAAAGATACACAGGCTTCATTCAGGCGAAAAGCGCCACCGACCTAAAGCCGGCCGATGCGACTCTCGTATGTGAATCCGTCCATGTGTTTCAAGCTGACGATCATTGCCACGGGCGGCCGGGTAAGCTCTTGATTGTCGGCGGGTCGGTTCTTGGTAGTGGAGTATTATTGTCGAGTAAATCTCAGGCGGCCGGTGATTTGATCGCTATCGGTGTGGGGACCATCGGATGGATTAACTTCTTTCACGGTAGGGGTGTTTTCAATCGTGCGCCAATTCTTGTCCCATACCCGGGTCATCCTTAATGCCAGAACGCCAGCCATTGCCAGAGTGTCTTTCGCGATAGGCCTTTGCGATATTGAAGGCCTGATTTGCTGGCGGTGAAACGTGTTCCCGATGGGCCGATGGAGAGTTTTGCGCCGCGTGGACCCACGCTGAAACCGATCCCCTTGCCGCTCAAATTAATTCGTAGCCAACGCAAAATCGAAATGGATCGTCTATAAGTTAATCCCATGTCAATACCCCAGTTTCGCCGTCCTCTTATCGAATTCCATCAGCATCAATAGCGTAATCCCGCGCTCTCCGTTAATCCATTCCCGATATCGCTTCCGCGCCTTCTTATCATACCCCTGCAAATGGATCACACGATGAATCAACCCGTTATCACCTAATAGATTCTCAGTTGTCCATAGCCCCGCGTTGCACAACACGTTACCGGCGAAGCAGAGCCAGTGCAGGCACTCCATAAACTTGTGATCGGTAAACAGGTCATACGCGCTACATCGTCGCTGCTTATCCCCAGGCGACCTGCGGTCAATCCGCTCACCTAGCCCACGCATCAGCATACGCTTCACCGCGACTTGTCTGGTACTCGCACGGACGTAGCTGGCATACCGATGACCTGCGCATTCATAACTAGTGGGATAAGTTTTCATCTTATTCTCATGAAGTCCACGGCCCACACAAATGGATTCGTATCCCATGAACCTTTGCCATTTATCTTTTCCCACAAATGCCGATAATGAGTCACGCAATCACCATCTGGATAATGGCCGTTGTCATGCCCATTCAGGAATCTCGCGGCTAAGACATCATCTTCGGATTCATCGGTTTCAGGGCTGACGCCTTCAGCTTCGGCGTCATCTTCGGAAATATCTTGCAGGCGCTCGACTCGGATTCTTTTAATCTCAAGGCTGATCCGTGATGCGAATCGTGGCATAAAGATCGACGGCCGCCAGCGATCCACCACGATTTCACCCGCATCATTTGTTCGTGGCTCTAAATAAATCGGCTGGTCGGTTTCGACATTCCAAACAGTATCATCGGCGCGGTACGCAATCACGGACGGTTGTTCGTTTTTATGACTCTGAAAGGCAGGCGTCACATCAGTCCAAGTTTCGCGGACCCATAGATGCCGTCCAATTGGATAATGATGCTTAATCGATTTCCCCTGAATAGTCGTTTGGACACCGCGCAGGGGGTCGGCGCAGTAGATTCGTTCGATCATATGCTCCCCGCTAATTGCATTCGTAAAGACCGAATTCTTATATTCTGCTTGCTCTTTCATTACTCGCCGGGTCTGCCATTTATAGGGCTTATTCCTGTCAATTGGCACTGCCGGCCAAACGTTCGGCTGCGTATTGAGAATTACCTTTACCATCGGAGCAGAAAACAAAATCGGACGTTCCTTCATATTGCTCCTCACGGAGAATGTATGCAATGCAGGGCCTTGCCCCAGACTTCAAATGCCATACCCTCCGTTATTGGAATGGGTTTATAATTCGGATTCTCAGATATTAAAATGAGGCCGTTTTCATCTATCTTCAGGCGCTTAACCGTCAACTCGCCATTGACCGATGCGATGATAACATCCCCGCTCACGGCCTTGACTGCTCTATCGACAATCAGAATATCGCCCGGATAAATCCCAGCGCATACCATTGAATGACCAGTCACCCTGACATAGAAAGTAGCAGCCGGATGCTTAATCAGGAACCGTAGCAGGTCGAGCTCACCTTCAAGCCAATCGTCGGAATCGCTCATTTATCACCGTTCAGTATCTTCAAATATTCCGCTATCTCAATCGCGGCCAGCCGAATGATCGTATCCACATCACGGAAATATACCGGCTGTGTATGCTTCCCGTCCGTGCCCCTGTAAACGCGCAACATTGCCTGGTCCAGGTTGCGCAGAATGATGATGTGCAAATCGCCGTGATGCGAGCTGTCGCCATTCCATTTGTAATATTGCTCATCCTGAAGCCGGGCGCGAATATCGCCGGAAACCTCTTCGACCGTGGGCAGTCTATCGGTAATCAATTTGCATCCCCCAATTCCTTTATCCACTCTTCAATCTTTGCAATTTCCGCTTGAGCGTACAGGATTGCAAGTTGTTGATTCCCGATTTCCTTGCGCCATGTTTGACGGAAATATTTCTTAGCCTCTGAAATCGTCGGTTTCATCCGACGGCCAAGGGGTGAGCTTCTCAGGATCATAACTTCGCTCATTGATCCGTCTGGGACTGCACGATAACAGCGGGCATCTTCGCTGATTATATAAAATATGCTGATGACTGGCCTCCCATCCTGAATCGAAACTGCGTACATCGTCGGCATCGGTGTCCCCACTTTCCACTTCCAAGAGATCTATCGGTCGTTAGCTGCTCCGTAGCGCCGTGAGTCCCGCCGTTCGGTTCGTCCCGCTTGTTGCGCTACCCAATTAGTCATTTATTCTCCAATCTGTACTTCGCCGCCAGTACCTCATGCCATTTGACCGACATCCTGAGCGCCGTCTTATGGTCGCCAGCCTTGAGCGCGCGAATCTGGCAGCGGGTTATTAACGACAGGACGCTGCTGTAATTTGATTGGGTCATAATACCCTCACCTGCCTAATCGGCGGGGCTGGTGAATACGGTAGATCGTAATGCCCGCTCTCCGCCATCTCGCAAAGACTTTCGAGATAAGCTAAGGCCGCATTCGGCCCTTCTTCTGCCAGAATGATGATAGCTTGTGAAATATCGCAAACCCGCTGCTTTTCCCGCGATGGATGGCAAGGCGCTGGGTTAATTCTATCGATGTCGGTAGGTCCATTCATGTCCATTCTCCTTTTAACTCAACTCAATCCTTATCGGTATCTTGCTCGCTAGTGACAGCTTCACATATCCCCTAACGGATGCCGCCAGTATAGCAACCGTGGGCGCTGATACCGTCGTGACGGCTTTCCATTGACCGTTGACCCATTGTGAGATGTTTATGTTTAGCATCTAAACCTCGACTTTCTGAATCGCGATCTGACCATTCAAAGCCTTGGCGATGGCAACGACTCTACCGCGCTCCCGTGCTCCATATTCGGTTTTGAACTGTGCGTTATCAGCTTTCCATTCGCCTGAGAAATGCTTATAGAATACCTGAAAACGAATCCGTGATGACGATTTTGGCGTTAGTGGAAACATCTTACGCAACCCCCATCATATTGAATCTGGCTGATGCTCAAATTTTGAACATAGGCACGTCATTACCAAGCAGTTATCTAGGTTATTGTGCTTAATCAGGGAGTGCCCGCATTGGCATTGAGCAGCTTTCGCGGCTTTGCAGTCATCGCATTCTGATGAGTCCTTGCCGCAGAAAAGATAACGTGTGAATAGTGCCGCTGTATCCATAATGATTCTCCTGTTGACGGACGATTTAGATAACCCCCAGTTGAGAATATCCGCGAACCGAACGGCGATATTTGCTATGAGCCGGGACGCGCAACGATCTGAAATATCGCTGAATGGCTTGTACTTCTTCCGACCTTGCATCGATTTCAATTGTCAACGCCGCTCGCTCTTGTTCGTCGCCTGACGCGTGATACTGATTCAGTAAGGCGCGGTTCGCTGCCAGTTTTTCATCGATTATAACTTTTAACGCTTCTTGTTCGGTCGTCATTGTTGCCATTGTCGTTTCTCCTTGGGGTGCTGGGCCGGAATCGCACCGGCCTGATGATTGTGCTTGCTATCTATCTAGTGCGATCTCGTCAGCCCAGCCGATAGGCGTGATGTTGGATTCGTTTCGGTTCAGATGACTACAGGTAAATCGATAGCAAAACTCACCGCTTGCGCCTAATTTCCAGCCAAGCCTAATCAGTCTGTCAATGTCGGCTACCGCAATTTCCACGTCACCCGGCCATACTTTCTTTCCAGTCCTGAACTTATTAGCAGTGGCGCGGTATGCGATATAGGTGTCCGTTTTGTATGCGCAGACTTCAGCGTCTAATTCTCGTGTTTTGCCTTGTAGCGTTACTGTGAATTTCATCGTCGTTTCTCCTGTTCGCCTTCGATGGTTAATTTATACACCCCCTATACTGTCTTGTCAACAGAATAATTATATACGCTATATTATTTTGTTGCCTTTAATTTCCAGCGGCTATATTATTTGATTATGGCAATGATAACACCCAATTTATACGCAATCAGAAACGGCGTGGCTTATTCGACCGTGATGAAATGGCTGCGCACTGGGCAGATTAAAGGCGCGAAGAAGGTCCAGCTACCCAAGCCGCTAACCGGGCACATCTATCAAGTACCAGAGGATGCGCCGCGACCGACAATAAAACCGGGCCCTGTAGCTGGAAAGGATGCAAAACGATGAGCCATAATGGCAGATTGATAACGCTCAGCTTGATCGCTGGCATGATGCTAACTCTATCCGCTCTGAATTTATATAACGAGCATTGGATTGCGCTAACCTCGACGGCCCTAGCCTTTCCGGGGAGTCTGATTCTGATTCTTGTTGAGCGTAAGGTGAAACAATGACCGACTCTATGATGTATCAAGTCGTCTTAACCTTCCCCAATGGCGGATCGCATTCCTACAATGATATGATCTGGGTGCCAGCGGTCGGAGACTCCATCTATATTGACGATGGTCGCTATCGGATCACGGAGAGGCGCTGGTACTTCGGCAAGGACATGCAGCGAGTGGAGGTATATTTGGAAGGGGGAGATGCGAAGCGATGAGGCGATCAGCTTTTGAAAAGAAGTGTCGGCGAGTCGCCAAAGATGTTCTTGGCGACGAGGGCGAAGTCGATATTGGCGCGGAGCGGGATCACCAAGAGCCGTTCCAGGATGACGGCGTATTGTTTGTATCAGATAGGAAAGCCGGCAGGCAGGCTATGTTTGGCATCGGCCAAGATATGCCAATGAAGGAATATGACGAGAAGACGCGGGCGATAATGACGGCGCTGGGGCTTAAGGTCACAGACCGCGTGTTAATTACAATGAATCCTTGCTCGAAATTTAGGATACCGAAAAAGGGTTGAATTATGCACGGCCAATAATCAATAGAGATTGTCCGGCTTCCGCGAATCAACATGGAGTAATACGTTTGAAGCCTTAGCGAGTTGCCGGACAAAAAGATTCCCGGTAGTGCCGTGCGCGGGTTCGTAGACTCTATATAACGGACGAGCACTGCCGGGATTTAGATTGGAAATAAGATGAACGAATTCACAACCGACCTGCATCGTCATTCGTTGCGTGATCCCTGGGGTTGCGAGCATCCTGAGTTGATCCTATCGACGGATATAGGCGGGCCTTTACTTTGCGCTTGCTGTGCCGACTGGCTTCTCACCGAAGAGATCGGATTACCCCTGATGGCGCTTGGCACTATCATCGAACTACGCCGTCACGTTAAGCTTGGACTGATACCACGCGTCGCTGAAAGGATATGTTGATGAGATATAAGTCTGTCTATGCGATCTGTCATATTTGCACTGGCTCAGGAATTGTCAGGCGGCAACGATATAATGGAGATAAGATTTTGATTGGGTCTGGTGCGTATCCTTGTCCATGTAGGGCGGGTGAGATTTATCGCTGCGCTCCACTTGGAAGACCAAAGCCGGTGGATAAGTCGCCGGGCTAATCCCATTCATCGGGGAATTGCAACTCGTCACGCTTCGGCGTCACGGGTAGGGATGAAAACCGCTGAATATCCTTACAGGCCTCGAAATACCGATCCTGCCAAATCTGCATATCCTTATAGTGATAATCCGCGCGACCCTTAAACCATTTCGTCTGATGACATTGATAGCGCCAAGCGGTGCATAGAATGAGCGCAGCGCCCGCGAAGATCATTGTCAATATTTCCATCAATACCCCAATTTGCCCGTCCGTCTGTCAAACTCCTCCAGCAATATCAACAGCACTTCCCGCTCACCCTTAATATATCCCTTATATAGTTTTCTGTTGCGCTTCGAATGGCTCGCCTGGTGCACCATCATATGTATTACCCCTGAGTCATCCAGCAGGCCCTCCTGCGTCCATAGCCCCGCATTACACAGCACGTTACCTGCGAAACATAGCCAATGGATGCATTCCACGTATTTACCGCGCCTGAACAGATCCAGAGCGGAGCATCGTGACCGCTTATCGCCGGGTGAGCGTCCATCTATCTTCTCGCCAAGTCCACGCAGTCGTAGCCGCTTCAGAGCGACGGGTAGCGATGGTGCGCGGACGTATGACGCGAAGACGTGCGGGCCGGATTGATAGCTGGTGGGAAATGTTTTCATTGCTCGACGGGCTGCTTTCCGTTCGTTAATATCTCTAGCTTCATATTCACGGCCTGCAATTCCTGCTCAAGGCGATATTTTTCCGTACGCAGGTAGCCGATTTGTTCGTCGGTGGATGCGCTCTTGGGATGGATTTGCTGAGCATAGAATTGATTCTCTTCTTGTTCGGTCCATTCACGCTCGCTTGGAGGTGTCATATATTCAGGCATTCTTTTCCTTCCTTCTTATCGCTTGCGTAATTGCTTCCTGCGGTGAATCGTGGATCGCGGGCTCAGCATAGGCAAAAAAGATCGTTCCCCATTTACCCGTTTCTTGGTTCCTATAAAGCCGCCCGCTTTCTTGTGATTCCAACCATTCTAACTGTTCAATTGTTACGCTAGATTCTTCGTAGACGGTTAAAACCGCTTGCCTTAGCTCTTCAAAGGCGATTGCCTCTTGCATCCCCAGACGCAGTTGATTCATATAATTGGCGTAAACGTTGAAGGCCGCCATCAGCCTTTGTTTGTTATTCATAGCGCCCTCCACCATTCCGACATTTCTGGAACGGTTCCTTTTAAACGGATAATAACACTATCGATCTCATCCCATTCAAGAACATTCCATTTCGTATTGCTGAACGCCGTGGCTGTCATCCCCTCTAATCCTAAATAATGAATCAAAGGATCGCCGACAAGTGGATAGACTGTCACGTCTCTATCGTTGTCGCTGTTTGATATCTTCTGATAAAGTGGCCTTGCTGGAAGGTTGGTAACCAGCTCGAATATAATACCACCAGGGGCCTCCATTAGCTGACCACAGGAAATCGTTTTCATTTATATCTTCCTATCCTCCGGCTCGCTACCCATGATAAGCGCAGAACGCATCTCTCACGGGTTCACCATTCTCGACATAGCAGGTACAGCGCGTCTCTTGCGGCTTCGCTTCTTCGAGTTGCAGGGGTCCAAATATCCGCCACTTGCATTCCCTGATTCGCTCGATAGAGACAGTCGCTCCATTTGGATACGTCACGTTTCCGCCATCGACAGCACGGACTACCAGATAGTCGTATCCCTGCCCAAAGGCGAACTCGCGCTGAAGTACGTACATAGCGCCAGCTTCGACCGTCTCAGCTTGCGGTATCGTCATAGCTTTCTGTCCTCTATTTCAATCGGCCCTCTAAATGAGCCGCCCTTTGACCGCTGATATTCGACAGATGATATGAGTTCCGTCCGTTGGCAAATCAATTGGCCGGCGTGCTCAACGATCATCACCGGCGTTGAATTACCTTTGCCGGTATCCAAGATGTACCATTTCCCGATTTCTGGATTCTCGCATACCTGCGGGGCGCTCTTGCGCTTTGTCTCTTCTATTGCCTGTTCGACTAGAAACGCAAGTGCGATCTTCAGGGCGTCCTCTGCGGTATCGGCCGCGCAATATTTAATCAATCCATCATATTCGACGCGATAATACCAGCAGGTCGTACCGAGCGGATAGCCCTCTTGCGTCATATATTGCATATCGTGCTTGAACGTGGGACCGTCAAACTTGAACTTATTATCGGGAATCGGGTCACGCTCAAAACTCATCTCATTCTCCTAATCTCTGCGTACACCTGATATGCAATCACGTCCATCAATCGCCTACCCTTTCGGGTCGCCAGAAACGCTACTATCAAATCCTCAGTGGTCATATACGGCCATTCACCGATACGGTAGAGGCGGTAGGCGTAGAGGATTAGGACGAGCGCGAAGAGGATCATTTGTCACCGTCTACCTTGCGAATTTTACGGATAATGCTATCAAGCAGCGGCACAACAACAGAATGACCCGGTATGAAATGGTCGGTTACGATACTCGCGCATCGGTTCGTTTCTGCGGCTACCTTCTCGTCGCAAGACGCTGCCGTGATAATCATCCTGGCTGGTTGTTCAGGATGGAATGAGGCAGTAACAATGCCCTGATCGGCGAGCATCTTGCCCATCCATCCTAGTTCCGAATCTTTATCGACGTGAAATTCTTTCGGTTTATCGTCCATCGTCGCTCTCCCTTTCGCCGCCGTGTCATCCTGGCGGGTGTGGCTATGCTGCATTTGCCCATTGGATTAGGCCGTCTCTATCAAGATTATCGGCAACCATTTTGTTATCAATTCGGACTTCAAAAAGATTACTAACGCAGTCAATTGCTACGCTGACCTTGATGCCCTTTTCACGCGCCACGATCTTTGCTTCGGTCGCCAGAGCAAATTGATTGGCCGCCTCGCCTAGCTGCTGCCGGAACCATTGCTCTTCATCGCCACAATAAAAGTCTGGGTATCCGGTGTGATTCCATAAAACATAGCCAGCAAAGTCCTTGCCGTCGGTCGGAAAATATTCTTGCGCGATTGCTATCCAGTCTAATTGTTCCGGCATCGTCCCTCCATTGTTTGGGCCGCTATTACACGGCCCGTTCACTCACTAGCTTTTATCGCCCTCATTGTTCGGCACAAGCTGCAACACCTTGTTCGTGCTACCTGCTTGCGGCGTACCGTACCGATATTGCATCTCTACTACTTTCAACAGTTTACCGCCCGCGTTGCAAACCGCGTTTCCCGTCTGTGACGAGATTCGCCCCGCTATCAGGTCGCTCATCACGGCTGACATCAGATTAGTGAAATCCGCGCCGGTCTTGACGCCTCGGCTGGCAATCGCGAGACTGGTTGCCGGTTCGGTCACAGGCTGCAACATCGGGTCGATGCCCTTCTTTTCGAGTTCCTTTTTTGAAGCTGACATAATATAATCCTTTCGCTGTAGTTATTTCACGGGGCTATTTGTGTTGGGTGACGTTCCCCGCGAGCGTCGCCCGGCCTCAATTCGTTCTCAGAAAACTCTTTAATTCCCTCAACGACTTTCGCGCTTTTCGGATTTCAGGATTAAAACCCGGTCGATCATCGCTATAAGGCTGTTCGTATCCCTGAATTTGCAATCCATACTCAAGCCTGATTCGCGAATGCCCACGCGGACAATCCTTGATTCGCTGCTGAATGATGCTATATGGATTTTCCACCAAAGCATCTAGGCTGATTCTGTTTTGCAAGACATTGGTGAAAATATCGCCGCAAAGATTTTGCCGATTATCCCGTCCCTGATTGATCGGTATTAGATCGTGTACCTTGCTCAAGATTGCGGCCAACTCCTTAATCTGCTCTTCGTCTACTGATGCACCTTTTCCGGTAAAAACTCCCTCGTGTGACTCCCACGGTCTTTCGTATCCCCTGGAATGGAGAAACGTTAAGGTGCGCTCGCCGAAACAACCTGCTTTGACCGTGGAATTTTCCATCACGTATTTAAGATAGTTTCGATATTCCTTCAATTGCTCGTTTAGTTCGTCAATCTCCCATGTCCATCCCCAGAACAGTCTTAATAAATCGGAGCGCCCGGTGAGGCGCTGCAAACAATGGATACCGCACAAATGGAGAATGTCTTTGCGTTCCATGCAAAACCTATCTATTTCTTCAAGGGTCGGGATATTGAGCGCCATTAAAACCCGCGTGAGATTGCAAAACGATTTCAACCGAAACAATCCCCAGAAACCCGCGACGCCATCAATAAAAAGATGATGCGCCCGGTCGTCGGTGATAATCGAAACTAAATCAAGCTTTTCGCTCAGTCGCATAATCGTATCACGGTGGATGCCCGTTGCGCGCTCGATCTCGCGCAGTGATTTGCCTTGTCCCAATAGGTCCAATGCGGATTTGCGCTTATCCGATGGCAAACGATTAGACACTAACAGTCTCCGCCCTTCCATTCAAAATCAGGTATCCCGTCCCCATCGGTATCCAGCATAACAGATTGCTTTGTCCGTTTTGCAGGGCCTCGTCTCGCCAATGATTCCATTACCAGTATCTCGGCCATCGCCGAAACGGTTCTCTTCTCGCGCTTTGCCAATTCCGTAATTAGCTGCTTGATAAGGGGATATATCTTAATTGGCAGCGGTACGCGGCTAATTGGCTTTCGCCTTTCGATCACAACAGGTTTTCGTTTCATTGGTATACCCTAGCATACCTCGAATACCAATTTCAATAGTTATTTTAGGCTTGCATTGAAAAAAGGAAAGATTCACACTGAATGCGGTTTTGAAAAGCGAAACCCCGAAGTCGGCTAAAACCTCGGGGCCTAAAACCGTCGGTGCGCAAGTGACAGTAACGTGAATATCCTACACCGGACCTCACCTTTTGTCTAGCGCAAAGTGTTTCATTGCTAATCCAAACCAAGGGAGATTTCCGCCAGCACTTCGACGCAAGCGGAGTACGTAAAGGTCAGTAGCGGGCAAATTCGCCCAAGTGGCGTCAACTGCTCGTGAAAATCTTACCGCCTCGACTAACGGAAAGTTGAGGTTGCGGGGCCGACAGACAGGGCTTGTTTGGTAGCGAAACCCAGAGCAACGCGGGCGGCCGTCTCCGGTAGGTCAGGGCCTCGTTGGAGGTATTAGTAGCTAAGTTGCCAGAACGCATTAAAGGCGATACAGACCCCCTATTGATTCAAGACAGGATCATAGGGAGTGGAGAGAGGAAGAGATGCTTACCTTACCACTTAAGCTGCCTTACGCCTGGAGGTTTTATGGAAATCGATTTGTCAAAAATACCTGCATATCTACTTCAGGAAGAATTAGATCGTCGCGCAAAAATCAAAATCCGCAGGTTGACGCAGAAACATCGGCCCAAGCAATGGCAATGTCAAACTTGCAATATTGTGTTCACGGCCGGCAATCCTGGCGGGTGCTTTCTTGAGTGGGGATGTGTATGGTGTAAAAACTGCGTCTCACCACGGGAAGTCTCGGACGGCGGGTCGCGATTGCAAAAAGGCAAGATGCTTCCGTTGGACCATTACATAGAACCAATAAAACAAGGATAAATATGTCCTGGGAATTACTTGATTATTACGACAAAGTGCAGTTGATTTGGCGCGTCGAAACATTTATCGAACAGGTGAAATTGCACGGGACGCGACAATGTATTAGCTGCAAGGTCAAGCGCAGACCGCGCGGATTCGCATTCGTCAAAGGTGCCCGTAGACGAAAGGCTATTTGCAAACGCTGTGAGGCTCGTAGGCGAGCGGTAGCACGCAATATGGACCGAAAGGTTAGGCGGATAAAGATCGTCCATGGGAAACCAGAACCGAAAGCGCTACACAATCCGATCAGCTACGCGCCGCTGCTCGTCAAGCGTCTCCGCTCGTGACGCCGATAATTGGCGCGGTTATCGGCGCGGGGATGAAATAATTGAGTGTGATGCGATTTGTATTGACAAGCGGTTGACAATACTTTATTGTGATTCTTGAAAGTGAGGTACGGAATGGCGGAGCGGAAGTCGAATCAGCTCTATATTCGAGTTGACGACGATTTTAAGAACAAGGTTGCGCGCACGGTTAAGGCACTTGGTACCCAGCAAGCGACTTTTATTCGTGATGCAATCGAGCGACGTATGAAGGAACTGGCAAAACGCTATCCCGGAATTGAGAATGGTGCGAAATGATGCACGAAGAGCGTAAGATTCGTGATCTGAAAAGGCATCTCCGCGAACTCACCGATGCCGTGGCGTGGTATTTGAAGGAATTGGATTTGGTGATGCTCGGACCTTCTACGCAAGAGCGTGGCAGTACGATTGCGCTAATGTCTAACCGATTGGAAATTCAGAACGACCTTGCGAAACGGTACGGGCTGGGCATCGTGAAGAAACCGAGAAAGAAACGAGGCAAATCTAATGACAAGTAAAGCATCTCACGAGAAGTCGCGGGCGAAGAAACCGGCAAAACCGAAGGCGATTGTCGAGTCCAAGCAGTCCCCTACTATTGTGTCCGAAGACGTTCTCGTTCTGCGCTCCTGTAAGGCCGATTTGACTTCATATGGCGGCTTTCAATGGCCCGAATCAGGCATCGTGGAGGCACCCGATTGGTCGTCAACGCCGGAATGTGGGAACGGACTTCACGGCTGGCTATGGGGAGTTGGCGACTATTCGCTTAAGGTTAAGGATTTTGACGCAAGATATTTAGTCGTTAAAGTAGATAAATCAACCATCGTCCAGCTTAATAACAAGGTGAAGTTTCCGCGCGGTCAAGTTGTTATGGTCGGAACTTGGGCTGATTGCTTTTGGCATGTTCGGACTAATGCACCAAAAGACGAGTTGCAAAAATCGGCAACTGGTAACTATGGTCACGCGTCGGCAACTGGTGAGTATGGTCACGCGTCGGCAACTGGTGAGTATGGTCACGCGTCGGCAACTGGTAACTCTGGTCACGCGTCGGCAACTGGTGAGTATGGTCACGCGTCGGCAACTGGTGAGTATGGTCACGCGTCGGCAACTGGTGACTATGGTCACGCGTCGGCAACTGGTGACTATGGTGCGGCCTGCGTTTTAGGACAAGAAGGGAAGGCAAGGGCCTCGGCAAATGGATCAGTGATCCTGACCCGCTGGGATGGTAAACGATTCCGACATGTCATCGGCTATGTCGGCGAGGATGGAATCAAAGCCGATACCTGGTATCACCTAGAAAACGGCTCTCTCGCGGAGATTAAGGAGTAATTATGTCATTAATCAAAAGGCCAGACAGCACAGTCGTAATTCCACAAGACCCGCTGACCATCGCCAGAAACGGTTCTGATATCATCGGCGATTTGGAAATCCACGGGATGACCCGCGCCAAGATATTCACGTCCAAGAATGGCGCGGTGATCATGCGGTGGTCGAATCCTGAGACTGAGGATGTGCTCACCTTACACCGTGGCCGGGACACGAAGGTCTATAAGCTTGTGGGTAGCGAGCGTCTAACGGCCGAAGTTATGTTTGTCGATGATGACCAGGTGGTGGAAACCGCAATGTCGATTCCAGAGCTCTTAGAGAGACTCAACTGCGTCGAAGAAGGATGGGGGGAGTTGGTTGACGATTGTGACGATGGGCTGAAGAGAATCGATAAACTGGAAAAGGAGCAACGATAATATAGCGAAGAAGTTGGGTATGATCGAAATCGTAACGAACTTTTATTCAGCGGCGTCACCCGACGCAGCGGACCTAATTACGAAACATGCGATCAAAATGAATCGACAGGTTCAGATGAAATCCGGCAAGGTCTACGTAAAGAAGGAAGGCGGACCGGGGAAGGTGACAGGGCAGAATCTATCGACGTAGGTTCTATGTTGAGGCGACCGATAGCCGATGTTTATTAAGGGTGTCGGCGGAGAGGTAAACATGCAATTGACAAAATTAGCCACAGGGCAAGGTTATTTGAAAGCGGGTTTTCTGGGTTTTCCAAAGAGCGGCAAGACCTACACGGCGGTTGAGCTGGCGATTGGGCTGGCAAAGTTTATGAGGTCAGAAGGCCCAATCGTGATGTTCGATACTGAGGGCGGAAGTACCTACATAGCGAAACGGGTAAAAGAAAAACTGGGCGTCGATCTTCTGGGTGTTCGAAGCCGCAACTTTGATGACATGCTGGCAACCGGACAAGAGGCAGAGAAGATCAAAGCCGCCTGCCTGATTGTCGATTCAGTGACACACCCCTGGCGCGAACTGTGCGATGCCTATCTAAAACAAGTCAACGACGTTCGCAAGAAATACAATCGACCACAACAGAAACGCTTAGAGTTTCAGGATTGGGGTCCGCTGAAAGCAAGATGGGCGAACTGGACCGACTTCTATCTAAACAGCCAACTCTCGATCATAATCTGCGGTCGCGCAGGTTTTGAGTATGACTACGAGGACCGCAACGATGGATCTGGCAAAGATCTGATCAAAACCGGAATCAAGATGAAGACCGAGGGGGAGTTTGGTTTTGAGCCTTCCTTGTTGGTCGAGATGACGCGCGATCAATCGGAGTTGAGAGAGGGCGGACATCAGATGGTCCACCGTTGCACGATACTTGGGGATAGGTTTGGGATCATCGACGGAAAAAGTAAGGACAATCCGACCTTTGAGTTTTTCAAGCCGCACGTCGAATGCCTGAGTCCTGGCGCTCACACGGTCGTTGATACCGCTGTCAAGTCCGATCTGGGACTGGAAGATGATGACGACGGATACGGCAGAGAGAAGCGTCAACGTGTTATCCTGTGCGAAGAGGTACAGGCAGAAATCCTCAGAACCTTCCCTGGTCAGACTGCAGCCGAAAAACTCTCAAAGAGTGATCTTCTCGACCTCGCTTTCAATACCCGAAGCTGGACAAAGGTCGAGGGAATGGACGTTTCAACGCTGAAACGTGGTCTTGCAATAATGAAAGAGTTCATAGGCGATTTTGTTAGATATGTTCACCTGTCAGAAGGAGACGAGCGTAAAGGCACTTTGGGAACACTGATTCAGCAGGTATCGGACTGGAAGCGCGAAGAGGGCGGCGCTAAGAAACCTAACGGCGATGGGCCCAAGACCGATGAGGTAACCAGATGACTAGCGAGAGACTTGCGGCCTCGGCTGCGCTCGATCTACTGGCAGACGGCGCGAATTGGATCCAAGGTAATGGCGCCGTCGATTCCGCTGGGAAAGAGGTTTGGCCTACGCACCCATCGGCTGTCAGGTTCTCAGTCTGGGGTGCTATTAAGGCCGCGAAGATTAACGACGAATCAAAGGCGTCACTGTTTAGCTACCTGAGTCCACTTATCGAGAATGCGGGTTTCGCATCGCTCGACGCCTGGAATGATGCATCTGGTCGCAGATGGGAAGACGTTCACGCGATCTTACGGAAGATCATAGAGTCGAAGTTTACGAAATAATCTGGAGGACCATGAAAAACGAAGGTATTCGATATGACGGCATTAACTCAATGGACGTGACGGTGTTCAGTGGGGCATCAGAGCTTGAATCTGACTTCCTGACCGATGAAATCAAACTAACGTTTCCGACTGGCACGCTCACAATGAATAAAGGCGACTGGCTGTATGTCGATGCGAATGGGCCAATCGTAATACCGGATAAATCTCACAAGGAATTGGATCAACAGAAATAGAATCGCCGCGCCTGGAATGTCGATGGGCCAGATTGTGCGAATAACAGTGACAAAGGGCGCGGCTAGAGGTTGACAGTACAACAAAAAGGGAGTAAAGTACAACTTATGGAAACCGTTAAAGTGACCGTAGAAACGAGAGAAACGGTCAAAAATCTATCAGAACAGAGCGGCATTAAGATGTACAAGATATTTGAGCAGGCTGTCGCCTTGTGGAAAGAAAAGTATGGATCCAATATTGGTACCGACTCCAAAACGAGAATCAAGCAGCGGTAAATCTCGGAACCGAGGTTCTACGGGACGGCCCTGTATTATACCGCAGGTGGCGAACGGCCTCAGCTATCATCCGCTGTATCAGATCTGGTGCGGTATGATCCTCAGATGTGAAGACCCTCTAGGTTCGGGATATCGTAATTATGGCGGACGCGGAATCAGCGTATGCGAGAGATGGAAGGATATTACCATGTTCATCGCTGACATGGGGACACGCCCACCGGGCACGACATTAGATCGAATTAATAACGATGGGGATTATGAGCCGAATAATTGCAAGTGGGCTACCCCATTTGAGCAAGCCGCCAATCGCTCGGATACGAGGTTGATTACATTTGACGGTAGAACCCAGCATCTTTCCGCGTGGGCGGCAGAAAAGGGAATGGCTCGTGGAACATTATGGAGCAGGTTATATTTGTATAATTGGACGATTGAAGATGCCCTGACCATTCCCGGCCAGAGAGGAATTGCCTACGCGGCGCGGATTACCAGTTGAACCTTAGCAGATTGGGGGATTATGGGATACACAACGAAATTTAAGGGTCAGTTTAATTTTGTCGGCGAGTTGCCAGCAGAAACGGCATTGCGATTAATGGATCTGTCGAATAATGACAGCGACGAGCAGCCAAAAGATTCTCCCGGTGGTTATTGCCAGTGGGAACTGACGAAAGATCGCAAGGGTCTGAAATGGGACGGCGGCGAGAAGTTCTATGATTACGAGAAGTGGTTGCAATACATCGTTGACGCTGTACTCAAGCCGGTCAACGTCGGACTAGAAGGCTTTGTGCAATTCGCCGGTGAAGATGTTGAGGATCGCGGAACACTGAGAATTGAGAACGGAACGGTCCTCAAATGCAAAGCGCCACTTGTAAGTGACGAACTGGACGAATTGAAACGCTTTCGGGATTTCGTACTAAAGAGCGAATGGAAAGAGGAAATCCTGGATGCGTGGAACAGAAAGAAATAGCAACAATTTGCGGCCCCTTGTGACGTTTCGGGGAAACGGCTACTGAGGTCAGCTTGACGAGGGGCTGCATTAGATTTGGTCGATTCTCCCGAAAGGAAGCGTCCTATGCGCAGTGGGTCGGGCGTGGTTGCACGACAAGCTGCTAACACAAGACACGATTCTTTCACTTTTACGAGTTTCTAGCGAGAAGGGCGGTCATTGGGCCGCCCACAAATGGAGGATTTATGACAGGAGCAGAGTTGATCGAAGCCGAACGGCAGAGGCAGGTATCAGATGAGGGATGGTCGGCGGAAAATGATAATAAGTATCTAAACGCAGAGTTGATGGCGGCGGCCATCTGCTACGCTCACAATGCAGGGCAGCTTAAGCAGGCATCACCCCGTCTATGGCCGTGGTCTAGTAATTGGTGGAAGCCGACCTGTGGCGATCCAATTCGCGATTTGGTAAAGGCTGGGGCTTTAATAGCGGCCGAGATTGACAGGCGGCAACGCGCTTTAACTATGGAGATCCCTGGTGTTAAATAATAAACAAAAACGACTGAGTCAATTCGGAAAGCCGGGCGTCGAGGCAATGGCGAAGGCGGTCTACGCGCGGCCGCCGCGCGAATGCAAAAGATGCGGGGCATTCGGTAGTCACAGGTGCCCGAAGAGTGGCAATGGTGTGCCTCAATTTTACAGGGGAGTTACGAGATGACGAAGCCATTGATGGCGTTGACGATTTATCAGCCGTGGGTTCACGCGATATTCCATTGCGGAAAAGATGTCGAGAACCGCGACTGGCCTACGAAGTTTCGCGGGACGCTGGCGATTCACGCTGCGAAGAAAGAGCCAGGGTCTGAGTATGTTTTCGTTCAACAGCGGATAGCGGCGGACGTTCACGGATACGCCAAGAGCCCCTGGGGCGAACTACCTGCCAGCGAATCATTGCCGCGTGGCGTGATCGTTGGGCTTGTGGAGGTTATTGATTGCGTGACCGACTGGAACAGCGACCCGCAAGAGCTGGACCCGAAATGCAGTCCATATTGGTTCGTCGGTAACTATGGCTTCGTGTTGCGCAATCCGCGATTATTGCCAGCGCCGATTCCGTGTCGTGGCTATCAAGGATTCTGGAAAGTGCCTGACGACATCAAGGCACAGATTGATGAAGGGAGCGCCCCACTTTGAAAGACCCGAAATCAAACGAGTGGCGGCGTCCGCGATGGTCACCTTTGCGAGCGTTGCGCGACCGACTGGATACCTGGACCATCAAAAGGGCGCTCGACCGACCGATGCCACACCGAAAGTTTGGAAACGTGCCATTGCAATCGGAGATACTGACACAGGGGGATATAGATAAATGAGATGGACTGTTGAGCAATTGGCGCAATACCGTCAACAGGCAAAGACTCAGACGGATAAATCTCCCGCGTGTCAACCAAAGACCGGGCGCAGACACCGATCTGTCGATAAAGAATTACTTGGCCGCTATCTACTAACTGGCGGCCAGATGTGGAAACCGGAGTTTCGATTTCATCCCACGCGAATGTGGAGGTTCGATTTTTGTCTACCGGAGTTGAAAGTAGCCTGCGAGTTCGAGGGCGGCGTTTTTGTAACCGGCGGACACACACGAGGCGATCATTATAGTAGCGATTGTGAAAAGTACGCAGAAGCGGCAATACTGGGCTATTTGGTCGTTCGAGTAACCGCACCGATGATACGCGGTGGCCTGGCGTTTGATTTGATCGAAAGGGCTGTTAAGGCCAGACAATAATCACAAGCGGAATAGCCACAATTTAAGGAGTAATATGGCCTGGACACCACAAGAACACATAGATTACCAAAAGTCAAAATACGATCAACGTCGAGAGGCCGGCCTATGTCCCAGATGTGGCAACAAGCCGGAAGAAGGTCGGAAGATTTGCGAGAAGTGCGCGGCTTATCAGGCTGAGCATCAGAAGAAACGCCAGTTGGGAGATGGGCAATTCACGGACATTCAATTGGCATACGCCTGTCGTTCGGTCTCGCAATTGGTCAATGGCAGGCTAAAGGACGCGCTACTCGAAGCCGCAAGGCGATTCAAACCAGAAGGGGAAACAATATGACGCCAGAACAGCAAATCGTGGAACAATACCGGGAGGTTGAATTTTCTTGGCTCGAATTACGCAGAGCCACGCGCGATCTAACTCGCTCTTTGGATCGACTGGAAGCCCTGAAGATGACAGCTAGGCAAGAACAACACGAAGAAGAGTTACGAAAGTTTCAGGAAATCAATGGGGTTGTTTTATGAGCGATAAAATCAAACTGCTGAAGATTGACATTGAGCGAGACAAAATACGCATTGCCGAGATCGAGAAAATGTTAAGACGTGGCGAGCTCGCCCTTGCTCAAGCGCGGGAATGCCTGGCTCTGGCAGAACGGCAACTGGCAGAAGAGCAGGGAAACCCGGAGGTATTTTAGATGAGTGAAAACAATACAGAAGTAGCGGTGGCCACGAGCGAATATTCCTGGCTTGATCAGATATGCCAGGCGCTCGATATAGTCAGATCAGATTTTAAGTTTCTCAAGGGAACAATTTCAATAGAGATGTAAGGTAAGCGATGGCTGGCGGCAACCGATGGATACGTTTTTGTTTACATCAACTCAGATGAGCCAGGTTCGTCCGTCGTGCCCGACGACAATTGCAAGTGGCTTACATGGACGCGGCAGGTCGACTTCGTGCCTGTTCCATTTGCGAAGTTTTGCGAGTTCATCCGACCGATGCCCAAGGTTAAAGATTGTCCGACGTGTCTCGGTAGCGGTATTTGTCCATGTGATGCCTGCACGGAAGATAGCCAATGGCGAGAGGACAAAAAGGATATCCATTGCCAGACCTGCGGCTACAGCTTTTTCCCGTGCGATATAGTTATGATCGGAGAGTCCGGCATTAACCGTCGCCATTTACGCTACATCTTTGCCTATCTTGAAGCGGAAACCGTGTTGCTGGCGATGGAAGAAGGGAAAACGAGAGGCACGCATCCGTCGTGGATTTGCGATAAGGCGGACAGGTGGCGAATAGCGATTATGCCGATTGTAAAAGGTGAGATGAAGCCGCGAGCGGAATTCACGCTTTAAATTAATGCTCCCGCCATCCGATTCCGCTTGAAACGGATTGCGGGACGTGGACGCAAAAAGCACTTGACTGAGACTCGGAATCGTGGATAATAGTGGAGTCCTGAAAGGGATGCTGGGGTTGCAGCCAGCGACGGAAACACGCAAAGATCAACGCAAGATTACGAACCCCTTTCGGGGCCGTCGTTCAACGCCATTTTCTTATCTGCGTGTTTGGCACTGCAAAACGACCGACGGTTTCGATGGGGGTTTTGTATTTATGTCTAAACGCAATCCGGTTCTCAAAGAATACATCGTTTTTATCTGTGACGCCTGCTACGAGCTAGAAGGCGACATGTGTCACACTCCTGGTTGTATATTCATCCGCAAGACGATGGCCGAGGTTTCCGATTACTTGGACAGCACAAGCATCCGTCCAATTATCGACGGTCAGCGATATAGACTTGGCACGACGCTGGATGACCTGGCACGTGATGGCATAATCGTTTTCAAGCGACCGATTGAAACGGAAACAATTTTCAATTAGACGGTAATCGAAAGGACTCCCCTAATTGTCAGAACATTTATATTCCGAACTATGGAACAGGGAAATCAAAGGTCCAAAACGCGAGCTGCTGTTTGCGCTTTCCTTTGAGGCCGATGACGATGGAACAAATTGCTATTCTGGAATTGATTCAATAGCGAAGAAGATTGATAAATCCGAAACACAGATTAGGCGACTACTCAAAGCCTTGGTACGCGACGGATCGCTGATTCAGACGCAGCGCGGAAACGGCCGTCATAATCTCTCGGATTATAAAATTGATCTTGAGGCAATCAAGCCTAAAATGCCATTTGAACAATGGCTGGTTTTGCAGAAAAGGAAATCCCAAAAAGACTTTATTGATCCGGCGATACGCTGGGCAGTCTGGGAGCGAGATAACTTCACCTGCTTATCCTGCGGGACTAGAAAGTTTCTAAGCGTGGATCATATAATCCCAGAATCAAAAGGCGGATTGACCGAGATTGAGAATCTGCAAACTCTTTGTAAAACATGCAATTCACGAAAAGGCGATAGGGTTTAACGAAAGGCTCCCCCTAGTGTCAAGGGATAATGACGGCGGCTTTATTTCAGATACGAAATTTACCGATGGAAAAACTATGAGGGTGAACCCATCGCTTGCGGCGGAAATCGGCCTAAACGAGTCTATTATTTTGCTTCAATTTGAATACCTAATTTCAATCAGTCAAAACGAGCGCGAGGGGCGGCTTTGGACATTCCAGACACTCTCTGATCTGAAGCTAGAATACTTCCCTTGGCTAAGCATTGCCACTATATCGCGGGCAATCGAAAGCCTGAAAGAGCGGGGATTGGTTCTAGCTGGAAACTTTAACAAAAGAGCCTCTGATAGGACGTCATGGTATTCAATTGACGCGGAAACGGTACTTAAGCTCAACAGTATCAACATCTTTCAAATTGCAAAATCAACCCGTCAAAATGCAAAGTCATTTTGCAATTTGCAGGATTCAACCTTGCAAAATGAAACAGCGTTACCAGAGATTACTTCAGAGAATACAATCAAAGAGAAGTATATATACGCGCCCGCGATTTTTAACGCATCACCCGATGATCCGAATATCCATATCGTCAGGTGGTTTGAGGAAAACGGGAAAGGCATTATTAAGCGACCAGTCAACTATGCGAATTCGCTAATGGACAAACGGATTGACAAAATGAAGGGTGAAATAATTGGGACAGACGAATACCGGATTACAGTGTTGCAATGTCTTCACGATCTTGGGCCGCCACCAATGGACCATGGTGGATTTAGTAGCTGGCAATCCAAACTCTATATGACTCTTTCATCGTATCGCAATACCGGGACTTATATTTCACCGAAAGTGCAGCCAACAGGAAACGGAGCAAACGGAAATGGACGAAAGGAAACTTGGGGAGAAAAAGCTGAGCGAAACATCGAAGCCGTTCTCGCCAGACGAGCGGCTCGGAATCTTGGAAAACCTGGTAATGGAATCGATAGCGGCGGTTGACCCGCGCGCATTGGCTACGACAACCGACAAGATAATTTCCATCACGGTGACTGCATGGGATAGGGCGCTTTCATTCATCCCGACCGAGGAACTGGAAGCAGCATATACCTTGGCGATTCAAACGCGAGAGAGTAAATCCGCATCGTTTCCCTTGGGTGCCGCTGAAATCGCGCTCGCTTGGAAGCGCAAGACCAGACCGGAATTGAAATCCGCTGGTGAAGCCTGGGCGATCGCGTGTGAGGCAATCCGAAAAGCTCCAGACAGCTATTCCACTGGTGTGCCGAAACGGGGACAGCCGAAGATAGACGACCCGCTAATTGCCAAATGCGTACGCTCAATCGGAGTCGAGCGGATTGCGATCAACGGAAAGAACGAGGCGTGGAAAGCCTTTGAGTGGATGTACAAGTCCGAAGCGGAGAACGAGGGCGAACGCCTTGATGTTAACCCACAGAATTCGCTAATGGCTGAATCGGAGCGCCTGAAGTTGGGTGAATCTGATACGCTGAAGATCACTGACGGCCCGGTTGACCAGGACGTAGTCGAGGCAGTGACTGAAGCTCTTAGCGGTGAATTCGAATTGAAGGGGCATATCCAGTCGATGAAGGCGATGCTTGGGCCACTCGCAGTAAAACCAAAGTGCGAGCCGGTGGGAGCCGTCTGTGGAAACTGCCATTATGTCCGGTTTAAAAGCACGCTTCCCTTGACCTATTTCTGTAACCACGAATCGGTACGAGATGAATCGGGAATGAAGCGAATTGGGCACGATGCGACAATCGCACCCGAATGGTGTCCGCTAGAGAAAGTGGGTTAATATGTACAAATTACTGACACGATTGCTTGGCAACGCAGAAGAGATGAGCGGTGGCGGCCGATGCCCAACGTATTTGTACCGATGGGTTATTTGTCGTCTTTTCGGATGCGCTGCGTATGTCCATCATTTCGTCGGCGACGCTTGGAGTCTGGACCTGCACGACCATCCGAAGCGTTTTATTTCAATCGGACTGAAGGGATGGTATCTCGAAGCAACTCCGTGCCAGTCTTGCGATGACAAGGACACGCATACGCACACCAAGGCGTTTCAGGCACCTTGGGTTCGAACATTCGCAGCAAGCCACATTCACCGGATTTCAGTGCCGTCGAAGAATTGCTGGACCCTTGTCATCGTTTTGCGTCCCGTGCGCGAATGGGGATTTGTTCACGAGGGGCGCTGGATTCCCTGGCGCAGCTATGTAAAAGGCACGGACCAGCACATAGCCGACAAAATGAAAGCGTGCGATTAAGATGCCCGAGAAGAAATCACCGTTTGCACCAAAGCGAGAAGTCTGCGCCTTCTGTAGCGGCACCGGCTGGGCGAATCAGCGCGATATCTGGTCTGACGCTGCACAGGCAACCGTTCGTCAGATGCTCCCTGGCGTCGTTCCGTGCCTCTGTACGCAGGGACATCAGAGACAGCCAGCATATCAGAAGGCGGTTGACGATAATTGCGAACAGATGCGCCTGAGCTTTGGGAATAACTGGCGGGAGGATTTTAAGCTTTGGACCGATAAGGCGCTGGCGGCGATGAACCCAGTGGAAAAGCGCGAATCCCTGCTGTTTTAATTCTCTTTGTTTTTCTATTATTCTGTGTTATAGTCTGCAAAGTTCGAGATATGAAGGGAGATTTTAATGAGGAAATCAGTAAAGAAAGTTCAACCGATCATGATACGCCAGGGCGATGTGCTGATAACCAATCAGCCGATAGAGACCAGTCCGATCACGATTGACAAAGATCGTATCGTGCTGGCCTATGGAGAGACAACCGGACATGCCCATGTCATCGCTGAGTCAGACGTGCAGGTTATCGAAGTGGACGACCAGCAGATGCTCATATCCGAAAACGGTATTCGGATTGTGCATGGTAATCAGGTATCTATTCCGCAACTGAAGTCGGGGCAGGTAAAAGACCCTGCGAAGATTGACGGACTGCTCGCGCCTGGACAGGATCATAACGCAATCCAGATACCAGCCGGGCGCTACGGCTCACGCATTCAGAGTCAATATTCACCTGAAGAAATCCGTTCCGTGCAAGACTAGGAGGCGACATGAAAAAGATCGAATCGTTAACACCAGAACAGCAATCGCGGCTCTCTGAATTCGCGGAGATATGGACGAAGATCGGCTTATGCACCGACCCAGCGGATAGGCCGCGAGCGGAAGCGGCGATCAATCAGGCATACCACTCGGCGGGGTTAAAGCCGCCGCAGAAAATTGTATGGTGTGGATCGCCGCTTACGGCTGGAATGACGCGAGCCATCATCCTTGATGAAAACCTGCTAAAAGATTTAGGGGCCAGCGTTTGGGACAGCGTTGGGGCCAGTGTTGGGGCCAGCGTCTGGGACAGCGTTGGGG